>Ga0111538_10012986_pt1 | contig 10988 bp, 8 predicted proteins | sample SoiMethybrSBSTD1_FD_79669 | JGI IMG/M metagenome (GOLD analysis project Ga0111538, IMG submission 79669) | Bulk soil microbial communities from a Populus tree surrounding site in Tennessee, USA - Soil MetaG P. TD hybrid SBSTD1 (version 2)... | ecosystem: Environmental > Terrestrial > Soil > Tree... | reverse complement strand
TGTGGCGGCGGACCCCGAGGGGACCGCCGCTACGGGTGCCAGTAATAATGGAACACGGGACGCCACCGGCAGACGGCTCCGCCGCGATCGGTCCGAAGTGCGGTCGTGGCGCGCGGAGTCATGAGCCTCAGTGACCTTCCGAGAATCACGACTCTAGAGGAGGCTTCCGGGCCTGTCAAGCCGAGCCTCCGCCGGACCTTGGGCCTTCCGGCTCATTGGCCGCGGGCGACGAGGCGGCATAGGCTTGTGGCCGTGGTGGGCCGATGAGTGACACGAACGCGAGCCGTGTGAAGCCGGACGTGGCGGTGGATCTCGAATGGCAGGGCGACAACCGCCTGCGCTGCCGCACCGCGGGCGTCGAGATCGTGCTGGACAGCCCTCCGACCGCCGGGCCCAACCCCGTCCAGGCCATGGCCGGAGCACTCGCGGCGTGCATGGCGATGGACGTGCTGCTCGTGATCCAACGCGGCCGCTTCCGGCTCGAGTCCCTCACGGCGCGCCTCACGGCCGAGCGGGCGCCGGCCGACCCGCGGCGCATCCTCAAGGTCGAGCTGCGCTTCGTCCTGAAGGGCGAGATCCCCGAGGACCGCATCGAGCGCGCGATCCAGCTCTCGCGCGACAAGTACTGCTCGGTCTGGCACTCGATGCGCGAGGACATCGAGCTCAGGACGTCGTTCGAGCTCCAGAAGTAGCCCGCGGCCCGGCCGGCCGAGACGGCATACTCTGATACCCTTGGCGTCCGATGGTCCGCTTCTACCTCGAGAGCCATGTGGAAGGCGGACCGCAGCTGCGACGCATCGCCGTCCATCCGCTGCCGTTCCGGGTGGGACGGCTCTCCGGGCTCTCGCTGTCGCTCGCCTCCGACTCGGTGTCGAAGGAGCACGCCGAGATCGTGATGCGCGACGACGCGCTCTACGTCGTCGACCTCGGAAGCAAGAACGGCACCTTCGTGAACAGCGAGCGCGTCAGCGAGTCGCGGCTCACCGACGGCGACATCCTGCACTTCGCCCAGGTCGAGTTCCGCGTGGGACGCCAGGAGATCGACGAGGCCGAGCACCTGGGCCTCGAACCTTCGACGGTGTCGCTGCGCGACATGAAGCTGCCGCAGCAGTTCGTCGAGGGCGTGCGCCAGCTGCCCGAGCTGCTCGAGACGCGGCAGGTGACGACGCTGTTCCAGCCAATCGTCACGCTGCCGAGCGGCGAGGTCGCTGGCTACGAGGCGCTCGGCCGCGGCTGCCACGCGCGGCTGCCCGAGTCGCCGCTCGACCTCTTCCGGGTGGCGGCCGCGGTGGGAGCGGAGGCGGAGCTCAGCCGGCTGTTCCGCGAGTGCGCGGTCGAGCTGGTGCGGCAACGGCCCCGCTTCCCGGCGCTGTTCGTGAACGTGCACCCCAGGGAGCTCGAGACAGAGACGCTCATCCCCGACGTCGTCGTGCTGCGCGAGCGCTGCCCGCAGCTGCGGCTCACGCTCGACGTGCACGAGGGCATGCTCGCCGATCTCGAGAACGTCGACCGCCTGCGCACGCAGCTGCGGCGGGTGGGGATCGGCATCGCCTACGACGACTTCGGCGCCGGCCAGGCGCGGCTGCTCGAGCTCGCCGAGTACCCGCCGGACTTCCTGAAGTTCGACATGAGCTTCGTGCGCGGCATCGACGTGGCGCCGGAGTCGCGGCAGCGGCTGCTGACGTCGCTCGTCTCGGTCGCGCGCGACCTGCTCGTCTACACCGTGGCGGAAGGCGTCGAGACGGCCGAGGAAGCGGACGTTTGCATGCGCATCGGCTTCACGCACGCCCAGGGCTACTTCTTCGGCCGTCCCCGCCCGATCGCGGAGATATGAGGCCGCGCTGTCTATTGCAGGTAGTGCTCGAGCGCGTCTAGAGCGTCCGGGAAGCTGGTGCGGCCGAAGCCGAAGCGGACGTGGGAGTCGCCCCACTCGAAGACGGTGCTCGGAAGAAGCATGACGCCGCCGTTCGCGGCGAGGCTCTCGCAGAAGGCGAGCGACTGGCCCGGCAGGAAGCGGGCGAACGTGATCGGCCCGGCCTGCGGGCGGCGCCAGGCGAAGTGCTCGGGATGGCGTGCCACGAACGCCTGCAGCAGCGGCCGGTTCGCCGCCACGATCCCGCGGCAGCGCTCGACCAGGCGCGCCGCGTTCTTGAGCGCGATCACGGCGAGCCGCTCGCTGGGCGCGCTGGCGCAGATCGTCGTGTAGTCCTTGTACGACTGCACCGCTTCGAGCAGCGGGCGGTCGCGCGTGGCCAGCCAGCCCGTGCGCAGGCCGGGCAGGCCGTAAGCCTTCGACAGGCCGCCCACCGACACGCCACGCTCGCTGGCGACGGCGCCGGGCGTGAGCGGGTTGACCGCGTACTCGAGGCCCCGATACATCTCGTCCGAGACCAGCGTGGCGCCCGCGCGCTCGGCGACGTCCACGACCGCCGCCCACTCCACCGGCGTCGGCAGGGCGCCCGTCGGGTTGTGAGGGAAGTTCACTACGATCGCGCGCGCTCCGCCGCGAGCCAGCTCGTCGAGGCGGCCCGGGTCGAACCAGAAGCCGCGGTCGCTCTCCTCCGGCGTCCAGCGCTCGACGCGCGCCCCGACGGCGGCCGCGATCTCGTAGAGCGACTGGTAGCCCGGGTAGGTCGTGATCACGCGGTCCCCCGGCCGGAGCAGCGTGCGGCCGATCAGGTAGAGCACCTCCTCCGGCGCCGCGGTCACGACCTGGTCGCCTCCCAGGCCCCGGTAGAGCGCCGCGATCTGCTGCCGCAGCTCGAGCAGGCCCGGCGACTCGGTGTAGCCGAGCCGCAGGCCGTCCCACGCCGCGCGATCGCGCGGGTCGGCCAGGGCCAAGAGCTCGGCGAGCGAGAGCGCCTCGCAGTCCGAGCTCGCGAGCAGGTGGGGCGTCGTGAACTCGAAGCGCGCGAAATAGCGCTCGAGCAGGAACGGGCGGGGGCCTCGCGCGTCGTCGGGCATCGTCGTCGGTCTCCGAGGTCTCGGTCTAGCGCGCCGCCAGCGCGAGCAGCTCGGGCCCCGCGGGGTCGCTGTGCACACCGTAGACCGCCCGCGGCTTCAGGCCGTGCTCACCGAGCCAGCGCGCGAAGAAGCCGTTCATCGTACCTCGGCCGGAGGGCGGAAACGGCCTGGAGGCGTCGTAATAGAAGAGATCGCCCTGGAACACGATCCGCTCCTCGGGAAGCCAGATCGTCGCGCCTTCGGCGGCGAAGCGGCGCAGGCCGCCCATGTGGTCGCTGTGGTGGTGGCTGATCACGGCGTAGCGCAGCGGCTTGCCGGGTGCGACGCGGCGTACGGCGCCGTGCACGGCAGCGGCCCCGCGCCGCTACTCGTAACGCAGGGCGTTCATCGGATCGACGCGCGCGGCGCGACGGGCGGGCAGGTAGCAAGCGAGGAGCGCAACGCCCAGCAGCAGCAGCGGGACCACCGAAAACGTCGGCGGATCCGCGGCGCTCGTCTGGAACAGCAGCGACGCGGCGAGCCGCGCGAGACCGAACGCCAGCAGCAGCCCTATCGCGACCCCGGTGACCGCGAGCACGGCGCCGTTGCGCAGCACCATTTTCGCAATGTTCTCCTCGCCGGCGCCGAGCGCCATGCGGATGCCGATCTCCTGCGTGCGTTGCGCCACGGCGTAGGACATCACGCCGTAGATGCCGACCGCCGCGAGCAGCAGCGCCACCGCTGCGAACACCGTCGTGAGCTGCGCCAGCAGCCTGCGCGTGGTCGATCGCTCGGCCACGAACTCGTCGAGCGCGCGCACCTGGTAGACCGGAATCTCCGGGTTCGCGGCTCGCATCGCCGCGCGCATGGCGGAGCTGGCGGCGCCCGTGCTCGACGCTTTGGCCACGAGCGTGAAGCCGCTGCCCGAGTTCTGCAGGTAGGGCAGATAGAGCTCGACGCGCGAATCCTCGTCGACGCCGTAGTTCTTCACGTGCGCGACCTGGCCGACCACCTCCATCCAGGGGTTGTCCTTGCTGTCGAGCGAGCCGAACTTGATCCGCTTGCCGAGCGGGCTCTGCCCCGGCCAGTGCGTCTCCGCGAAGCGCTGGTCCACGACGCACACGTTCGGCGCGCCGTCGCGGTCGCGCTCCTCGAAGACGCGGCCTCCGAGCACGCGGATCCCCATCACCGAGAAGTAGTCGGGGCTGACCCGTGCGATGTCGGCCGACGGCCGCTGCCCCGGCGGCGGCTCGGGCTTGCCCTCGACGCTGAACGAGCTCTGCCAGCCGCCGAGCAGCGGCAGGGTCGCCGCGACGGCCTTCACGCCGGGCTGGCTCTTGAGCTCGGCGAGCACGCGCTCGAAGAGAGCCGCCCGCTTCTGGTGCTCCGAGAAGCTCGACTGCGGCAGCGCGACGCTGCCGATCGCGACGGCCTCGGAGCGAAAGCCGGCGTCGGCGTGGATCAGACGGTAGAAGCTGCGCAGCATCAGGCCCGCGCCGACCAGCAGCACGAGCGCCGTCGCCACCTCCGCGACGACGAGCACGTTGCGCACGCGGTGGTGCGAGGGGCCGATGTTGCCGCGGCCGGACTCCTTGAGCGGCTCGTGCAGCTTGACCGAGAGGGTGCGCCACGCCGGCACGATCCCGAACAGGAGCCCGGTCACGACGCCGAGCGTCCCCGTCACGGCGAGCACGGCGAGGTCGACGCGGACCTCCTCGGCGCGCGGCGTGTTCGCCGGAAGCGACGCGAGCAGGCCCTGCAGCCCCAGGTAGCCGACGAGCACGCCTGCGACGGCACCGAGCAGCGAGAGCAGGACGCTCTCGGTCAGCAGCTGGCGCAGCACACGGCCGCGCCGCGCGCCGAGCGCGAGCCGCAGCGCCACTTCGCGCTGGCGGTCGGCGGCGCGCGCGAGCAGCAGGTTCGCGACGTTCGTGCAGGCGATCAGCAGCACGAAGGCGACGGCTCCCAGCAGCACGAGCAGAGCCGGCTGCAGATCTCCCGTCACGGCCTCGTGCAGCGATTGGACCGTCATGCTCTGTTTCGCGTTCGAGTTCGGGTACTTCTCGGCGAGGCGCGCGGCGATCGCCTTCACGTCCGTCTCGGCCTGCTTCACGGTCACGCCCGGCTTGAGGCGCGCCATCAAGTAGATGCCGGGGTGGTTGCCGCGGTTGTTCTCACCGCCGATCCGATCCTCGAGCCGGAGCAGTGGGGTGAAGACCTCGGTGTTGCGCCAGCTCGTGTGCATCGACTTCGGCATCACGCCGATCACCGTGAACGGGTCCCCGCCGAGCACGAGCGTCTTGCCTACCACGGACGGGTCGCGCCCGAATCGCCGCTCCCAGAAGCCCTCGCCCAACAGCGCGACTCCGGGGGCGCCGGCCTTTTCTTCCTCCGGCCCGAACGCGCGGCCGAGGATCGGCTGCTTGCCGAGCGTCTCGAACATCCCCGAGGTCACCTGCCGGCCGTTCACACGTTCGGCCTCGACCGTCTGACCCGCAGCGCCCGCGCCGGTCAGGATGAAGTTCTGGCCGTTGAAGCCCACCAGCGACTCGAAGACCGTGTTCTGGTCGCGCACGTCTTTGAGGTTCGCGACCGAGAAGCTCATCTCGGGGACCTGCTCGGCCCACTCGGTCAGGAAGACCAGGCGCTCCGCCTGCGGGTACGGCAGCGGCCGCAGCAGGATGGCGTTGATCACGCTGAAGATCGCGGTGTTGGCGCCGATCCCCAGCGCGAGCGTCGCCACGGCGACGAGCGTGAAGCCGGGCGATCGCCGCAGCGTGCGGGCCGCGAAGCGGACGTCGCGCCAGAGCTCTTCCATGGTTCTCCCCCCGATGAGCGTGCGGACTCGTGCCTGAGTGTATGACACGAAGCGCGTTCAGCGCCTTGAACGCTCGCGGCTAGCGCTGGGCGGTGTAGGAGTAGATGGCCCCGAGGCCTGCGCAGCCGGTGGTGAAGCCCAGCGTCTCGTCGGCGGTCAACGCCAGGCCGGCCACCTGTCCCGAGATCGTGCCCGAGAACCCGCGGCCGCCCGTGAGCATCCCCCCGCCGCTCGCGCTGAAGCTGCCATCGGACGCCACCCGGCCGCTGTAGCTGTGAACACCCTGCGGCTCGGCGATGTCCAGGCCCATGGCCGTGCAGCTCCCGGAGATGCGGATCGTGACGCTGATGGCGGTCGTCAGGCGGCAGCCGTCGTCGCGCCGGATCACGCCGCGGCCCGTGTAGGACCCGGTGATGTCGGGGCAGGTGGCGGGCGGGGGCGGAGTGGGAGTCGGCCGCGGGTCCGGAGTCGGAGTGGGGGTCGGCCGAGGATCCGGAGTCGGCGTGGGCGTTGGAGTGGGAGCCGTCGGCTCGGGCCGAGGCTGGCTCGTGGGATCACGGGGCGCCGTCGCGGCATTCGAGGAGCCGCCGCCCGCGGCGATCACGCCTCCCGCGACCGCGGCGGCCGCGCCGCCGCCGATCAGGATCTTCTTGGTGGAGCTCGAGGAGCCCGCCTGCTTTTGGGGCGGAGGCAGCGGCGGGGGCACGTCCTTGCAGCTGCGTTCGCAACGCGAGGCGGCCTCCTTCGCTTCGGCCGCGGCCGCGCGGGCGGCAGCGGCGAGCTCCTTGAGCGTCCGCTCGGCCGTCGTGCGTCCCTCCGCGACCGCCTGTGCCGCGCGCGTGTCGGCGCGGGAGGCCTCCTGCTCCCAGCCGCGCGCGGCCTCGGCCAGCGGGCGACAGCGACCGCAGGAGTCCTGCGCGGCCACCGTCTCGGTCTTCGCCTCGCGCTCGTCCTTGTCGCAGGGGCCGCACACGGCGAGCACCGTGTAGCGCGGCTCGTCGAGCTCCCACTTCACCTCGGCGCGGCGGCCCTCGGCGCTGCGGTCGCCGGGCTTCAGGCGGGCCCTCCCCGCCACGCGAAAGCGCCCCAGGCGGGCGCCCGGCATTGCAGCGGCCCCCGCCCCGCCGCAGGCGCAGTGGCCGTCGGCCACGAACCAGGCGTAGAGCCGGCCGGGCTCCTGGTCGAACGAGCGGATCTCGAAGAGCAGCTTCACCACCCCGCAGCTGGCCTCGGGCGCCGCGAGCAGCACCTGGTCCGAGCGGGAGCGCAGGAAGTGGCGGTAGAGGCTCGCCGCGCGCGTGGGCTCCCCGCCCGCGTGGCTCACGAACTCCTGCTCGTTCGAGGACTCGAGGTACTGGTCGAAGAGCTCTCCGAGCTGGACCACGTTCGCGATCCGCAGCTCCTTGAGCTGCGCCGGCTCGAGCTTCACGTCCATGGCGAGGCTGCGGACGGCCGCACGGCCTGTGGCCGCGCGCTCGAGCGCCGCCTTCGTGCGCCGGATCGCCTCTCCCGCGCAGGTCGGAAGCGTGCCGCCGAGCCGCGTGACGTTCTTGCCTTCGCCCGCCGTCGGCCCTTCGGGCAGGTCCTTCCAGAGCTTGTTGGCCTGGTCGTCGAGGCGGAGGCGCACCGACGCCCCGCCGGCGTCGGCCGCGCGCAGGGTCACGGGCAGGAGCGCTGCCAGGCCGAGCGACAGACACACGAATGGGACCCGCATCGTGGTCAGCCTACTCTGCCACTCTTCTAGAGTCATCGGCGTGCTCGCCGTCACTCCCTTCCGTCCCTGCGCGGGGTGCGCGTGCTGCCCGCCGACTACCTCGCGCCGCCCCAGAGCGCCGGGTACAGCGTCTCCATCACGTCGCACCCGGCCCGGCGAAGGCCGGCTTTCGCTTCGATCACGGGGCCGATGTCGAGATACCGATCGGAGACGCCGTCGTGCGTCGGCCACTCGGGCAGTCCTTCGACGGAAGGCTTGCCGCTCGCGGCGAAGGCCAGCCAGTACCGTTGCACGGCGGCCGCGATGCGGCCGTCCACCGCCTCCTGCGGGAGCCACGGCCTGCGCGTGCCGAAGACGTACGTGATCTCGGCCGCGTGGTACGCGCCGAGTGAGTCGCCCCCGGGCGGCACGCGCGTGAACTGGTAGAGGTACGCGGGCGTGCCGGCCCGGGCCGTGGCGCGGGCCGCCATGCGAGACGTGCACGTGAACACGAGGTCGGAGAAGGCGTCGACGAGGGCAGCGGCGACCTCCGCGTCGCTCTTCGCCGGGTAGAGCTCTTCGAGCCGGCTCGCCGCCGGCCCGGCGGTCTGTGCGAGCCACTTCCGATACGCGGGCACGGTCCGCTCGATCGGCGGCAGCAGGCCGCTGAGCGTGGTCATCTCGCGGCCGTTCGACCCTGTCAGCAGCGGCACCTTCCTCTGCTCCCCGGCCGCGAAGACACGGCCGGGCACGTCGGGCAACAGCCAGCCGTCCACCACCGGCCCGATCCCGAGCTTGCCGGCGCTGCGTTGCTCCTCGACCAGCTTCAGGAGATCCGCCGCGGGCTGGCGGCGCAGCTCGTCCACCGTGGCGGCGCCCGCCGCCGTCGCGAGCGCCGTCCCCTGGGCCTCGGCGGCGGCCAGGCGCGTCGTGATGAACGCGAGCGCGCCGCTCTGCGTGATGGCGCGGTGGAACAGGCCGTCCGCCGCCGGGGAGGCCATCAGCGCCTGCAGGTCGATGGCGCCCGCCGACTCGCCGAATGCCGTGATCCGATCGGGATCGCCGCCGAACGCGCGGACGTTGGCCTTCACCCAGCGCAGCGCCTCGAGCTGGTCGAGCAACGCGTAGTTGCCCGAGACCCGCTTCGGCGACTCCGCCGAGAGCGCAGGATGGGCCAGGAAGCCGAACACGCCGAGCCTGTAGTTGATCGTCACCACGACGGCGCCCTGGCGGGCGAGCGCGCTCCCCTCGGTCCAGGGGGACGAGCCCTCGCCGTTGACGTTCGAGCCGCCGTGGATCCAGACCATCACCGGCGCCGGCGGGCGCCCGCCGAGGCTCGCCGTCCAGACGTTGAGGTAGAGGCAGTCCTCGCTCGTTCGCAGCGGCGGCGGCGTGAACTTGTCCGCGTTCCCGAACGCGGTGGCGATCGATCGCTCCCAGTCGTACAGGCGCTCGGTCTGCACGCACGCCGGAGCGAACTCCAGGGCCGACTGCCGCCCGGCGCGCGGCCGGTGCGGCGCCGGCGGCCGCCAGCGCAAGTCGCCGACCGGAGCGGCGGAATACGGGATCCCGCGGAAGACGGCCTCGCCCGGCGCGAGCCATTGGCCCGCGAGCGTCTCGCCGCCGGCCGTCACGATCGGAGGCTCGTTCGCGGCCGCCGCGGCGGAGAAGCAGTGCGCGCTCGCCAGCGCGAGCGCCGGAACCACAGACCGCAGGCTCATCGCTCCCCTCCAGGTTCGTCGAGCGGCCGGCTCAGTCCTTCAGGAAGAACGGCCGGCGCTTCGAGAAGTCGATCGGCATCGACTGGCGGATCTCACTCAGCAGCTCGGGCGTCACGTGCGTCAACCCCCGGGCGCGCGCGAAGTCCTCGACCCTCTGCATCACGACGCCGCGCACGAAGGACGGGATCTTCGCCATCCGCTCGCTCGCTTCGGGCGACCACGAAAGGGCGGCTGCGGCAGCGCTGCCGTAGGTGACGCTCTTGCGCTCGACGAGCGGCCGGTCGCCGGGCGGCTCGTAGACGCAGCCGGGGTCCTCCGCGAGGTGGTCGCCGGTCGTCGCCAGCGCGCGCGCCCGGCAGCCGCCGCACACCATGCGGTACTCGCAGCTGCCGCAACGGCCCCCGAGCTTGCGCTCGCGCAGCTCGGCGAAGAGCTTCGAGCCCGACCAGACCTCGCCGAACGACTGGCGGCGCAGGTCGCCGGCCTCGGACGGCATGTACGGGCACGGCGTGAGCTTGCCGTCGGGCGTGATGCGGCAGTAGTCGATGCCGCAGGGGCAGCGCGTGCGGTAGCTGAGCACCGGCGAGTCCGGGTCGGCCGCATGCACGTGGCGCATGAAGTGCGGCGCGCACTTGGCCCGCACCATCATGCGGCCGCGGTAGCGCGTCTCCGCGGCGGCCAGCTCCGCGAGCAGCGTCTCGATCCGCTGCGGAGCGAGGTCCAGCAGGTCCACGCCGCGGCCCGTGGGGACCAGGAAATAGAGGTTGAAGCAGACGGCGCCTTCCTCGGCCGCCCACTCGAGGAGCGCCGGGATCTCGGCCACGTTGCGCGGCGTCGCGGTGGTCTGCACCACGACGTCGATCCGCTGCTCGCGCAGGTGAGAGAGCGCCTCCTTCGTGCGCTCGAGTGCTTTGGCCCCGCCCCGGAAGTGGTCGTGGACGCCCTCGTCGAGCGAGTCCACGCTCACGGCGACGCCGCTCACGCCGGCCCGCTTCAGCATCGCGACACGCGGCTCGGTGAGGGTGGTGCCGTTCGTGCCCACGACCACGGTCGCGCCGCGGCCGGAGGCGTGCGAGGCGATCTCCTCGAGGTCCTGGCGCAGGAGCGGCTCGCCGCCGCTCAGGATCAGCATCGGCGAGGGGTTCACGGCCAGGAGCTCGTCGATCACGCGGTGGCACTCCGCGGTCGTCAGCTCCGACTCGGCCGTCTCGAACGGGCCCGCCGAGATGTAGCAGTGGCTGCAGCGCAGGTTGCAGCGCTTGGTCAGGTTCCAGGCGACGACGTGCGGCAGGAGCTCGCCGGCCTCCGGGCGCTCGGCCAGCAGCAGCGCACTGGGCCGGGCGTCGGTCACGACTGGCTCTTGTCGTCCCCCGAGCCGGCTGCGACGGCAGCAGACGCTTGCTGCATGAACTGCTCGACCGCCTTCTTCGCGTCGGCGGGCGAGACCTTGGCGATGTCCACCGGGCACTTGCCCATCTGCTCCTCGATGTCGCGGATCGGGCAGCGCGTCATGCCCGAGGCCTTCGCTTCCTCGATGAAGCGGCGCATCTCGGGTGAGAGCGCGTCCCTGCCTTCGGCCTCGGCGCGGATCTGCTTGGCGCGCAGCTCGCGGAACATCACCATCATCGTCTCGCTGTCGAACTCGTCGGCCTCGATCATGGCCTGCTTGTTCTCGTCCATGACCGTGGTGGTGATGCGCCAGATGCCGTGGTTGCGCGCGAAGCGCTCGACGGTGTTGCGCGCGAGCGGCCGCGCGATCAGCGGCACGGCCCGGAGCCGGTCCCACGACTCCTCGGTCCAGACGATCGGGTCG
>Ga0111538_10012985_pt1 | contig 10988 bp, 10 predicted proteins | sample SoiMethybrSBSTD1_FD_79669 | JGI IMG/M metagenome (GOLD analysis project Ga0111538, IMG submission 79669) | Bulk soil microbial communities from a Populus tree surrounding site in Tennessee, USA - Soil MetaG P. TD hybrid SBSTD1 (version 2)... | ecosystem: Environmental > Terrestrial > Soil >... | reverse complement strand
CGACGTCGCGGGGTCGCGTCCGTATCGGCCTGGGGACCACGCGCGAACGATCGACTGGAAGGCCTCTGCTCGCCTCTCGTCCGTTACCGGCGACGACGAGTTCATCGTGCGTGAGCGCTACGCGCACGAGATGCCACGCGTCGTGATCCTCTGCGACCGGCGGCCGGAGATGGCGCTCTATCCAGAGGAGCTCCCGTGGTTGTCGAAGCGTCTTGCGGTCGAGCGGATCGTCGAGCTGGTCGTGGTCAGCGCGGTGAACCAGCGCGGCCTGGTCGGCTACCTCGACCACGCAAGCCACGGAGCGGAGAACGACGCCGGAACACCGTTCTGGCGCCCACCTCGGGCGCACGGCGGCTCCTGGGGTGAAGGGCACCTCGTCGAGCAGCTCGAGACGCACCTGCGTGGCGGCCTCGACGCGCCGTCGGACACGCTCGACCAGGGCCTCCGGTTCCTCTCCGTGGTCGCAGCGGCCGTTCCGATCGGAAGCTTCGTCTTCGTCGTCTCGGATTTCCTGGAACCGCCGCCTCGGGAGAGCTGGGCGGCGGCGATCGACCGAGGCTGGGACCTCGTCGCGGTCGTCGTCCAGGATCCCGTGTGGGAGCAGAGCTTCCCGCCCATCGGCGGCGTCGTGACGCCGTTCGTCGCGGCCGACGGGGGCGCACTCCAGTACGTGCGGCTGACGGAAGCCGAGGCCGCCGCGCGGCGGACGCTCAACATCGAGCGGCTGGCGCGGCTCGAGAGCGACCTTCTCGAGCTCGGAGTCGACCCGATTCTCGTCTCGAGCGAGCAACCGGAAGCGGTCCAGTCGGCGTTCCTCGAGTGGTCGGAGCACCGGCTCACGGCGCGAGGGCTTCTGTGACGCCGACCGCGCGGCTGGCGCTGGCCGTCGGAGCATTCGTCGCCGTGGCTGCCGCGGCCGCGGCGCTCGTGTTCTGGGTCGCGCCACGCTGGGACGCCGGAGAGGGGGGCACCTTTGGCGTGCGCTCGCTCCTCGTCAAGACGAACATCGCCCCGGAAGGGGCACTCGTGGGCGACCAGGTCTCGGCGCGTGCGAGCGTGCTCGTCAACTCGGACGCGATCGACCCGGCGACGGTGCGCCTCTCCGCTCGCTTCGCTCCCTTCGGGCTCGTCGGGACCCGGCGCGTGGTGCACGAGGACGTGGGTCACGCCGCCCTGGTGGAGGTCATCTACACGCTGCAGTGCGTCACGGTCGACTGTCTGTACGCGATGGAGCACGTCGTCGACGGCAAGACCCTCGCGCGTCCGATCCGGTTCCGTCGAGGAACGCTCACCGCGCGGACGCGGGACGGCACGGTGACACGGGCCTCGTTCGACTGGCCCCGCGTGAACCTCCGCTCGCGGCTCGACCAGGAGACGATCGACCTTCTCGAGACGAGGCCTGCAGCCTTTCGTCGGTCGGACGTCTCGTACCTCGCCCCGCCTGCGGCACTCGGCTGGGGCGCCACCGGCGTGGCGGTTGCGCTGCTCCTGGCAGGAGGGTGGCTCGTCGCGGGCGTGATCCGTGGTAGGCGCCGGGAGCGGCAACTGCGGATCCCCGCCCATCTGACCGGCGTCGACCGGGCGCTCGCCCTTCTCGAGCACGCGCGCGCCGCCCGGGACGTCGCCGGCGAGCGTCAGGCCCTCGAGCGACTGGCGCTCGAGCTCCGCAAGGAAGGCCAGCCCGAGCTCTCGATGGCGGCGACACGCCTCGCGTGGTCGGAGCATGGCCCGCGGGACGAGGCGCTCGACAGCTTCACCGCACACTTCGCGGAGGCTCGGAATGGACGTTAGTGATCTCAGGCGCCGCATCGTCGATCGCGCGCAACGCGGCGCCCGCGGTGACGCGATCCCGACACCCGACCTGGGGTCCTTCAGAGCCGTCGGGCGCCGCACGCGCGTCATGCGCCTGGGCCTCGCTGCCGTGCTCGTCGGCGGAACGCTGCTCACCCTCGCTCTCGTTCCAAGTGCGGACGACCGTCGCTTCCTGCCCGCCGCCAACGTCGGGATCGTCGTGCTCGACGTCTCGACCAGCGTGAAGCCGTCGACGTACGACCTCATCCGCGAGCAGCTCAGGGGGCTGTCGTCCACGTCTCGCCGGTTTGGCGTCGTCCTCTTCTCGGACGTCGCCTACGAGGCCCTCCCGCCGGCGACACCTGCACGCGAGCTACGCAAGTTCGTCCGCTTCTTCCGCCCGGGCTACCGCTTCGACAAGGACGGCAACCCCCTCCCGCGCTCGCCGTGGGAGCAGTGGTTCTCGGCCGGCACGTCGATCTCCTCCGGCCTGTTGCTTGCCGCCCAGCTGCTCCAGGAGCGTCCGTACACCGACCGCGGGGTCGTCCTGATCAGCGACCTCGCGGACGACCCGAGCGACCTCCAGCAACTCGCGGACACGATCGGGCTGTACTCGCGGCGATCGATTCCGCTCAACGTCGTGGCACTGGATCCCTCACCGGAGGACCGCGAGCTCTTCCTGGACCTGCTCGACAACCCAGGCGCGATCAGCAACGTCCAGCTGCCGACGGCACAGACCGGGCGCGGCCGCCTCGCGGTCGCGTCCGGCTTCCCCTGGACAACGGCGTTCATCGCCGCGTTCGTCGTCGCGGTGCTGGCGGTCAGCGTGTACTGGACCGAGCCGCTCCAATGGCGGAGGAGCCAGGCATGACCCGGCTGATCGTCGGCGTGGGTTGCCTCGCGCTCTCCTGCGTGGCACTCCTCTTCGCCCGCGACGTCTGGCACGCGAACGACGCGCTCCGTGACGCCGACCTGCGAGGGTCCGTGCAGCCGCTGTCCGCGCGGTCCTGGGAGAGTGGCGAGGCGATCCCCTTCGGAGCCGCACGGGCGGCTCTCGGCATCGACGACGACCTCGACTACCGGGCTCTCGTCGCACGGGCGATCGCGATGACGAAGCAAGAGGCGGTCACACCCGCGCAGTTCCGGGAACGGCTTCCCGTCCAGGCCGCGTTGCACCGCGTCAAGAATGGCGACGGCGACGCGCACCGCCGCTCGGACGCGGCGAACCTGATCGGGCTCCTGATCCTGGGCGACCCGGAGGATGTCTCCACCTCGCCCCTCGAGACGCCCGTGCAGCGGGCTGTGCGCGAGTTCCGCTTCGCAGTGCGGATCGACCCCACCAACGATGCAGCGAAGGCGAATCTCGAGCTGATGCTCCAGAACCAGAGGTCGGAGAACCCGCAGGGCCAGGGCAGCGCCGGCGGCGGCAGCGAGTCGGGGAGCGGGGCTGCCGGCCTCGGTCCACCGGGTCACGGCTTTTGACGACGGTCGCGGTCTCCTTCGGGTTCGTGACGCCCTTCGGGCTCCTGTTCGCGCTCGCGAGCGCGATCCCGATCGCCGCCTTCCTCGCCACGTCACGTTGCGCGCGACGTGCCCGGACTGCACTCGGGCTCGATCCATACGGCGGCGTCCATCCGGCTTGGACGGCCGCGACGATCGCCGCAGTGGTCGTGCTCCTGGCCACGGCGCTCGCGCAGCCCGTCGTTCGCACGCGGACGACGCAGCACGTGAGGGAGGACGCGGAGGTGTTCTACGTGTTCGACATCTCCCGGTCAATGCTTGCCGCCGACAGCCCGAGCGCGTTGACGAGGATTGAGCGCGCCCAGCGGATCGGCCTGCGGATGCGGAGACGGTTGTCCGATTTGCCGTCGGGCGTGGCGTCGCTGACCGATCGCGTGCTCCCGCACCTGTTCCCCACGGCGGACGAGGAGGTGTTCACGGCGACGGTGGAGTCGGTCGGCGTCGACAAGCCCGCGTCCCGTGCCGTCGACGACGTGACGACGCTGTTCGCGGCGTTCGACACGATGGCGGGCGACAACTTTTTCGGCGTCGGTGTGCCCAACCGCGTCGTCGTGGTCGTGACCGACGGCGAGAGCGCGCCGTACGACACGGCTGCCCTGCGGCAAGCGCTCTCGAAGGGGCTGCCGACGAAGTTCGTCGTGGTCGTCACGGGCGATGCGAGCGAGCGGGTGTGGTACCGCGGTCGGGCGATTCCCGACTATCGGCCCAAGGCCGACCGCGACGCGATCGTGAAGCAGTTCGCGGACGCGACCGGCGCGGAGGTCTTCTCGGAGGACGAGCTGGACGCCGCGGTGCGCGCCGTGAAAGCCGCGTCGGGCAGTGGCCGTGTCGATTCGGTCGGCACGCAGCTCGAGATCGTGCCGCTCGGTCGCTGGTTCGTCCTGGCGTCGCTCGTCCCCCTCGGTTTCCTCCTGTGGCGACGAAACGTCGTCTGAAACGGCGCCTTGCAGAGGATGAGCCCGTGCACGAGGTGGTCGCCGACGAGAGCTTCCAGGCTGCCGTCTCCTCGTCCAGACGCTGAGTCCGAGGTCGTCTCTCGCGCTACGGTCGCCCGCCGTGGGCGGCTCGTAAGAGCTCGTCTGATTCGTGCCGCCTGCGCCGACGGCAGGTCCATCGAGACGCCGGTCATCGCACGTAGGATTGCTCGCCCATGACCGAGAACGTCGCGAAGGCGATCGAGATCGCGGGCCGTCTGTGCGACAACGCCGGCCGCGTCGTGCTCGGCAAGCGCCCGCAGATCGAGCTGGTCGTCGCGGCGCTCGTCTGCCGTGGCCACGTCCTCTTCGAGGACGTCCCCGGGACGGCGAAGACGATGCTCGCGCGCTCGCTGAGCGCGTCGATCGAGGATGCAGCGGTCGGTCGCATCCAGTGCACGCCCGACCTCCAGCCGACGGACATCACCGGCCTCTCCGTCTGGGATCCGGTCGACCGGACGTTCGAGTTCCAGCCCGGCCCCATCTTCGTGAACGTGCTCGTCGTCGACGAGATCAACCGAGCGCTGCCGAAGGCGCAGTCGGCGCTCCTCGAGGGGATGGCAGAGCGGCAGGTGACCGTGGACGGCGTCACGCACCCCCTCGCGGACCCGTTCCTCCTGATCGCGACCGAGAACGCGATCGAGCAGGAGGGGACCTTCCCGCTCCCCGAGGCGCAGCTCGACCGCTTCATCGTCCGCAGCTCGCTCGGCTACCCCTCGCTCGAGGACGAGCTCTCGATCGTCGACGCGCAGCTCCACGGTCACCCCGTCGACTCGCTCCGGCCGGTCGTTGCGCTCTCCGAGCTCCCGGTTGTGTTCGGGGCGCACGAAGAGGTATACATCGACCCGCTTCTCAAGCAGTGGGCGGTCGAGCTCGTCCGAGCCACCCGGAGCCTCGACATCGTCGAGGTGGGCGCGTCCGTGCGCGGGAGCCTCGCGCTCGAGCGGATGGCGCGGGCGCTCGCGCTCGTCCTGGGGCGGCGGTACGTCGTCGCCGAGGACATCGAGCGCCTCTTCCCGCTCGTCGTGATGCACCGCATGGTGCTCGCCACCGACATCGTCATGGAGGGCCTCTCGGGCGGCGAGCTCGTCGAGCGGGTCTGGCAGGCGTGCGTGGAGGCGGCGCCGCGGCCGGAGCCCACGTGGGACGTCGCCGCAGCGACCGCCGGCGCCTGACATGACCCGATCGGGCACAGCGCCGGTGCCGCTCGTGCCGCAGCGGCGCTTTGCCGGAGTCCGCTTCGGGGCGCACCGCAGCCCGCGCAGGGGAGAGGGCGACGAGGTCGCCGGGATGCGTCCGTACCGGCGCGGCGACCACACGTCGTCGATCGACTGGAAGGCCTCGGCCCGGCTCTCCGCGGCCCGGGGCACCGACGAGTTCGTGACCCGCGAGTTCTTCGCGGACCAGGCGCCGCGGGTCGTCGTCGTGTGCGACCGCCGACCCGGGATGCGGCTGTACGACGCCTCGCTTCCATGGCTCGACAAGGCCGCCGCCGCCGAGGAGGTGGTCCGGCTCCTCGCAGCGTCGGCGATCGCCGAGCGCGGCGACCTCGCCTACGCGGACCACGCGACCGAGCGGGGAACCTGGCTTCCGCCGAGCCGTTCCGCCCACGGCCGGCTCCTCACCACGCGGCTTGCGTCCACGCCCTGGGAAGGCCCGGAAGACGGCCTCGTGCGCTCGTTCGAGCTCCTGACGCGCCGCCGGACCCTGCTCCCGGTCGGCACCTTCGTCTTCGTCGTCTCGGACTTCCTCGCCCCGCCGTCGGCCCGTGCCTGGGCACCGTTCCGCTCCCTGCTGCTCGACGTGACGCCCGTGATAGTCCAGGACCCGACGTGGGAGCAGCGATTCCCGCACGTGCGCTCCACCGTGCTCGAGGTCGTCGATCCCGACACGGGACGGCGTTCCGACGTCTGGATCGAGCGCGGAGAGCGCAGGTCCCAGGAGAACGAGGAGCGGCTGCGCGCGACCGTCGAGGGATTCGGCCGGCTCGGCTTCGACCCCGTCGTGGTCGGCTCGAGCGCGCCGGAGGACGTCCACGCGGTGTTCGCCCGCTGGGCGGTCCGACGCCGGAGGGCTCGGCGGGCAGCGGCGTGACCCGGGTTGTCGTCGCCGCACTCTGCAGCCTGTGGCTGCTGCTGCCTGCGGCCGCGCTCGGCGCTCCGTCGATCCGCGCCGAGGTGTCCGCGCCCGGGACATCGGTCGGCCGACCGTTCGACTACGTCGTCCGCGCGACGCTCGACTCGGAGGACGGGGCACAGCGAGCCCGGATCGTCGCCCCGATCGGCGCCTTCGCGGCGATCGGGCCTTCCTCGGTCGTGCGCGACGGGCGCGAGGTACGTCTCACGCAGCGGCTCGCGTGCCTCGGCCTGGGGTGCGTGCCCCGGCGCCAGAGCCGCGTGGTGCCGCTCCCGGCCGCCCGCGTCGTCGCCGACGGTCGCACGACGGTCGCCCCCTCGGTCTCGATCTCGGTCGTGCCGCGGGTTCCCGCGGCGGCCGTCACCGCGCGCGATCCGGCGTACCGGCGACAGACCGGGATCCCTCCCGCGGGCTTCTCTCCGCGGCCGGGCGTTCTCGCCGCCGGCGCCGCAGCGGTGCTCGTTCTGGTCGCTGCGATCATCGTCGCGACGGGCTTCCGGCACGGCGCGCGTTCCGCCCGGACTGACGTGGACGACTACGAGCGCGCCGTTCGACTTCTGCGGGAGTCGCGGGGCCGCCCGAGCCCGGACCGCCGCCGCGCGGCAGGGCTTCTCGGGCGGGTGGCGAGGGCGCGCGCGGGGGAGGGGCTCGCCACGAGCGCCGACCGCGTCGCCTGGTCGCGTCCACAGCCTGACGCGGCGGCCGTCGGCGGCCTTGCCGACCGAGCGGAGAGCGATCGGCCGTGAGCACGTCGAGTGCCATCCCGCTCTCCGACGCGGGGCGCTTCAGGAGAACGGCGCGCCGGACACGGATCGTCCAGCTGCTCGCGCTCGCGGGCGTGCTCGGAGCGGCCGCATGGCTTCTCGTGGCCGCCTTCCGAATCGACCGGTCGACGACGGCGTTCGCCCCGGAGTCGACGACCGCGATCGTCGTGCTCGACGTCTCGGCGAGCATCTCGTCGGAGACCTACGACCGGATCGCGGCGACACTCGACCGGCTCGCGGACTCGAACGGCCGGTACGGGCTCGTCCTCTTCTCGGATACCGCCTACATGGCACTGCCGCCGGGCACCGACGCCGCCGAGCTCAGGCCGTTCGTGCGCTTCTTCCGCGTCCCGCCCAGGAACGGGGGAGGGCTGCCCGATCCGCCCCGAAGCCCATGGAGGGACACGTTCAGCGCCGGGACGCTGATCTCCACCGGCCTCGAGCGCGCGCTGGTCGAGATCCGCGACCGGCGGCTCGACAAGCCCGCGGTCGTCCTCGTCAGCGACCTCGACGACAGCACGAGCGACCTCGATCGGCTCCGGAGCGTGGCGCTCGCCTACCGTCACGCGGGCATCCCCCTCCATGTCGTGGGGCTGAACCCCGCGCCGGAGGACGCCGATCTCATCCGAACTCTCATCGCCGAGTCGGGAGATCTGGTCGCCGCACCGACCGGAGAGACCGCCTCGGGGCGATTCCTCGCCGGACGGGCGACAAACGTCGCGCTCGCGACCGTCGCGCTCGCGCTCGGCCTCGCCGTCCTCCTCGTCGTCACGCAGCGCGTCCGCTGGAGGACGCCGTGAGCGCGCTTCGCGTGACGTCGGCCGTCGTCGCCCTGCTCCTCGCCGCGGGTCTCGCAGCGCTCGCACACGACCTCCGCGCTTGGGACGGCGGGATCGAGCGCGGCGATCGCGCCTACGCCGAGGCGCCGTCGGGGGCCCGGTGGGTGGCTGCGCCCTGGCTGCCGGGCGACCCTGCGGGCGCGATCCTCGGCGTCGAGCCGCGGCTCGAGCTGCGACGGGCCGTCCAGTCCTTCACGCGCGCCGTCGACGTTCCGCAGGGGATCGACAACGGGGAGCGCCGCGCACGCGTGCGAGCCGCAGCCGAAGTCGCGCTGGCCCGGGTCGCGGAAGCGGGCGACGCGAAGGCAGCGTCACAGGCCTCGAACCTGATCGGTGTCCTCGCCGAGACCGAGCTCGAAGGGCCGACGACGAGCCGCGGGCGGTCGGCGTTCGAGGCGGCCGTTCGCGCAGACCCGCAGAACGAGTCCGCGGCGTACAACCTCGAGCTCATCCTGCGGCGCGCACGCGTCGTCGGTACGCGGGAGGGGCCGGGATCGGGATCGGGCGCGCGCGGGCCTGCGCGTCGAGGTGCGGGCGCGGGCGTCCCCGGGATGGGGTACTGACGGTGCTCGCGCTCTCGATCGAGCTGCTCGACCCGAGGCTGCTCGCGCTCGCGCTGGCGGCGGCGCTGCCCGTGGCGGCCGGCGGCGTCGTCGTCGTGAGGAGCAGAGGCGCGGCGAGGACGCTGGGGCTGACTCCGGCGCCGCTCGCGCGCGCCCTCGCGCCGCTCGCTGCGGCAGGGCTTGCGTGCGTCGCCGCCGCGGCCGCGGCCGCCCAGCCCGTCCTCGAGACGACCGAGGTGCGCAAGCAGCGGACGGCCTCGGAAGTCGTGTTCGTCGTTGACGTCTCCCGCTCGATGCGCGCCGCCGCCAGTGCCGAGGGACCGACTCGGCTCGATCGCGCGCGGGCAGTCGTTCGCTCGCTCCGCGCGTCGGTCGAGGACGTGCCGGCCGGGCTCGCCGGGCTCACCGACCGCGCCCTGCCGTACGTGTTTCCGACCGGCGACGGGCGCGCGTTCGACGACGTTCTCGCGCGGAGCGTCACGCCCGAGGCGCCGCCTCCGATCACGTCGTTCAGCATCGTCGCGACGAGCTTCGAGCCCCTGGCCACGCTCGGTCGTGACGGATTCTTCTCCCCGGGCGCACGCTTCCGCACTTGCGTGCTCGTCACAGACGGCGAAGCGCGGACGGGCGGCGACGAGCCCGAGGACGGGGGAGGCGGAGGCCTGACACCATTGTCTCCGAGTCTCGCGCCCGATGCCTCCCCGCCGAGCTCCGGGCCGTCGGTCGACCCCGCGGTGAGCGGCAGTGCGCTCTCGTCCCGCGACGGCTGCCGGCTCGTGGCCGTCCGCGTGGGAAGCGGAGCCGATCGGATCTACGGCCCGTCGGGCGTGGTCGAGGCGCAGTACCGCCCCGACGCCGCGGCCGCCTCGACGCTCGAGCGGTTCGCAGAGGCGGCGGGAGGGTCGGCCTTCACCGAGGACGACGTCGGGGAAGCCTCCGACGCGGTCCGGGAGGCGGCCGAGCGGGGACCGGTCGCCGACGCGGCGCGACACGTGAGCACCCGCTCGCTCGCGCCGTACTTCGCCGGCCTCGCCGCACTCCTCGCCGTGGTGACCGCCCTCTCGCGGACGCTTCGCGGAGGCTTGCGTCGGCAAGTATCCACAGAGTAGGCTCTGCGTCGGTGCACGGCATGAAGCGGCCACGGTGGGCGCGGGTCTCGATGGTGATGGCTGCCGTCATCCTTGTCGTCTCCGTGTCCGCGGGAGTCGCGCTCGGCCGCTCGGACGCCGTGGCGCCGCCGAGCGGCGACTGGCTCGCATGGGGTCGCACGCCGGATCAGAACCGCTACTCGCCGCTGACCCAGATCACGCCCGCGAACGTCGACCAGCTCGGCCGGGTCTACACGGTCGACTTTCGGCAGAGGGACCCCGACGTGCGAAACGGTCAGCAGTCGTTCCCGCTCGCGATCGGGGGCACGCTCTACGTCACGACGAACGACGCCAACGTGTTCGCGATCGACGGGCCGACGGGGCGGACGATCTGGCAGCGCAAGCCGTTGAACAGCGCCGTCTTCAAGAACTTCGGCGTCGCCGCGAATCGTGGCCTCGCCTACTGCGCCGGCCGCCTCTTCATCCTCCAGCTCGACATGAAGCTCGTCTCGATCGACCCGAAGACGGGTGCCGTCCTGGGTGAGGTCGCGCTGAGCCAGGACGTGCCGAACGCGACCGCCAACTACGGCTACTCGGAGACGAGTGCGCCGATGTGCGCCAACAACACCCTCGTCTTCGGCGCCGCAGGCTCGGAGCGCGGCAACCGCGGCTTCGTGATGGCGTACACGCCGAACCTGAAGCCGGCGTGGCCGTCGCCGTTCTGGACGATCCCGCCCGATCTCACCGGGTGGCGCCGGTCACGGCTCGTCGGCGGCGGGCCCGTCTGGACGCCTGTCACGATCGACAGGACCACCAACACGGTCTACTTCGGCACCGGCAGCGCCACTCCCGTCTACTACCCCGCCCTCCGCCCCGGGCCGAACCCGCGCACGGGGGCGCTCATCGCCGTCGACCTGCGCGACGGCCGCATGAAGTGGTGGCGGCAGCTCATCCAGAGCAACAACCAGTGGGAGTACGACGTCGCGCAGCCGCCGCTCGTCTACAACACCAAGATCGGCGGTCAGGCACGGCGGGTCGTCTCGGTCGCGACGAAGGAGGGCACGTGGTTCGCCTTCGACGCGAGGACCGGCCAGCCGTTCCACCAGCGCGTGAAGGTGATCGATCGCGTCGAGCATCCGCCGCTCAAGCCGGGCCAGCCCGTGACGATCTTCCCCGGCTCGATCGGCGGACTCAACTTCTCGCCGGCCGCCTTCGACCCGAAGACGAACTTCGTCTTCAACGCCGCCGCGGAGACCGCCGGCGTCCTGATCCAGGACCGGCTCAGCCCGACGCAGAAGAAGCGCAAGCTCCT
>Ga0111538_10012983_pt1 | contig 10988 bp, 10 predicted proteins | sample SoiMethybrSBSTD1_FD_79669 | JGI IMG/M metagenome (GOLD analysis project Ga0111538, IMG submission 79669) | Bulk soil microbial communities from a Populus tree surrounding site in Tennessee, USA - Soil MetaG P. TD hybrid SBSTD1 (version 2)... | ecosystem: Environmental > Terrestrial > Soil >... | reverse complement strand
GGTCGAACTGCCATCGGGATGCGATGCCGTTTCGCTCTTCTACGATGCGATCGGGGCGGGGATAAGCATCGCGCCCGGCTCGCTCTTCACCCTCGGCGCGGGCTTCGAGCGCTTCATCCGGCTGAACGCGGGCGCCGCGATTCAGCGGGGCGCGAGCATTGCCACCCTGGGCAAGCTCGCAAACGGAAGCAAGTCCCGTGCCTAGCCACTTTTTGCGCGACTCGGCAAGCCTGAATGCCATCCGAAAAAAATCAGCAGCCCCATGTCCATTCGGGGATGCTCCGGCGTCATCCGATCAGACCCCGCGATGGAGCGGGTCATTCTGGAGGCGTAACGATGATGTTCCTATTGCTCTTTCGAAAGTCGACGGATCCGCGCGATCAACCTTCTCCCGCCGACATGCAGGCCGGCTACATGCAATGGAAGGCCTGGATGGAAAAGCACGCAAAGGAGATCCTCGAACAGCCCCCTCCGCGCTCGGGCCCCAAGCCGGGCGGCGCAGCGGCGGTGTGTAGAGCCGGCGCAGTGACGGACGGACCGTACGCCGAAGGCAAAGAGGTCGTCGGCGGCTGGTCGTTCGTCGAGGTCGAGTCGTTCGCGCATGCGGTCGAGATCGCCAAGGAAGTCCCCATGTTCCCGAGCGTCGAAATCCTCGAGATCACGACGTTTTGAAAAATGACCGCGCCCGATCTGCCGGAGCATTGGTTTCGCCGGGAGCTCGGGCGCTTGGTCTCCATTCTCTCGCGCCGATTCGGGGTTCATCGCATCGAGCTCTGCGAAGATGCCGCGCAGACCGCTCTCCTTCAAGCGACGCAATCGTGGTCGTCGAAGCTGCCCGACAATCCAGGTGCGTGGCTGTATCGGGTTGCGCACAACTACGTGCTCGACGAGCTTCGTCGCGAAAAGCGAGATGAGCGGTACCTGGCCGAGGTCCCCGTCGAATACGCGCAGCAAGAGGTCCACGACGACGTGCTTCGGCTGCTGTTCGTTTGCGCCGATCCGGCGATCCCGCCCGAGTCGCAGCTCGTCCTCGCGCTGAAAACACTCTGCGGTTTCAGCACCGAAGAGATCGCACTTCGGTTGTTCCAGAGCGAAGATGCGATTCACAAGCGGTTGCAGCGTGCCCGCACGCGGCTACGCGAGCATGCGGAGGTGCAGAGCATCGATCCGGAGCGAGTAGAGAGCGTCCTTCACATGCTCTACTTGCTGTTCAACGAAGGCTACAGCTCCGCGCAACCCGATCGCGTTATCCGCCGCGAGCTTTGCGATGAAGCGTTTCGATTGGCGGTCATGCTGAAGGAGGATCCCGCCGGCGCGCTCCCGGAGACGGACGCGCTCGTTGCGCTGATGTGCTTTCAGGCGGCGCGGTTCGACGCTCGCGTGGATGGAATGGGCGGCCTGTTGCTCCTCGAAGAGCAGGATCGCTCGCTTTGGGATCGCGAGCTCATCGAGCGTGGGGTCGTTCACCTCACGCGATCCGCTCGCGGAGCGACGCTGTCGCGCTATCACGCGGAGGCGGGTCTGGCGGCGGAGCACTGTCTCGCACCGTCGTATGCAGAGACGAACTGGGAGGAGATCGCTCGGCTCTACGAGGTGCTCGAGCGCATCGCTCCGTCGCCGCTCAACGTCCTGAATCGTGCGATTGCGCTTGCCGAGTGGAAGGGGCCCGACGCGGGGCTAGCCGCGATCGAGGCGATCGACGCGCCGAGTTGGCTCCTTGGCTACTACTTGTGGGACGCGACGCTCGGAGAGCTTCATCGCAGACGCGGGGATCGCGACCGCGCTCTCGCGCACACGCAACGCGCCTTGGCCGCCGCACCGACGAATGCGGAGAAAGCCCTGCTCGAACGGCGCCTGAAAAAGATCTCTAAATGAGCAGCTACGTGTCCATTCGGGGGTGCATGAGCGTCATCCGATCAGACCTCCGATGGAGCTCGGTGGTCATTCTGGAGGTCCAATCATGACGTCTCTCTTTCTCGATCGAAGCGCCGAAGCAGGTTCCGTGAACGACGGCGCGACCAAGGCAAAAAGGATTGGCTACTGGGTCACGACCGGCGTCCTGGTCTTCTGCATGACGGGCGGTATCTTCGAGCTGCTGGGTGTGAGGATGACAATCGACGGGATCACGAGGCTCGGTTACCCGTCGTACATCATTCCGGCCCTCGGCCTCGGAAAAATCCTCGCGATCCTCGCCATCCTGTGGCCGGGCTTTCCGCGCCTGAAGGAGTGGGCCTACGCCGGGATCTTCTTCAACATGGTGGGAGCGTTCGTTTCCCACGTCGCGCACAAGGACGCTGCATGGAGCATCGTCGTCACCATCACGATCGCGGCGATCACGTTGGCCTCGTGGGCTCTCCGGCCGCAGAGCCGCAGACTCCGAGATCCTCAGAAGAGCCTGAAATGACGAAGCCTTCCTCCAAGCAACACCCCGCAGACAGCCACGACCTGATCCGCGTCCAGGGCGCCCGCGAGAACAATCTGAAGGACATCAGTATCGAGATCCCGAAGCGCCGGTTGACCGTGTTCACCGGCGTCTCGGGATCGGGCAAGTCGTCGCTCGTGTTCGGCACCATCGCGGCGGAGTCGCAGCGGCTGATCAACGAGACCTACAGCGCGTTCGTGCAGGGGTTCATGCCGACGCTGGGCCGGCCCGAAGTCGACGTCCTTTCAGGGCTGACGACCGCGATCATCGTCGACCAGGAGCGGATGGGCCAGAGCTCGCGCTCGACGGTCGGCACCGCCACCGACGCGAACGCCATGCTGCGTGTGCTCTTCAGCCGCCTCGGCAAGCCGCAGATCGGACCGCCCAACGCCTTCTCTTTCAACGTCCCCTCGGTCAAAGCGGTGGGGTCGTTCCAGAAGGGAGCTGGCAAAGCCGAGAAGGTCGTCTTCAACCGCGCCGGCGGCATGTGCCCGCGCTGCGAGGGCATGGGACAGGTCAGCGACTTCGACCTGTCGCAGCTCTACGACGAAACCAAGTCGCTCAACGAGGGTGCGATCACGATCCCCGGCTACTCGATGGACGGCTGGTACGGGCGCATCTTTCGCGGCTGTGGCTTCTTCGACCCCGACAAGCCGATCAAAAAGTTCAGCAAGAAGGAGCTCAACGATCTTCTTCACAAGGAGCCGACCAAAATCAAAGTCGACGGCATCAACCTCACGTACGCGGGTCTGATCCCGTCGATCCAGAAATCGATGCTGTCCAAAGACGTCGACGCGATGCAGCCGCACATCCGCGCCTTCGTGGAGCGAGTGGTCACGTTCAGCACCTGTCCCGAGTGCGCCGGCACCAGGCTCAGCGAGGGCGCGCGGTCGTCGAAGATCAAGGGGAAGAACATCGCCGACGCCTGCGTGATGCAGATCAATGACCTGGCCGAGTGGGTTCGCGGCCTGAACGAGCCTTCCGTCGCGCCGCTCCTGGCGTCCCTGCGGCACACGCTCGACGCGTTCGTGGAGATCGGCCTCGGCTACCTCAGTCTCGACCGTCCGTCCGGTACCCTGTCCGGGGGCGAGGCGCAGCGCACCAAGATGATCGGCCACCTCGGGTCGTCCCTCACCGACGTGACCTACGTCTTCGACGAGCCGACGATCGGGCTGCACCCCCACGACATCCAGCGCATGAACGAGCTTTTGCTGCGGCTGCGCGACAAGGGCAACACCGTCCTCGTCGTCGAACACAAGCCGGAGACGATCGCGATCGCCGACCACGTCGTGGACCTCGGCCCCGGCGCCGGGACCGCTGGCGGCGAGGTCGTCTTCGAGGGCAGCGTCGAGGAGCTGCGAAAAAGCGGCACGCTCACCGGGCGTCACCTGAGCGACCGGGCCTCGCTGAAGCCGTCGGTGCGAAAGCCGTCGAGCGTGATGAAGGTGCGCGGCGCCCGCACTCACAACCTGAAGAACGTCGACGTCGACATCCCGCTCGGCGTGCTGGTGGTGGTGACCGGCGTGGCCGGGTCGGGCAAGAGCTCACTGATCCGCGGCTCGGTGTGCAACCGGGACGGCGTGGTGTCGGTCGACCAGACGCCGATCCGTGGCTCGCGACGGAGCAACCCGGCGACCTACACCGATCTGCTGGAGCCGATCCGCAAGGCGTTCGCCAAAACCAACAACGTGAAGCCCGCTCTGTTCAGCGCCAACTCCGAGGGCGCCTGTCCGACCTGCAACGGTGCCGGCGTGATCTACACCGACCTCGCGATGATGGCCGGAGTCAGCACTGTCTGCGAGGACTGCGCGGGCAAGCGGTTCCAGGCGTCGGTCCTCGAGTACCGGCTCGGCAAGCTCAACATCGCCGAGGTGCTCGATCTGTCCGTCGAGGACGCGCTCGGCTTCTTCGGCTCCGGCAAGGCGCAGACGCCGGCCGCGCACGCGATCCTCGAGCGCATGGCCGACGTCGGGCTCGGCTACCTGCGGCTCGGCCAGCCGCTCACCACGCTGTCGGGCGGCGAGCGTCAGCGGCTCAAGCTCGCGACGCACATGGGTGAAGACGGCGGCGTCTACGTGCTCGACGAGCCGACCACGGGGCTGCACCTGGCCGACCTGCGGCAGTTGCTGGGGCTCTTGGACCGACTGGTCGACTCCGGCAAGTCCGTGATCGTGATCGAGCACCATCAATCGGTGATGGCGCACGCCGACTGGATCATCGACCTCGGGCCGGGCGCGGGGCACGAGGGCGGAAAGGTCGTGTTCGAGGGCACGCCGGCGGAGCTGGTGGCGGCGAAGTCGACGCTGACCGGCGAGCACCTGGCGGCATTCGTTGGAGGCGGTGCGAAGGCGGTCATTTCCTCCGGGCATTCGCGCACACGTCGGTCGACTACTTCGGTTGCTTGAAATCACCGACCTGTTCCGAGCGTCCAAGACCGGATCGGAATCAGAGAGCGTCCCCAACGCCCAGTACGCGTACCGATGGGAAGTGTGCTGCCTTGATCCGCTCGAGGTCCTCGACGTCATCGGTAAAAACAATCCCCCCGTGCGTGGCCGCAAATGCCACGACGATCGCGTCGATAGCCAGCGACTTTTCCCCGGGCTTGATTCGCAGCTTCGCGAGAGCCTCACCCGCAGCGCGAGCGTCGGCGAGCGATAGAGGTTCGACGCTTACTGCGTCCAGGATGCGCTCCCGCACATCGGTTCTCGCACGCCACCACTCGACCACGACCGGCACCGGCACCAAGAGCAGGGCCAGGCGATGTTTGGCCAAGTCCAGGAGCAACAAGCCACGCTGTTTGCGTCGCTCGATCGCAATAAGGGCACCGGTATCGAGCGTAATGTGACGGATCGTCACGCAGCCTTACCGCGTCGCTTCTTCGCGCGACGCTTGCCTTCCACCTCTGCAAGAAATTCTGCGCGTTGTTCGTCGGTGATGCCTCTGCCAGCCAAAAGCCAATCGAGCGCGGCCTGGCGCTTTGCCTCCTTGGCAATGGCGGCCACCAGCGCGCTGACGTTCCCGCCATAGGAGCGCGCCGCCTCTCGTTTGAGGATTCGCTGCGTCTCGACATCGACTGAAATCGAGAACGTCGCGGTTTTTCCCGGTCGTTTCTTCATGTGTTAACGACCATAACACAGGATGAGCCCAGAGTCCCCGCAGCCGAACGGTGGGGCAGCACATCATCGACCTCGGACCGGGCGCGGGTCACGAGGGCGGGCGGGTGGTGTTCGAGGGGACGCCGGCGGAGCTGGTGGCGGCGAAGAAGACGCTGACCGTGAGCACCTGGCGGCATTCGTCGGCAGCCGTCCGAGGGCTGTCGCCGGCGCCGATCGCGACAAGGACGGCGATCGAGGCGGCGCGCGCCGGGGACGTCGATCGGCTTGAGGGTCGTCAGTGAAGATATCGAGCGCTCAAAGGCGCTCGGCGTCGAGGTGCTGCGGAACAAATCCTCGTGGCGTTCTTGTGCGAAATGCGAGGTTCGCACGGCCCGCTTGCTCAGCCCGCCCGAGGAGATGCATTCCACCACAGACATCTCACACCTGACGACTTTGACCACACCGAGCTGCTGGAACTTCGAGCTCGCGATGAACGGGCAGCGGTGTGGCGCTTCGGCACAGCTATTTGAAAATCAACGGCGTCACCCGTCGGGATACGTCACGGGTATCTGACGCAGGCGAGGTCCTGCTCGCAGCCGACGTGGATTGGAAAGGTTCGGCGGCAGGTGGTCGTCGTGGGCTGGGCGACGGCGATCCGATAGACTTCGGATCAAGGATCACCGGATATCGCGTCACGCGATCGTGCGTCGCGATAGCGGCGATCTCACGTTCCTCGATCTCGGGAGCCGCAACGGCTCGTTCGTCGACGTGTGAGGGTCGAAGTCGTCTTTCGGAGCGCGAGACTTTTTTCCTCGTCTTTCGGAGTGCGAGACCAGGTGCGAGAGTTGCGGTCTGCGCTTTGCATCTTCTTGATGTCTCCGGGTGAGGGGGGAGGAGAAACACAACACCATGGTCGGGGGGAAGACAAAGCAAACGCCATGAGAAAAACGTCCGCTCGCCGGTTTGTCATCGCTCCGCTCAGCGTATCGCTCCTCGTCTTTGCAGGTTGCCTGCAGGCCGACGGCGACGAGTTGACGGAATCCGAGTCGACGGCCCTTCTGGGCGGGATTTGCCCCGTCACCGGTGCGGTCGGATACCAAAAACGGGTCACGGCCTACGTCGATTACGTACTCGGCTCCCCTGCGTCACCCTTCGCGGCTTATCCCTGCCGCATTCCGCTGTCGACGCCGGCGGCCGAGCTCGCGGCCAGCACCCTCCGAAGCGCGGTCGCAATGGGCACGTGCACCGTTGGAGACGCGATCCCGTCCACGGTGTGCGGCCTTCCGGCGCTGGAGCGCGTCGTGACGTGCCTCGGCCTTTCGGGCCCGGAGCTGTTGGTGGTCGCGGGGGCGGGGGCGAAGCTCGACCTGTGCTGGGGTGTCGGAGCCAGCGGGTTCCTCCACTCGTCACAGGACGGCCTGTACACGTACATCGATCCCGAGCCCGTCGTTACGACGCAGTCCCTCTCGGGTAGCAACGGCGCGACGGCTGCCGCCGTGTACCAGAAGAGCGGGACTTCCACGAGCGTGGTCAAGTGGTACAGCACCGGCATCTTCGCTCCGAACCTCGGCGCTGGGACCCCCTGCTCGACCAGCGATCTCCCGAGCGGCGGGACGGCGACCAAGGCCATCCTCGCGTCCGGCAGTTACAAGCGCTGCGGTTGATCGCCCGAACGCCGATCGCGCCCTGCGCGTCCTCGGAAAAAGGTCGTTTTCTTCCTTACACAACTCAATGCGCATGCCGAACCCCACCGACCTCGACCCCCCTATGCCGATCGGTACGATCGTCGCCGATCGGTACGAGGTCACCGGCTTTCTCGGTCGGGGCGGTATGGGCTTCGTGGTCGCCGCTCGTCACCGCGAGCTGGGGGAGCGGGTCGCGATCAAATTCCTCAATCGGTCGGAGAGCGCCGAACGGTTTTTCCGCGAGGCGCGCGCCGCGGCAGGGATCGAGAACGATCACGTCGTCCGCATCTACGATGCCGGCCGCCTCGCCAGCGGCGAGCCGTACATCGTCATGGAGCATCTGAGCGGAGAGGATCTCGCGGCCCGCCTCCACAGGACCGGTGCGATGGGTCTTGAGACAGTGGCTACTATCCTCGTAGATATTTGCCTCGCGCTGGCCGAGGCTCACGCGGCAGGCATCGTCCATCGCGATCTGAAGCCGGAGAACATCTTCCTCGCGCGCCGGTGGAGTGGAGACGAGGTAGTGAAGCTCCTCGATTTCGGCGTCGCGAAGGTCCCCGACGCCGGGGCCCTCACCCAGACCGACAACGTACTGGGCACTCCCGCGTACATGTCGCCTGAGCAGTTGCTCGGCTCGCGCGACGTCGATCACCGCACGGACATTTGGAGCCTCGGCATCATCCTGTACGAGCTCCTCACCGACGAGCTCCCGTTCGAGGGAGAAACCTTTTTCCACCTGGGCATCCGTATTCGCGAGAAGCCGACCCCGCGCGTGCGGTGTGCGCGAGGGGACGTCCCTGAGGCGATCGACGCGGTCATCGCGCGTTGCCTCGCGAAACAGCGCACCGATCGCTACGCAGACGTCAGCGAGCTCGCAGAGGCGCTCGCGCCGTTCCTCCCCGCGGAGATGGCCCACTTGATTCCGCGCATCCGTCGGATCGTCAACGAGCGCCTTCGCCGCGCGGCAACGCTCGTATCGACGATCACGCCCGAGTCGAAAGAGCCCACCTCGACACGCGACGACCAGCTCGCGACGGAGGAGTCGCGCTTCGAATCGGGCTCGGGGAAGCCCATGACCCAATCGGTCGTCCTCGACTCTCTTTCAACGTCGAGACCTTCGCACGACGGCAAGCACAGGCGACTCGCCCTCGTCGCGCCGCTCTGTCTCGCTGGTGTCGCCGCCATCGCGATCGCGCGTCGCAGCCACCCCGCTCCGAGCGCGATGGTCGGGCCTTTAGAAGCTCCCGCTTCCGCTTCGATCGCGAGCGCCGCCGGTCAAACCGCCGATGCTGGTGCGGCGGTCGCGCCGCCCGAGACCGCGAGCGCGCCGCCCAGTGCAACGATCACCGAGGCGGCACACGCCACCCGAACTCGTTCACCGTCTGTTCCCAGTGTTCGGTCCGCGTCACACTCTCGCTCGGCTTCTCCGGTCACTTCGATCCCCACGAACGTCACCCTGAACTGCAATCCTCCCTTTACGATCGATGAGAAGGGCTTCCGTCGTGCGAAACGCGAGTGTCTCTGATGCGTCCCCGCTCTTGGATCCTGGTCGCGGTCGCTACGCTGACATCGAGTCTCCCCGGCACGGTGCGCGCCGAAGAGGCTTCTGTCTGCGTGGACGCTTACGAGAAGTCTCAAATGCTCATGAAGCCCGCGTCCGGCCAGAGCACCCTCTTGCCCGCGCGCGAGATGCTGCGCACGTGCATGCGTTCAGGCTGCAAGGACTGGATGGTCGCCGACTGTTCGCGATGGTTGAGCGAGGTCGAAGCACGCATTCCGACCGTCGTCTTCTCGGTGCGTGACACGTCAGGGCGCGACCTCGCGCAGATCCTCGTCAAGACGGTCGACGGCGCCTCCGTTGCGTCGCGGCTCGACGGACGCGCGATCGAGCTCGAGCCGGGCGAGCAGGTCTTCGTCTTCGTCGCGCCGGACGGCGCGCGGCGCGAGACGAGGGTGCTCGTGCGGGAGGGCGAGAAGAACCAGGGTGTCTCGGCGGTGTTCGATAGTCCGCGCGACGAGACGAATCGAGTGATCACAGCCAGACACGCCACGGCCGCTACTCGAGCCGGAACACCGCCCCTCAGGTACGTGGGTTACGGCGTCGCCGGCGCCGGAGTGATCGGGCTCGGCGTCGGCGCGATCTTCGGTCTCCGGGCGATCGCGAAGAAGAATGAGGCCAACTGCATCGAAAACGTTTGCGACGAGCCTGCGATGGATGAGGCGACCTCGGCGGCGAACATAGCGACGATCGGCTTCGTCGCCGGAGGCGCGTTCGTCGCTGGTGGAGCCTTGCTCTTGCTCTTCGGGCCGAAGTCCGGAGCCGTGGAAGCTCGGCTCGATGTGGGCCCGGCGTCGGCCAGGCTGGATCTCACCGCGAAATTCTGATGGCGATCCTGCGTCGCGCTCCCACGCTCTTGATGGCCGCATCTGTCGCCGGTCTCCTCGGGGACTTCGCGTGCGTTCAGCTGCTCGGGCTCGACGACTGGCGCGCACGACCGGGCGATGCTGGGGCTACACCTGGCGAAGCAGGGGCCGGACCGGCGTGCACGTCGAACGCACACTGCATCGACCCCAGATCGGGGAATTGGGCGTTCTGCGTGACCGGAAAATGCGTGAACCTCGACTTGGAGCACTGCCTCCCGCAGGTGTTGCCGACGTCGATCGACATTGCGAACGACGACGTCGCGCTGATCGCGGCGTTCATTCCGCTGAAGGGTTCGTCTCCCCTCGCGGCCCCCAACGCGCTCGCCTATAACCTCGCGCTCGAGGAGCTCGCCAAGGCGGGCGGCATCCCGGGGGAGAAGCGCCGCCAGGTGGCGATGATCTTGTGCGGCAGCGAAGACGACCTCGTCGGGGAAGCCAAGCGACACGTCGCGGAAGACCTCCGTGTACCTGCGGTGATCGCAGGATTCGATGAGCTCGGCTTGACCGACTGGCTCGAGAACTATGCGGTGGATAGGCAAATTTTTACGCTGAACCCAGGAGTATCGACCGACGCGCTCAAAATCGAAAATACCGAGCGCCTCTTGTGGAACCTCCTCGGAACCCCGGAGGACGTGGCGCTCGCGTACCGACCGCTCCTCGTTCGCACCGAGAACTATATTCGAAACACGCGCCCCAGCGCGTTGCACGATGCGCCCGTGAAGGTCGCGCTCTTGTCGACCGACACGGCGACGGAGCGGTCGGTCGCCGAGGTGCTGCAGAACGGGCCGATCGATCACACGGCAGGGGAGAAGGATCTGGGAAAGGCACTCGAGTTCAACGGGCGCTCGACGGCCGAGAACGGCAAGAATGGGCACTTCCTCTTCATCCAGGTCGACGCCCTCGAAAAGGGCGAGACCCCGAACTACCCCGGGATCCAAGCGCAGCTCACCGCTTTTCGTCCCGACGTCGTCATCGCCCTGACCCGGGACGAGATCGTGAAGATCGTCGAGGACTACGAGGGCCCGAACTCTGGCATCGATCCAGCCGCGCACCCGACCTGGCTCCTCTCGTATCGAAATGCACACGCCCAGGGCCTCTTGGCCTATCTCTTTACGGACTTCAAACAGAAGCGGGAGCGCTTTCTCGGGGTTCAGTACGCGGGCGCCTCCAAGCCCGAGCAGCGCGAAGCATGGCTCGCGCGCATGAAGGCCAAGTACCCAGATGTTCCCGAGTCGAGCTACTCGGCGGTCGAGAATTTCTACGACGCAGTCTACTGGCTAGCGTACGGCCTCGCGGCCGCGGGGCCCGGCGCTCCGACGACCGGTGAATCGATCCGAGAAGGAGTGCGGACCTTGCTCGCAG
>Ga0111538_10012981_pt1 | contig 10988 bp, 8 predicted proteins | sample SoiMethybrSBSTD1_FD_79669 | JGI IMG/M metagenome (GOLD analysis project Ga0111538, IMG submission 79669) | Bulk soil microbial communities from a Populus tree surrounding site in Tennessee, USA - Soil MetaG P. TD hybrid SBSTD1 (version 2)... | ecosystem: Environmental > Terrestrial > Soil > Tree... | reverse complement strand
GCTCAAGCCCTTGGGCGCCAGCGTCTGCGCCGCGTTGTGTTCATGGCGCACCGGCGGCTTCCACCAGTCGATGTCGAACAGCCCCGCCTTCTTCTTGTCGGCGCGCGCATCCGCCGCGAACGCACAGACCAGCACCACCACCAGCCAGCCTGCCCCAAACCCTGTCCTTCGCCTCACCGGGCCAGGATACATCCAAGAGATCATCCAAAAAACAGCCGCCATCCCGCGCTTCGCGCGGGAGCGGCTGGTGTATCCTGAGATCACATGGGCGACGACGCGGCGGAGCTGTGGCGGCTGCTCGACGCGCGCAACGAGCACCCCGAATCGCTGGGCGAGATCGACGGCGAGATCTGGCAGCGGTTCGGGCGCACGCGTGCGGTGCTGGTGCTGGACATGTGCGGCTTCTCGCGGCTGACGATGCGATACGGGATCACCCACTTCCTGGCGATGATCCGGCGGCTGGTGACGATCGTGCGGCCCCTGATCACCGACGCGGGCGGCAACATCGTCAAGACCGAGGCCGACAACGTGTACGCGACGTTCGACGACGTCCCGCAGGCGCTGGCCGCGGCGCGCGCGATTCAGGGCAGCCTGGACGCCGCGAACATTTTCCTGCCCGAGGACTGGGATCTGCACGCGGGCATCGGCATCGGCTACGGGCCCCTGCTGCTCATCGGCGATCACGATCTGTACGGCTCAGAGATGAACGTCGCGTCGAAGCTGGGCGAGGATGTGGCCGGCCGGGGCGAGGTGCTGCTGTCAGTCGGGGCGCACGAGCGGATCGGCGATGGCGTCGACGCCGTCGAAATCCCCGTGCAGCTGTCGGGACTTACGATGCGGGCCTTCCGCTGTACTTGAGCTCTCGGTTGACCCTGTCTTTGGCCTCTGAGCCGTACTAGTCTGCGCGCGCTACTGCCTTTCCAATAACTAGGAGGCCGACCATGACGCGCTCCACGCTCCGCTTCGCTCTTGGGTTCTCGTTCTGCTTGTCGATGGCGACCGGCGGCTGCGGCGGCGATGGCAGCGGCGGTACCGGCGGCACGACCGGCGCCGCGGGGACGACCGGGACGGCCGGCACCACCGGCACGGCAGGCACCACCGGCACGGCAGGCACCACCGGCACGGCGGGCACCACCGGCACGGCAGGCACCACCGGCACGGCGGGCACCACCGGCACGGCAGGGACCACCGGCACGGCAGGCACGGGCGGCGGCACGGCGGGCACGGGCGGCGGCAACGCCGGACGCGGCGGTGGCGGCGGTGGCAACGCCGGCGCGGGCGGCGGCAACGCCGGCCGCGGCGGTACCGGCGGCGGCACGGCAGGCGCGGGCGGCGGGAACGCCGGCCGGGGCGGCACCGGTGGCGGCAGCGCGGGCACGGGCGGCGGCAGCGCCGGCCGCGGCGGTACCGGCGGCGGCGGTGGTGGGTCGTCCGCCTTCACGCTGACCTCGACCGCGTTCGACAACAACCCGGGCTGCGGCACAGGCGCCGCGGCGTCGATGTGCGACGTCTTCCCGCGCGAGAACACCAGCTTCGGGGCGGCCCCGGTTCACGTCTCCCCGCAGATGGCGTGGACGGGCCAGCCCGCCGGCACGATGAGCTACGCCATCGCGTTCATCGATCTGACCAACAACAACTTCGTGCACTGGGTGCTGTGGAACATCCCGGGGACCCTGACATCGCTGGCCGCCGGCATCGACAGGACCACCGCGATGCCCAATCCTCCGGGCGGCAGCGCGCAGCAGGCCGGCCTCGGCACCGGCACGACCGACCACGGCTTCTACGGCTCCGGCGCGTGCGGCAACGTCTATGAGTTCACGATCTACGCGCTGTCGGTCCCGACGTTCTCACCGACCCAGGCCACGAACCAGACCATGGTGCGCACGCAGCTGCTGGCGCTCGGCTCCCAGATCCTCGGCACGGCGACCCTGCGCGCGCGATCGATGCAGCCCGAGTGTGGTCCTTGAGCGGCAGTCACGGTCGCGTCGCCGGGCGGCGGTAGCGGCAGTTGTTCACACTGGTCCCGGCGTAGACCTCGAGCTTCGTCGCGCTGTCCAGCGACCAGCCCGCGCGCTCGTAGAGGGTGCGCGCGCGCTGGTTGCGGTCGACCACCCACAGGATCGAAACCGCAAAACGCCCCTCGAGCCAGGCCGTGGCCGCCGCCAGCAGCGCGCGCCCGGCCCCGCGCCCCCAGGCCGGCGGATCGACGTTGATCGCATACAGCTCCCCGAGGCCAAGTTCGTCGTCACCCCGCGCGTGCCCCGCCGCGGCGAAGCCCAGCACGGTTCCCCCCGCCTCGGCGACCAGGATCACCCGCTCCGCGGGCGCGAGCTCGGGCTCCGTCACGCTGCGGCGCCACATTGCCTCGCGATCTTCGGTCCTCAGGCCCGCCAGGAAGGCGTCGGGCAGCATCCCGGTGTAGGTGGCGCGCCACGCCCGCACGTGCAGGGCGGCCATCGCCGTCACGTCGGCGGGCAACGCCGCCCGGACCGTCACCGCCGCCACTGCGATTCCGGTCTGCATGAGCGTGTCTACCTTATCGGAAAGAGCCACGAATGGGGCCGGCGCTCATCCATGACTACGGGATCATCGGAAACGGCCGTTCGGCCGCCCTGGTCGGCGTCTCCGGCTCGATAGACTGGCTGTGCTGGCCGCGCTTCGACAGCCCGTCGCTGTTCGCCGCGCTGCTCGACCGTACGCGCGGCGGGCACTTCCGGATCGCGCCGACGCAGCCGTTCACGGTGGAGCGCAGCTACGCGCCCGACTCGAACGTTCTGGTCACGACGTTCACCACCGACGGCGGCGAGGTCCGGCTGACCGATCTCATGCCGGTGCTGTCGGAGGAAGAGAAAGCCCTCGCGCTGTTTCCCGAACACGAAATCCTGCGGGTGTGCACGTGCGTCCGCGGCATCGTCGAGCTTCACGTCGAATTCCACCCGCGCCCCGACTACGCGCGCAAGGTCGTTCCGATTCGTGCCACGCGCCATCTCGGGTTCCGCGTCGAGGACGGACGCCGGCTGTACACGCTCCGCGCCGACCGGCCGCTGGCGCTCGTGGCCCCCAGCGACGTCGAGGGCCGCTTCCTGTTGAGCGCGGGCGAGCGCGCGACATTCTCCCTCAGCTTCGATCACGCGGGTCCCGCGGTCTTGCCGCCGCTGGGCGCCGACGCGGCGGAGAGGGTGCAGCGCACGATCACCTGGTGGCAGCGCTGGGCCGCCCGCTGCAACTACGACGGGCCCTACCGCGAGGCGGTCGTCCGCAGCGTGCTGGTGCTGAAGCTGCTGAACTACGCGCCCTCGGGCGCCATCGTCGCCGCCCCGACGACGTCGCTGCCCGAACGCGTCGGCGGCGATCTCAACTGGGATTACCGCTTCTGCTGGGTGCGCGACGCGGCGCTGACCGTCAGCTCGCTGTCGGATCTCGGCTATGACGACGAGGCGACCGCGTTCTTCGACTGGCTGCTGCACAGCACGCGGTTGACGCGTCCTGCGCTGCGCGTCCTCTACGACGTCTACGGCGGCGTCCCCGCCGCGGAGGAGCAGCTGGATCACCTGCAGGGACACCTCGGGTCGCGTCCGGTCCGTATCCGCAACGCGGCCGCTGGTCAGCTGCAGCTCGACGGCTACGGCGAGCTGGTGGAGGCGGTCGCCGAGATGTGCCGGCGCGGCCGCACCCTGGGGCGCGAGACGCAGGCGATGTTGCGCCAGCTCGGCGACTTCGTCTGCGACCACTGGCGCGATCCCGATCAGGGGATCTGGGAGCCACGCGAGCCGCCCAGCCCTCACACGTATTCGCGGGTGATGTGCTGGGTCGCGCTCGATCGCCTGCTGCAGCTGCACCGCGCCGGCATCGTCCACCGCCTGCCCGCCGACAGGTTTGAACGAGAGCGGGACGCAATCCGCGCCGAGGTCGAACGCGCGGGCTGGAGCGCGACCCTCGACAGCTACACACATGTGCTGGGCAGCGACAAGGTCGACGCCAGCCTGCTGCTGCTCGGCCGCTACGGCTACGCGCAGCCCGGCGACCCGCGGATGCGCGGCAGCTATCGCCTGATCATGGAGCGGCTCCGCGCCGGGCCGGGCCTGGTGTATCGCGACGAAACCAGCGTGCCCGCCGCCGAGGGCGCGTTCTGCATCTGCAGCGCCTGGGTCACCGAACACCTGGCGGGCGGCGGCGGATCGCTCGCCGAGGCGGAGGGCTGGTTCCGGCAGTTCCTCGGCTACGCCAACGATCTCGGCCTTTACGCCGAGGAGATCGATCCCACGACGGGCGCGGCGCTGGGCAACTTCCCGCAGGCCTACAGCCACGTCGGGCTGATCAGCGCGGCGCTGGCCATCGAGGCGCGGCGCCGCCAGGAGATGTGGAGCGGCGCCGAGGGCGCGCCGCGGAGGGCGCCCGCCGCCGGTGTGCCCGCATGAGCTGGATGAACTGGCTGGTCTGGGGCTTCGTCGCCACCGCCGTGTTGACGACCCTGATGGCGGGCAGCGAGGGGCTCGGGATCACGCGCATGAACATCCCGCACATGCTCGGAACGATGTTCACGCCCAACCGCGATCGCGCCAAGGTCCACGGCGTCGTGCTGCACTTCCTGAACGGCTGGGCGTTCTCCATCGTCTACATCGTCGCGTTTCACACCGCGCACATCTACACCTGGTGGTTCGGGGCGCTGCTCGGGCTCCTGCACGGCGCCTTCGTCGCCGCCGTCGCCCTGCCCGTCATGCCCGGTGTCCACCCACGCATGGCGAGCGAGCTGCGCGGCCCGACCGTCGCGCGCCAGCTGGAGCCGCCCGGATTCCTGGGGCTCAACTACGGCGTGCGCACGCCGATCTCGGTGCTGATCGCGCACGTCGCGTTCGGCGCTTTGCTGGGCGCGCTGTATTCACCCGCCGGCGCGGCCGCCGGCGGCCGGCGAACCGACGTCGCGCCGCAGGCTTCGATCCGTTCAGCGCAGGGTGAAAAGGATGATCGTCAGCGTCAGGAGAACCAGGGTCGCCACGACCGAGATCGCCAGATTTCGCTTGGCGCCGGGCAGCCGCTGGCGGAGCTCGGCAGCGGGCGTCTGCGGTGTCCCCGGAGCGGCCTTTCCGCCGGAGTCGGCCACGGTCGCCGTGTCCTCGAGATCGCGGAGGAACTCCCGCGCGCGATCCTCGTCTCCGATCGGCACCTCGACGGCCATCGGCACGAGGTTCTTGGTGAGGCCGATCAGCGTGCTGGCCGCGCCCCGGAAGCGCGCCGCGATCCCCTCGTTCCGCAGTAACTCGGCGATCACCTCGCCCTGCGCCGGATCCGTCGTGTGGTGGACGATGACGTAACCGTAGTCGGTCATCGCCCGTCCCCCGTCGGGCGCGGCGCGCCCAGGCGCTGCTTCTGCACCTTCCCCATCGTATTGCGAGGCAGCTCCGCGACCAGCTCGAGCGCGCGCGGCAGCTTGTAGGGGGCGAGGCGCTCGCGCGCGAACGCCTGCAGCTCGGACAGCGTCGGCGGCTTCGCGCCGCGCGCCACTACCCAGGCGGTCACCCGCTCGCCCCAGGTGGCGTCGGGCACGCCGGTGACGGCCGCCTCCGCGACGGCCGGGTGCTCGAGCAGGACCGCCTCGATCTCCAGCGCCGACAGCTTGTAGCCGCCGCTCTTGATGATGTCGATCGACGTGCGGCCGAGCAGGCGCACGACGCCGTCCGCGTCGCGCGCGCCGGTGTCGCCCGTGCGGAACCGCCCGTCCTCGTCGAATGAGGCGGCGGTCGCCGCGGCGTCACCGTGGTACGCCGAGAACATCTGCGGCGTGCGCACGCGCAGCTCGCCCGGCTCGCCCACCGCGACGGGCCCCCCGGCCTCGTCGACGATGTCGACCGAGACGCCCGGCAGCTCGCGCCCGACCGCGCCCGGCACGCGCGGGCCGTCGTACGGGTTGGACAGCGCCATGCCGATCTCGGTCATGCCGTAGCGTTCGAGGATCGTCTGCCCGGTCGCCTGCTTGAACGCCTCCAGCATCGACGCCGGCAGCGACGCCGAGCCGCTGGTGCACAGCCGCAGGGCGCGCGCCGCCGCCGCCCATTGCGCCCGCGTCTCGGGCGTGGCGGCGCCGTGGGCGGCGAGCAGCTTGGCGTAGATCGTCGGCACCGCCATGAACACGCTCGCCTGCGCGAGCGCGGACCAGACGCCGGCCGCTTCGAACGCCATGAACCGCGTCTCGGCGCCCGCCCACAGCGCGCCCAGCAGGGCCACGATCAACCCGTGCGTGTGGTGCAGCGGCAGCACGTGCAGCAGCCGGTCGCCGCGGCGCCAACGCCACGCCTCCTCCAGCGACGTCACCGTTGCGGCCAGCGCCGCGTGCGTCAACCGGACACCTTTGGGTCGCCCGGTCGTGCCGGAGGTGTAGAGCATCAACGCATCAGTAGCGGCGTCCGGCAGCGACGGCTCGGCTTCGCCCGCCGAAAACGACGCCAGCGCCTCGGCGCGCAGCACCCCCTGCCCCGTCGACAGCGCGTCGAGGCCGGCCAGCCGGGGTGCGAGCGCCTCGCTGGCCACCAGCACCAGCGGGGCCGCGTCCCGCACCAGCTGTGCGAGCTCGGGCGCCGTGTGCAGCGGCGACAGGGGGACCGCCAGGCCGCCAGCCCGCCAGATTGCGAGCAGCGTTTCGACGTAGATCACACCCGGCTCGATCAGAAACGCCACCGTCCGCCCGGCACGAACGCCCTGCGCGGCGAGGGCGTTCGCGGCGGTCGCGGATCGCCGCGCCAGCGCGCCGTAGCTCGCTTTCGCTCCGTCATCGCCAATCACCGCGATCGATTCCGGCGGATGAGCGGCCAGGCGGATCAGCAGGGGCGACACACTCACATGCAACGACCTAACTCACCTGCCGGAACGCTATCACAGGGCCCGCCCGCGGCGTTAGACTCAGCGCCTCATGCCGTCGACGGGATTCGAGATTCGGACGTTGCTGATCGGCCTCACCGTGCTGCTGCCCCACGCGACGGCCGGAGCCGCGAATCCGACGCCGCCGCCGGCGGGAGCGGCCGCAGCGCCGCCCGCGCCTGCCACGCCGACCGCACCGGCTGCCGCGCCCGCAGTGGAAACCGGTGAGCCGAAGATCACCGTCCCGGGCGCCGAGGGCGACTACCTGCGCGCGATTCACGCGCGGATCCATTTCCATTTCGCCAACAGGTTCATCAACGGCATCGCGGCCAAGCAGCCCGCCAGCGATCCGCTGAATCGACCGGGTCTGCGGGCCGAGATCCTCTTCGGCCTCCGCTGGGACGGCAGCTTGTCGGATGCCGTGGTGAACCAAAAATCGGGGGTGGATGCGTTCGATCAGGCGGCCCTCGCGTCCGTCCGCACCGACGCCGCGGGCACGGCGTCCGCCCGCTATCCGCCGCCGCCCGCCGACCTGTTCGGCGACGACGGCGTCGCACACTTCCAGTGGGTGTTCGCGCGCGACCGCAACCTGTGCGGCGAAGGATCCGTGCGGCGGGTCGAGGCGCCGCTCGCCCAGGCGCTGCCCCGCCTGTTTGTTCAGGGACGGATCAAGGAGGCGCTGCTGCGCGCGGCCCGCGACGCCCGCGCTGGATCGGGTGATGCGATCGGGATTTTCGCGGAGGCGTGGCTCGATCGGCCGCAGTCGGATCCGGCGACGGACGCCCGCGCGGCCGGGGCGCTGCTCCGCTATGGCGACAAGCGGATGCGCGCGAAGGCGCTGGCCAGGATCAAACCCGCGCTCGCCCGCAAGGAGACCGCCGCGATCGCGAGCGCCGCGCTGGGCGCGTTCGCCAGCAGCGGTGCCGCCGAGCTCGACCCCGCCGGATTCTGCGAGCTGGTCGGGGGCGCGAAGGCGCTGCGCGAGGGCGAACCGGCGGCGCGTGAACAGGCGATGGTCCTGCTGCGTGATTCGGGCGTCCACATGTCGCCCGAGTCGCCGTGCGGGAAGGCGCTGGCCGAGGCCGCCAGCGACGTCGGCACACCGGGGCGCGTGCGCGCGCTCGCGCTCGCCACGCTGGTCGCGACGACCGGCAGCGCGCCGGGCAAGCTCGTGCGGGAGTCGATGGAAGACAAGGACCCGGCCGTGCGCGCGGCCGGAGCGACCGCATTCGCCAAGCCGGGCACCGGCCGCCCGGCGCTGTATCGGCTGCAGCCCCTGCTGCAGGATGCATCCCCCGATGTGCGGGCGGCGGTGGCGGGGGCGCTGGTGCGCGCGTGTGGCGAGCTCGCGCTGCCGTTCGTGCAGCCGATGCTGAAGGAACGCGACGACCGCGCCCTGGTGGCGATGGCGCCCGAGCTGGGACACCTGAAGTCGCCGGAGTCGGCCGACCTGCTGGCGAAGATGATGACCCGCCCGGGGGGCGAGCTGCGGCTCGCGGTCACGCGCGGGCTGGTCGAGCGAAAGGACGATCCGGGAAAGGCGCTGAAGACCAAGGCGTTCGAGAGCATCCGTCACGACTCCTATGCGTCGGCGGAGCTGCGCGGCCTCGCATACGCGGACGCGCCGCCCGACGAGCTGCTGAAGCAGCCGCGCGATCCGCTGCTCGGACCGATGGGATACAAGGGGTTGCTGCGCGCCAAGCGGCACGCCGAGGCGCTGGACTGGCTGATCGCGTCTTTCGATCGCCTGTCGCCGGACACGGCGGTCGATCTGCTGGGCGCCTGGCTCGCGAATCCGCCCCCGGTGACGTCGTCGATCGCGCCCGGCAAGCGCGCCGGCTGACGCCGCGGCTGGTTAATTCACGTCGCGGCGGGGGCGGGACGGCTGTTTGCGTCCGCCCCAGATGGCGTCCCAGCCCTTGCGGTACGACTCGGTCGCGACCTGCGACGGGCCGGGGGCGGTGCGCGGCTCGGGCGCCGGCAGCTCCGACTTGACGTCGAAGAGGAACGGCATGTCCTCGCGCTGCCGCATCGTGATCAGCTCGCCCGTGATCGGCCGTCCTTCGACCAGCGGCTGCAACAGCCCCGCCTCGACCGGGGCGTTTTCATCGCGGCGCCGGAGGATGTGAACGCCGTCCTCGTTCTTTCCCCAGACGAGGGCAATGTCCCCCGCCGGCGGCGTCGGCTGGGCTTTGCCAAGGCGATTATCCGATCGCTTGCCCACGTCCCCATACTGCCACGGCCGACGGGAAAAGGCCCGAAACGAAGCCCGACCACGTCCATGAACTTGTGTACGTAAGGGGTTCGGGGCAGGCTCCCACCCCGAGCAATTCCGATGAGCGCCGGCAGCAACAAATCCGACGGTGGCGCGGGCAACTTCGTCCGCGACATCATCGTGGCCGACCAGGCCAGCGGACGTCACGCCGGCCGCGTCGCGACGCGCTTCCCGCCGGAACCGAACGGGTATCTGCACATCGGCCACGCCAAGGCGATCTGCGTCGACTTCGGCCTGGCGCAGGAGTTCGGCGGCACCTGCAACCTGCGCTTCGACGACACCAACCCGACGACCGAAGACGTCGAATACGTCGACGCGATCCAGGAAGACATCCACTGGCTGGGCTTCAAGTGGTCGAAGCTGTTCTACGCGTCGGACTACTTCGAGAAGCTGTACCAGCTGGCGGTGAAGCTGATCGAGAAGGATCGCGCCTACGTCGACAGCCTGTCGGAGGACGAGATCCGGGAGTACCGCGGCGACTTCTACAAGAAGGGGAAACCGAGCCCGTACCGGAATCGCCCGATCGCGGAGAGTCTGGACCTGTTCAAGCGAATGCGCGCCGGAGAGTTCCCCGAGGGCGCGCACGTGCTGCGCGGGAAGATCGATCTCGAGACGCAGAACATGAACATGCGCGATCCGGTGCTGTACCGGATCCGGTACGCGCCCCACCACCGCACCGGCAACGCCTGGTGCATCTACCCGATGTACGACTACGCGCATCCGCTGTCGGACGCGATCGAGGAGATCACGCACTCGATCTGCACGCTGGAGTTCGAGTCGCACCGGCCGCTGTACGACTGGTGCATCCGCGAGACCGAGATGTTTCCTTCGCGGCAGATCGAGTTCGCCCGTCTCAACCTGACCTACACGGTGATGTCGAAGCGCAAGCTGGCGGAGCTGGTGCAGCGGAAGATCGTCTCGGGCTGGGACGATCCGCGCATGCCGACGCTGGCGGGGCTGCGTCGACGCGGTTACACGCCCGAGGCGATCCGGGCGTTCTGCGAGCGGATCGGCGTCGCCAAGACCGACAGCATGATCGACGTCGGGCTGCTGGAGCACGGTTTGCGCGACGATCTGAACCGGCGCTCGCCGCGCGTGATGGCGGTGCTGCGGCCGCTGAAGCTGGTGATCGACGACTTCCCCGAGGGAGAGATGCGCGAGCTGGATGCGCCGCTGCACCCCGAGGATCCGGCCCAGGGGACGCGCAAGCTTCCGTTTTCGCGCGTCGTGTACGTCGATCGTGACGACTTCCGCGAGGACCCGCCCAAGGACTGGTTCCGCCTGGCGCCGGGGCGCGAGGTGCGCCTGCGCTACGCCTGTCTGGTGCGCTGCACGGGCGTCGTGAAGGACGCGAGCGGCGAGGTCACGGAGCTGCACGCCAGCTGGGATCCGGGGTCGTGGGGCGGCAGCGCCCCCGACGGGCGGACCGTGCGCGGCACGCTGCACTGGGTCTCCGCGGCGCACGCGGCGCCCGCCGAGGTCCGCCTGTACGATCGCCTGTTCTCGGTCGAGAACCCCGGCACCGACGAGGCGAAGAGCTTCCTCGACGAGATCAATCCGGATTCGATCGTCCGTGTCGAGGGCGCCGTCATGGAGCCGTACCTCGCGACGGCGGCGAAGCCCGGCCTGCGCGTCCAGTTCGAGCGCGTCGGCTACTTCTGCCTCGACCCCGACAGCAAGCCCGGCAAACCGATCTGGAACCGCACCGTCGGCCTCAAGGACAGCTGGGCGAAGATCGAATCGAAGGGTGGCAAGAAGGCGGGCCCCTCACCCCGTCCCTCTCCCCGCCAAGCGGGGAGAGGGAGCCAAGATCCGGCTCCGGTCCCCTCGCCCCGCGAAGCGGGGAGAGGGCTAGGGAGAG
>Ga0111538_10012980_pt1 | contig 10989 bp, 11 predicted proteins | sample SoiMethybrSBSTD1_FD_79669 | JGI IMG/M metagenome (GOLD analysis project Ga0111538, IMG submission 79669) | Bulk soil microbial communities from a Populus tree surrounding site in Tennessee, USA - Soil MetaG P. TD hybrid SBSTD1 (version 2)... | ecosystem: Environmental > Terrestrial > Soil >... | reverse complement strand
GGTGGCGGCGGTTGGGGCGGCGGCGGTGGCTGGAGCGGGGGCGGCTGGGGAGGCGGTGGAGGCGGTGGAGGCGGCGGGTTCAGTGGTGGTGGCGGTATGTCCGGCGGTGGAGGCGCCAGCGGATCATGGTAATGACGCGTCGGCAATTGATGAAAGCCATCGATGACACACGAGTGAAAAACGCAATTGAAGAGGCCGAAGATCAGACGTCCGGAGAGATTATGGTCTCGGTGGCCCCCTTTTTCTGGGGAAGTGTCGAGAAGGCGGCACGCCTTGCCTTTGTGCGATTGGGCGTCACCCGGACCCAGGCTCGCAACGGTGTGTTGTTTTTTATCGTACCGTCGCGCAAGAAATTTGTCGTCATCGGGGATCAGGGGATCCATGAGAAAGTCGGACAAGACTTTTGGAACGACGTTGCGTCCCATTTGAGCCGGCACTTTCGCAGCGGAGATTTTACTGAAGGCCTGATACACGGGATTGCAGAAGTGGGACGGCAACTCGCTGCGCACTTTCCGTATAACCGCTCGACAGATGTGAACGAGCTTTCTGATGACGTCGATTTCGGAGGCACACGTTGAACATTCAACCCGGCCTGGAGATTCCCGACGGGGAACTCGAGTTCGTCGCTTCGAGAAGCGGCGGACCCGGTGGTCAAAATGTGAATAAAGTTTCCAGCCGCGTGACGCTCCGTTTTGACGTCGAAAGGTCACCCTCGCTGGAACCCACGCAGCGGGAACGGATTCGGCGAAAACTCGCAACTCGGATCAGCAAAGAGGGGATATTGCAGGTCAGTTCGCAGCGCACGCGCAGCCAGGATTTCAACCGTGCAGATGTCATTGCTCGGTTTGCCGAATTGCTGCGCGACGCTTTGCGCGAGGAAAAGGCACGAGTCCATACGAAGGCGACGCGAGCTTCTAAGGAGGATCGATTGCGGGAAAAGCGAAAGCGGACGACAGTGAAGCAGGCACGCTCCATCAAAGGGTCGAGAGCATGGGACGACTGAACAGCTTCATTGGGACCATTCTGCTGTTTGTCTGCATCGGCTGCACGTCGATCGGAGCCCCGCAGTCCGGAGACTACGCACGTATCGCGTACAACGTGGCCATGTCTCGGCCCACCACGCACTTGTTCGAAGTGACCATTGCCCTCGAGATGCCGGCGGGGCCTGTCGCCGCTTCAGTCGACCTGCAGTTGCCCCTGTGGCAGCCGGGGCGATACTCGAACGCGGATTTCGCAAAGAATGTTCAGGAGTTCTCCGCGAAGGCGGCGAATCAAACCCTGCCTTTTGAAAAAGTGGACACCCAGACGTGGCGTGTCCAGACGCGGGGGAACCGCGCGTGGACTGCGACATACAAGGTATTCGGCAACGATCTCTCGGGCACGTTCGCTCAACTTGACGGCACGCATGCGAACTTCAACGGCGGCGAACTCTTCATGTACGTCGTGGGACACAAACAGAACCGCGTTGAATTGCGCGTTCAGCCGCCCATGGGATGGAGAGCCATCAACGGCGCGTCAGCGTCGGCGACTCAAACCGATTGGACTTTCCCGAACTACGAATTGCTCATCGATCACCCAACAGAAATTGGCCCGGACTGGACGCTCGATGAATTCACCGTCGATGGAAAGAATTATCGCGTTGTGGTGCACTCTCGAGGAAACGAGGGCGGTCAGCGTTCCGCTCTCGTTGGCGATCTTCGACGAATTGTGGAAGCGGGGACCGCAATGTGGGGAATGCCCGAATTCGACCGGTTCACATTTCTCCTTCACTTTGCGAACGATAATCGGTCGTTTGACGGTATGGAGCATCTCAACTCCACCCAACTTATTAACGGCGGAAACCTTTCCGACCCCGGGGTGATGGCCAGCGCGTTGGCCGACGCCGCTCATGAATTCTTTCATGTGTGGAATGTCAAACGCCTCCGGCCGGTAGCCTTCGGTCCCTGGGACTGGACTCGTCCGGCCAACACGCGAAGTCTGTGGATTGCGGAGGGCCTCACGCAGTACTACGGCAACCTCTGGCTGCGGCGCGCCGGCCTCTGGAATGACGGCAGGTACCTTTCCGAGCTTGCGGGTTCCGTGCAGTACGTCGAGAACAGCCCCGGAAGCCGGTTGATGAGCGCCGTAGACGCTTCACTGGCCGCGCCATTCATTGATTCAGCGGTGCACCGTCAACAGACAAATCTTTCGAACACTTCGATGACGTATTACCTCAAGGGAGAGCTCATCGGGGTCGTGATGGATCTCACGATTCGAGGACGCACGAATGGACGTCGGTCCCTCGACGACGTTTTCCGGCAGATGTACGACGAGCTTTACCTGAAGGCGCCAAACGCCTCTTACTACCTGAAGGGGCGGGGCTACACCGAAGAGGATTTTGTGCGTGTGTTCTCGCAAGTTGCCGGCAGCGATATGCAGGGCTTTTACGATCGCTACATTCGGGCTGTAGAACCGCTGCCGTATGACGCAGCGTTCGGCGTCGTTGGTTTGCGTCTGGTGAAAACACCGACCGAAACGTCGTCCAGCGGCATCGTGATGGACCGTGCGGGAGCCGGTTTGCGGATCGGAGCGTTGCCAACAGATGGCCCGGCTGCACGGTCAGGTATCCAACAGGGCGATCAGCTGGTGGCCATCGCGGGGTCGCTCGCCACGCGTTCGAATTGGCAGTCCGTTTTGGAACGCACTCGGCCTGGAGATCGCGTGAAGGTTCAGGTGGAGCGGTTTGGTAAAACGTTAGATGTGGAGTTGGTGCTGGGAGAACCGGCGAATTTCTCGTACCGGCTGGAGGAGATGCCCAATGCTTCGGCAGAGACAGTGCGAATTCGGAGGTCCTGGCTGAGCGGGAATTAACCGCGGATTACGCGGATGGAATCCGCGGTTAATACATTATCGGCCGAGGTTCCTGGCCTTCTGCACGAGCGTAATGAACTCCGAGCGGTAGCCGTTGCGGTCTTCTCCACGGCTGCTCTGAGCGGTATCCAGAACGAATTCCATGCGAGAGTTCCCGCGATACGGCGAATCCCGAAGAATCATTCCGAACTGGGCGACAGCCGCAGCGAAGCGGAAGTCCGTGGTTGCGCGAGCGAACCCTGCTCCGCGATCCACGAGCGGGACGTCCATGCGCTTGCTGGTGTCCGCGTTGGGTTCCTTGTAGCGCACACGCAGCGTCAGCATCTCATTGCTGTTTGACCCGACGTTGCCTGCCGGAGCGGCCGCTGCCGCCGGCTGGGTGTATTTCGACGGATCGACCGACGGGCCGGGAACTTGGCCACCTTTCGGCACCACTTCGAACAATGCCGTCACGGTGTGTCCCGCGCCCATGTCTCCTGCATCCTTTGCATCGTTGTTGAAGTCCTCCGTGCGCAGAATGCGGTTCTCATATCCGATCAGGCGATAGGCTTCGACCTTCGCTGGATTGAAGTCCACCTGGATCTTCACGTCCTTAGCGACGGTGACCAGCGTCCCGCTCATCTCCTCGACGAGCACTTTTCGCGCTTCGGCGAGATTGTCGATGTAGGAGTAGTGGCCGTTGCCTTCGTCGGCGAGTTTTTCCAGCGTGGAGTCTTTGATGTTGCCCATACCAAAACCAAGCACGCTGAGAAACACTCCGGTTTTTGCTCGATCCTGAATCAGACGGATGAGGTCGCTCTGATTCGTCACGCCGACATTGAAATCTCCGTCGGTCATCAGAATCACGCGATTCACTCCATTGCGCAGGAGATTCACCGATGCCTGATTGTAGGCGAGCTGTATGCCGGAGGCGCCGTTCGTCGATCCTCCGGCTTCGAGCCGGTCGATGGCCTGACGGATGACTTCCTTGCGTGTGCCGCTGGTCGGTGCCAGCACGAGCCCGGAGTTGCCGGCATAGACGACCATGGAAACCATGTCATTCTCGCCGAGACGCTCGACGAGCATGCCAAGACCTGCCTTGAGGAGTGGCAACTTTTCGGGCGAACTCATGGAGCCGGAAACGTCGATCAGGAACACCAGGTTGCTGGGCGGACGCCGATTCGCGTTCACCTCGCGGGCCTTGACGCCAATCCGGACCAATCGATTTGATGGACTCCATGGCGCGGCCGCGACTTCCATGTTCGGCGCAACCGGATCGTTGCCCGACGGTTGCGCGTAGTCATAGCTGAAGTAGTTCACGAGCTCTTCAATACGCACCGCATCACGCGGTGGAAGCTGATTTTGATTCAGGAATCGTCGGACGTTCGCATACGACGCTGTATCGACATCGATGGAGAACGTCGCGAGATTTTCCTGCGCCGTCCGGATAAACGGATTATCCGTGATTCGGTCGTACGCTTCCGTGTTGGGATTCGGAACGACCGGCCGATCGGCGCGTGCCGGAGGCGCGGCCGGTGGCGGCGGTGGCGGCGCCGCGGCAGCTCCGCCAGCGAAGACGTTCGAGCCGCTTCTTGTTGTTATCTGAATCTGGCCGTTGCCGCGGCCTAATTCTGCGTCTACAGGTGCATTGGTCGTGCGCACTTCGCCAACCAGGTCGGGATTGATTACCTTTGCTTGCGGTGTCGTCGCCGCACCCCCACGCCCGCCACCCCCGCCACCTCGGCCTTGCTGGCCCTGTTGTCCTTGCTGCCCCGCCGCCGGTCCACTTCGGATTCCCGCAGCGGCAGTCTGTCCAGGCAGTATTGAAATCAGATCGAGCACGTTGTTTCCGACTAATGGAAGATCCCGGGCTTGTTGGGCTGTTAGAACCTCCCCCACACTTGCGCTAGACGCCGCAACTAACGAGTCCGCAGTTGCCGTTACTTCGACACTCGTATTGACGTTCGCTAACTGCAGCGGGAAGTTCAAACGAGCAAAGAGGTTCGTGCCCACTTGCACGCCGGTAACAGTGCGTGTCTGGAAACCAGGAAGGGTTGCGCTCACGCGATAAGTCCCGGCCACAAGGTTTGGAAAATTGTAAGACCCGGATTCGTTGGTGACTGTCGACGTGCTCACGCCGGTATCTGTGTTCGTCGCTGTAACCGTCACTCCCGGGATTAAAGCCGAGGACGGATCCATAACGCTGCCACTCAACGCTCCGCTTCCGGAGGTTACTGTAACCCTTGGTGCCGGGGGCGAAGCTGCTGCGCGTCCCTGTGCGACTTCCGCGAATTGCTGGACCGTCATCACCGGAGCGGCGACCGCCCCTGCAGGCGCTTCCTGCCGGACACTATCCGCTTCCGCTCGTTGCACGGAAGCTGGAGACGAAGGGGAGACTGCAGCTGGCGTGCTGAGCGCGACCGCAGTGTTCTCAAACGACGGCGCCAGCGTCGGTGTCGCAGCTTCAAGGACCTTCTCCAGTTTCGGCGCTGCCATGTTCTCTTTCGCAGCCTGATCGGCCTCCGGCACCGTGCTGGGAACCTTAGTGGCATCGTTCTCCAAGGTTTCTGCAGCCAATTTATCAGTCTGTTTCAACTCGGCCGCATCGGTTGACAGTACAGTTTCCGTGGGTCGGGCTTCGCTGGCCGCACTTCGCTGTTCGTTCTTCCAGGCCACTGGCACCACGACCGCCATGACGATCAGTGCCGCGGCTGCGACGCCAAGTCCCCAATTCGACGGAAACATCTCAACCCATCGCCGCGGTTTCGGTTCCGCTGCCATGCGGATCGCCGCGCGTTGCTCGGCAGACATCATGAGTGTCGTGCTCGGGAACAACTCTTCTTTCAATGTGGTTGTTGCAAGGGTCAGGTCCTCGACTAGTGCACGAGCCTCTTCGGATGTTTCCAGAAGATGTTCGATCTCCAATCGTTCGGCCTCCGTCACTTCACCGAGAACGTAGGCCGTCCACTTGGGATCATCGGGATTGATTGCTGGATTGTTGTTCGGATTATGGGGGGTATTCATTGCATCCTCCTCGTTGCCTGATGGGCTGGATGGACGTGAGAGGCTTCCGGCACCATCTGCTTGCGGATTGCGCGGACCGCGCTGTGTATAAGGAATCCGACATTGCTCACGGAGAGCTTTGTGATTTCACTGATTTCCTTGTAGCTCAGATCGCTCTGGAACTTGAGGTAGATCACTTCACGCTGATTCTTCGGCAGCGTTTCCACGACCTGGAGGATCTGGCTGACCGTGCGTTGATCGTCAAGATCGGGCGCGATCGCGATTTCCGTTTCCCCTAGAGGTGTCATTCGGGCCTCCTTCTTGCGCGCATCGAAGGCCAGGTTCCGGCAAACCGTGAACAGCCATTGCGCGAGATAACCGTCGACACGCGAAGGATCTTCCTTGCACAGCCGGAGGAAGGTTTCCTGCACGACTTCCCGGGCGCTTTCGATGTCTGACAAGATCCACCGGGCATATCGCAGAAGGGAACTCTCATGGAGTTCGAGGGCTTCGGCGATCCATCGGGATTTTGAAATGTCGTTCATGCGCCCTTCAGCTAAGACAACGTCGAGGAGGCGGATTTCTTAGACGCGGAATACTATAGGGCCGTGGACCTGTTTACGCGATGGCTGGATCTGCTCGATGAACGACACCGCCGGGACCTTACCTTTCAGGAAGTTCGGCGGGGTGTGCAGGCCCTCTCGTCCCTCTACGTGGAACGCCGGAACCGACTGGGGCGGGGAGCCGCTCTCGATGGAGCAGGCAAGCGGGCCGCCTTTGCCACGTACTTCGGACCCCTGCATTTTCTATTAGTTCGCTCGATTGTTCAGGGTCTGGCCGCCACCGGCCGGCCTTTCGGATCGCTGCTCGACCTGGGATGCGGTACCGGGGTGGCCGGAGCCGCCTGGGCGTCGGAATCGAAGCCTTCGCCAAGGGTCGTTGGGATCGAACGCAACCCCTGGGCGGCCAGGGAGGCGGGATGGACTTATGGGGTTTTCGGCCTTGATGGAACTACAAAAGCACTGGACATGAACACCTTCAAGGCTCCTTCAGGCCACGCGATCATCGCGGCGTTCATCCTGAATGAATTGCCGGAAGAAGCCCGCGAACGGTGGCGATCTTCGATGTTGGCATGCGCGGAACGCGGCAGTCCGATTCTGGTGATCGAGCCTATCGCGAAGAAGCTGTCTCCCTGGTGGGACGATTGGGCGAAGACGTTCGTTGCCGCGGGCGGCCGAAGCGACGAGTGGCGCTTTCGTATCGATCTGCCGGAGCGCCTCGCGTTGATGGATAAAGCCTCGGGACTGGACCATCGCGAACTTACCGGCAGATCGCTGTGGTTGGCGGGGAAGTAACCGCGGATGACGCGGATGAGACGGATGACGCGGACTCAGACATCGAACTCGGCCCACATCACCGTGTGGTCTGAGGCGCGCGCCTGCCGGCGCGGCTCCAGATCCACGTCTGCGATGCGGCACTTTTCCAGTAGCGGCCGCGTCGCGAGGATGTGGTCGATGCGCCAACCCTTGTTGCTCTCCAGAGACCCCGGGCGCAGGTAATCAAAGAAGGTGTATTGAAGTCGATCCGGATACAAATGCCGGAAGACGTCCACGAATCCCCAGCCTGCCGTTTGCTTGTACGCCTGGCGAACCGACTCGTGAAAGCAAACGTGCCTCAGATGTTTCTCCGGACTGTGCACATCGATCGGTTCCGGGGCCACATTCATATCGCCGCACCAGATTGCGGGTTTCTCCGGTGAGAGATGCTGATCAAAATAGCGTCGCAGCCGCTCGTACCATTGCAGCTTGTAGGTGTGCTTCGGCGTGTCGATTTTGAATCCGTTTGGCACGTAGGTGTTGATGATCGGAATGCCGCGAACGACGGCGCGCATCAACCGGGGCGCATCGTTCTCCGGGCCGCCGTCGTCGAATCCGTAGGCCACTTCCGAGGGTTCCTCGCGGCTGAGTATGGCTACGCCGTTGTACGACTTCATGCCGCGGTGGCGAATGTGATAGCCCGACGACGCCAGTGTGAGCAGGGGAAACTCGTCATCGTGACATTTCGTTTCCTGGACGCAGAGCACGTCCGGCGTGTGTTTCTCGAGCCACGAGAGAACTGAATCCATTCGCATGCGGATGGAATTGACGTTGTAGGTCGCGATTTTCAATAGAAACCGATGGCACGTCCGAAGGCGCCTGTTCCGTACCACAGGATGATGGCGAGTGCAGCCGTAATGCCGCCGAGCAGCAGCCCCGTTCGATCCGATCGCGTTGCCTTGCGGTACAACGTGAAGTGAAACAGCACGCCTGTCCAGAAGAAGCCCATTTTCCACCAGAACGGAGCGCTGTGATAGTACTTGGTTGGAATTGAAACCATCATCATGCCACCCGTAACGAGCATGGTCAGTAGCCCGGCGAAGGTATACCAGCCGACGCTTCGCGCAACGTCCGTGATTTTCTGCTGCTTCATTCCCAGACCGACAAGCCTCAAGGCCATCAGAGACGTGCTGCCGAGCAGGAGGATGATTCCGAACAAGTGAAAGACTTCGATAACGGCAAAGGCGTATTTGGAGTTGGAGATCGACTGCCCGAGTGAAGTCGTCGCCATCCATTCAAACAAAGGAAGAAGAATGCTTTTATCGATCATCGCAATCATGATGATGGCACCTCAAAACGTATAGGCCATAAGACGGCCCGCAGCAATGACGATAACCCACCAGGTGATCGACATGAAGCCTGCCATGCGAACCTTAAGCGGCGGCCGCGCAGCGTAGTCCCATTCCGATTGCGACTTTTGCGTGACGTTATGAAAATACAGAATGTTCAGCCCCGCGAAGAGCAGTCCCATGAATTTGAACCGAGCAAAAATATTGGGAAAGGCGCGGTCGGCTTCGGCCCAGAAGAGAATCACTCCGCTGACGATCGCGGCGGTGAATCCTCCCACCATCCACCAGTAGACCCCTCGAAACACTTCGGATACCGGACGGTGCCGCATGTTCACGCCCATAAGCCGGAGATCGAACCACAGGATCATTCCCACCGACATAGCGATGCTAAGAACATGGATGCCTTCAATTACGGGGAATTCCCAGATGGACTCCCGGATGTAGGTGCCGAAGGAAGAATTCGCCAGAGCGATGCTCTTCTCCAGCAGGTAACCGTTAATCTTGTCGTAGAGCTGCATGTACGCAGAGTTCGAGAAATCCATGTAATAAAACCAGCCTCGTATGCCTTCACTTTTATGAGCGTTCGGATGCTATACAGCGTGGATAGGCGTGTCAATCGCCAGTGCCTTAATTTCGCTGCTCAGAAATAGTCCGGTGCGTTTCCGGGCTTCCACTTGATGTTGCAGCCCACGCTCGGCTTCTGGATGTCCGATGGTATCCGGCCCGCGAGCACGGCGTCGGCGGCCGCCCGGAGATCGTCGCCCGTAACGGGGATCGCGTTCCGGGGGCGGCTGCTATCGAGTTGCCCCCGGTAGACAAGTTTGCGTGCCGAATCGAAAAGAAAAAAATCCGGCGTGCACGCTGCCCGATAGAGTTTCGCCACGCTCTGTGTTTCATCACGCAAGTAAGGAAAGGTATAACCCGCAAGCGCCGCTTCCTCTTGCATGCCCTCCGGTCCGTCTTCAGGAAACGCGATCGTGTCGTTCGAGTTGATCCCGAACATGACAAGACCTCTTGACTGATAGTCCCGGCTAAAACGTCCGATCTCCAGGCGAGTGTGACGAACAAACGGGCAATGAGGGCAAAGGAAAACCACCAGGGTCGCTTCTGCAGCACCCGATTCCGACGACGAGACGAGGGTTCCCCTGTAGTCCGGAAGCTGGAATTCGGGCATGGGGGTTCCGAGTTCCAGCATGCTTGACGGAGTTGCTGCCATAAATCGTCCTTTCGTGAGCTAGAATCATAACAGCCACGTCTAAGACGAAACCAAAACTGGAGGCATTCGTGAAGATTGGTATCGCGCTCGGGCTCACACTCGTATTCGGGAATGTGTTTCCCGGAATGGCGCAAAACCGGTCGGGGTCCCGGATGACCGCCCAGCCCCAGGCGCCTCAGGTGCGGCCGTCAGATGCCGTGCGTCTTCCGACGTCACCAATTCTCCCGATGTCGAATCCTGTTCTTCCCATGACAACGGCACCGGTGCAACCCTTCGTGCGTTATCAGGGACCATATGGGACACCGACGGTTGTCGTTCCACCGGCAGAGGCGCACGTTGGGGACAGGCGGCGCGGTAGGAACGTTGGTTCTGGAGTCATTTACGTCCCTTACGACTACCTGAATTACGAATCTGAGTTCTACGAACCTGCGCCGGTCGCTCCTCCAACTCCGGGATACCTTCCCGGGATGGATCCTGGAAGGCTGCCGTCTACAATCTCCCAGCCGGTTCCTGCTGCTCCAGCGCCGATACCTCCACCGGTCTCGCCTCAACCCTCTCGCTCAGACAACAACATCGTCATTACTCCGGAGCCGCCGCTCAGAGTGGTCGAACCCCCTGCGCTCGGAACAACTCGAGTGGATGTTATTGCGCGGTATGGCGAGCCCTGGGGACGGGTGAACTTGCGAGGCAAGGACACGCTCTACTTCAATGGCGGCCTTGCTCTGGTGTTCGAAAACGAACGAGTCGTCGAGGTGCGGTAGAGTTCGACGCCCTACGCGAGCCCGAACATTATCCAGCACAACACCGCAGCAACCACGGTCATCGACAAGCCCCACGCCAGTAGTTGATTGAACAATCTCCGGCTGTTGTATCCCGCCGGAAGGGACGCGACGCAAAGAGCCCCTATCGTGGATAACGGAGACACGTCCACGAGATGCCCGGCTACGTTCATCGTCATGGCAATCGCAGCGGTCGAAGTAATACCAAGTCTTGCCGCAAGACCCGGCACTGTCGGCAGGAATGCGGGCAACACCACGGCGGAGGTGCTGGAATATGCCGAGATCAACGCAACGGTTCCGCCCAGTAAGGGAATGACTGTTGTTGCTGTGGAGAACCGGGCGATGAAGCCCGTAAACAAATCCATTCCGCTGGTCTTTTCCATCAGGCTTATCAGCACCGTGACTCCACAAACCATAATGATCGTGCCCCAGGGCACTTTCTTTATGGCTTCGTCCTGATCCGCGACGCGCAGCAGGGTCAGAATGACGAAACCCGT
>Ga0111538_10012979_pt1 | contig 10989 bp, 6 predicted proteins | sample SoiMethybrSBSTD1_FD_79669 | JGI IMG/M metagenome (GOLD analysis project Ga0111538, IMG submission 79669) | Bulk soil microbial communities from a Populus tree surrounding site in Tennessee, USA - Soil MetaG P. TD hybrid SBSTD1 (version 2)... | ecosystem: Environmental > Terrestrial > Soil > Tree... | reverse complement strand
TGATCTACACCAGGGGTTGCCAGCGCAGCGACTCGGGTGGATTCTGGGGCGTGGCGACGTCGAGGAGCTGCCCGAGCCCTCCTCGCTCTATCGTAAGCAGCGTGAGGCCAACCCGACGCTGGACTCCATCCGTTTCCCGGCACCCAGAAAACCCCTGCGGGCCCGGTCTGGCCGCCGCGTTACCCAGATGCATTACGCGCGCCGCGGCGAGATTACCCCTGAGATGGAGTTCATCGCCATCCGCGAGGGCGTCACGCCAGAGCACGTACGCGACGAGGTGGCGCGCGGGCGGGCGATCATTCCTGCCAATATCAACCACCCCGAGACCGAGCCGATGATCATCGGGCGGCAATTCCTGGTCAAAATCAACGCGAACATCGGCAACTCCGCGGTGACGTCCACGGTTGACGAAGAGGTCGAAAAGATGACCTGGGCAACGCGCTGGGGAGCCGATACGGTCATGGACCTGTCCACCGGCAAGCACATCCACGAGACACGTGAGTGGATCTTGCGCAACTCGCCCGTGCCGATTGGCACCGTACCGATTTATCAGGCCCTGGAGAAGGTGGACGGCAAGGCTGAGGAACTCACCTGGGAGATCTATCGCGATACGCTGATTGAGCAGGCCGAGCAGGGGGTCGATTACTTCACGATCCACGCTGGCGTGCTCTTGCGCTATATCCCCCTGACCGCCAGGCGCGTCACGGGTATTGTGTCGCGCGGCGGTTCCATCATGGCCAAATGGTGCCTGGCACACCATCAGGAGAGTTTTTTATATACGCACTTCCGTGAGATCTGTGAAATCATGGCGGCGTACGATGTCAGCTTCTCCCTCGGGGATGGACTCCGCCCTGGCAGCACGGCGGACGCCAATGATGAGGCGCAATTTGCCGAACTCGAAACGCTCGGCGAGTTGACCACGATCGCCTGGGAGTACGATTGCCAGGTGATGATCGAAGGCCCTGGGCATGTGCCCATGCACCTGATCAAGGAGAACATGGACAAGCAGCTCACCATCTGCCATGAGGCACCGTTCTACACGCTCGGGCCATTGACGACGGACATTGCGCCGGGCTATGACCACATCACCTCTGCCATTGGGGCGGCCATGATTGGCTGGTTCGGTACCGCCATGCTGTGTTACGTGACTCCGAAAGAGCACCTCGGCCTGCCCAACAAAAAGGACGTCAAGGACGGCGTCATTGCCTACAAGATCGCCGCCCATGCCGCTGACCTCGCCAAAGGCCATCCCACCGCCCGCATCTGGGATGACACCTTGAGTAAAGCGCGCTTCGAGTTTCGCTGGGCGGACCAGTTCAATCTCTCCCTGGACCCTGAGACGGCGCAGGAATTCCACGATGAAACCTTGCCCGCTGAGGGCGCCAAACTGGCCCATTTCTGCTCCATGTGCGGTCCGCACTTCTGCTCCATGAAGATCACGCAGGATGTGCGCGAGTACGCGGCGCAGAAGGGTCTCGATGATGCCAAGGCGCTCGAAACGGGCATGCGCGAGAAGGCCGAAGAGTTCAAAAAGCAGGGGGCCGAGATCTATATAGCTGAAGTCTCCCGCTAGCGGGTACGAACGCGTCAGCCTCTCCTAATAGGAGGGGGGGTAAGCGAGGCACAAGAGCCCTGTGAGCCTTGGCGCCCTCGTGGCCAGGTCTTCGGCCCCCCCCTCTCCACTTCCTAAGAGCATATCGCAGGTGTCTCTCGCCAAGACGGGTTGCCCGCTTCTGCGAACAGCTCAGGACTTGCTCCCGTAAACGCGAGCGCAAGCTGCTCCAGACATCCAAACGCCGGCCTCACCAAGGGGATAGCCATCCTTTGCAGGCGTAGTACTATCCCTCTATGGATGCATTTTTATACCATCATCATAATAATTGGAGTTGACGTTCTTTGGATAATAGGTTACAAACAAGCGCGAAAATACCACCACGGAGATTTGGAACAAATGGAACAGGCACACCAATTTCCCGAAGGCTTATTAAGCACCGCACAGGCTACCCACCACTGTCAGGCCTCGATTCCTGCCGCAAAGCGCTTGATTCGCAACAGATGGCTTGCAGCCTTCAAAACCCCGCGAGGCCCCTGGCACAAAGAGCCTGGGGGGCTGCAGCGCTCCCCCCGACAGCCTCGCCTACTTCGCGGCCCCATATCTGCACTCTATATTTGTATCCTTATCATTAATAATTCCGCTTCCATTATAAAACTTTTCGCAGACCTACTGGCTCAGGACGAAGGCCAAGGGATGGGCCTAGGCCTGCCCATCTATCGGCGGGTCGTCCAAGAGCACCACGGCACGCTTGAGATGAGCAATACGGTAGGCCAGGGGACGACGCTATGCTTGACACGGTCACGCACCAATGGCGCAAATGGGACATATTTACGAGAACGCACGTTGTAGGGCAATCTGCAGAGTGTCCGCAGGAGTGGGAATCTGTGAGCATATCCTGCACCCCCCTTGTCAGGGAGGTAGGTGCCATGACAGCTCCTAGCTTGGGACGCGTATTGATCGTGGATGATGAAGTCGAGTTGATGACTGCCTTATGCGAGTCGCTCACGGATCAGGGCTACGAGGCCTTGGGCAGGACATCGGCGCAGGAAGCATTAGCGCTTTTGCAAGAGGAAGATATTGACCTGCTCGTGTGCGACCTGATGATGCCTGCCATGGATGGCATTGCGTTGCTACGTGCGGCGCTAGACATCGACCCGCACCTCGTGGGCATTATCATGACAGGGCATGAGACACTTCAGACTGCGATGGACGCTATGCAAGTCGGAGCCTTCGACTATGTACTTAAGCCTTTCAGGCTCCAAGCGTTACTCCCCGTTCTCGCACGCGCCTTGCAGATGCGTCGGTTGCACACGGAAAATGTGCAGCTGCGTGAGACAGTAGCCATTTACGAACTGAGCCAGGCGATTGCCTACACCCTCGATACCAACACGATGTTGCACAAAGTGGTCGAGGGAGCCCTGCAACAGGTCAATGGTACTGAAGCCGCCATCATGCTCCCAACATCCGATGGAGCAGAACTGTGCGTCGCCGTGGTACGGGGCAAGAACCAGGATACGCTGTTAGGCATGCGCATATCCATGACGCGTAGCGTCATGGGCTGGGTGGCACATCACCGCGCTCCCCTCACGGTGCCAGGGGCCGTCAGTGACCTGCCCCTGGCGCCACAGTACAAGTGCACGGATTGCACCACCCTGGTGCTCCCTATGCTGACGGGTGGCAAACTGATGGGGGTTTTGAGTGTCAGTACGGCCCGGCGACGGTGTCCCTTCACGCCGGGACAAGTAAAAGCCCTGAGTATACTGACCAACCTGGCGGCGACGGCCATGGAGAATGCCGCTCTGTATACGCAAGTGCACCAGAGTGAGGCATGCTTCCGCTCTGTTACTGAAGCGGCGCTGGATGCCATTATTTCGACAGATACGCACGGCACCATTCTGTCGTGGAATCATGGCGCCCAGCGCTTGTTTGGCTATGGGCGCGACGAGACGGTGGGACAGCCCTTGACGATGTTGCTGCCGGCCCGCTATCACGGGCACTGTCTCGACAGGCTCAACCGCGTCGTGGCGACGGGTCAGCAGTATCTTATGGGGAAAACGCTCGAAGTGCACGGCCTTACCAGGGAGGGCAAGGAATTGCCGGTGGAGCTGTCACTCTCCAGTTGGCAGACCGGCGATAGCACCTTTTTTGGCGCCGTTATCCGTGACATGACGGAACGGAAACGCCTTGAAACCCAACTGCTCCAGGCCCAAAAGATGCAAGCTATCGGCACACTCGCTGGGGGTATTGCCCACGATTTCAACAATATCTTGTCAGCCATTCTGGGCTACACCGAACTCGCCTTAGACGAGGCGGAGCAAGGCAGTGCGGTGTGGAACGACCTGCAAGGCACACTCACCGCTGGGCGGCGTGCCAGAGACTTGGTCCAACAGATCCTGGCTTTCGGTCGTCAAACCGAACTCGCTCGCACCGCGGTCCCGATGCATTTGTTGGTCGAGGAAACGCTGGCGCTGCTGCGCGCCGCCCTGCCCTCTACCATTATGATACGGCCCATCATTGACCGGCATGCTGGCGCTGTGCTGGCAGATCCCACCCAGATGCAGCAGGTGCTGATTAACCTCTGTACCAACGCGGCCCATGCCATGCGCGAGGCCGGAGGTGTGATCGAGGTACGTCTCGAACCCATAGAGGTAACAGTTGACGCTGCCGCCATCTTGCCAGACCTCAAGGTGGGGGCGTATGTACGGCTGACGGTCCAGGATACTGGCCATGGGATGGAGCCCGAGATCCTGGAACACATCTTCGAGCCCTTCTTCACCACCAAGAATATGGGCGAAGGGGCAGGCATAGGCCTGGCGGTCGTGCATGGTATCATTGCCAATCACGGGGGGGCGATTACCGTGGAGAGTACCCCAGGACAGGGCAGCACGTTTGCCATCTACCTACCGTGGAGTGACAGCCCTGGCCCCGCCGTTCTCCCCACGGCAGAGCCAGTCGTTGGAGGGAACGAACGGATTCTATTTGTCGACGACGAGACGACCCTGGTCCACCTGGGGAAGGTGATTTTACAACGTCTGGGCTATCAGGTCGTCGTTTGCACGAGCAGCGCCGAAGCCCTGGAGACTTTTCGTGCCGCACCACACTCTTTCAACCTGGTCATTACCGACCGCACGATGCCCAGGCTCACTGGCGAAGCCCTCATCCATGAGCTACGCCAGATCAGACAGGACATTCCCATCATTCTCTGCACCGGTTTCAGCCACACCATAACGCCGGAACAACTCCGGGACCTCAGGGTTGATGCCTTCCTCCTGAAGCCCGTCATGGCTGACGAATGGGCGCGGGTGATTCGGCAGGTATTGGAGCGGCGTGCAGCAGAAGAGCGGTGAGCCGGCGCACAGCAGCGACCAACCCTCAGTCGACGTGACGTAAAATCTCTCGTAGCGTCTCTCCCCTGTACTCGCTCCGAAAGAGCCCACGTTTCTGCAGCACGGGAATGACCAGCGCCACGAATTCCTCAATAGCCCCCGGCGTGTAGGGCATTGTGAGCATAAAGCCATCACCACCAGCTTGCCAGTAGTACGCCTCAAGCTGGTCAGCCACCTGCTCGGGCGTGCCCACGACCTGCGGGAAGCCGACGCTCTGACCGTGCATCTGGGCCATTTCACGCAAGGTGAGCCGCTTGCCAGCAACACGCGTGTACATGTCAACTATCCCCTGGGAGCGCGACGCGGCAAAGGGCTCGACAATGGTATCGAGAGGCGTCTGGGAAAAATCGTAGCCGAGACTCCCAGACAGATGCACGATGGCGCCTTCCAGCGACACCAGACTGTTATGCAGGGCCTGTTTGTCTCTGGCGGCTTGCTCGGTCTCCGCCACGAACGGCTGTACACCAAACAGGATCTTGCAGTCATCAGGCGAGCGCCCGCAGTGTACCATACGCTCTTTCACGTCGGCGTAATACTCTGCAGCGCCTTCCACAAACGGCTGAATGGCAAAAATGACTTCGGCATGTTGGGCGGCGAAATCCCGCCCGCGTCCCGACGCCCCAGCCTGAATGATCACGGGGCGGCGCTGCGGGGAAGGCGTCACGTGCAGAGGACCACGCGAACAAAAGAACGTCCCCGCATGGTCGATACGATGGATTTTCGTGGGATCAGCAAAGATCCCAGCTTCGCGGTTCATGACCAGGGCGTCGTCGTCCCAGCTCTGCCATAGCTTGTAGCAGACCTCGAGAAACTCGTCAGCGCGATCGTAGCGTTGGTCGTGCTCCTGGGGTTCGTCATAGCCCTGCATGGTCTCGTGACGATTGGCAAACGTCACGACATTCCAGCCCACCCGCCCACGCGACAGATGATCGAGCGTGGCGAAGAGGCGAGCCACGTAGTAGGGATGCTGCTGACTGACGGCAAAGGTGGTAGCCAGACCAATGCGCGAGGTGGCCGCAGCCATCCAGGAGAGCAGGGGCACCGGGTCATGCATGGGGGTCTGGGTAGCATACTGCAGCGCCATGTCCGGGGAGCCCTGGTACGCTTCAAAGATATAGTTAAAATCAGCGAAGAAGACCATGTCGAGTTTGCCGCGTTCGCACACCTGGGCAATGTGCTGGTAGAGTTCGGGCCGTCGCCAGTCGTAGCTACGGTCTGTACGCGGATGGCGCCACATGGCCAGGCTATGATACGTGGGGCTATGCATCACATACTGTGCCAGGTGCATATGTTTGGGCATTGTCCACCTCTCCGTGCCACCGTGCCACTGTGCCACCATCTCGGCTATGCCACAGTGAGAAGCGTTAAAAGATCTTGCCAGGTGGTGATGGTGGGGACGCTGGGCGTGGCAGGAGATTGCGGCTCGGCAAGCCCCACAGCCTCTAAGGCCTTCTGCGACTGCACATAGGTCATCCAGATGGGTTGAAGGCCCATCTGGCGGGCGCCGCGGATATCCGCTTCCAGGTTGTCACCCACAAAGGCGGTCTGCTCCTTCGGAGTGCCTAATTGGTCGAGCAGTTCACGAAAAACCCTGGGGTGCGGCTTGCGGTACCCGATCTGCCCAGACACCACCACGGCATCGAAAAACGGCGCCATGCCAAGCTTGTCGATGATGCGCAAGGCCGCTGGTGCATGTGTCAGATTGGACAGGAGACCAAGGCGGTATTTGCCCTTGAGGGCGGCAAGCATTTCCACTGTTCCAGGGATAGGCATAGCATAATCGACAAACGCGCCAAAATACGTCTCGACCGCCAGGGCAATACGAGGGTCATCGGGTTGGACCGCATGTCCGAGCTCCTGCAGGGCAGTGCTGACCCAGAAGCGATTGTGCGTCTCCTTACCGTCGTGCTGTGCCGCTTCCATAAACCGTCTGGCTGCGGCGCGGTAGATCGGGAAAAAGGTCTCGTCTGTAATGGCCAAACCGCTGCTCTTCAGACTCCGCATCAGGCGACCTATGGCTTCCTCGCGACGCAGGTTTTCCACCGTAATGAGGGTCTCAAACAGGTCAAAACCAATGGCCGTAATATGTTGCATGAGGTTCGCCCCTCTCCTCCGCAGATGCTTGCCAGCCCGCCATGGCGTGTAGAGTACCTGGCAGCCTCATCGGCGTCAACGGTGAGCGCTGCGACATGCCCTCTCCCGCGGGGCGAGGGGACCTGGAATACCGGTTGTCTCTCTGGCAGCACTTGTATACACTGTGTGCATTCTAGAACGAGGAGATAGAACGATGCGTATTGCCGTGATGGGGGCAGGCGGAGTTGGTGGTTACTTTGGGGCATTGCTAGCGCGCGCTGGTCATGAGGTAACATTCGTGGCGCGGGGGGCGCATCTGGCTGCTATACAGCAGCACGGTCTGCGGGTCGAAAGTACGCTCGATGGGACCTTTACCGTGCCAGGCCGGGCCGTGGGCGATACCGCCCAGGCTGGGCCACAGGAGCTCGTGTTATTCACGGTCAAGATGTACGACAATGCGGCAGCGCTGGCAGCCACTAAGCCGCTCCTGGGAGACGACACCATAGTTCTCACTTTACAAAACGGCATCGATAATGGCGAGCAACTCGCTGCAGTCTACGGTGCCCAGCGCATCATGATCGGCTCAGCATATATGGAGGGTCGAGTCAAAGAGCCAGGGGTGGTGACGCAAGCGGGGCCAGGCGCCGCCGCTTTCGGGGAAATGACGCCTGGCATCACGCCGCGGGCGCAGCGCTTGCTGCACGTCTGCCGCGAAGCTGGTTGGCGTGTGGAACTCTACGAAAACATGCCAGGGATGCTGTGGAAGAAATTTGCCTATATTGCCGGTTCTGCCGCCGTCTGTGCGGCGACCAACAGTGACTACCAGGAGATGCGCTCCATTCCGGAAACACGAGCGATTATTCAGGAAGCTATCGAGGAAGTACTGGCAGTGGGCCGGGCGCGCGGTGCCCCGATTCTGGAAGACTCGCTCGCCTGGTCGATGGCGGCGCTCGACCAGTTCCCAGGCACTGGACGTGCCTCGCTGGCGAAAGATTTTTTAGCGGGGAATCGCGTTGAACTCGACGGGATTACTGGGACAGTGGTACGCCTAGCACGTGAAGTTGGTGTGCCAACGCCGATTAATGATACGCTGTATGCTATTCTCAAGCCCTGGGCTGTCCGTATTGAGGCGCAGCGCCTGGCAAAACCATAATACGAGAGAGCAGGAGAGGAGCCCCCATGGGTACATTTCGCCTTTATACTGGTGCAGACGGTCAATCCCACGTCGAGACCATTGACCTGGCCAAGACAGCTGACTGGACCGCTGGTCTGGCGACCACGAACATTACCTTTCGCAGTCAGCCTCCAGGCAGATTTCAGGACTGGCATCCAGCCCCGCGTCGCCAGTTCGTCATCATCCTCTCTGGCCAGCTCGAGATCGGCTTGGGCGACGGCTCCAAACATATCTTTGGCCCCGGCGATGCCCGTCTAGTTGAAGATACCACTGGCAAGGGCCACACGACCGCCACGCACGGGAATCAGCCCTGCGTGACCACCACGATCCCACTGGCGAACCAGTAAAGCAGACGGAGAGAGGGAGAGCAGGGGAGAGGAACCAATCCTTCGCTCGCCCTCTCTCCTCGTCACTCCGTCTCCCCTTCATCCCCACAGTCGGCGTGTGGCCAGATCCGCCCCCTCACGCAGGGTGCGCAGCTTCACCCACACCACGCTCTCGGCCACCATTTCTGAGCCGGCAAAGGTGCCAAAGCCACAATCGGTGGAGGCAATCACACGGCTACGATCGCCGACAGCCTCGACGGCCTGACAGATGCGGTCGGCCACCACTTCGGGGTGTTCGACGTAGTTGGTCGTGGAGTCGATCACGCCAGGCATGAACAGCATGTGCTCGGGCAGGGGATAACGCTTGAAGACTTTGTATTCGTGCTGATGGCGCGGATTGGCCAGTTCGATAGACAGGGCCCCGACCTTGGCCTGATAGAGCAAAGGCAAAATGGCCTCCAGAGGCACATCGTGGATGTGCGGTCCATCATAGTTGCCCCAGCAGACGTGCAGGCGAATGTGCTCTTGGGGAATATCGTCAATCGCCAGATTGATGGCATCGATGTGTAGCGCCACGATTTCCTGAAAACGCTCGAGTGAGTCGTTTTGAAAGTAGCGCGTGCGCTCCATGGCAAGATCGGGGCAGTCGATCTGCAGGGTCAAGCCACGGGAGTGGATAAACTCATATTCGCACTGCATCTGCCTGGCGAGGGCCATGACGTAGTGCTCGTAGGAATCATAGTAAGCGTTCAACAAAGTCGTAGCGATAATGCCCGGGGAGGCGGCCGTCATAAAAGGCTCGACAAAGGACTGGGACTGCTCTGCCAGGCATTGCTGGAAGAGGTCGCACTCCTGGGCTGCCTCGCTGAGATCGGTATAGTGCACCGCGGCGAGCGCCTGTGGAGCATTGTCAATTTTCGTCGTCTGGCTGCGCCGCGCCCGCAGCATGGCTCCGTAATCAGGAAAGGCGCGGACATCCATTGACGTAGGGCGGGCACTTGCCCCACCAAAGCCTTGCATACGACTGGCCACATAGGTCTGGAAGCCAACGCGGGGCTGTTCACCATTATTGCCAATGTCGATACCCACTTCGAGTTGCTTCACCACTACCCGGCGTACAGCAGCCTCGATCTGCCGTTGGAACTCTGCCCTATCAATGCTCTCGCCGCGCTCATCACGGATGAGCAAATCGCGCAGCGCAGGAGGGCGTGGCAAACTCCCCACATGTGTGGTCAGAATACGATCATTACTCCTGTGCATGGCTCGTCCTCTTGCCACCCTTCGCACTCTTTTCACATACGAAGCGTAGCATATATTGTTCTTGACAAACGCAATCGGATACAATAACACTCACGCTCTATACAGCACGCAGCACGAGCAGAGAAAATCTTCGTAGTACGTCTCAGGGCAGAGGGCATGGTATCAAGAAAGGAGCCCGGCATGAAGACGAAAATTCTCGGCATCGTGATGGCTGGAGGTGAAGGGACACGCCTCCAGCCCCTCACCCGGGACCGGGCCAAACCGGCTGTCCCCTTTGGGGGCAAATATCGCATCATTGATTTTGTCCTCTCAAACTTTATCAACTCGGAAATCTATGCCATCCACGTGCTCGTGCAGTTCAAGTCGCAGTCGCTCATCGAGCACTTACAGGCGGGGTGGCGGTTTGGTGGTTTCCCAACCGATCAATATTTTATTTCCACCGTCCCGGCGCAGATGCGTACCGGGCAGACCTGGTACCAGGGGACGGCGGACTCGGTGTATCAAAACATCCACCTCATCAAGCAGTTCAAACCGGATATTGTGGCGGTCTTTGGGGCGGACCATATCTACCGTATGGACATCCGTCAGATGGTAGAGTTTCACCTCGAACGCGACGCCGAGGTGACTGTCTCAGCCTTCCCGGTTACGATTCCCGAGGGCTCAGCCTTTGGTATTCTGCAAACGGATAGGCAGGGCTATATCACCGGCTTTGCGGAGAAACCGGCGCAGCCGCAGGCTATGCCCGATGACCCTGACTACTGCCTGGCCTCGATGGGCAACTATCTGTTCAGCACCCCTGTCCTCCTCGATGTACTGGAAAAAAACGCGCGCGATGCGACAAGTCACGATTTTGGCCATGACATTATCCCGCAGCTCATTGGCGATAGGCCGGTCTATGCCTATGACTTTCGCCGCAATCGCCTCGCGGAAGAGCCCGAAGATCAACCCATCTACTGGCGGGATGTGGGAACCCTGGATGCCTACTATGAGGCGAATATGGACTTGCGAGACATTCGCCCCATGCTCAACCTCTATAACCCCAACTGGCCGATTCGTACCTCTACCTCCTTTTTGCCACCTGCCAAGTTTGCATTCGACGAAGATGGCCGACGTGGTCTGGCGATTCAGTCGATTGTCTCTGAGGGGTCCATCCTCAGCGGTGCCACGGTGATGAACTCTATCCTCGGTCGTGGGGTGTTCGTGCACAGTTACAGC
>Ga0111538_10012977_pt1 | contig 10993 bp, 11 predicted proteins | sample SoiMethybrSBSTD1_FD_79669 | JGI IMG/M metagenome (GOLD analysis project Ga0111538, IMG submission 79669) | Bulk soil microbial communities from a Populus tree surrounding site in Tennessee, USA - Soil MetaG P. TD hybrid SBSTD1 (version 2)... | ecosystem: Environmental > Terrestrial > Soil >... | reverse complement strand
CTGCACATGGGCGTCGACTTCAATGGCGATGGCCGAATCTCGCCGTTTGGTCCTCCGGACGATGCACTCGCGGGCACCGCGCAATACCTTCTTCGACGCGGCAAATATCGGCGGGGCGAAGGTTGGGGCTATGAGGTAATGCTGCCCTCTGGGATCCCCCCTGAAACAACAGAAATGCGCGCCATCTCCAGCTGGCAGGAGCGTGGGGTTAAGCGGGCAAACGGTAAAATGTTCCCACGACCGAGCGAGCAGGCACGCGTGTGGCAGCCAGTTGCTCGTGGACCGGTATTTCTTGTCACCCAGAACTTCTATGCGGTGAGATCGTATAACCCGGCGAACACTTATGCCCTTGCCATCCTACATCTCGGCGACCGCATCCGTGGCGATGGACCATTCATTCAGCCGTTTCAGGGCGGCGAACGCATGCTAACGCTCGCCGAGGTCCAGGAAGTCCAGCGCCGCCTCACCGAACTTGCCTTTGATACCGACGGCACTGACGGTCGCGTCGGGCGGGAGACAATGTTCGCTGTTCGCGCCTACCAGCGCAAAGTCGGACTTGAACCCGCCGATGGCTACCCCGGTCTGAAGGTGCTGGCGCGACTACGTCAAGCACAGAAACATTGATCGGGGCCGACCGAAATTCTTGGCGGGCGGGCCGTCTATTGGCGCTCACGGCCCTGTTGTTAATGCGCGGCGACGACATCGTGTACGAGTTACGCGTACCCTTCTGGGCGACGTCGCCCGCATGATCGGGTTGCAGGCATGAGTGGTTTCGCGCGATCAGGCCACCGCGCGCTTGTTGGCCAGAATCTCCCAGGCGGCGTTGATCTGCTTCAAGCGTTGCTCGCGAATTCCCTTTTCGGATGGATCGCTTGCGAGATCGGGGTGCCACGTCTGGCGCAAGCCATCGACGATCTTCTTTATCGCCGCAAGGCTTGCGTCAGGTGTCACGCCCATACCAAGCATTTGCAGGGCATCGGCGCGGGTTGCGGGGATCTGATCACCCCAGTGGACTGGGGACGATGTGTTCCTTGCTTGTGCCGTGCTTGTCGGAGGCTGGGGGATGCTCCGGCCAGGTGTTTGCCGCTCCGGGACGAGCTGCCGATCTTGCCGCGCGCCGTCGAGTGAGATCGAAGCGATATCGCGGGGCATGGCGCCAGGGTAGGCCTGTTCGCGGCGGTGCATTAAAGCAAAGGCCACAACTGCCAGGATGAAGGTGCACGCCACGGCGGCCAAGGCCGTGAGGGGGCTTGACACCACAGTCACGAGAGTGACCGGAACGGAATTCTCGGTGTTGCTAACCCGCGTGGTTGCCGTGTCCGGCTTGAAGTACGTCGGCCGAGCAGCAGGTGTGTCGACGTTTTGCGGTGACGTCTTGGGAAGCGTTGTTACTGGCGGCGCCGGTGGCGCCGCTTCGACGGGCGTGGGCTCAGGCCGATTGATGATCTTGGGGATGACTGGCGTGTTGGAGGCTGCCGGAGGGTGTGCGGGAGCCGGAGTGGGCTGCGCCTCTGGCGGGGATGCCGGCCGCTTGCTCAACGGCGTCTCCCTGGGCGGCGGATTTCGAGCTTCGGGAGGCGACGCCGGCTCTGCCCGCGAGACCTTGGGGGGCGGGACGATTGTTGCAGGCGGAGACGAAGGGAGGGGTGGTGGGGCCAATCGCTGCGGCATGCCGCTGGGCAATGGGGGGGCCGCGACAAAGATCGCGTCGATGCCCAACATTGGCGCGAAGCCGGCTGGCATCTCCACGGATGGAGGTGCGGCGAGCGCCCTGCGCTCCGCGCAATACCGTCCAAGTCTACCAAAGCGCCAACGGTCGCCGTGGTCGGGTCCGCCTGCGCAGGGGTCATCGGGCGCCATATTCCAACGTTGCGGTACGCGGACGTGCAGGCGCCCTCTGTCGAGCCAAGCGCGGCTCGCCTGAGCGCTGGCCACGACTGAAGCCCACGGCACGCGCGTACCACCGCAGTCAAGGTCAAAGCGGTGAACGGACCACTGAAGGCACAAGGCGGGGTTCATCTCAGAGCAGGTCCTGAAAGTCCGCTGCTCACGTGAACCGATTATGCGATGGCCTTCATCAAGCGACGGTGTAAGGGAGGGTTGCCCATCGACCACGGTGCACCGAAACGGCAAAACCAGCAATTCGTCGGCCGATGCGGGCAGGCCCACAACCGTCAGCGTTGCGGCCAAAAGAGACGCGCGACTTTTCTGATATGCGCGCATCTGCCACCCCGCGATTCAAGCGCCCAATGTGAGACCTTGCCATCGACGGTGGCACATTTATGGCAGACTGTGGCTCTCCCAGTCCGCCATAACGTCGCTCTCATGAGCCAGCATAGTGATTCGCGGCTCAGTGGAATTTCTGATCCGAACGATGTTCGACGCACGGGGGACGATGGCGAACGGGATGATCCTGGCGGCACGCCTTTCACTTGGCGGGCGAGGGGCCCTCATTGCGCGGTACTTGCGGCACCCGCTGGCGTTGTACGCTGCACTCGCGGTGGGCGGAGCCGCGCTGTTAGTCGTTACCGTCGCACCGATGGCTGCTGGCGTCGTCGAACGCTGGTCGCGGCGCGATTTGGAGATACGGTCGAGTCTGGTCTTCAACTCGGTCCGAGACCGCATCGCGGAAGGCCTAGCTGCCACAACAGGTGGCAACCTCGTACCCTTCTTTGAGCGTCTCGCCGGGGATGAGCGCTTTCTGGCCCTGGGCTTTTGCGGCGAGGACGGCCGGCTCCAATATGCGACCAAGCAAATGCCCAGGAGTGTCCGTTGTGAGAGCGTAGCTCGCGCGAAGGCTCACACCTCAGCTGCGATCCCCGCCGGCGCACAGCGCTTGCTCGTCGCTGCCTTTCCAATGAACACTGGCTCGGCTGCTGGAGGCCACCTTCTCATCCTCCACGATCTGAGCTTCATTCAAGAGCGGGCAGCAAGAGCACGTTTCTATACGGCAGTGACATTAGTGGGCGTCATCGCCGGGATCGGGCTCCTGGCGACAGCGCTCGTACTCGGCCTATTGCGCAGTTGGTCGCAGCTAATCCGTTCTGCCATCGGTGATGCTCGCCGTGGCGTTGAACCGACTGCTCGACGTGCAGGTGGGCTGGCGATCAATGCAGAGATGTGGTCGCTGTTGAGCGAGTTCCGGATTGACCGCAAAGACGGCGACGGCATCCAGGTTCAATGGTCGCCGCAGACCCTTCACCGACTGCTTGCTGAGCGTTTGCCGGGAACCGAGGTCATCGCCGTCTCAAACCGAGAACCCTACATCCACAATAGCGAAAATGGCTCTATTGCACTGCAGATCCCTGCCAGCGGTCTCGTCGCTGCGCTCGAACCGGTGATGCGGGCCTGTCGTGGCAAGTGGATCGCACATGGCAGCGGCTCAGCCGACCGCGACACGGTCGACAGGCACGACCGCATCAAAGTCCCTCCGGAGGATCCCGCCTACACTTTGCGACGAGTTTGGCTCACCGATGAGGAGCAGGAAGGCTACTATTATGGACTCTCCAACGAAGGGCTTTGGCCACTATGCCACATCGCTTTCGTGCGGCCGGTGTTTCGTCAGGAGGATTGGTATCAATACGTGGCGGTCAACCAACGCTTCGCCAACGTCGTGGTCGATGAGGCGAGCAGCGAAGACCCGATTGTTCTGGTGCATGACTATCACTTCGCTCTCCTCCCCCGAATGATCCGCCAGCGCCTGCCCAATGCCACGATCCTGACGTTCTGGCATATCCCCTGGCCCAACTCGGAGACCTTTGGCATCTGCCCCTGGCGTGAGCAGATCATCGATGGGCTTCTGGGAAGCACAATTCTGGGCTTTCACACGCAGTTCCACTGCAACAACTTCCTAGAGGCGACCGACCGGTTCGTGGAGAGCCGAATCGACCGCGAGCATGCCTCGGTTACGCTCGGCGGTCGTGAGACCCTGATCCGTCCCTATCCCATCTCCATCGAGTGGCCACCCTCGGCGCTCGCCGCGCAAGCCTCGATTGAGGAGTGCCGAGACGCCGTCAGGCGGAGGTTTGGACTTCCGCAGAATGCGCACATTGCCATCGGGATCGAGCGGTTCGACTACACGAAAGGCATTCTGGATCGGATGCGGGCTATTGACGATCTGCTGACGCGGCAGCCGGCGTGGAAGGAGCGATTGGTGTTCATTCAGGTGGCCGCGCCAACTCGCAGCAGGCTCGACACCTACAGTGCTTTGCAAAGGGAAGCCGACCAGCTCGCCACGGAGATCAACGCTCGCCACGGCCAGGGCGGCTACAAACCAATCCTCTTGATTGTCCGCCACCACGCACCCGACGAGGTCTTCCAGCTATTCCGCGCCGCCGATGTGTGCATCGTCTCCAGTCTGCACGATGGCATGAACCTCGTCGCCAAGGAGTTCGTGGCTGCACGGGATGACGAGCAGGGCGTGTTGATCCTTTCCACGTTTGCAGGAGCGTCTCGCGAGCTTTCCGAGGCTTTAATGGTCAATCCCTACGACACCCACGAAATGGCAGAGACAATCGAGCGAGCCCTGACGATGTCCGTGAGCGAGCAGCGAGAGCGAATGCGTTTGATGCGCGACCTCGTGCGCGTTCGAAACGTCTACCGCTGGGCGGGCCAAATGCTGCTCGACGCGGCGAGACTGCGAAGTCAGCAGCGGATTGCGGCAAGGTAACCATGAATACAGTCGCCAAGCTGACGTAGGCGGGCTCGATTTTTTCTAGTGCGCCAGATTATCCGGTCGTCATCACGCCTTCTAAGACGGCAAGTTCGTCGACGGTCACGCGGGGTCGCATTCACATCCATCTGGGGTCCTGTCTATCGACCGTGACAGTCATGAAGGTTGCCGGCACCGAAGAGAACGATCCGCAACCCCATCGGCAGTGTCGGAGGCTGTTGGTACCCTTGCAAAAGCAGTGCCTGAGATGATACTTGACAGGGGCGCTGGGCGCCGTCGAAGGCCTGCCGGCCATGACGAAGGTGCGCAGCGAAGTCTCATCTTCGAGCAGCGGGGTGCGCATCCGGGAGGGCGTTGTGTCGGCTCTCAACGATCCTGTTTGGTACATCTCGCGCGATGACCACCGCCACGGGCCATTCAGCGCCGACCAGTTCGCTCGATTTGAAGAAGCCGGTACGTTGCGTCCCACAGATCAAGTGTGGGAAACCGGCATGGACACGTGGATTGAGTACAAAGACTACGTCGCGCGCGAGTCCGCAAGCCGTTCGGAACGTGCGCATCGGCAAAGCGCATCCGGACTGGCGGATAACCAAAAGTGTGCGATCTGCCATTTGCTGCGAAGAGGCATGCTTGCATTAGCGGCGACAATGACAACTGCTCTTCAGGCCGTCTCGACGTTTTTGGCAAAGATACCTAGCATGCGCGCATCTTCACCCGCAGCGGAAGGCTCGGAACACATTTCTGAAGGAACCGCTCGCCCGCCCGCTGATCAGCATCCCGCTTCGACTCATCCCCCGCTGCTAGGGCCGCACGGACCGGATACGAGGCGGGTCGCCAATGGTCAAGTCATCCGACACCCTGCGGGTAGCGTGATAGATCACAACGTTAAGCAGGATCAGGACTCCGCGATGCAAGCGAGGACCGAAGATTTTTCTGAAGCGTTACCCCGTTCGCCGTCGTCGATACCAAGGCTTGCTAGTGAGCGGGAGGCGGCAGCCCAAATAGGTCTGGACTTGGCAACGTTTCGCGCCTGGGTCGCCGAAGGGCGGCTGCCGCGCGCGCTTCCTGATTGTGGCAAGTATGACATGAAGGCCATCCACCTCGTGCTTGACCGCATGTCCGGTATTGCCGCTCGCGAGATCGGCTAGCCCGCTGCGGGATGGGCCAGTCACCGTAGCGAGAGGCTTCCGCCTCGGAAGCTACTCCCTCGCGAGACCAGCGCTTGTCGCGACGAAGGCCATAGTAGCTATTCGTCTCACGACCTCGCTCTAGCCTCGCCGCAACGCGCACCGGCTCTGGCTGGTATGAGTGTGATGGCGGTGAACTTCGTCGGCTACGAGGTCGTAGAAGGTGCGCTCGCTCAACGGGTAGATCATTTGCCACCCATGGAGCGATTTTCCGTCGCAGGAAAAGGTGACGAGCTCGTAGAACACCTTGTCGCCGCGAGCCCCTGACAGCACGAACCAGAATTTGCCCTGCGGCGTATGGTCGAGGGTTACGCCGGCGTAGCGCTTCTCGATGAGCGACCTGCGATATTTGGCGAGCGTCGTGCCGGCGATATTCACGGCGGCAAAAATATGCAGGGTAGCCCCGCCATCGTGTGAGACGAGAGTGCGGCCATTGTCATTGGCTGGCCCCGCGTCGAAGGCGAACACGTCGGCGGGGTACTTGAGTGCGAAACCGAAGCGCGCATTTTGATAGGTGGTCCAGCTCGAACCTCTGCTCCGGCCCTGTGCTGAAGCGCCCACCGTGACTGCGCCCTGTGTCTTCGCCCCTTTGGTGAAAGGCGGGCCCTGCTGAGCACGTGCGTTCGGCGTGCTCTCCACACCGGGCATTTGCGATTGGACTGACGGAGGCGCCCCACTATGCCGATTCCACCACATGGCAAGAGAGATCATGCCAGCCGTTAGTGCGAAGGTCGCCGTGGCGGTTGCCGCGAAGCTCCCCAAGCGCCGCTGGCTCTCCTTTTGCCGGCACACCAGAGCGCGATCATACGCCGCCCGTGCCTCCGGATTGGCCAGCGTCTCGTGAGCGTTGTTGACCTCTTTAAAGAGCTGCACGGCGGTTTCGTCGCCGGCATTGACATCGGGATGAAACCGCCGAGCCAGCGCGCGGAAGGCGGCCTTCACCTGTTCCTGGTTGGCGTCCCGAGGAAGCCCGAGTACCTGGTACAGCGTGCCCATCAAAGGACCCTTGGGTTACGCAGAACAGCAACCGATATCCCAGAGCGGACGCGTGGCCCCGATAGGCAGAGCGCTTGCCATCAGCACAACGATATCGATCCTCATCTGTCTCTTCACGTTGTCGTCTGTGGACAGTCCTGTGCGCGGTCGCATTGTTGCCGCATCCAGCGATGCTACGACGCGAAGCCCGAGCTGCTCGGGCAAATTCGCACCCGGCACGCGACCGCCGCATTCCCCAATCTCCTCTAGTGAAGCAAAACCTTCTGGTGAAATCGCTGCGGGGATCTAGGCGATACTACTGCGGTGCCCAGCGCTTCATGATGCCCGTGGCAGCATTTTTCCACCTCCTGCCGCGACCTCTGCCTGCAGCGACGTGCGGGCACCGGTGCGGCAGTGGTTTGAGTCGCTCTGGCATGCCGGGGAAAGCCCGGAAAGTTCAGGCAAACAGCGGAAAGCTCCGATGGTGGGCGTCAATCGACCCCGCACTTAGGTTCCGTGGCGAGAGACGCGGCCGTGCCCTCCGGGATTGCCGTAGCCGAGCAAGAGAGCCGAGTGGCTTTTCCCTGCTCGACAGATGAACGACGACATGGTGTCGCCGGCATCTCTCTCTGCTTGGAGGACTAGCCATGAAAACCATCGTGTCCGCACTTATTGCCTTGTCCGTCCTGATCGGCATGGCCGCCTCTGCCAACGCCCTCGACGCCAAGAGCTTCTACGAGCAGCTGGAGCGCGAGCACAGTTAGCACGCAGACAGGATTGCGGCGGCAGTCGGCTGCCGCAATCCCTCCCAATCCCCATTCAGCCGCAACCTCAGGACAAAGGTGGAGGCCATGAAGCCCCTTTTCGGTGTGGCCGTGTTCGGTCTGCTCGCGGTTCCCCCCATGTCTGCGCGCGACGGCGGCGGCCCAGACGAGCGGCCATCGGCGGCGGAGGACTCGAAGCGGTTTGAGTTGGAGTCGCACACCAACGATAATAAGCACGACGAGCCTGCACCCGATCCCGTCGAGGATCCCTCGATATTCACCCCGGAACGGGCGCGCGGTTGAGGACCTGGGAATCGCGTTGCCTCCTTTCAGTTTGGCTCCGGAACCCGGAGAACTCACCATGAAAAACTGTTGTTTTCCGCTCCTACCGTGCTGTCGGTTCTTGCCGCCCTTTGCGCCGCTGCGAATGCTGGCAACGAGGCGACGACCCGATAGATCGGCGGCACCGTGCACACGGTCGCCGACGATAACCCAATCGGGCCAACGCGCCCCGCCCGAAAGACGGGGACGGCCACCCCAAAAAATCGGTCAACTGTTCCGCATGAGACAGCGGTGGCAATGGCAACGCGACACCATCCACTCATCGATGGCAGGCGACACCCATGTTGCTTGCGTCCTTCCTATAAGGAGGAGCTGCCATGAAAACCATCGCATCCGTCCTGGTCGCGCTGTCGGTTCTCGCCGGCGTTGCGGGCCCGGCCAGTGCCGTCGACACCGACGCACTCAAAACCAAGACTTCGTTGGAGCAGCAGGACCGCCTGGCCCACTGAGATAAGTGATTTGGGCGCGGCTTGATCGTGCCGCGAAAGGGCATCCGCACCCCCCGGACTTGCCACCGAATTTCCGATTGAGGGAGGACACTTGCCATGACCGCGCAAGCAACCCCGTCCAAAGGCGGCGGGGTCCCCCAGGATACCTTGGCCCAGCCACGGAGCACCCGACTCGGCGTGCTCGTTGCTCACCTCGCCACTTGGTGTGAGACCTGCACCGACTACTTCAATGCCGCAGCGACCTTCGAGGAGCTGTCCGCGCTATCCGACGCTGAACTCGAGCGGCGTGGCCTCTCGCGCGCAACGCTTGCCCGAGATGTCTGTACGGCTTGCGACAGAAGCGGCAAACATCCCAGATCAGCATTGCACGGGACCGGTGGCGGCCCTCGGGACGAGCAAGTGATTGGCGAAGACGTTCGTCTTGGTCTCTACATGCGTGGTTGGTCCGAGGCCGATCCAACAAAGATCATCGAAGCAACAGCCGAAGGCTATGATTTCTACGACCCGTTCGTCGGCCGCTTCTCTAGGCATACATTGACGCAGTACTTCGCCCTGCTTCGAGCCAGGTTCTCTGTTGGACGGGTGATCAGGTGGCCAGAACTCGCATTCAATCTGCGCGGTCCGATGCAGAGCAGGACGTCTGAAGCTTGCCACCAATATTGGCGGGAAGCTCCAATGCTTGGTCTCACCGGTGCGTCAAGCATTGCGATGACGCATGCAGGCGTCGTCTCTGAGACCGTAACCTACGACCACAATATCGCCTGCGATTGGCTACGTCGATGACCTCATTGCTTTATCTTAGGGTTCACGTGCGGTCAGCGTAGACGTGCGGTTGTTTGGACGTCGGCATCGGCCGTGTGGCGCTACGAAGGATCGAGGGTGACAGTGGACAACCCCCAGAACGCGCCGCGACACCCGGTGTCCAGCGACCCCTTCATCCCCGGTGAGATCGCCGAGAGGCTAGAGGCGGCCAACGTGCAAAGGGCCACCTTGCCAACCAGTAACCTCGTTCTGCTCGGGTTGCTTGGAGGCGTTTACATCGGCTTTGGCGGTGCCCTTGCAACGCTCGTGGCTACCGACACGACCCTGGGCTATGGCCTGGGTCGATTGGCATCTGGTCTCGCATTCAGTCTCGGCCTCATCATGCTCGTGCTCGCCGGCGGCGAGCTATTCACAGGCAACAATCTGATGGTGCTGGCCTTTGCCAGTCGCAAAGTCTCCTCCCGCGCCTTGCTGCGCAATTGGGGCATTGCCTATCTGGCCAACGCGGCCGGCGCCATACTCTTAGCTTTCGCAATTCATCTCTCCGGCATCGCCGACAATGCTGCCCTCAAGACCACAGCCATCAGGATCGCGGAGGCAAAGGTCCAACTCGGCGTGGCGCCCGCCTTCTTACGTGGGGTTCTTTGCAACGTGCTGGTGTGCTTGGCCATCTGGCTGAGTGTCGCCGCGCGCAGCGTCGAAGGCAAAGCAATTGCCATTGCCCTACCCATAAGCGCCTTCGTGGCCCTTGGCTTCGAGCACTGCATCGCAAACTTCTATCTTCTGCCAATCGGTATGCTGAGCGGCGCTCATATGAGCTTGTCTGACTTCATTCGCAATATTGTCCCGGTCACGCTCGGCAATACGCTCGGCGGCGTGATGGTAGCAACCGCTTACTACCTGGTCTTCCTGAGCAATCGAGTCGCACATCGGAGTGCGGCGATGAGGCCCAACAGCACGTGGTTGGGAACCCAGGCTCTCGCCGTTTTGCGGCGAGCTATGCGACGGTCGTAGGTGAAAAGAGACCGGGGCATGTGTCCGACACGTCCACACCTGGCCATCGTCCAACAGCTTTCTGCAAGTGCCAGCGCGCGGCGCCGTCTCAGGCGCCGGGTTGTCGGCAAGCGTGTGGAACTCCAGCTGGCGGGCACCTTTTCACCTCAACCCTTCCATCGGCCGGCGGCAGGCAAACCTTAACGATCTTGAAAGTCGATTGTTGTAGTACATCCGACAATGGATGTGCGGGGATGTTATGCGTGGTGATAGCGTCGCAAGCGCCAGTGTGCTGCGTGCGACTTTCTCCCGGAGTTGCCTGCATTTGCGATGGCCGCTTGTGGCGGGCTTAAGTGGTTGGGTCTTCTTCGGCTGTGCTGCAGAGTACGGTGAGCAAGGCAGTAGCAGGCCAAAGAACCAAACGTTGCCATTGCCACGCACGGCGTTGCTCACACCGCCATCAGACCCGGCCTGTGCACTCAAATCATCAGACCTCAGCGGGGGAAAAGATCAACCCAATGGCATGCGCACAAGAGTTGCAAACCTCGCCGGCACCGAGCGTTCCGATGCAGCCATAGTCTCGGGCGGCTCACCGTCGGAATCGGGGATAGCATCGCAACCAAAGCAACCACTTGTCCAAAACGATCCCAACGCAAGCCTCGCGACTCGTATAAAGCTGGAATACGAACGAGATTGCTTCCAGCGCGCTGAAGCGCGCATGCGGGAGGGCTTTGCACAAAATATCGTTCAGTGGAAGGGGTTTTTGTGCAACCGGCACTTTTGCACAAAAACCTCCGCCGAGGCCCTGATTTGCCGAGCGATCAGAGCCATCGCTACTTCAACTGAAGG
>Ga0111538_10012976_pt1 | contig 10993 bp, 6 predicted proteins | sample SoiMethybrSBSTD1_FD_79669 | JGI IMG/M metagenome (GOLD analysis project Ga0111538, IMG submission 79669) | Bulk soil microbial communities from a Populus tree surrounding site in Tennessee, USA - Soil MetaG P. TD hybrid SBSTD1 (version 2)... | ecosystem: Environmental > Terrestrial > Soil > Tree... | reverse complement strand
TCGTCGCCCGGTCGGATGCCCGTGTTCGTGGCGCAGGGAGACCGGTCGTGAAGCCGCCGGCGCGAGCCATCGTCGGGCACCTGGTCTGGGGGACCGACGGAGGTGCCTGGGCGGTGTGGAGCGTCAAGCCCTTCCCCCACGCCCACACGTCGCCCGCCGACAAGCTTGCCGTGCACAGTCGCCTCCGCAGCCTGCTCGTCGGGCTGCCGACCGAGTCGCTGCTGCTCTCGGTGTGCGAGCGGGTCGACGCAGCCGACGTGGTGTCCCGCATGGCCGAGGGCGTCGACATCGAGCGGCGCTCGGCGTGGGGCGACGTCTGTGCCGCCACCGGCGAGTGGATGGACGACCTGCCGCTGCGGCGCCGCCTCTTCTACGTCGCCGCCCTGCTTCCGAACGAGCGGCGTCCGGTGCGCGAGGTGTTGCGCGACGCGGCCAGCGACGTCACCGAGACGTTCGGCATCCCCTCGACCGGCGTCCGGGCACCCGAGCTGGCGCTGCGTCGACGTCAGGCACGTGAGCTCGAGGTCCGCCTGGGCCAGCGGGTGGGGCTGCGTCCGGTGACTGCCGGGGAGCTGTGCTGGCTCTACGCCCGGGCGCTGCGTCGCGGCGGGGACGAGCCGGCCTACGACCCCCGTTGGGAGCCGCCGGAGCAGCCGGCGCCGCGCCCCGACGTACCGGACGAGCGCTCACGACCCCAGGGCGTCCTCGCCCACCTCACCGACGCCGTGGTGAAGGAGGGCGGGTACCCCGACGACCCCGAGCGGCCCCACCACCGACGGTACGTCCGGGTCGACGGCAACGGGCCACCGACCTACCAGACCGTGCTGGCCATGGCCGACATGCCGCACCACTTCATCTACCCCGGTGGGGGCGGCGAGTGGCTGTTCCATGCCGACCAGGTCGGCTTCCCGGTCGACTGGGCCGTGCGGGTGCGGTCGGTCGACAACCCGACAGCCCAGGCCAAGGTGCGGCGCAAGCACCGCGACCTCGTCGGGCAGGTCGACGAGTACGACGGCGAGCTGACGGGTGCGCCGCCCCAGCTCGCCGCCGCCATCCAGGCCATCGACGAGGAGCGGACCGCGCTCGGTGCCAACCCCACGGAGCCCGAGCTGCAGGTGTCGGTGCTGCTGTCGCTGGCGTCCGACGACCTCGGCGAGCTCGAGGACCAGGCGGGCGCCCTCGGTGCGTTGTTCAAGCCCCACGAGTACGGGCTCGGCCGCCCGACGGGCGGACAGGTGGCGTTGCTGCGCTCGATGCTTCCCGGCACCCGGGCCGCGCCGGTGTGCGGCGACTACACCCAGTTCATGCTGGCCCGCGATCTGGCGGCCGGCAGCCCCTTCTGCGGCAGCGACGTCGGCGATCCCACCGGCCTCCTGCTCGGCCTCTCGCTCGACGGAGGCAACGGCACGCCCGTGCTGTTCGACCCGGCGTTCGGCCCGCAGGCCAACGCCAGCCCGTCGCTGGCGGCCGTCGGGCGGCTGGGCGCGGGCAAGTCGTTCCTCCTCAAGCGCCTGTGTTGGGACACCGTGGCCCGTGGCGGCCAGGTCGTGACCATCGACCGCACCCGCAGCGGCGAGTACGCCCGGTTCGCGGAGGCGGTGCCGGGGAGGGTGCAGGTGGTGCGGATCGAGGCGGGCGCCGACGTGCGGCTCGACCCGTTCCGCACGTTCCAGCGGGACGACGCGAACACGGTGGCGCTGGGCTTCCTGTCGCTGCTCGCCGGGTGCTCGGCGCACTCCGAGGAGGGGGCCGTCCTGGCGGAGGCGGTCGACCACGTCGCGGCTCTGTCGGGCCCGTCGCTCGGCGCGGTGCTCGACGAGCTCGCTCGGATGGGAGCGGACCCCTCCCAGTCCGACCCGGCGGCGCGCGGCCTCGCCCGGCGACTGGCCCACTACCGCCGGTCGCCGACCGGTCAGATCGCCTTCGGGGACGGCGACAACGTCTCGCTCGACGCCGACTTCATCGTGTTCTGGGTACCGAACCTGGCGCTGCCCGACCGTGAGACGCTGATGAGCGACCAGAGCATGCGCCTGATGCTGCCCGAGCAGATCCTCGGCCAGGCCCTGCTCTATCTGGTCGCGGCGGTGGGCCGGCATGTGGTCTTCCGCGACCCGACCCGCTTCGCCGCCGCCCTGTACGACGAGGCGTGGGCGCTGCTCGCGTCACCGCACGGGCAGAACCTGCTGATCGAGGGGGTGCGGGACGGCCGCAAGCACAACGGTGCCATCTGGCTCGCCAGCCAGCACCCGAACGACTTCGCCATCGACGAGCTCGAGGATCTGCTGGGTTCGCGGTTCGTGTTCCGCCAGGCCCGCCGGGCCATCCCCGCGGCCCTGCGGTTCCTCGGCGTGGCGGAGAGCGTGGACGCCGGCTCGACGCTCGAGCACGGCCTCGAGAACGGCGTGTGCTTCTACCGGGACGTGCGTGACCGGGTCGGACTGGTGCAGGTGCTGCCACCGATCGTGACCGACCTCGACGACGCGTTCGACACCGCGCCACAGCGGTCCGCCGGCCTGCCGGGACCCGACGCCGCGCTGCCCTCCGGCGCGGACGACGGGGACGCCGACGCCGACGACCGTTCGCACCACCCCGCGGGTACCGCCGACGACCAGCAACCGGACGACGCTGACGATACTGAGCACGAGTCGTCGAGCCACGCTGACGATGCCGAGCACGAGTCGTCGGACGGCGGTGTCGAGGACGATCTGGCCGCGTCCGGAGACGAAGAGCCGCTGAAGGTCGAGGTGATCGCTCCCCACGAACCGACCGATCGTCCGCGGTCCGGCCCGGACCCGGTGTCGCTCGGCGAGGCTCGGCGCTCGGCGCGGACGCGTCGCCGGTCACCGCTCGCCCAAGCGCTCGCCGGTGAGGAGCAGACACCGTGAGAGACCGCCTCGGCCGGATGATCGTGGCCCGGCGTGGTCGCCGCGTCCTGGCCGCCGCTCTGCTGGCCGCCCTGATCGCCGGTGGCCTGTGGCTGGCCGTCGCCGGCCCGGCGAGCGCGCAGCCGCCCACGCCGCAGCCGACGACGATGGCCACTCCGGGCACGATCCCACCGCCGCCCGGACCCGGGTCCACGACGTCGACGTCGATGGCCGTACCGGTGCCCTCGCCAGGACCGCCGCCGTCGGTCCCTGCGACATCGACCCCCCCGGGGACCAGGGTCGAGTGCCCCAACAGGGACGGCATCATGGCCGACCTCGCCAGCCTGATCGACAAGATCCCGTTTGTCGACATGAGCGACTACAAGACCGGCGGCACGCACCCGGAGTTCTGGAACCCGCCGGCGGGCCTCCCGGACGACGTGGCGTCGTGGCTCCGCCCCGAGATCACCGAGAAGAAGGAATGCTGGCTCATCGGCGCGACGGTGCTGCCGCGCTGCCCCGACACGCCCGAGGACGACGGCAGCGAGCTCCTGCCGGGCACGTGCATCGGTGCCTACCCGACGACCAGCTACGACCTGACGTTCGTGCGGTCGAGGTGGAACGACGGGAACAAGCTCCCCGACCTGCTCGGCTACATGATGATCTTCGCGTTCAACAACTCGACACTGGTGATCGGTGCCGCCATCTGGCTGATCGGGTATGCGCTGACCTGGGACATGTCGATCGGTTTGGAGTTGCCGAGCAAGATGGCGGCCGACTTCGACACCCACCTCGTCGGCCCGCTGCAGCTCAACCGGGTGGCCTGGCTGGTCCTGATGGTCTGGGTGGCCTTCGCGGTGCTCCGGGGCAAGACCGCGGCCGGGGCGGGCGAGTTCGTGCTGTCGGTGGTGATGGCGATCCTCGCCCTCCTGGTGGTCACCGACGTCACCAACCCGCAAGGCTCGTACATCGCCGACACGGTCGACGTGATGGACCGGTTGTCGGCGGGCGTGCTGCTGGCGGGCACCGGCCAGGACCCTGCCTTGGGCGACGAGGACGCGAGCGTCGAGGACGCGGTGAAACCCCTGCAACGCCAGCTGCACATCGCCTTCATCGACGCCGCCTACGACCAGCTCAACTGGGGGGAACCCGTGGGGCTGTCGGGCGACGACGCCGACGAGTGCCGCGCCGCGGACGAGTCGAAGTGCCTGCCGCCCGCGTGCGTCACGGCCAAGGAGCACATCCTGCGGATCCAGGACCCGGATCCGGAGTGGGCGGCACGGCACATGGAGAGAGCGGGAGCGCGTTGCGCCGAACTCGCCAACTTCAACCGGAAAGCCACCCCCGAGCGCACCATCGCCGCCGACCTGAACCTGATCGGCGGCGTCGTCCTCCTCGTCCTGTTCGGGCTCATCGGCCTCACGTTGCTGATCGCGAAGTTCACGCTCACGCTCATCTTCGCCGCCACGCCCTTCGCGGCGGTCGCCGCCGTGTTCCCGGGCGCGGCTCGGCGCGGCGCGTGGGTGTGGATGGGGAGCATCGTGCAGGTGTACGTGGTGGTGATCGGCACCAGTGGCGTGCTGGCCGTGCTGATCATCGGGGTCGAGTCGACCCTCGACGCCGCTGTCGGGGTGAACCTGGTGCAGCGTTGGATCTCCGTCCTGGTGGTCATCGCCACGGTCTTCATGCTCCGACGGCGTCTGTTGACGAGCAGCCGGGTGATGGCGGGCAAGTTCGCCGACAGCCTCACCCGCCTGTCGGTCCACAACGCCGGCTACGTCGGTGGCGCCGTCGGCATGAACCTCACCGCGCCCGAGGACATGGCGGCACGGAGCTGGGCCACCCGCCGCGTCGAACGCCGTGTGGCGCGCCGTTCGCTTCGCAACCTCGAGCGGATGGAGCGCACCCGTGAGCGCGGCACCCTGAACTACGAGCGGGAGATCCCCGAACTGCCGCGGGGCCCCAGGGACGATTGGGGCGGCGGCGGCGGCGGCGGTGGTGGTGGTGGTGGTGGCGGTGGTGGTGGTGGCGGCGGCGGCGGTGGCGGTCGGGGTGGTGGTGGCGGCAGGCACCGCCCGCCGTCGGGGTACAAGGGCAAGCGACGGGCCGACAAGCGGGGCAACCCCCGCCGCCCGTCGGGGTACAAGGGCAAGCGGCGCGGCAACGAGCGCGGCAGGCACGCGGGGAACCCCTCGGGTGGCCGGCATCGCTCCGGGCGTTCCGCGGGACGTGCCGGGCTCGTCCGCCCGCCCTCGGGTCGGAGCGGTGCCCCGGCCCCGACCGGTGGCGGTGGTGGTGGTGGTGGTGGCGGCGGCGCCCGCAGCGGCGGGATGCCCGCCAACAGGCTGACCGTGACCATGAAGACCCGTGCGCCTCGCAGCCCGTTCCGGTCGCCCACCGGTGCCGTGTCCGATCGCGTCCGACTCTGGCGGGACCGTCGCGAGCTGAACAGCGTCATCAGGCAAGCCCGGAACGGTCGCCAGCGCTGGCCATGACGGGCGGGCGCACGGTCAGGGCCGCCGCCAAGGCCGTACGTCTGGCGCGCACCGTCGTCAAGGCCGTGGCCTCGCCGTTCACCACGGCGGGCCAGTTGGCGTTGCGCCTGGCGCGCCGCCATCCATGGATCATCGGCGTCGCGGTGGTGCCGCTCGTTCTCTCGGCCGCGCTGGCGAGCACCGCCACCTTGCTCGTGGTCCAGAGCGCCAGCGACATGATGAACGTCGCCGCCACGTTCACCGGAATGGCCGGGACCGCCGCCGGGAGCAGCGGGGGCGCACAGGGTGGGGCCTCCGGGTACGGCTGCTTCGCCGACCTCGGCAAGATGCAGGAGGTCACCCGCATCCCGACCGCGGCCCTCTCGTCGTACTGCCTGGCCTCCGGTCGGATCGGGGTGGACTGGGCGATCCTCGCCGGGATCGGCTACCGCGAGTGTGCGCACGGCACCGATCCTGCTGCGGGCTGCAACCGAGACATCCCCTCGGCCGACAACCCGGCGTTCCCCGCCGTCAACTCGGCCGGTGCCCGGGGTCCGATGCAGTTCCTCGGCTCGACGTGGGACAACGGCAAGGGCGCCTTCGACCCCGACGTCGCGCGCGCCCCCATCCCCGACGGTCAGGAGGGCAAGGGCTACGCCAGTGACGGTGACGGCGACGGCGTGGCGGACCCGTGGAACTTCCCCGACGCCGCGGTCGCCGCCGCCCGGTTGCTGAAGCGCAACGGCGTGGACACGAACCCACGCCAGGCGATCTACGCCTACAACCAGACGTGGGACTACGTCGACAGCGTGCTCCAGTCAGCCGATGGCTACCGCAGCGCCGTGGCCCCGCTCCTCCCCGCGGGCCCGACGCCCGGTCAGGGTGGCTACACGGGTCCCAAGGGGAGCACGGCCCCCTACACCGAGCCGAACCTGCCGGCCGTGACGAGCCGCATGCTGCAGGCGGTCGTGCCGATCTTCGGGCGAGGCCGCGGCATCGGGTGCTGGGGCGAGCGCGAGGGCCCCACCGACCACGACGACGGCCACGCCTGCGACTTCATGATGGCGACGATCGGCACGATGCCGAACGCGGAGTGGACGGCGCACGGCTGGGCGATGGCCAACTACCTGATCGCCAACGCCAGCAGCCTGCGGGTGAAGTACATCATCTGGCAGGAGCAGATCTGGCAGAACGGCCAGTGGACGCGGTACACCCGGTACGGCCCCGGGGGCGGGATCACGCAGAACCACTACGACCACGTCCACGTGTCGCTCTACGTGAGCTGACCGCCATCGCGATCCCGCCGCGCAACGGCGACAGGTGCCGCACATCCCCGGGCATGCGACCTCCGGTGTCGATGGACGAGTGGGCGATCTACCGTCGGGAGCTCCGGCGTGAGCAACAGCTCCGCCGCCTCGAGTCGACCGTGCGGCAGAACGAACGACGGCGACACGACCGCGAGTCGTGGCCCGAGGCGGGCACGGGGCATGCCCCGGCGGAGGTCCCGGGTCGGTTCGTCGCGCCGTCGGCGGCGATCACGGGCTCGGCCGACGACGCGGTGCTGCGCTTCGCCGCCCCGGTGCTCGGGGTGGCCGCGCTTCCCCTGCTCGTGGGCCACGCCGCCGCCCTGCTGGTCAACGGCGGCTTCCCCCGCTACCCGCTGTCCGACGCCCCGGGGATCATGGCCCGCCTCGCGGCCGATCCCGGGGCACCCGGCGCGGCGTGGGAGCCGGTCAACACGGGCACCGCCGTGCCGGGACCGGGCGGGTACTGGCTCACGTTCGTGTTCGTGGTCGTGATCGTCGGCCTGGTGGTGCTCCTCGCCTGGTCAGCGCTCCGGCGCCCGGCCACCCGTCGCGGAGCCGCATGGGCGCCGGCCGACAGCCTGCGCTCGATGTGGCGTCAGAAGGGCGAGGTGGGCCTGGCGGTCGGCTCCAGCTCGGGCCGGGTCGTGACGGTGCGCGACCTCCATGGTCTGATCGTGATCGGCCCCGCCCACTCGGGGAAGACGAGCGGGGTCGTGGTGCCTGCGGTGGTCGAGTGGCCCGGGCCGGTCATCGTGGCGTCGACGAAGGGACATCTCATCGACGAGACGATCGGGTGGCGGAGCCACCAGGGCGACGTCCACGTCTACGACCCGGCCGGCATCACGCGGTACCACCGGTCGGGTTGGTCGCTGCTCCACGGATGCGACACATGGGACCGCGCCATCCGCACCGCCACCGACCTCACGCTCGCCGCCCTCGCCTCGTCCGGGGCGTCCAACCGTGACCGGATGATCGTCGAGGGGCGCGGCGACGTGTGGCGCAGCTCGATGGCGATGACGCTGGCGCCGTTCCTGCTGGCCGCAGCCGTGAGCGGCCGGTCGATCCGCACGGTCACCGAGTGGATCCAGAACGACGAGCGCGACGAGGTGCTCGAGATCCTGCAGGGCGGGCACCGCAATGCGACCCGGGCACACCGCAACACGTTCGCCCGCGACGACGAGATCCGTTCGCGCTACTTCGTGGCCATGCACGAGATCCTCAGCGTCTACGCGGATCCGATCGTGGCGGCCTCGATGGACCGCCACGAGATCGAGCCGGCCGAGCTGCTGGACGGCGGCGCCCACACCCTCTACCTGACCGCGCCGGAGTACGACCAGGATCGGCTGCGGCCGCTGTGCGCCATGATCATGCGCCAGGTCCTGTCAGCCGCCTTCGAGGCGTCGGCCGGCGCCGGGCGGCCGCTCGACCCGCCCCTGCTGGTGGTGTTCGACGACCTTCCCGGTGTGGCGCCGGTGTACGACCTCGCGTCGCTGGCCTCCACCGCGCCGGCCCGCGGCGTCCAGCTCCTCAGCGTGCTGCAGGACCTCGAGCGCCTCACCGATCAGTACGGCGACGACGCTGATCTCGTCGTGCGCAACCATCGCGCCCGACTGGTGCTCCCGGCGGGGCCCGGAGGTGTCACGGGCGGCCTCGAGGACGTGCTGCCCCCGGCGCTGGCGAGGACGCTGGACGACGGCGAGGCGGCACTGCTGTACAGCAGCCACGAGCCGGCCCGGGTGCGCCTGCGCTCGTGGTGGCGTGACCGCGAGCTCCAGCGGCGGGTCGAGATGCCCCAGGACGCAGTGCGGGCTGTCGAACCCGACGACGAGCGTCACCGGCAGGTGTCGGCGCCGATGTCCCAGCAGCGAGAGGCGTGGCTCCGTCGGAGCGGTCGAGCCCAGCCTCCGGATCCCACCATCCCCGTGGACCTGCAGGACCCGACCTTCATCGAGGTGTTCGGCTCGGTCGACGAGGAACCGGTGCCGCAGAACGTGACGTCGTTGCTCGAGCCGCGCCGTCCCCGCAAGTGACACCGCAGCGGGGTTGATCCCTGGCGGTGCCGCTCAGCCCTCGACCTCGAACACCGCCGTGACCGGCAGGTGGTCCGAGATGGCGGCGAAGCGCGCGAAGCCGTCGTCTCCGACCCGTGGGACGCGGACGTCGACCATGCGCACCCCCGCCGAGGCGTAGACGTAGTCGAGCCGCCGTACCGGCGCCTTGGTCGTGCCCCGCCGCCAGCCCTTCCAGCTCGTCGGCCACGGCTCGGTGCGGCCCGCCGGCGCGGGGTCGTCGCCGACGCGGTCGTCGCCGGCGGCGCCGATGGGGTGCACGTCCCAACCGTCCCGCAGGCCCGCCGCCCCCAGCTGACGGTGGATGGCGCCGTCGGGCCGCTCGTTGAAGTCGCCGGCCACCACGATCGGGCCGTGCCCCTCGGCGACGAGCTCGACCACCGCCGCAGCCTCGACCGCCCGCAGCCCGATCTGGCCGTGCGGCGTGAGGTGGACGTTCACCAGCGTCCAGTCGGGCCCCGCATCGCCGCTTGGCGATGTTGCACCCGAGATCGCGGCCACCTGCACGATCCGGCGTCGCCAGCTCCACAATCGCCAGCGGTGCGACAGAGCCCGGGTGCGGCCGCGGGCCGGGACGGTGACGCCGATGATCGCCATGCCCTCCGGCCACGTCCGCAGGGGCCAGTGCTTGAAACCCCACAGGCGCGAGCGGGCGCCCAGGCCGCGGGCGATCCGGCGGGCCTGCAACCACTGCACCTCCTGGAGCGCCACGACGTCGGCGCCCTCGGCGCGCAGGTGGGCGACGACCGCGTCGGTGCTCGGACCGGCGCTGCCCTTCAGGTTCCACGACACGAGGGTGGTGAGCACCGGGGGACCGTACCGCCGGCGCTGCACCCGCGGTGACCCGGCCGCGCCCGCGTACGATCGCCGCCGTGCCCGAGACGAGGAGCGTCGAGTTGCGCCGCCACCTGGTCGAGCGGCTGCGCGCCGGCGGGTACCTGCACGACGACGCCGTGGCCGCGGCCTTCGTCGCCGTCCCGCGCGAGCTGTTCCTCGCCGCCCACGCCGAGCGCCACGGGCTGGACGACGTCTACCGCGACGACGCCATCGTCACCCGGCGCGACGCCACGACCGGCCAGCCCACCTCGTCGTCGTCGCAGCCGGCGATCATGGCCCGCATGCTCGAGATGCTGGGCGCCGCCGCGGGTGACCGCATCCTCGAGATCGGCGCCGGCACCGGCTACAACGCCGCCCTGCTCGCCCGGCTCGTGGGCGACGGCGGCGCGGTCACCTCGGTCGAGCTCGACGCCGACGTCGCCGTCGACGCCCGGCGCGCTCTGCTGGCCGCCAAGTCGCCGGCCCGTGTCGAGGTGGGAGACGGCGCACGGGGCTGGCCCGCGGCGGCGCCCGTCGACGGCGTCATCGCCACCGCCAGCACCGAGCAGATCCCGCGCCCGTGGTTCGATCAGCTGCGGCCCGGCGGGCGGCTCGTGGTGCCGCTGCGGCTCAGCCCGGTCGTCCCCTGGCTGCAGGCGGTCGCCTCGTTCCGGAAGGTGCGGTCGGGCTTCGACGCGGTGGCGGTCACCGGCGGGGGCTTCATGTCGCTGCGCCGGTCCGGTGAGGCCGATCCCCGCGGTCGGGCCGCTCGCCTGACCGTGGGCGAGGTGGCCGACGGTGGTCGGGGCCGCGTGCACCTCGAGCTGGCGGGCCCTCCGCTGGCGGGTCTCGACGTCGCCGCCCGCCAGCGCCTCGTGATGACCGCGCTGGGTTTCGCGCGGCGGCGCCCGATCGGGCTGGAGGGTGCGTCGCCCCTGGCGCTGCTCGCCTACGTGGCCCTGGCCCTGCCCGAGGAGCGCCTGGTGGAGGTCGTGCGCAGTGGGCGGGGTGCCGGGCAGGCCCTCGGTGCTGTCGACGCCGTCGACAGCAGCCTCGCCATCATGACGCCGGACAGCGGCGGCCGGGTGCGCCTCGACGCCTACGGCGGCCGCGGCGCCGAGCGGGCGGTGCTGTCGGCGATCGAGCGGTGGGGCCTGGCGGGCCGACCGGCCGTCGGCGACGTCCGCATGACCATCCGCTACGGCTCGGTGCGTCCGCACGGCTGGCGCAGCGCTCGGCGCGGCGACCAGTGGATCGCCCTCGACTGGTCCCGCTGACCGCCGTGCCGCCGGCGACCGTCGTCCGCCGGGCGACCGCCGTCCCGCCGGGCGACCGCCGTCCCGCCGGCGACCGTCGTCCCGCCGGCGACCGCCTTCTCGACCGGGCCCGAGGCCTCCCGGCCGCCAGCTGCGAGGGACCGCCCGTACGCTGCCCGCCATGGACCTGGCCGCGTTCCAGCAGCT
>Ga0111538_10012975_pt1 | contig 10993 bp, 10 predicted proteins | sample SoiMethybrSBSTD1_FD_79669 | JGI IMG/M metagenome (GOLD analysis project Ga0111538, IMG submission 79669) | Bulk soil microbial communities from a Populus tree surrounding site in Tennessee, USA - Soil MetaG P. TD hybrid SBSTD1 (version 2)... | ecosystem: Environmental > Terrestrial > Soil >... | reverse complement strand
GTCGACCACCGGCTGCACGAGCCGCTTGGCCTGACGCAGGTCGGGCCGGCCGGTCTGACGCGCGCGCAGCACCACGCGCTTGGTCCCGAGCACCGCGCGCCAGAACACCTTCTTCGCGCGTCCGCGCTCGCTGGTCTCGGGCTGGTCGTCGAGCGAGCGCGCCAGCTCGCTGTCTTCGAGGTCGGCCGCCGCGACCGGCACGATGTGCTCGACGCTCGCCTCGCGCAGCGTCTCGGCGAGCCGCTCGGCGAGCGCCTCGACCTCGGCCGCCATGAGCAGCTGGAAGAAGCGTTCGAACTCGGCCTCGTGAACGCCCGGCAGGAACCGGATGCCGCCCAGCTGCCGGCGCTCGAACTCGCTCATCAGCGAGTGGTAGACCGCGAGCAGCGACGCGTTCGCGCGGATCCGCACGCCGTTCAGGTAGAAGTATTCGCCGACCACCACCAGCGCGAGCTCGTCCTGCGCCTCGTCCTCCATGACGCTGCGCACCAGCTCGAGGAACTCCCGGGCCTGGCGCTGGAACGCCTGGTTGCTGACGTCGTAGGTGCGCGCGGTGCGCATCATCGCCGACAGCTTGAGCAGGAACTGGGGACCGAGCGCGGCGAGCTGGGCGCTCTCGGCCTGCTCGTTGTCGTAGGGTTTCGGGTTCGGATCGCTCATGACAGGGTGCCCCCTCCCAGCGCCTGTTCGCAGGCAGTGCGCACGGGACTCCGGCGCGAGGTGAGACCACGTTCGAGGATGGTCCGCGCGGCGTTGGTGCCGATCCGCGCGATCACGCGCGCGACCGCCTGGCGGTGCGACTCCTGGGTGCGGGAGAACCAGTTGCCCTTGAGCAGCTCGGCCTCCAGCTCCGGCAGCACCTCGTCGCCGGCGGTCGCCGACAGCGTGGCGTAGATCGCGCGACGCTCCTCGGGCGCACGCTGCTCGAACGCGGGATCGAGCATGAACCCGAGCAGCATCCGCGCGGTCGGGCCGTGGCGGTCGCCCGACAGCTGGTGGAGCACCGCGCAGAACATCCGGGTGTCGGCCTGATCGAGCAGCTTGAGCAGCAGCGGACGGGCGAGCTTGAGATCGACCTGGCCGAGCGCGGCCGCCGCCTCCTGGCGCACGCGCGGCTCGTTGTGGCGGAGCGCCTCCTGGAGCAATGGCAGGATCGCGTCGCCGCCGATCCAGCCGAGAATGTGGACCACGTTGCGGACCACGAACCAGCGACGATCGGCGAGGTACGGCGCGAGCCGCTCGGGGTTCTCGCGGCACCGGTCGGCGATCGCCTCGGCGATCACCCGCCGGTTGCGTCGCTGCTGGCTCTCGGCCAGCACCAGATTGAGAACGTCGATGCCGGGATCACCCAGCTCGCGCGCGAACGCGAGGTAGTCCGCGACCGCCGGCGCCTCCTGCTGGTCGATGTGCTCGACCGTGCCCGAGATCGAGATCGGCTGGAGCAGCTCCTGCGCGAGCGTTCCGACCACGTCGCGATCGGCTCCGCTCTCACGCAGCATCGCCATCGCTTCGCGCGCCTCGAGCCACGCGCCGCGCCCGATCGAGAGGCGCAGCAGGCGCGGCACGAACCGCAGCAGCTCGTCACGATCGTCCGCCTCGGTGTCGGCGGTCAGGGTTGCGCGCATGATCGAGAGTGCGGTGGTGACGGCCGACACCGCGTGCTCGGCCTCGTATTCGCGTCGGAACCGCGGCACCTGCTCGGGCGCCAGCGCTTCCAGCTCCGCGAATGCGGTTTCGAGTTCGGCGGTGAGCTCGCCGGTCGTCCAGTCGTCGGCGCGGCCGGTGGTGGCTTCGCCTTCGGTCACGGCGACCGGGGTCTCGGCCGCGGGCTCGTCTTCGCCCTTCGGCCACGGCACCAGCGATTCTTCTTCCGCAGCCTCGCCCGGCGCGCTGCCGAAGTCCCCCTCGGCGGGGACGTAGTCGATCTCGACGTGGGCGAGATGGGCCTCCCACAGCAGCGTCACCAGGTCGTCCTGGCCATAGTTCTGACCGGTGACCTGGAGGATCGCGTCGATCACGTGGTCGAGCTCGCGCGCGGACAGCCCGGGGTTGAACGTGATCGAGCGCACACCGTCGCGGTAGAAGGGCAGCGCGAGATTGTCGTCGCGCGAGCGCGCGGGATAGAGCGAGACATCGCCATGCAGGACATCGTCGGCGGTGAAGCGCAGCTGGAGCGCGCCGTACTGGTCGAGCAGACGCGAGAGCGCGAGCCCCAGCTCGTCGCGGAAGCGCACCACGGTCGGGTTGTTCCCGTCGTAGAGCCGGCACGTCTTGAGGGTGCGACCGAGCTGGTTGACCCACGCGTAGGCAGCTTTCACTGCCGCGTCGCTCAACGGGCTCTTCGCCGCCGGGGTGGCGTCCGATGGGGTGGCTGGGTTCGGGTTCATGCGCTCCGGTTTCCGTCCATGGCGGGCAGGAGGGTCGCCCGGTATCAGGAAAGAGATCGGCCGGAACGCGCAGAGCCTTGAGCGGAAACGTGATGGCTCGTTCTCACGGGGGCCGGGTCGCCCCCAAACGAGAGGGCGGCACCCGGGTGGGTGCCGCCCCGATCACGTGAGGTGGTGAGGTGGGGCTACGCCTTGCGGACGTTGCCCGCCTGCAGTCCCTTCGGGCCACGGGCCACGTCGAACTCGACGCGCTCGCCCTCGGCCAGAGTCTTGAAACCGTCTGCCTGGATGGCCGAGAAATGAACGAACACGTCCTCGCCACCTTCCTGGGAGATGAATCCGAAACCCTTCGCCTCGTTGAACCACTTCACGGTACCGGTAGCCACTGACGTACTCCTTGTTGCTGGGCGCAAAGGCCCTTGCATCTGCCGTCCGTCGGGACGACACGTCCGGTCTCTTTGACCGCTTCCTCATTGCCGGCACGGGGACAATTAAAAAAACCGCCGAACGTCTGTGGCGGTTTTTCGGCTGCCCTGCGGCCCTTCAACCGACAACGAAGACAGAAAGAATATCGGCCAGATTCCTCGGCGTTTTCAAGCCGGAATTCGCGATGAATTCAGCTCACCTTCCGACCATTCTCCGGCGCCGAGCCAGATGGGCAGTGACGAGGCAGCCCGCCGCGGCCGCGGCGAATGTGAGAGCGGTTCCGAACGAGCCGCGCACCACCGAAGCGCCGCCGAAATCGAGCATCGGCACCCGGTTCACGGGCCCGGCGTACCACAGGACCAGGTAGAACGCCTCGAACAGCCGGGGAGTTCCCGACAGCGCACCGCACGCGAGCGCGAACGCCGGAACGAACGCCACTCCCGCCAGCCAGGTCGCGGCGCCGGCCGACTCCCCCGCCATCGCCAGGCGGATCGCGACCGGGCCGGTCGCGAGCGCCGCGATCGCCACGCCGGCCAGCCAGCTCGCCGGCAGCTGGCGCGACAGCGGACGCGGCGCGGAGTCGAACAGCGCGGCGGTTCCGCTCTGCGCATCACGGGTTCCGAACGCCGACCACACGAGGATCGGCCAGATCCACAGCAGCGCTCCCAGCCCCCGGGTGCCCGCGAGCGGGATGAACAGCGCAACCACGGCGGCGGCGATCGCGACGAAGAACCACGCCTTCGACAACCCCTTGAGCGCCACCGCCAACTCGGAACCGATCAGCGACGGGAGCCCGAATCCGCGCGGCGCCGGCAGGGACGCGAGCCGGGTCGCGTCACCGAACTGCGGGACCGGAGCTGCGTTGTGGGCAGCCGCGGGCGCCGGGACCTGCGCCGTGCCGGGCGCGGGCGCCGGCACCCGTGCATCGCGTGCGCGCTTGCCGAGACCCGGGATGGTCGCGCTGTCGAACCGGTTGAACGGAATCGCGGCGAGCGCGGCGATCGTGATCGCGACCGCGAACCAGAACAGCCGCGGGACCACGAACTCGGGCGTCCATGCGAATCCGGCCCACGGGAAGGTGGTGAGATCCCACGGGGTGTCGCGGATGTTGAGACCGACGCTCATGCGCAGGTCGCTCGACGCGGGCGCGTGGGTGAAGCGCCGGGTCGCCTCGATCAGGTCCTCCATCACGGCATGCATGCCGGTCGGGTCGCGCCACGGCGACAGGGCGCGTCCCGCGGAGAAACCCTGCTGCCCGATCGTGCCGATCCAGGCGAAGAACCAGACGATGTTGCCGAGCCCGCCGCGCAGCCACGGGGTCGCTTCGAACAGCACCGCGATGCTGCCGATCAGCGCGAGATACGGGAGCGTGATCCAGACGAACGGCGTGAGCAGCCCGATCAGGTCGAACGCGCGGTCCTCGCCCCGCACCATCTGCAGCACCCCGGCGCTCGCCGCGAGCACGGCGGCGAGGCTCGCGAGCGCGAGGAAATTGCTGAGCGCCTTGGCCAGCGTGTAGCGGGCCTTCGACAACCCGGTCGCCGCGAGGATCGCCCCGACCCGCGTCCGCCGGTCGCGCTCGATCGCGTCCTTCACCAGGTAGAAGCCGGCCGCTCCGTAGAACACGGTGGTCATGATCGCGACCAGCGTCCCGACATAGGCGGAGCTGTAGGCGGCGCGGTGGTCGAGGATCTGCAGCGTCGAGTAGTTCGCATGGTTGGCCGGCAGGAAGATGTGCGCCGACCACACGCCCGCCACCAGCATGACGAGGAAGCCGACCGTGCGGCTGCGTTCGCGGAAGTCGCCGATCGCGAGCCGGGCGATCTGGCCGGCCGCCGCCGCCGGAGATCGGTGCGCCGCGTTCCGGGTCGCGGCCAGCGGGAGGGCGATGCTCACGCGGGGACCGGCGCCGCGCGGCCGGCCGCCACGGCGTGGAGATAGACCTCCTCGAGCGTCGGCGCGCCGGGACGCGCCCCGTCGCCGGGCATGCCGTCGGCGAGCAGCCGCAGCTGCACGTGGTCGCCGCGGCGGATCGCGCTGCTGACCAGGAAACGCCGCCGCAGATCATCGAGCGCCGCGGCCGGCACCAGCCACTCCCACACCCGCCCTTCGAGCGCGCGCGCCAGCGATTCGGAATCGCCGTGCGCGAGCAGGCGACCGCCCGCGATCAGCGCGATCGTGGTCGCCACCGCTTCGACGTCGGACACGATGTGGGTCGAGAGGATCACCACCCGCTCGCCGGCGAGATCGTGCAGCAGGTGACGAAACCGCACGCGCTCCTCGGGATCGAGCCCCGCGGTCGGCTCGTCGACGATCAGGAGCCGCGGATCGTTGAGCAGCGCCTGCGCGATGCCGACCCGCTGGCGCATGCCGCCCGAGAACCCGCCGAGCGGACGCTTGCGCGCGTCGTTCAGGTTGACCAGCTCGAGCAGCGCGTCGATCCGCCTGCGCGCCGCCTTCGGCTCGAGCCCCTTGGCGGCGGCGAGGTAGTCGAGGAACTCGACCGGCGTCAGGTGCGGATAGACGCCGAAGTCCTGCGGCAGGTAGCCGAGCACCTCGCGCACCCGGTCGGGCTCGCGCGCGATGTCGTGGCCATCCCAGGTCACGTGTCCGGACGACGCGCGCGTCACGGTCGCGAGGATCCGCATCAGCGTGCTCTTGCCGGCGCCGTTGGGCCCCAGCAGCCCGAGCACGCCGGAACCGAGGGTCAGGCTGAAGTCCTGCAGCGCGACCACGCCTTTCGGGTAGCGCTTGGTGACCGATTCGATGACCAGGTTCATGCGGCCTCGCAAGGTTCGAGTGCACCCGGCCTACGTGCACGGTCCGGCGCGGGTTGCAGCGTAGTATGGTCCGCGGGTTGACGCATTCTCCGGGAGGATCTGTGCCGCGTTCATCCGCCGGCCGCGCCGGCATCGGCGACGGCGCCATCACGCAAGTCGTCCGCAAGCACCATGCGCTGGTCCGGATCTCCCACTGGGTCAACGTCCCGCTGCTGCTCGGACTGATCGCGAGCGGGCTGTCGATCTACTGGGCGGCGCCGGTGTTCACCCATGCACCCGACCCCGCGAACGGGAGTCGCGAGTACCTGCGCGACATCGGCTGGGTGATCGGGCGGGCCCTCCACGATCCGGTCGGGAGCGCGTGGGTCTACGAGCGGATCGGGCTCGGAGGCCGCCAGCTCGCGGCCGCGCTGCGTCTCCACTGGCTGCTCGCCTACCTGTTCATGGCGAACGGGCTCCTCTACCTGGTCGGCATGATCCTGGGCGGCGGCTGGCGCGCGCTGCTGCCGCGGGCGTCCGATCCCGCCGACGCGCTGCGCATGATCCGCTACTACCTCGGCGTGCTCCCGATGGCGATCCTGCGCCGGCCATGGCCGCACCCGACCATCACGTCGAAGTACAACGCGCTCCAGCGCGGCGCCTATTTCTCGATGTCGGTGTTCGCCCTGTTCGCGATCCTGTCGGGCTGGGCGATGCACAAGCCGGTGCAGCTCGGCTGGCTCGAGCGGATGTTCGTGAGCTACGACGGCGCGCGGATCGTGCACTTCGTCTGCATGGTCGCGCTCGCCGGGTTCATCGTGCCGCACGTGATCCTGGTGATCGTCGACGGCTGGGACACGTTCCGCTCGATGGTGACCGGCTGGTCGACGCGCGTGCGGAAGGAGGAGCGGCATGAGCGAGCCTGAACCGCCGACCGATCCGCGTCCCGACCAGCCGGCCGCGGCGGCCCCGCCCGACCACCCCGCGCCTCCGCCCGACGAACCCGCGGGGTCGGAGCCGGCGGTGGAACCGGCGCCTCCGCCGACGAAGCCACGCGCTGGAATCGGGGCGTGGATCGCGGAGCGTCCGGAGGAGGTGGCCGAGGTTCCCGGGCAGGCGCTGAAACGCCAGTCGCGCCGGGATTTCCTGCTGCTCGGCGTGGCCACCGCGGCCGCGCTGACCGGAATGTGGTGGCTGATGCCCGACCGCGCACGATCGCGGTTCGCGATTCCGTGGCTGCGTGATGCGCTCGATGGCGGGACGTCGAAGATCGGGCTCACGCGCACGCGACGCGAGCAGTTCCTCGATCGCTCCATGCGCTTCGACGACGACGTCGCCGAGGCGCTCTACTCGAAGGACCGCAGCGTGCGGACCTACGACCGGTCCGCGGTCACGCCGCTCAAGAACAACTATCACGGGCGCACACCGACCCCCGACGCGCTGGCCGGCTGGTCGCTGAACCTGAGTGGCCTCGCGAGTGGCGCGCCGGTGACGCTGTCGCTCGACCAGCTGCTGAGCGACTTCCCGCATCGCGAGCAGGTCACGCGACTCGTGTGCGTGGAAGGCTGGAGCGCGGTTGCGTGGTGGGGCGGCCTCCGTTTCGCGGATCTGCTCGCCGCCTACCCGCCGGCGGAGGACGCACGCTGGGCCGCGATGCGGTCCACGATCAGCCTCGACGGGAACGGGCAGCCGGAAACCTACTCCGTCTCGATCGACCTCGAGACCGCCCGTCACCCCCAGGCCCTGCTGGTCACCCACAAGGACGGCCGGCCGCTGCCGATGGCCCATGGCGCCCCCCTGCGCCTGATCGCCCCGATGAAGCTGGGGCTCAAGAACATCAAGGGCCTCACCGACATCGCGTACACCGCCGCCGAACCGCCAGACTACTGGCATCAGCGCGGTTACTCCTCCTACGACGGGCTGTAGGAGGGTCGTTCGCGATCGCGAAACAGATCTTGTGCGGAGCAATGAGTAAGCAGTAACTTACCGAAAGTAATGACTTACCAAGATGGATTTCTTGCCCTGGCCGACCCGACGCGGCGCGTGATCTTCGAGCGCCTGCGTCACGGTCCGATGCCGGTGGGGAAGCTGGCCGAGGGACTCCCCGTCTCCCGGCCGGCGGTGTCGCAGCACCTGCGCGTGCTCCGCCACGCGCGACTCGTCCGGGAGCGGCGCATGGGAACGCGGCGGTTCTACTCGGTCAACGTCGATGGCCTGGCCGAGCTGCGCGCGTATCTCGACGTCTTCTGGGGCGAGGCGCTGATGCGCTTCAAGGCGGTGGCTGAATCGGAGGAACCGCAGTCATGATTTCCGACCCCGTGTCGTCCAGAATCGAGCCGATCCGCAAGTCGATCGTCGTCGCCGTCACGCCCGAGCGCGCGTTCACGGTGTTCACCCAGCGCATGGACGCGTGGTGGCCGTTCCAGGGTCACTCGATGTTCGAGGAGCGCTCGCGCGGCGTCGAGTTCGAGCCACGCGCCGGCGGCATGGTGAACGAGATCAGCGCCGACGGAGAGCGCAGCCCGTGGGGCCGTCTGCTGGAGTGGAATCCCCCCGACTCGTTCCGCATGACCTGGCATCCCGGACGCGACGAGAGCACCGCGCAGGAACTCGACGTGCGCTTCGTCGCGGTGGACGGCGGCACGCAGGTCGAGATCGAGCATCGCGGCTGGGAGAAGCTGCTCGAGCGCGGGGCCGAGGCACGGGGCGGCTATGACCAGGGCTGGGGAGCGGTCCTCGACGCGTTCGTCGATGCGTGCGCGCGAGGGATCCAGTGAACGCGGGTCGCGTGTGCCTGACGCTGCTCGCGCTCGCATGCGCGCCGGCGCTCGCGCGCGCCGGTGACCGGCTGCTGCGCGCCGAGGTCGAGGTGGCGGGGCCGATCGACAGCGTGTGGGCGGCGTGGACCACCGAGCCGGGAGTGCGCAGCTTCTTCGCCCCCGGCTGCCGGATCGAGCCGAAGGTCGACGGCGCCTACGAGGTCTGGTTCATGCCCGAAGCGCCGGCCGGTCAGCGCGGCGGCGACGACCTGAAGGTGCTCGCGTTCGAGCCCAACCGGCGGCTCGCGTTCACCTGGAATGCGCCGCCCTCACTTCCCTACACCCGCGCGCAGCGCACGATGGTGGTGGTCGAGCTGGAACCCGCGGGGGACCGGAAGACCCGCGTCCGCCTCACCCACCTCGGCTGGGGCGAAGGCAAGGAGTGGGACGCGACGTTCGACTACTTCGCAAATGCATGGAACGTCCAGGTGCTGCCGTTCCTCAAGGATCGTTTCGAGCACGGACCCGTCGACTGGGCGAAGGCCGACGTGGTGCGTGCCCGCGCGAAACCGGCGGTCACCGACATGCGGGTGCACCTGGTTCCGGCGGGCGCCGCGAAGAAATGACGCCGTTGGCATGCGCGGGCGCCTTGCGTTCGCGCATGCCGGGCGGCAACACTGCCGCCCCATGCTCGAATCCGAACGCCTGTGGCTGGAACAGCTGAGGGCCGCCGACGCGGTGGTGCGTGAATCGCGCGGTCCCAGGGTCGTGGCGGTGGTGGCGAACAGCAAGGACGACGCCGCGTACTGGAACGCGCGGCTCGACGTCACCGCGCACGAGCTCTACAACGCCGCTGCCCCCACGCGGGTGCTCGGCATCGCCGAAGCCCAGCCGCTCGGCAATCTCCACGGCACGATCGCCGCGTGGCAGCAGCTCGACCGCGCGCATCCCGGCGTGCTCGCGGGCGGCGGGATCGGACTGATGAGCATCGCGATCGGCAAGGGCACGCGGCTCAGTCCCTTCACCCAGGCACTCGGCAATCGCAAGGCCGCGTTCCCGACCCCGCGCCGCTTCCAGGACCCGCGCGCGGGACGCGTCGCGATCTCGGAGCTCGCGAACTGGGCGCTCCATGCGACCTCGGCCCGGCTCGCCGACTCCGGCTTCCGCGGGTTCGTCATCAAGTGGGGCGACGAGGCGATCGTGCCCGACCGGGTCACGATTCCGGCCGGCCTCGATCCCGCCAGCTGCGACGTCATCCGCTTTGCGTCGGCCGCCGAGCCGACCGACGAGCTGGCGATCCACAAGGAATGGCTGGTGGTCGATCCCGCGACCGGGGCACTGGTGGACGAGATCCCGCGCCAGCCGCTCGGCGAGCTGCGCGAACGGCTCGCACCGCTGGCCGCGCGCGGGCAGTCGGTGTCGGTGAACCTCGGCAGCTTCTGCGCATCGACCCAGTTCTTCGCCGCGCTCGCGCAGGCGTTCGCCGAGCCGCTCGCGGCCGGGCGGCGCGGCACCGACTGGGATCCGTGGTTCTGGGTCGCATGGTGCTGTGCCGACGCGGCGGCGTGGGAGCGCGAACGTTCGCGGGAAGCGGCCCGCGGCCGCACCGGTCTCGCACAGGTGGAGGACCGCACGCCCGACTTCTTCGCGCGCGTCTCGGATGCGAAGGCGCGCTTCGCCGCCATCCACGGACGACCGGTGCGGGTCGGCGTGGTCGATCTCGGCACCACGCTGTGGGTCGACTTCGGCAACCACGCGGCCCTGTGCGAGCACTGGAACGCGCTGCGCGCGCCCGACGGGCATGGGCCGGTGCTGCGCGCGCTGTACGGGCTGCCCGAGATGAAGGATGCGCGCGGCAACCTGGTGGCGGGCGGACGCATCGAGGAGCGGGCGGACGTGCGCGACTCGGTGATCGTCGACGCCGTGATCCCGGGGGGCAGCGTGATCCGCGGAGGAATCGTGATCGGCGGCGCGTACGGACGCATCGCGATGCCGGACGGCGGCGCGGCAATCGAGTCGCGGCTCGAGCATCTCGAGTGCGGCGGCCCGGGCGCGGTGTCGTTTCGCAGTATCGGCGGACGGCTCGAGCTCGGCAACGGCGACAAGCACACGACGCTCGCGCTGCCCGACCGTCGGATCGACCTGCGCGGCAGCGAGTCGATCCGCGACTACTCGGGTGCGAGCTACATCGATCCGGTGCTCGGCAACCCGATCTCGTTCGAGGCGGCGGGACGGATCATGGAAGCCTTCCGCATCGACGAAATCGAGCGCATGCACGCCGCCCAGGCGGATCGCGCGCGCACCTGAGCGGCTCTACGCTCCGCCGAAGTGCTTCGTGATCCACTGCCGGATCGGGCCCAGCGAGCTGACCGCGATGCTGTGCCCTTCGTCGGTCTCGAGGACCTCGACGTCGGCGCCGGCGTTCGCGAGGATCTCCCCGAGGCGGCGCGGCTGCTCCGGCGGCGCGAGCGGATCGTGCCGGCCGTAGACGATCATCACCGACTTGCCGGCGAGCGCCGGCGGCGTCTCGGGCTCGAACGGAACCATCGGGCTCAGCAGCACCGCGCCCGCGATCACCGATGGGCGCATGAGCAGCAGGCTGGCGGCGATGTTGGCGCCATTCGAGAAGCCGACCGCGACCAGGCGCGACGGATCGATCTGC
>Ga0111538_10012974_pt1 | contig 10994 bp, 9 predicted proteins | sample SoiMethybrSBSTD1_FD_79669 | JGI IMG/M metagenome (GOLD analysis project Ga0111538, IMG submission 79669) | Bulk soil microbial communities from a Populus tree surrounding site in Tennessee, USA - Soil MetaG P. TD hybrid SBSTD1 (version 2)... | ecosystem: Environmental > Terrestrial > Soil > Tree... | reverse complement strand
CCCTTTTCGGTACAAGGCGAATATTTGCGAACGAATATAAACGGTCGGGGATATGACGGAGAGCATTTCACTGGCTACTACGGTTTTGCCAGTTACTTCCTGACGGGCGAATCGAAAGCCTACCATGTCAGGAACGGGGCGGCGAACCGGATAAGACCCAAGCAGAACTTTCAGTGGAACGGTAAAGGCTGGGGAGCATGGGAAGTGGCTGCCGGCTATGATTATATCAACCTGAACAGCGGTGTGGTGAGGGGAGGACAAGCCGATATGGTGAGGTTCGCGCTGAACTGGTATCCGCACCCCAACGTCAAGTTGCAGAACAATATTATTTATACTCTGAATGTAGACACGAGTAGCTCCCCGATCGCGCGCACAGCCGGCTTTAATAATGCCGAGTTGGCTGCTTGGTTGACTCAGCTTCAGTTCGATTTTTAACTTCTTTAGACGGGAGATAAAGTCGTTGTCGATCCAGAACGGTTGAGGCTCCGGGACAAGCTTGATAGACGCCTTTGCGGAACGTACCACTTAACCCATGCGTTCTGCGAAGGCATCTCAGTTTTTCCGCAGCACGGGGCTGTCATCTGAGCGAAAATTCCACCTTGCTGCCAGATTTCTTTGCATCCGATTCCGCTTCGACTTTTGGCTCCAGGACAAATATCCGTTCGCTTGGAATACCGCCGTACTCAACTAACCAGTTGAGCGCAGCCGCGGCACGCTGCTCAGCGAGTTCGCGCATTTCGTTGTCGTCGGCGTTTATGTTCGCCAGCAATAGCTGCTCCATTTCCGGTACTGGCAGGCTCTTTGTCAGACCGACAAGATTTTTCGGCTTTGCGAACTTTGCCTCCTTGTAAGCCAGGGTCAAATATTTGGGATACTCGTCCGGCATGAGCTCGACCTCGTCGATATCTCCAGTTGCCTGACCTTTTTTGACTTGCTCCGCCAATTTTTGAACTTTGACCTTGCGTTCGAGCATTCTATGCTTTAGGGCTTCCGGGTCATGCGAAGGATCCGCTCGACCGGTAATCTCAAGTTCAAGCGGCGGTCGATCTATCAGTGCCTTGGATAAGGTTTTCAGCCGGTTCTCGGACTCAGCCGTAATTGCTGCATCGCCAGGGGCAAAACTGATCTCAGATAACTCTTCTCCGCCGAAAAGCGACCCCAGCACAGTGAAGGGCGCAGTTACTGCCTTGGTAAGCAGATTGATAATCGCGTTAACGATCACCCCGCCAAGGCTGAATTGCGGGTCGTTGATGGAGCCGCTTATCGGCAAATGGACGTCAATTTCTCCCGCGCTGTTTTTCAGCACTGCCAGCGCGAGACCCACCGGGATCGACAGTGCATCGGGACTTTCAATTTTTTCACCCAGGGTTAGTTGATCGAGAAATATATTGTTTTCCGCTCTCAGCTCACCTTTCTCAACATGGTAATGTATGTCAACCGATAGTTTCCCTTTCTCGATAGCGTAGCCGATGTATTTTCCCGAGTAAGGACTGAAGGTTGGCATATCGATGCCCTTCGCGGTCGCCTTGATATCCAGGAAGAGCTCCCTCCCAAAGGTGTCCATTTTCCCAACGATTGTCAGCGGGGCGGTTTTGTCCACCGCGCCGCGTATATCGATCTCCCCCGGCTTTCTAGGATCCAAAGGGCCGATCCTCCCGGCCAGCCCTGTCAACCTGGCTCTGTAATTGGGTTTGATGAACTGGTCCTGGAAGTTCACGTTTCCCCCCTGCAGAAGAATCCGGCGAATTTGCACGGGTATGTCCTTGCGGACTGATATCGGCGCACGGGCTAAATCAGGCGCAAGGGAGGATGCGGAAGATTTCGTTTCGGGTGGCGCTGGAGGCGAGTCGGCATCATCTTGCCGAATAAGGCGCTTGAGATTGAGCTGTCCCTGGGGAGTAAGGATCACGCGAGCAAAGAAATCGGCAAGCGCTACGGACTCGATATTGATGCCTAAAGGTTCACTGGAAAATTGCATTCGGGTGATGTCCATGCTGCGCCAGCGCATGAGATCCGCCATATCTGACTTGTCCAGGGCGTTAAGATTGCTGAGTCGGCTGTCACCGTTCAGCACTACTGTTGCAGGCGTGACATCCGTCGCCGCTGCTTTAACGCTCCCCTGAAACGATAGTTCACCGCGCGTGAGCACCGCGTTCAATCGATCGCCAGCCCAACCTTGCAGGGGGACAAGATTGATATCTTTTGCGTCTACCACCAGATCGACCATCAAGGGCGCCCAACCGAACGAACCGTTCGTTTGCAGGCTGCCGCCGTTATTTATCTCGGCTTTCAACTCCAGCTTCAGCGGTCTCGCTCCGCCGAAGTCGATCTCGCTTACTGTTAAATCAAGCGGGTCAGCGACCATGGGCGCCACGTTCGACAATGTGGCGTCCTCGAAACGAAGGGCAGCGGCAACAATATTTAAACTTCCAAGCTTGGCCGTCCAGGGCTTGCTCGCCTCAGTTTTTTCAGTTTGGGCTGCCGCCGCTTCGGGAGCAGGCTCCCCCTCCTTACGGGCGGCAGAAAATAATTTGGCAAGGTCGAGGCGGCCATCGGATTCGCGACGCGCTGATGCATTAAACCGCTCCAGTACCATCGACCCGATGGCCAGGCTTTGGCGCCTTGAATCGACCGCCATGTCAGTCACGCGCAACTGCGGCAGGCGCAGTGCCGGTACCGGATCGCCTGCACGAGCTACGGTCGCCTCAGTCAGTATGAGACCGCCTTGCGATGGTTTCGCGCCGTTGAGATTGATCTCGGTTAAGTCGATATCAAGCTGTCCAAGCTTCGCTGTGTAGGGCACCTCTGTCGCCTGGTTCTCAACTTCCAGCTTCCTTAGGGCGGTGTGACCCGTTAAAACGAGATTTGCCGGCTCGCCCGGAATTTGGCTAAAAGTAAGCAATAACTTAGCGTCGAAAAAACCGGACATCAGTTTGATGCCGACCGGAATGGGAGAATATTCGTCCACTCGCGTGAGATCGATGCCGTTGAGTTCCAGCTCAAACTTAGCTTGGCGGTTCTGCGCGAAAGGAAGGACCTGTCCTTCGATCAAAATCGGTGCGCCGTTGACCATGGCACTGAAATGCGGTTCTACCCAGGTTTCCTCGGTACTTTCAAGGTTGGCGAGAAATGGGATTCCAATACGGATATCGGAAATTTCCTGCTGGCTTTTTTTTAACCGATCGACGAATTCGAAGCGCCCGCCTTCGATGACGACATTGCTTATCGAAAACAGTGTTGGCGTTTCATCCTTCGGCTGTTTCAAAAAATCTTCGATCAGATCGCTGACATTGAACCGCTGTTCCCCTTCACGAACCAGCCTTACCGCGGGCGCGCGTATCGATACCGAGCTGATTACAGGCGCCCGGCGAGCAATCGAGGCAATGCTAATGTTCACGTACAGCTTGTCAACGGACAGCAGGGCCTTGTCAGCGTCCATGCTTCCCGGTTTTTCACCTACACGGACCCCATGCACGGTCACTTCCAGCGTATACGGTTGAATATCTACAGATTGCACGGTCACGGGACGGTGCAACGCTTCTGACAACGCCATTTCAAGCTTGGCCTTGGCATAACCAGGCAACCAGAAATAGGCGAGCAGGCCGAACAGTAAGAAAATGGCAGCAAAAACACCCAGGCCGATTCCTAAACGTTTATGGGCGGCGAAATGATGGCGTAGTGAGGCCAGGGACATGGTGAGGTGTTTGATACAGATCGTCTAGATTGTTGACGTAATCGATATACGGCAGGGTTACATGGAAGTTAAGAATGCTATCGGCGTAGCGGGCGGCTTTTAGCCATCCAACTTTACGCTGAGCAGAAAGACGGGTCAATCATGAGACGGTTTTGGCAATTGGTTCAGACCCGGCGCCGGTGCGGCGGCACCAGTTTGTAGGTTGCGGCGACCAGGAGGGCAAACAGCACATAAATCGCCGTCAGTACGCCTTCTGGGAAATCGTAGAAAAGGATGCGATGCAGCCAGCGCTGAATGAATCCGCTTTCCGTTTGTGTGCCACGCAGCGAGTCTTCCATCCAGGTAAGCGGACAGATCATGCCGAGCAGGGACTCTCCCACCACGAACAGGATTGCGCCAAGATGGGCGACCCGGAAGCGGGGATTTCGCACGAACCGGGCTCTCATCCATGCGCCGATCCAAATCAATGGCAAACTGCCAACGACAAATAGCACAAAAAGAAAATGTGTGACAAGTATGATATCCGCCAGCATGAACGCCCGCATCCCGGATTAAAGCTCAGGTTGTTTTATATTTGGAACATGGGTGACTGGAACCGTTCCGTGCGTGCAGTTCCATAAAAAAGCAACAATTAGTCAATTCCTATTCCTCGCGCGTATTGCAAGTGCCACCGAGCTCCCCACCGATCAGCCCGCAATGGCAATAGAATAAACTTATTCTATTGCGTTATTAAATATATTCTATTAGGTTATTTCTGGATGCGTATGCGTATAGGTATAGTGTCGCGCAAAGGAAAACAGGCTGAACTAAATAAATGAAGATTCGCAATCTGGATCTGACGGGCAATCCGGTCAACGCGGAGCATCAGGAACTGGGGCTTCCACCCATAGAGGACCCCATATCTCACCCTGGAGCGCACCCGTTTCTTCAAGCCGCGATGTGGATTGCCATTGTGGTTTTGATCGCGCTCGTGATTTTTCTGATCGGTCGGTTCTTTTTTTCCAATAACTGGTCGGGCGGCTGGCAGATTGTCGGGGAAACCCTGAGCGGGAATGTTTTTTGGAGCGCCGCGATGGTCGGGTTTCTGGCGCAGGTGATCGACGGCGCGCTGGGAATGGCTTACGGCGTTACCGCAACCACCTTTCTCTTGGCGACGGGCGCAACACCGGGTGCCGCGAGCGCAAGCGTTCATATCGCGGAAATTTTCACGACCGGTGTTTCCGGTATCTCGCACGTGAAATTCGGTAATGTAAACAAGGACTTGTTCATGCGATTGCTGGTGCCAGGCATCCTTGGGGGAATCATCGGCGCCATCCTCGTTACTCAGATCGACGGGGCGGCCTTCAAACCGTATATCTCGGCATATTTGTTGCTACTGGGAATTTATATTCTCAGTAAAGCATTTCGGCCGCTCCGTCTGCGTAACAAAGCGCCCGAACATGTGGGCAAATTGGCCTTGTTCGGCGGGTTCGTGGATGCCGCGGGCGGCGGCGGCTGGGGCCCCGTTGTTACATCAACATTAGTGGGTTCGGGCAATGATCCGCGTACGACTATCGGCTCGGTAAATTTCGCCGAATTCTTTCTTACGCTAACTGGCGCTGCTGTTTTCACCCTGCTGATGGAAACCAACAGTTGGACCATAATTATGGGGTTGGTTTTCGGCGGTCTATTCGCGGCGCCTTTCGCTGCGGTATTGTGCAAGACGCTTCACGCGCGAACATTGCTGATATTAGTGGGGATGCTGATAGTCGTCATCAGCCTGTATAACCTGCATCGCGCGCTGTTCAGCTAAAATTGGGACGAGAGATGAATTTGGTATTCCTGTACCGTCTTGTTCACCCTTGTGAAGTAGGAAAAGCTGTCCCCGAAAATGCTGGAAGTATGCTTTCTAAAGCTCAGACACGACAAATTTCTCACATCGACATCATGTCTTTTTAAGATAAGTTATGGCACTTTCGACATGTTAGTGTTTCAAATCCATCGCGTCCAGGTTGACGGTGAAGTGGAAGAAGCTGTACCTGAACATACTGCAAATGATGCTTTCTAAGCTCAGGCTTGACAAATTCCTCACATCGGCACGATACTTTTTTAAGATTAGTTGTGATAAGTTGCGACACGTTATTGTTTCGGATTCATTCAGTCCAAGTCGGCCCGGTGGGGTGGGAATAATAGAAATAGCGCGCTGGGCAACCCACCGTCTCCATTTACAAGCTAATGTGGCCACCTCTTTTGCAGTTGTTATATGTCACGTAAGCGCCTATTTGACGGTGCGCTAAATGGCGGCCCTCGTTTCACATTTACATTTTTTATGATAATCAGGGAGAGAAAAGCGATGAAGAAACAATTTGGGACTGCTCTGTTACTATCAAGCCTGGCATTTTCAGGCACCGCTTCGGCTCAACAATTTGCCGATGATGTTTCAGACTTTGGCGTGTGGGGCGCTGCGACCGCTACCGGCAATTTTGGCTTTCTCAATCCGGGTAATCCTACACTGTCGAAAGTGAAGTGGTGGGCGGAAGGACAGGGCCGTTTTGCCGATGATGCATCGAAGTTTTCCCAGGCTATCGTACGTCCCGGTATCGGTTATCAACTCAACGAAAAGATGACTGTGTGGGTTGGATACGCTTGGACGCCGACTACAACTCCCTATGTCGGGAATACCTACGATGAACACCGCGCCTGGCAACAATTCATATACGCCGACACATACTCATGGGGGAAGTTTCAAAGCCGCAGCCGCCTGGAAGAACGTTTTGTCCCCGACCATATAGGGCGAGCGTCCAACCCAGGGGATGGAAATCCCAACAACGCGTCGTGGGTGGGTTTTCGTTATCGGCACTTGCTCAAAGCGTCCATCCCGCTGAAATTTGCACCCGGCTTCAGTTACGTTGTCCAGGACGAGGCGTTTGTGAGTCTTAACGACACCGATTGGGTTCCCCGGCAAGGATTCGATCAAAACCGGTTCTTTACGGGCATCGGCTACGCCTTTACCAAAAATATCACCGGCGAGATCGGATACATGAACCAATACATTATTCGCCGCGGCGCTAACTACATGGGGCACAATCTGGTGGTTAACCTGATTGCAAATTACTGAGAATCTCTTTTCGCCACGGGGTAGGGAACGAACGATACACTCGCTTCCTGATTATTCCGTGGCGACCCCACCTGCTTGAGTTCAAATCCCTGTTCATTCCCCAGCTTAATTATCTGGTCGTTGTCGCTCGCGATATCCCTGGAGGCTTCTGCTCCAAGTCATGCCGCGACGGACGGTTATAGTCAATGCATCGATAGATCAGCCAAAGGAAAGAGCGGACAGAATACGGCTTCAGCAACTGAAGCAGGTTGCGAGCAGCGATCGGAGAACGTGGGGACTGAAGAACTCGACCTGCCAGCCGATGCGCTCGGCAGACTGGACGTAAGCGCGGGATTCGGTTGGGGGATTTTCAGCGGGACCATTTTTAACGGAAATAAGGACTACGCGCTCACAGGTGTTACCGTCCTTCTCACTCCGCCAACAAATAAATCTGATCAAACCCCGGCGAACGGCAGGGAATATGACATCGCTTTAGCTTTGGAACCCTTGGCGAAAGGCTCTCTTTCCATGCCTGTTCCGTCCGACAATACCCTTGAATATACGTGGAAGATCACGAAGGCACGAGGTTACAAAGCGCGATAATACCGACCGCTAAGTATTGAAGACGGCTCTATAACAGAGGTTTTAACATCCCCTCGAGCTTGCTTCGGCTCAGGCGTCCCAGTTTAGACCCGGTGATGTTTCCGCTGCGGTCGATAACCACCGTGAACGGCAGCGCGCCTTGCCGGTTTCCAGCCGCATCAGCCAAGGCCATGACACTCAGGTCTCCTACCAGCACGGGATAATTGATGCCGATTTGCTTACTGAAGGCAGCTGCCCGTTCTATCTGATCCACCGCGATGCCGACAAAAACCACTCCCCGATCGCCAAATTTTTTCTGAAGCTCGATGAACTCGGGAATTTCCTCCCGACAAGGCTCGCACCAGCTTGCCCAGAAGTTCACCACCATAACCTTACCGCGCCATTGAGAAATGGGTTGAAGCGTGTTCGTAAGGTCCGGCAGGCTAGCCGCGAATATCGTCTCCGCCCCTTTCCGCACGGTATCAGCCGGCAATTCGACCGCAACATTGCTGCTCGCCAATTGGCCGCGCAAGAGAACGCCCGCAGTCAATGCAAGTATTGCAACACCCGTATACAACAACACTTGCTGTAATTTTGTCATCAACCAGCTCTCGAAAAGTTTTGCTGAAGCCGCCGTGCGCCCTTCGCATTGCGGGCGCACCGAGGATGCTGTCCGAATTCCCGTGAGTTGAGCCTATCTCGAGATGAGATTGGACCGAGGGCGAGCCTATGGCCACGTAACCCGCTGTGCCCTTTCCACGGAATCGCGAGAAGCCTAGATCAATACCGCATTGAGGATCGACAGGAAATTATCCTTATCCTGATAGCCGATGAGCCTCACGCCTGGAATTTCGCGCCCCTGCCGGTCGAGAAACAAGATTCCCGGCGGCCCAAATAACCTGAAGCGCTTGAGTAAAGCGGCGTCATCGGGGGTACCCGCCGTCACGTCCACCTGCAGTAGTACCACGTCTTTCAGGCGCGATTGCACTTTAGCATCGGTAAACGTGAAGCGCTCCATTTCCTTACACGAAATACACCAGTCTGCGGAAAAATCCAACATGACATACTTGTCCTTCGATTGGGCGATTCGCTGTTCAAGTTCGTCGATGGATTTCACTTTTTGAAACGGTAAATGACGGGTTTGCTCCATCCCGGTTTGGTTCGTTCCATTTCCACCCGCTCCAGTCATGCTTATCCTTGAAAGGGGTTGCAAAATATCGCGACTGCCCGAGAACACACCGATCAGCAGCGCAATACCCGTCAGCAATGCGATCATGCCCAGACCCTTCAGGAGTTTTTGCGTGCCGGAAGCATCGGGACGCAGCGGGTCAACGGCACGCAAATAAATCGCTGATACGATCAACAGCGCTGCCCATAGCAGCATATGCGCCACGGCGGAGATCACCGGCGATATAAGCCAGATCGCGACACCGAGGAGTAAAACACCGAAAAAGTTTTTGACGGACTCCATCCAAGGGCCTACCCTGGGTAGAAGCGCCCCTGCGGATGCGCCCAGCAGCAGCAGAGGAACACCCATTCCCAAAGCCATGACAAACAATGCTGACCCGCCCAGAACGACGTCACCGGTCTGGCTGATATAAAGCAACGCCCCCGCCAGCGGGGCTGCCACGCAAGGGCCGACAATCAATGCCGACAACGCACCCATTCCGAATACTCCGGTCAGGTGGCCGCCCTTCAAATGCCCCGCCTCCTCCGAGACCTTGCTCTGCAGGAAGGTGGGCAATTGCAGTTCATAAAAACCGAACATGGAGAAGGCAAGCACCACAAAAACCAAAGCAAATGTTCCCAATACCCAGGCATTCTGCAAAGTTGCGGAGAGCATCGCGCCGGAGAGGCCCGCGGCCACGCCAGCGCACGCATAGGTAATTGCCATGCCCATGACATAGGCGAGCGAGAGGACGAATCCCCGCCTCTTGGTGATGTGTTCCCCCTTCTTGGCAATAATGCCCGATAGGATTGGAAACATCGGAAATACGCAGGGAGTAAAGGAGAGCAGCAGCCCGATGCCAAAAAAACCGGTCAGAATCAGCCAGAAGTTGCCACTATCGAACATCCGCTCGATCTTGGCTGATTCCGTCTCAATGGCGGGTGACGGCAATGACTGAAAGAGTTCGGCCGCTGGATCCGCCTTTTCCGCCTTTGCCGCGGCGAAGGCAGGCGCCGCCATCGCGTTGTTGCTGATGGCATTGACCGCTAACCCTGCCGCAGCTTTAGCCATGGGCAGGGTCAGCTCAACCACCTTGTTTATCGGCGCGTAGCAGACACCTATCGGGTCGTTGCAGCCTTGGTAAGTTGCAACGAGAGTAAGTTTGTCACTTGATGACCCATCGCGTTTCAAGGACACGACCGCCTCGAATGGCTGGTGAAAAACCTCGACTTGACCAAAGGTAACATCGCTTTTCAACTTGCCCGGGGGAAGAGATATCTTCTCGATAGAGGTTTCCGTATTCTGGGGCTTGAATGCAACCTTATCTTTATAGAGATAATAGTTTTTAGCCGGCTCGAATTGCGCCACCAGCGTATTTTCGTCTCGTACTCTTACTGTCAGCTTGAAAGCCTGATCAGGGGGCAGCAATTCCTCCTCATCACTTTTATCGAAGCTCGTGCCGAGCTGCTTTAAGCCTGAAAGAAACCCGAATGGCTTCGTCTCTTCAGCGAAAATGCTCGTGCTGGAGAAGCAGAGCAAAAGCAGCCAAACGCGGCTCAAGCGCATTGAAAAACTGGTCCGGTTCATTTTTGGTCCGAGGCTGATGTTTCTTCGGCGATCCACTTCAGATAGGCGGGCAAACCACTGATGATTGGGACAGCAATGATCTCTGGTAGTTCGTAGGGATGGGCGGCCTTGATTAACTGCTCTAACTGCGCATAATGCTCCGCAAGCGTTTTAATGAGCACCGGGACTTCGCTTACACTTTCATTTCTTCCTTCCCAGCGGTATATAGAAGTACAGTCAGCCAGCACGTTAACGCAGGCCGCCACGCGTTCATCCACCAGTTTTTGCGCAAGCCCCATCGCGGCCGCTCGGTCGGGTAAATTGGTAAAAATGAGTATAGGTTCCATGGCGTAAATTGTACTCGCGAGACTCGCATTTTATCTACCCCGCAGCATTCCCCTTCGGCGCATTCCCCTTAGTCGCCTTCCGCGAAACAGTCACGCACAGTGGGGTAGCGCAGATTTACGTGCAACTCATGTTTTAACCGGGTATTCATCAGCCGTCGCGACTCCCGCATGAATGACAACATGCCGGGGGATATCTGCCCCTCGGCCTCGGCGCGCGAAACGCGCGGTGGCCGCGGCAAGCCGAACCGGTCGGCTATCAAGTCAAAATACTCGCCCATTTTCAAATGCGAGTCATCGCAGGCGTGGTAGACCCGGCCGGGTCTGGCAAGGCGCAGCGCGGCCAGGACGATCCGGGCAAGATCGTCCGCATGTATATGGTTTGTAAAGCTATCCTCTTCCGGCAGCAGCGCTGGGATGCCCTCACGCAAGCGCGCCAGCGGCAACCGGTTGCCGGCATAGATCCCTGGCACCCGAAGGACCGAAACGCTCACCCCGGTGCGCAAGCCCCAGCTACGGAGCTGTCTTTCCGCATCAACGCGGCGCAATGCGCGTTCGGTCTGT
>Ga0111538_10012972_pt1 | contig 10995 bp, 8 predicted proteins | sample SoiMethybrSBSTD1_FD_79669 | JGI IMG/M metagenome (GOLD analysis project Ga0111538, IMG submission 79669) | Bulk soil microbial communities from a Populus tree surrounding site in Tennessee, USA - Soil MetaG P. TD hybrid SBSTD1 (version 2)... | ecosystem: Environmental > Terrestrial > Soil > Tree... | reverse complement strand
GCAACGCGGCCAGCCGCGCCTCTTCCGGACCGAGACCGCGTGCCACGTAGTCATCGACCGCTTCGGCCAGATGTGCGGCAATCTCGTTGTCGAGGTCACGGTCGGCCTTGCTCATGACGCCTCTTTGGGAATCTTGAAGAAGCGGTCGATGATTCCGGTTGTCCGGTGCCACCGCGATTGCTGCTGTTCCAGCTGCTTGCGGCCTGTCTTGGTCAGTGAATAAATCTTTACGCGACGGCCGCTTTCGGACTCGCCCCACTTTGCGACAATCCATTCCATCTGTTCCAGCCTGAGCAAGGCCGGATAGAGCGTGCCCTGGTTCAGGGTGAGCTGGTTGTCGCTGATCTGTTCAATGCGGCGCGCGAGGCGGTAGCCGTGGAGCGGGCCGATCGCGGCCAGCGTCTGCAGCACCAGCATGCCGAGGCTGCCATACAGGACGTCGTTCTTGTCCGGGACCATATGTTGGCAGCCTACAGCTAAACCTGTTGGCTGTCCACTGCACTACGTACACACGCGTTCGCATTGTTGAGCGTGTGTCATCATTGGACAAAGCTCCGGTGGCCCCAGAATCACGAGACGACATCACACGTTTGCTGCACGACTGGGCCGGCGGCGACCAAGCGGCCCTGGCGCGACTCGTGGAAGCCGTGTACCCGGAGTTGCGCCGCATCGCCGCGCGGCAATTCGGTGGCGAGCGCCCGGGTCACACGCTCCAGCCCACTGCGCTCATCAACGAAGCCTACATGCGCCTCGCGCGGCAGCAACCGGGCAAGGAGTGGCAGGACCGCACGCATTTCTTCGCGGTCGCCGCGCGAGTCGTGCGCGCCGTCCTCGTGGATCACGCGCGGGCCCGTCAGGCCGTGAAGCGCGGCTCCGGCGATACGAGTGTGGAATTGACCCTCGTCAATGCCAGCGTGGCGCCAACACCAGTTGATGTGCTCGACCTTGACACGGCGCTGCAGGCGCTCGAGGCGATGGACCCGGATCAAGTTCGGATCGTCGAGCTGCGGTACTTCGCAGGGCTTTCGATCGAGGAGACCGCCGAGGCGATCGGCACGTCGCCCTCCTCAGTGAAGCGTGGCTGGCTGACGGCCAAGACCTACATTCGCCGTCATCTCGACGGCAACATCGCCCGCCTGTGAACCGCGAACAGTGGGCGCGCGTCACGGCACTCTTCGACGAAGCCTGCGCGTGTCCGCCGGCCGAGCGGGAGCGCTGGCTCGCGAATCACTGCAGCGATCCCGAAATCCATAGCGAAGTCGTGGCGATGCTGCGCGCCTACGAGACCAATCCGGAGTTCATGGAACAGCCGGTTGCGGAACTCCCTCGAGACGTCGAGTCCGCCCTTGGTGTTCGCGAGGTCGCGGTGGGCCAGCGGATCGGCCCGTTCGATCTCGTGTCGGAGCTCGGTCGCGGCGGCATGGGCGAAGTATTTAAGGCCGTCCGCGTGGACGGCCAATACGATCAACAGGTCGCGCTCAAGCTGGTGCGCGCAGGATACGCCACCGCCGGCGTCGTGGAGCGATTCCGCGCCGAACGGCAGATTCTCGCTGGCCTGGAGCATCCGAACATCGCGCGTCTCCTCGATGGCGGCACTACCGACGGCGGCACACCCTACCTGGTGATGGAGCTCGTCGACGGCGTCCCGATCGATGTGTTCTGCAGAGCTCGCAACCTTTCGGTCGGCGAGCGCCTCCAGCTATTCCTCCACGTCTGTGCGGCCGTGCATTACGCACATCAGCGGCTGGTCATTCACCGCGACATCAAGCCGGCCAACATCCTCATCACGGCGAATGGTATTCCGAAGCTGTTGGACTTCGGGATCGCCAAGGTGCTGGATCCGGCCGGCAACACGGAAGAGACGATGCTGCGGCCGTTCACGCCCGAGTACGCCAGTCCCGAGCAAGTGCGCGGCGAGCCAGTGTCTACCGCGACCGACGTCTATGCGCTCGGGATGGTGCTCTACCGGCTGCTCACGGGCCGTTCTCCGTATCACGTCGAGAGCCGAACGCATGGCGAGCTGGCCACAGCCATCACGGACCAGGAACCTGAACGACCGAGCACCGCAGTGATGCGTCCTGACGAACATCGGGCCGGCGAGACGCGGTTACCAGGGCTGCAGCGGCGGTTGCGCGGCGACCTCGACTTCATCCTGCTGAAGGCTCTTCGGAAGGAACCGGAAAAGCGGTACGCGTCCGCAGCGGAGTTCGCGGATGACGTCCGGCGGCACTTGGACGGCCTGCCCGTAGAGGCGCGCAAAGGCACGTGGAGCTACCGTGCCGTCAAGTTCGCCCGGCGTCATCGAACCGTCGTCGCCGCCGCGGCGCTCGTGCTCGTGACGCTCGTCGGCGGCATCATCGTCACCGCGCGGGAGGCTCGCATTTCCGAAGCGCAGCGGCGTCGCGCCGACGCCCGCTTCAACGATGTCCGCAAGCTCGCGAACTCGCTGATTTTTGAAATCCACGATTCGATTCAACACCTTCCCGGCGCCACCGAGGCGCGGCGCGTGATCCTGGTGCGGTCGCTGGAATACCTGGACAGTCTCGCGAGCGAATCGGAAGACGAACCCGACCTGCGCCGTGAACTGGCGAGCGCGTACAGCCGGATCGGGGCGGTGCAGGGCAATCCGGGTACCATGAATCTCGGCGATGCGAAGGGCGCTCTGGTCAGCCTTCAGAAGGCGCTCGAGATCCGAGAGGAACTGGCCCGAGTCAACCCGCACAACCGTTCGGATCAGATCGACCTGGCCGCGGTGTACCTCGACTTCTCCACGTACCAGCAATACGGGGCTTCCGTCGGCGCGGGATACGCCTACGCGCAACGTGGGCTGGCCATTCTCGAGCGCGAGGGCCGGCTGGCTCCGAACGACGTGCGCATCGTCAATCTTTCGGTGCGTGCGTTACGGTATCTCGGTGAACTCCAGGTGGGTGAAGGACTGGGAGGCAGCGTCGGCTCGGTGTCGGACGGACTGGCCGACCTTCAGAAAGCGTCGCGGCTCGCCGAACACGCCATCGAGTTGTCGCCGTCGGATCCGCTGGTCCGCCTCCAGCGCGCCGGCGTGGAGATCGTTCTCGGCGACGCGTTCTTGAAGCTCGGCGATCGTCCGCAGTCTGTGTCTTATTACCAACGCGCCCGCGATCTGCTCGAGCCGCTGGTTCGGCGTGGCGACAACCTCATTGCCGCGTTCAACACGGCGGTCGTCAACGGAAAGATCGGCGACGTATGGCTGATCGAAGGAAAGACATCGCAAGCCCTGTCTTCTTACGAGGAAGGCATGCGGCTGATATCACGCCTGGCAGCGGCCGATTCGCAGAACGAGTCGATTCGCCAGGAGGAGTCGATCAGACTGGTCGCCATTGGCCATGCGCGCCTGGAGTTGGGCCAGCCAGACGATGGGGTTGAGTATGCGCGACGGGCGCTCGCCAGGCTTGACGCAAAACCCACCTCCACACCGATCGTCCGCGCCATTGAAGTGCTGATCCGCGGCTGGCTTGGCGAGGCTCTGGAGCGTCAGGGCAAGATCCGCGAAGCGTCGCACGAGTATGCAGTCAGCAAGGCGGCGATGGCTGCCGTGCGGGCGGGCGGCACCGACGATCGACGCGTGCAGGGTTTCTTTGCGGCCGCGACCACGCGTCTTGCCGCGACGCTCGTGACCCTCGGCGAGATCGACAAGGCGACCCAGGAGTACGAGGAGGCCCGGAGTGTCCTCGAACCGCTGGTCAAGGCGAACCCGCAGGACCTGGAGCTCGCCTATGTCCTGGCAGAGATTTACACCGCGGAAGGAACCATCGCCGCGACCCGTGCGGAACACGCACGCATCCCGGCCGAGAGGCTGGCCGCGTGGACAGCCGCCTCCGATTGGTTTCGAAAGAGCCTGAACACGTGGAGTGCGGTGCCTCACCCGTCCAGAATCAGCACGAGTGGATTCGAAGTGACGCTTCCCGCCGACGTCTCGAGCCGTCTCGCCCGATGCGATCGTGCCATCGCATCGCTCGGCGGCAGCCCCCGCACCCAACAGCCCTGATCGCCCGCCTCCCCCTGGCCTGACCCACCGGGCCGCGTTTTTCCGCTTCATCAATTAGAACCGGAATTTCCAGCAGGGGAGACGTATGGGAGCCCGCTCCGCGATTCAGTTGGCGTTCGCCGCATCCACCATTCTCGTGATCATTCAGGCAACGCCGTGCCACCAGGGGCACCAGCGCCGCGGAGTGGTCCCGGCCCGCGCGGTGGGTGACGCTCGGCATCAGGTCAGCCTGGCGCGGCCAATCGCGTTCGTGCCGCCGTCACGGCCCGCCTCGAGAGACGTGTTCGGCCAACTCCCGCTTTCGGTCGAAGTGAACGACGGTCAGGTGTCCGACGGCGTGCAGTTGGTCGCCCGCGGGCGCGGTGATTCCATCGCGCTCACTAGAGCGGAAACAGTCCTGACCATGCGGCGCCTAGAGGACGACGAGGAGGGGCGCCGTCTGCGGCGCCCGGTAGCCCTCCCGGAGTGTCTGATGCCCCGAAATTCTTGCGGCTATTCGACAGAACAATAGTTGACCCGTTAATTGGAAAACAAGAATAGAGGTTTTTGTATATGAGATGCTCGACCTTCGCCGCGGTGCTCGCCTTGTTGGCGATCCCCTCGATCGCAAGCGCGCACGGCGGGAACGACGACCCGAACGTGGTTCATGCCTGCATTGGCAACGGTAGCAACATCGTCCGCATTGTCGCGGTAAACGGGTCGTGCGGCACGGCCGAGACGCCCGCGCACTGGGCTATTCAAGGTCCGCAGGGTGCTCCCGGGATCAATGGGACGAACGGCGCTCCCGGAATCAACGGTACGAACGGAACGAACGGGACCAACGGGATTGACGGCAAGGATGGCGCGGCTGGTCCGGCCGGTCCGCCGGGGCCAGCGGGCGCGGCCTGCCTGCCCACGGACCCGGCGTGCGTCGGCCCGCAGGGCGAGACCGGGCCGCAGGGCCCGCAGGGAGTGAAGGGTGAGACGGGCGAGCAAGGTCCGCCGGGACCCGTGTCGGCGAAATTCTGGGCGAAGGTGCTGACGAGCGCCCAAGGCGTCGTGATCAACGCCAACAGCAACCTCATCTCGGCGAGTCGGCTCCGCACCGGCTCTTACCGGATCACGTTCCCTCACAGCCTGTCCTTCTGCGCGATCGTCCTCACCCTCGGGGGCGAGGGGGCGTTCGACGCCGGAGCCTTCGAAGTCAACGAGACGAGCGTGTCCTTCGGATACTCGTTTATCGCCGGCGCGATCCACAGGGAATCGCTCGACGTCCAGGTCAGGGCGTATGGCGGTGCCAATCCGATAGCCGGTATCATCCAAGACGGCTTAACCCTCAACATCGTCGTCTTCTGCTGAACCTGACGCGTGGGGGTGCCGTCGCGCGCGGCACCCCCGCAGCGTTCTCAGTTCTTGTCGTCGTCGGAGAGCGTCAGCCCTTCGTGCGCAATCTCAATGGTCTCAATCGCGACCTCGTTCCCCGATGCGTCGAGCTCAGGGCCCTCCCACTTCACGGGGAAGCCGTTGCTGAATGTCCATGCGGCGACCCGCACGCCATGACGGTCGAACATGATGATGCGGCCGTCGACCTTGATCGGATTCGGCTTTTGAACGTTCGTGAACCAGTCGTACAAGGTTCGGTCGCCCGTGAAGCCGCGGGTCAGCCGGATATTTGCGAATCGCGTGACGCCGGCCAGCTTGCGAATGGGGTCGGTAATGCCGCCTTCCCGAAAATCGACGACCTCCGTTTCCATCTTCAGACCGCCGACGGACCGGAAAAAGCCGGTGTTCACCCCGTCAATTTCTACGGCAAACAAGAAAGCCGGCAGCGGATCCTGTCGTTGAACCTTTTGGCCATTCACGACGACAACGGCGACGACGGCAATGGCCACTGTCAACACACGGCTAGCCCACGCGCGAGATTCGAAGTTCATTGACGCCTCCTAAGGGGAGGCTGATTCTAATCTGCTTCGACCCCGGTGCGACCTCAGGCCTCAGGACCCTGCACTCCGCCTATTTGGTCCGCTTCAACAGGGCCTCATAGTCAGCCTTCAACCGCTCTATTGCTTCGGCGAACGCTTGACCTTCTTTATCGCGTTTGGCTTTATCGCGTTTGGTCGTGGAGGCTCCCGCGCTACTGAGGCGGCGCTCACGCAGCGCGTCGAAACCGCGCTCGGTGAAGTCGCCCAGCGTTTTCGCCGGCGCCTTGACGCTGACCTTCGCGCGTTTGGTCTGACCGCGTGTGGCCTTTGCGGGCCGGGTCTTTGCGCTTCGTTGCTTGGTCATGGCCTTACACGTTCTGCCGGTTCAACGGCGCCCACGGCGCGATAATCGCCGCGCCGTTCACGAGGATCCGGCCGCGGCAGATATTGCCGAGGACAGTGTAGTGCTGCTCGCCGGTCTTGAGGTCCATCGACAATCCTCCCGCCTGCACGCGATTCGCGTCGACGATCAGCGTGCCACCGCTCAGCACCACGTCGGCGATATCGCCGCCGCCCCGCCTCGCGACATGGTTATCGCTGAAGTTGGTGTCGCCGCGGTTGAAGGCCAGCAGTACGGCCGGTTCGTTCGCGCGCGTCTGGATCTGGTTGCCCGTTACCGTCATCGTCGCGGCAGCGCCCTCGGCGCGAATGCCGAATTGCTGGATGTCCGCGAGCTGGTTGTTCTCGATGACAATCTGCTCGTACTGCTGCGGCTCCTCAATCAAGATGCCGTTCTGACCGCCGTCGAAGTGGTTTTCCGCGATCGTCCATAGCCGCGCCCGTGGCACGCGCGCCTGGATGCCGGCACCGCGGAATCCTGAGATCCGATTGCCGGAGATCTGCACGTTGTCCAGGCCGTCGGCATTGGCCGCGCTCGGCAGCAGCCGCACGCCGGCCTGCTCCTTCGGCGGCGCCTCGGCCTGCAGGATGTCGTTGTCGATCACGCGCAGTCCATCGAGCGCGGCGACGACGCCGTGCCCCTGAACGGCGAACGTGTTCCCCGAGATCTCGATACTGTGTCCGGCCACCGTGGCGCCTTCGAGAACGATTCCGGCTTCTTCGCATCCCGTGATGCGGTTGCCGCGGACATAGCTGACGAACTGATGCAGCGTGACGCCGCTCAACTGCAACGCGGTGTTCTCGCACTCGAACGCGTTGTCCTCGATGCGAAGATCGGTCAGGCCGGTCTGGCCGCCGGTTGCATCGGCGGTGCGGATTCCCGTGGCCGCCGTGATGGTGTTCTCGCGCAGGCTGAGCCCGACGAGCGCGCCGCTCAGCGCCACCGCCGACCACGCCGGCTGGTTGTTGACGATGCCGATCGCGAGACGCTCGAGGCGGACGTCCTTCGAGTTGCTGAGGACGATGGCCGCGTCGGGCACGGTCGCCGTCGGCCGGCAGATGACCGCGAACGATTCGAGCGTCACGTCCGAGCTTTTGTCGATGAGTGCGACGCGAACGGTCGCCTGCACCTGCGAAGCGAGGCCCTTGCCGACGATGCGCAACGAGTGCGCGTCGGCGATTTGCAGCGGCTGTGCCAATGCGTAGGTTCCGACGTCGAGGCAAATCGTACCGCCGCCGCGCGCGCGGACCTCGTCGATTGCATCTTGGATTGTCGTCGTGCCGTTCGCGTGCAACTCCGGGGTGACGCACACCGTGCAGCCGCATTCCTCGGCAGTCTCGGCCGGCGGTGTCGACGTCGGCGGCGGCCAGAACACGCGGCAACTCGTTTCGTCGTTCGGGAACGTCACTACCGCGAGCTTCGTGTAGTGATGATGAACGCCGCGCGGAGGAGCGTCGGTCAGTTCCTCCACAGTCGCGTCGATGCTGCGCGCCGCGAACACCCAGTAGTCGCCGGTGTGGAACACGCCACCGGTCGGCTGCACGTCGAAACTGACGACGATGTTGTGCTCGAGCAGAATCTGGGTATTGCCGGCGGGCACGTCGATGGTGCCGTCGGACGACGCGGCGTCGAGGTCCTGAATCTCGGTTCCGGTGCCGTCGACGATCTTCTTCTTCTGATCCCAGCGCCGGATCCGCGTGTGACGCGCGGCCTCCGTCAGGTCCTGCGCGTTGGTCGGAAACTGCCCGGCCGGGAGCGCCGCGTCGAGTGTGATCGTCCGCGTCGCGTCGTCGACGCCGTTGCTGGTGGCGATGCGGCGCAGCAAGCCAGGCTGGCCCTTGAGCTCGAGCCAGTCGTCAGTGATCTCGATCCAGTCACCCTCCGAGAATCGCAGGACGCTGTCCTTGCCGACGCTGTCGACGACCAGTTGCGTCAGGCTCGGGATCTCGACCACGACCGCTTCGACGCTGGCGTTGTCGCGAGACCACTTAAAGGTCGCCGTGCCGGGCGCCCCGCCCGCGTGTATTTCGACACGATAGAGCTGGTTCTCGAGCCCCTTGTATCCGCCGGTGGGCGGGACCTGACACGGATCGGGTTGACCAGGAACCGGGACGGTGGTCACGGACAGGCGGCCGGCGGATGGCGCATGGTCCGGCAACCAGCCGGTGATCTGCTCGAGCGGCGTGGCGCAGGTGGCCCCGGTCGCGGCGAGCAGCTTGACCTGCCACGCGGTCTGCAGGCGCGTCGTGGTGTCGATGCCGAGCGCCTTTTCGACGAGTTCCGGACGTATGAACCGCGTCACCTCGCGCTGCCAGACATCGAGATACGCCACGTGCGTGCCGGTCGTGGGCAGCGGCGGCGGATCTTTGTAGTACGGCTGCTCGGTATAGTTCAGTGGCTCCGTGCCGAACAATTCGGCCAGCTTCGGATCCCAATCGAGCGTGCCGTTTGCCGGCGCCTTGCCGTGATTCTCGGCGAGCAGGCCGTCAACGTAGATGCGTCCGCGGCCGATGGTCAGGATGTTGTTGTTCAACAGGATCTCGAACCCGTCGGGTGTTTCCATCGGCACAACGGCAGTGCCGATGGTGTCGAGGGTCCCGGCCTGGATGCGGCGATTCAGTTGCAGCGCCTGATCGTTCCAGTCGCGATCGGTGAGCGGACGTCCCTGCTCGAGCAGAACCGGTCCATCGTCGAGCGCGGGATCGTACCCAAACCGGCTGTAGTCTCCGCTCATGACCGGCTCCTTGCATCAACTGTCATAAAAAACCCCCGCTTCGAGACCGACGCGCAAGTACTCGTCGAGCCTGACGCGCAAATTCGTTTCGCGTTGAGGTTGATAGAGATGGTGGAACGCGCCCATCTCGCCTTCGTCGCTGGCGCCCGTCAGGATCGCGGACCCTGATGCGGCCCTGAGTTGCGCGTAGGCGTGATGTCCGTAGCGCAGCGACGTGAACTGCGGCGCCGCCGTCGTCGACGTGTCGTCGCCGGGCACACAGCGATGGCGCTGCGGCACGCGCGCGTTCGCCGGCACGTAGCTGAATCGCACGCAGCCTTCCTGACGCCGTGTCGCGATGATTGGCGCGAGCCAGGTGGATGCCGGTTCGAGCGTCGCGAGCAAGATCGAATTCGACACCAGCGGAAGCGTCGCCGCGTGGATCTTGCCGATCACCGTGCAGGCGTCCAGCGTCAGCGCGCCGCCGGCGCCCGCGCCATCGAGACCGGCATAGGCGGTGCCGTCGGGCGCGCAGCCGTCGAGGATCGAATCCGTCAGACTGCAGCTCGCGCCGTCATGCGCGAGGATGCCGCCGAGAATCGCGCGCTCGATCGTCACGATGATGTCGGGGAGGTCGACCAACAGGCTCTCTTCGGCCGGTGAGACCGGGCTGCCGTCGGCGGTCAGCGTCCAGCCGGGCACGAGCGTGCAGTGCCGCACCTCGAGACGCCGTAGCGCGTTGCCGCCGGTGGCAGGCACGTGGAGGCGCTGTCCGGTCAGCAGCAGGCCGTTGAGTGAGATTTCCGCATCTGTTCCGCCGGCCAACGAGCATTCGCCGGCCAGCACCACGGTCGGCCGCTGGCCGTTGGCGGCGCGCAGCTCGATGCGCTCGCCGGCCGCGACGTTGATGCTGAGCGTTTCCTGGTAGCGCCCGCTGTCGGCGATCTCGACGACGCCGCTGCCGCCGAGCGCGGTGATCGCGGCCTGGATCGTCGCGTGATCGTCGGGAACGCGCAGCGTTGCCACGGCCGCGCCGAACGACTGTGCGCGCTCGTACTCGCCGCCACCCAGATCCGCTGAGAAGCCGTAGTGGTAATCGACCTCGACTCGCGTATCCGCTGCCAACCCGGACGGGAGCGCGATCCGGCCCAGTACCGGATCGATCGCGTAGAGTCCGGCGCCGGGCAGATGCGCCCACGTGGCGCCGTCGTCCGACAGATTGCAGATGCGGACGGACGCGATCGGGATCGCCGGCAACGGATCAGCGGAGCCGACATACAGGCACACGCTGCGACGAATGTCGCCTTCGCTATAGAAGTCGGTCTTGCGCTCGTGAAACACGCGCCGGCCGATCGGCAGCGGCACGTTCAGCGGCGTCGACAGCTGCGTGATCTCGTCTTCGGTTTCGGGCCGCGTGAACAACGGCTGGTCATGATTGAGCGGGCTGAAACGGTAGCGGCGCGCGTCGACGCTCACCGCCGGCGATCGCGACAGCGAGTACGCGCCGATGCGCCACAGGAAGACGCCGACGTTCGGGATGTTATGACGGCCGCGTCCTGATGAAATGCGGCGGACGTCGATCGTGCGCGGAATGCGATCGAACGCCGTCCCCACGCGAGTGAGCGGCTCCCACTGTCGCAAATCAGGTGCGGCGTGGATCGCCGGCCGCAGGTGGTTCATGTACTGGCTGGTCACCAGGCATTGGAAGAACTCTACGACGTGCGCCGGCCAGCCGGTCACATCGCGCGCCAATTGCTCGAGGACAGTGGCCGTGCCCTTGCGGCGCCGATAGGCGATCGTGTGCGCGACCTCCGCGCGGCGGCTGACGATGGTCGAGACCACGCCGTGCAGCGGGCGATAACCAATCAGATCGCCGATGTACGGCACCGCCCACTCGGCGCAGGTCTCGATGAACGCATCGTCGTAGAGCTGCTCGAGATCCTCCTCGACGAGCGCG
>Ga0111538_10012971_pt1 | contig 10997 bp, 12 predicted proteins | sample SoiMethybrSBSTD1_FD_79669 | JGI IMG/M metagenome (GOLD analysis project Ga0111538, IMG submission 79669) | Bulk soil microbial communities from a Populus tree surrounding site in Tennessee, USA - Soil MetaG P. TD hybrid SBSTD1 (version 2)... | ecosystem: Environmental > Terrestrial > Soil >... | reverse complement strand
GAGTTTCTCGTCCGAGATTACGGCTTCGAGCGATTGTCTTCGCCCTTGGAATACAACGAATACAGCGTGCGTTTTCGGAAGATGGAGTTCGAAGTCGACATCTACGGCGAGAACTGGGGAGCGTCGGCGTCCTGTGACCTGATTCGAGGCGACGATAACGTGTACCTGGGCCTGCTCGTGCCGGCAGCAGCGCGGACGGCCTCGCGAGCCAAACGCACAAGGCCGGGACAGCTCGCTCAGATTCAGACGATTGCCTCGAGGCTTAGGGAACATGCTGCGGATTTCTTGAGCGGCGACGTCCGCCGGTTCGATGCGGCTCTGGCGGAATGGAAGCGCGTCACGCGACCTCGCCCGGTGTCGGAAGCACAGCGGTTGGACCGGCAGCGCCAGACGGCTGTGACAGAGGCAGGACATGCCAACAGGCGCGGAAACTATGCTGAAGTCGTGCGGCTGCTCGAGCCACACGCCAGGGAGTTGTCGCAGCGTCAGCTGCGGATGCTCGAAGCTGCCCGGCAAAAGTTGAAGGACGCGTGATAAGCGATCAACCCTGAAGATATTTGTTCGGAACGTTTCGTAGCGGTGGATCCACTCCGTATCGTTTGCGGTAAAGAATCGAAAGGTTGCCATAGACATCCGTCTCGGACCGTTCGAACTGTCGATACAGGCCACACTGGGCATACGAAATCGGCGTGACGTCGAAAACAACAGTCTCCCAGGGCATGGTTTCTCCCCACACCAGGCCTTTCACAAGAACATCGAGAGCCGCGCCGGCATTGGTCAATAATTCCATCACGGGCCGACAGTAATTTCGGTCCCAATGCGCAGCGTTGTTGTTCACCGCGTGGAAGATCGGCGTCTGTCCGCCCAATCCGCGCTCATCGACATCGGCGCGGGCGTTGATATTCACGCCTGCGTCCAGTAACGCCTTCGCACATTCGACGGAATTGAATTCGGCGCAGATATGAAGCGCAGTCACTCCCTTGCAACAGGTGTACGCACTCAGAACAGAAAGTTTGTGTTCCAGGTTTTCGCGGGAATCTACGGCAAGAGCACGCACTGTCGCCGCATCATCGAGCAAGACAGCCATTAACAATGGATCTTCAATCGTTGCGCCTGCCTGAAGCATCACCTTCAGGCATTCGGCAAACCGGGGCGAACGGAGGTAGGCTTCGATCAGAATGTCGATCGGCCGCTTTCCCTTAATAGGCGCCACGGGACTGATGCCGCCATCCAGCGCTTTGCGTATGTCTTGAGGTGCGTGTTCCTCGAAGGCGCAGAGAAGGTCATATTCCAGACCCATGGTTCAGACCCTTAGCGAGCCGCGGAATCCCCTGGCGGCATAGTAAGAGGGCGCACCGTTGTGATACACGAAGACGGTGTCGTAGCGGCGATCCGCAAAGAGGGCGCCGCCGAGTTTTCTGATATTAGAAGGTGTCTTCACCCAACTGGACGTTTTCAGATCGAAGTTTCCGAGTTTCTGCAACTCTCGATATTGTTCTTCCGTTAAGAGATCAACGCCCATGCCGGCTGCCATATCCAAGGCGTTATCTTCCGGTTTGAATTCCTTCCTGGAGTCCAGGGCTTCACGGTCGTAGCAAACGCTTCTGCGACCTTTAGGACTCTCCGCTGAACAATCATAAAAAATGTATTCGCCTGTCTTTTTGTCGTGACCCACAACATCGGGTTCACCGCCGGTTCTTTCCAGTTCATGGAGGGACCACAGTTTTTCGCCGGTCGCTTCCAACTTTGCCTGCACTTTTGCCCATTCAAGACCTTTGTGGCGGTTCATGTGTTTCTCAAAACGGGCTTTCAATGTTTTGAGTAGTTCTTCACGTTGCTGTGGTGACAGTTTGTTCGCGTTCTTCATATTTTTGCCCCACAAGTTTGGCACGTCGATGGTGACACGCAAGCGTTTCTTCTGGCGTCGGCGCCGGTGGGGTTTCTGATTTGGGCAAACTCCATTCGCGTGGCTCTGCACAAAAGTGGAGGAATCTCGTCGTGCGCACCCTCTCCCGGAGGGAACTGCTGTCCAAATTGGCACTGGCTGATTCGCCGAAACTCACTGCTGGCGCGGGTCAGACTCCTCGCACCCCTACCGGAGTGCGGATTGGGTATGGTCGCCAACCCGGGGTGGCTCGCTATCTCGCACGCCTCTGGCGTGCAAGATACAAGCCCCGGGTGGAGCGCAAGCGACACCCGGGGTTTTTCGTTCAACGCCAACCCGCACCCCGGAGGGGTGCGAGGATAATTTGGACAGCAGTTCCCGGAGGACCGAAGGCGATACATCGGTTCGTTTTCATGTACTCTAGGCGCCATCGTCCAGCACAAGGGAGGAACCATGAAACGACCAGGACAACTGATCCCCGTCGGCTTGGCCATCGCTCTGTTAATCGTGGGTACGGAAGTTGGCTCCGCGCAGCGCGGTCCTGCCGGTCCATCGCCGTTCGATGCTTTCTACAGTCTGGGTCCGGACTCCCTTCCGCGTGAGGGTGTGCCCAAAGGCGTGATCCTCGGCCCGCTCAAACTGCCCAGCAAGGCTTACCCCGGGGTCGAGCATAGTTATTGGGTTTACGTTCCCGCGCAATATGACGGGTCGCGAGAGGTAAGCCTGATGGTCTTCAACGACGGCGCCACTTATATGAAGGCGGATGGTAACTACAGAGCTCAAAACGTTCTGGACAACCTGACTTACCGCGGCGACATCCCAGTGATGATCGGCGCTTTCATCGATCCTGGAGTCAATGTAGCCGACGGAAGATCGATCCGCCAGGAAGAATACGACTCGCTGGGCGACCGATATTCGAACGTCGTCGTGGGGGAGTTGCTGCCGGCGCTGTTCAAGGATTACAAGATCTCCCGGGACCCGGATCGTCACGGAATCGCGGGATGGAGTTCGGGCGCGATCGCGGCATTCACGGTTGCATGGGAGCGTCCGGATCAGTTCCGCAAGGTGCTGACAGGGATCGGAACGTTTGTCGATCTCAAGGGCGGGCACGTGTATCCGGAGAAGGTTCTGGCGAGTGAGAAGAAGCCGATTCGGATCTTCATGATCGACGGAAGAAATGACAATCGCGGTACGAATAACAACAGTGAATACGATCCACATCGCGATTGGTTCCTGCAGAATGTCCGGTTGATGGAAGCCCTCACGACGAAAGGTTACGACGTCAACTATTCGTGGGGGATGGGTGTGCACAGCCACAACATGGGTGGTGCGATGCTGCCTGAAATGATGCGGTGGCTCTGGCGCGATCAACCCGTTTCGCTCGATCCAAAAGACACCGTGGAGCGTTCGTTCCGGTCGAAAAAATAACTAACGCTCCTTGTACAGAAGCGATCCAACAAAGACCGCCAGCGTCGCTTCGAAGAATCCCCAGGCAACGGGAATCCATGCCAGCCGCGCTGTGAAGATACCGGAGTAGCCTGCGCCCAAATAGACACCGGACCAGGTGTGCGCGAGCAACCCGACAATAACGCCGACCGTCAGAGCGCTTCCTGCTCGGTTCCCGAAACGCGGATAAAGCGCCCGTACAACCACATTGCGACAAGTCCGACAACGAAAGTCATCCCCACAAGGAGTGGAATCGTTTGAGCGGGGTTGGGCAACGGCGCGTTGAGCGTCTTGTAAAACGTTTCGGTATCCGTGCCGAGCACTCCTGCATGAAGCCCGGCTTCACCGATATTCATCACGAGGCCGGCAACCAGTCCACCCAGCAAAACCCGCTGCGTACTGATCTTCGACATCAATTTTCTCCAGGAGAAATCTGTTGACGGAGACGCAGCCTACCACTAGCTTAGTTGGTCAAACAACTAAGAATGGGATCCAATACAAAACAAAGAATAATCGGGGCAGCGATCAGCCTCTTTGCCGACAAGGGATATCAGGCCACTACGATCGCTGAGATCGCCAAAATCGCCGACGCCAACGCCGGTAGCGTCTACTTTTTCTTCCCCACAAAACAGGACATTTTGTTGGCCGTTCTCGACACGTACAGCGCGGGAATCGAACACATGTTGCTTGAACCGGCGTGGAAGGATGTTCCGGACCCGATCGATCGCGTGTTCGCGTTGCTCGACCGATACCGGTCGTTCCTGTTGGAAACGGAATGCCGCTACGGTTGCCCTATCGGAATACTTGCTCTCGAATTGCACGAACCGGACCCGGTTGTTCAGCAACGGCTCGCCGCGAATTTCGAAAAGTGGACGGCAGCCATTGAAGGATGTCTGCAGGAGGCGAAAGACCGGTTGGCGGCGAACCTCAGTCTACGAGATCTCGCAACGTTCATCCTCACAACGATGGAAGGCGGCGTCATGCAGGCTCGAACTTATCGGCATCCCGAAACCTTCGATGCCTCCGTGCGCATGCTGAAGCATTACTTCTCACACTTACTCAAGGAGCCCCAATGACTCGCAAGCAAATGTTTCTCGTTTTTGTCCTGTTGTTCTGTTGGTCCGCGATGTCCTCATCCGCAGCGGAACTCGAGCCTGTCGTGACAGAGGCGGTCGTCAACGCTCCTGTGGAGAGCGTGTGGAAGGCGTTCACTGAAAAGTCCGTTATTGAGCAGTGGATGGTCGCGAAGACGGAGATCGAATTGAAGATCGGTTCCACGTGGCGCACAAGTTACAGCAAGGATTCCAATCTCAATGACGACACGGCGATTCATCACAGCATTCTCGCGTTTGATCCCGGGCGCATGCTTGCGTTTCGCACGATCCGGACTCCGAAGAACTTTCCCTTCCCTGCAATCACCAAAACGTGGACTGTCGGTTACTTCGAGCCTGCCGGCGCCGGCAAGACACGTGTGACCGTACGCATGATGGGTTTCGAAGACGACGAGCAGGGCAAACAGATGCGGGCTTTCTTCGAGCGAGGAAATAAAACGGAACTCGACGCGCTGGTGAAGTATTTCGAGACCGGGGAGCCGCAGGTCGTACGATAGCGTTGACTGGCGGCGTTACAAGAGCCACCCAGGGGCTCAGCCGCTGACCTCTGCGATCACGAAGGCTGGTTTCGGCGCGTCCACTAGCTTGGCAGGAACGTTAACGCAGCACATTTGAACAAGACGACCGCGATCCCGCACCATTTCCCGATCACTGGCAAGCCACTCCTGGATGTTCTTTAAAACCTCGGCCGCGCGTGGATCGCCGGGTTTAACGACGCGATAGTGCATCCATTTCCCTTCGCGTCTCGCACCAACAATGCCTGCTTTCCGAAGATAGGCAAGATGGCGGGAAATCTTAGGTTGAGGGGTCTTGAGGACTTCGACAAAGTAACAAACGCAAACCTCGTCCGTGCCCATCAGGTTTAGTAATCGCAGGCGTGTCCGGTCTGCCAGAGCGCGGAATAACAATTCGATATCGAAGCTCCTGGTTGCCATCGCCAGCCGAATATTAGCACGAACACATTCGCATTGACATATACGTAGTCTGCTCCATATATTCGCTCATGCGCATATATCGGAGGTGAGGTTATGAATCAGCTCGACACCGCTTTGAAGGTACACGTCGCATTGACGGTTCGTGATATCGAGGCCAGCGTAGTCTTTTATCGCCGTTTGTTTGCTCTTGAGCCAGCCAAATTGAAGCCAGGCTACGCGAAGTTCGATGTCCAGAATCCGCCCGTCAACCTGACGCTCAATCAGGGCAAACCCGCAAGTGCAGGAACGCTGTCGCATCTTGGCATTCAAGTCCCCAGCACTGAGGACGTGCTTGCGATTCGAGATCTGTGGCGGGAGGCGGGACTAGAACCGCGTGACGAAATGAAAACCGATTGCTGTTATGCGCTGCAAGACAAGGCCTGGGTTCGCGATCCGGATGGCAACGAATGGGAGGTCTTCGTTGTTCTCCGGGACACCGCTTCCTCCAACGCTTCTTGCTGTTCAGAAAGCACCACGCTCGTAACCATTGGGCAATAACAACCACAGGCGTTCCGTCGCTCGAGGTCTCGTTCTTTGCGCGTCGGTGTGCCTGGTCGTCGTTTGCTTCAGTGCGTGAAGCGAGTGCCGTTGGCGTTATGAAACGCAACTTGCCAGGAAGGAAACCTATGAAAAAGCGCGTTCTATTCCTGTGTACTGGGAACTCTGCGAGAAGCCAGATGGCGGAAGCCCTGCTGAGAAGCATTGCGGGGGACAAATATGAAGTGTTCAGCGCCGGAACACAGCCCAAGGGCGTACACCCGCTGACAATTGAGGCGATGCAGGGGATTCGCATTGATATTCGTGAGCAGACCTCGAAAAACGTGACCTCTTTTTTAGGAGAGCAATTCGATTACGTCATTACAGTCTGTGATCGCGCCAAGCAGTCCTGCCCTGTCTTTCCGGGATCGGTCCCGATTCATTGGGGCTTCGACGATCCTGCCGATGCAAGAGGCAGTCGGGAAAACCAGCTAAGAACCTTTGAACGAGTACGCGACGAGATTCTGGGACGGCTCCGTTTGTTCGTGCTCGCGAACAAGGACTAGGAGCGACTCCTCTAAAACGATCTAAGAAAACTGGGCGTGCTGATTAATTATTGGCGTTCGCGGATAACAGAAATAACGACGCTGGAAGTCGTCGAACCGGCCGTTACTGTTACCGGACGACCGGACTGCTCGAAACGTGCAAGAAACGGCGCGTTTCGTTCAGCGCCTGAAGGAAGATTCTCCCAGGCGAAGACCTTGTATTGACCCGGAGCCAGGGCTTGCAACGAGAACTGACCATCGGCCGAAGTCCTTGCCTTCTTGTAGAAGAGCGGGTTCTCTCGGCGACGACCATCAGGTATGAGCACCACCAGGGCAGCGCCGAAGGGCATGCCTGTGGCGTCTTGAACCACCCCCCGAATCGTTCCCGCTGGGCGTGCCAATATCAAATCGACAGGTTCAGGCTGATCGGCCCCAACGACGATGGTGCCATCCTCATAGATGCTCCTGGAACCCTGACGGATATCTGAGATATAGGCGTCGCTCAACGATTGCAGACCAGACTCAACGAAGTATCGTCCTTCTGTGATACCCGAAAACTTCGTGCCGTCCGCTGGGTTTGGGGCCGTCGCGCCGGGAACTCTGTTAATTGCGGCGGTTTGCAGGGCCACCGTTTCATTCCTGGGAGTCAACGACGGCGGCAGCAACTCGCGCGAACGAAGACTAATCGGAGACAAGATCTGGCTTCGAATCTGCGGGTCCTCATGACCCACGAATCGGACCTGAAGAGTATGAGTCGGTCTTAACGTGAGCGTTAGGCCCTCGATATTTCGGTCGACTATGTCTACAGAAACTCGCCCAGCGAGTGCTGCGCTCTGAAGCGGTCCGTCTGCCGCTGTATTTACCATTGCCGCAAAGACGTCATAACGTCCCGGCAACTGCGCCTGAAGTTCGAATGCAGTCCCAAGAGAGCCTCTTCCTCGAAACGGGTTGCTGCGTGTCAGTTCACTGTTGTCCCAGACTTCCGAGTCTCGCGGCACAAGAGCATATTGGACAGCGTTTGCCGTTGCGGGATTCACTCCGACAATGTTTCCCGAAATCTTGATGGGCGTTACGGATGCAAAGTGAACGTCAGCGGGGACCTCGCTACCTGATGGAACTGTTATAGCCTGCGCTCGTTTTGCGGCGGTTTCGCCAGGGTAGTAGGCCGATAAACTTTGCTCGTCCCGCGACACGTTTGCACGGGTCTCGGCGCGCAAATAGTAGCGATCAGGCGCAAGCCCCCAGATGCGAAACTCCCCTCGATCATCAGTCGTTCCGCTTTTGGCAGAGGCGAAAACGATATGGCCATCCTGATAGCTTTCCCGCAAAACGCTCACGCGGGCGCTGGATACTAACCGGCCGGCGCGGTCATAGACTCGACCACGAATACTGCCGCCCGGAATCAGCTCAAGCACCACATTGGCAGCCGCTTGCTGAGCGTTCACAATTGCTGCGGCCTGCACATTCGTTGGTCGCGAAACGAAGCCCGCCGACGTTTGGTTAACCGACGCGCTAAAGTAGCCTTCCCGCTCTGCGCGGACGGTGTAATTCCCCTGGGCTACGTTCGTGAACCTGAACCGGCCGTCGCCATCGGTGAGGGCCTGGTTTTGCGACTCTGTTCCACGACCTCTTCCTTGCGGTCCTCTCACTGCAGATGTCGCGATCAGCGAAACATTCACGGAATCGATAGGCTCTCTCGTGTACGGATTCCGTACGATACCGACGACTATTCCGGTTTCTGTCTGCGGGACAGGGCTACGTGCCGGTGCTTCTGTTTGTTGAAAGAAAGTTCCACGAAAGACGATGGCAGCTTGTGAAGCTACAACGGTCGCCATCATTCCCACGATCCAGATTGGTTTCATCGGAGTTGTCTCCAACTACAGATCCGCGCCAAGGTAGCACGTTGGACTGAGGCCGTCGAATTCTGTGAGAAAGACTCCGCTGCGCGTCGCGACCACATTTCGTGTTTTTGTGCTGCGGCAAGATTTCCTACAAAATGGGTGGCACTTCATACGTACTGGGAATAAAATCGGCCTCTAAGTGTCACTTGCTTCAGGACGTTAGACCTTCACCGGGGTGAAAAATGCGTACACGGCGACTATCTATTCGACTGCTGCTGATCTCGTTGATATCGATCACGACGGTAGCAGCCGCGATTCTCGGACAGACCAAGACCGATCCAGCTTTGGTCGTTGCCGCGAGGGAAGGCAATCTCGAGACAGTGCAGGCGCTGCTGGCCAAACGCGTGAACGTCAACGAGCAAGCGCGCGACGGCGCTACCGCGATCCTTTGGGCAGTTCACCAATCCGACCTGAAGGCGGTGCGCGCACTCCTGGCGGCTGGTGCCAATGTCAATACGCCGAACCGCTACGGAGTCACACCGCTGCTCGAAGCCAGCCGCACCGGCGACACCCCTATCATCGCGGAACTGCTCAAGGCCGGCGCCGACGTCAAAGAGTCACTTCATCCCGATGGCGAGACGCCCCTAATGGCGGCGTCACGCACCGGCAAGCTCGACGCTATCGAGTTGTTGCTGAAGGCCGGATCGGACCCGAATGCTGCCGATAACTATCAGAAGCAAACAGCGCTCATGTGGGCCGCTGAAGAAGGGCATGTCGACGTCGTCAAGGCGCTGCTGGCCGCCAAAGCCAATCCGAATGCCAAGGCGGGGGTATCGGCACTCGCCACTCGCAAAAATGCCGATCACGCTACGGGCGGCTTTACGGCGCTGATGTACGCCGTAAGAAACGGTCATGAAGGCGTCGTTCGCGCTCTTGTGAGCGGCGGCGCCGATCTCAAGGCTGTTAACGGTGACGGGATCACCGCCACTTCAATCGCGATCACCAACGACCGCTTCGATCTGGCAAAAGCGCTGCTCGATCTCGGGGCAGATCCGAATGACGGAGCGCTCTATTTTGCCGTCGAGATGCATGACGCCACCACCGACATGCGAGCCCACGATGGTTCGCGCCTGCGGGCCGATCATCCCAATCAACTTACAGCGTTGGACCTGATTAAGGTACTGCTCGAGCGGGGAGCGGATCCCAACAAGCCGTGGGTCGGACAGATTCACAATATTTCCCTGTGCTGCAGTCCGGAGCAAAACTCCTCGCCGTTCTACCGCGCCGCCACCGCATCAGACGTCGAAGTGCTGAAGCTGTTGCTCAAACATGGCGCGCAAGTCGACTGGAGTCCCGGGGAGGCTAAGAAGGAAAGTAAGGAAGGTGCGGCCGCCGGTGGTGCCGGCCGTGGGCTCAACGCCAACGTCGGCAAACCAGCTTCGATGATGGCGATGGCTGGGGGCCGTGGCGCCCCGTTTGCCGCCGGGCCGGGCTTCGAGCGCCTGATCGCTCCGCCTTTCCGCGAGCCTTCGAACCGAGATCCGGGAGATGCGCTCAAGGTGCTGCTCGATGCCGGCGCCAATCCCAATGCAAAGACATCCGATGGCGCGACCCTCCTCCATCAGGCCGTCGCCGCGCGCCGCACAGACATGATCCGCGCGCTCGCTGCAGCCGGCGCGAAGTTCGACGCCGTGAACAAAGAGAACCTGACACCACTCTTGCTCGCAGAAAAGCCCGAACCCCCGCCACCGCCGGGGAATAACAATGACGCGCGGACCTGGCGACCCCGTCGTGATTCGCGCGAAGAAGTCATTGCCACTGTGCGCGAGCTGATGCACTTAGGACCAAACGATCCGGCGCCTCAGCCTCCGCCGCTGCCGGAACCAGCTGAGAAGGTGACAGAAACGAAATGACGAAGTGGATTGCAGCTGCCGGCGTTCTTTGTGCCGGTACAGCCCTCATGCTCGCTCAAGCGCCGACAGCCCCGAAGCCGGCGGCGCCCACAAGGACCGTGGCGAAGGCCCCATCGGCGCCATCGGCTCCCTCAGGAGTCGACGCGAAGAAGTACCGCGCGTTCGTGAATCAGTACTGCGTAACCTGTCACAGCAGTAAGGCTCCGCAACCGACGTCTCATCCCGTTGATCTGGAAAAGGCCAATCTCGAGAATGTGCTGGCCGATGCAGAAACATGGGAACGCGTGCTGCGCAAACTGAGCGTTCGCGCGATGCCGCCTCAGAACGTGCCGCGCCCTCAGGAGTCCGACTATGTGGGATTCACCACATGGCTTGCGAATTCCCTCGACAGTGCGTGGGCGGCGAAAGGTTCTCAACCCGGTCGTTACGTGGTGCACCGGCTGAACCGCGCCGAATACGGCAACGCCATACGCGATCTGCTTGCTCTCGATGTGGATGTCACATCGTTGCTGCCGAGCGATGATGCCGACTTTGGCTTCGACAATATCGCGGCATCGCTGAAAACATCGCCAATGCTGCTCGACCGTTACGTCACGGTGGCACAGCGCATCAGCACACTGGCCGTGGGCAACCCGAAAGCCACGCCCGGCACCACCGAATATTCCATCAGCCGCGAGTTCAGCCAGAACGAGTACATCGAAGGGTTACCGCTCGGCACGCGCGGTGGAACTGTCGTGCGTCATATCTTCCCAGCCGATGGAGAGTACAAACTTGCAGCTCGCTTATTCCGGGGCGTGGAAGAGG
>Ga0111538_10012970_pt1 | contig 10997 bp, 13 predicted proteins | sample SoiMethybrSBSTD1_FD_79669 | JGI IMG/M metagenome (GOLD analysis project Ga0111538, IMG submission 79669) | Bulk soil microbial communities from a Populus tree surrounding site in Tennessee, USA - Soil MetaG P. TD hybrid SBSTD1 (version 2)... | ecosystem: Environmental > Terrestrial > Soil >... | reverse complement strand
CCAGCTGTCGTTGGGATTCCAATAATCATTAAGGTTTTGTTATCGCACCCGCTCAACAGGCAACAAAACTACAAAGCGCGGCCGCGGTCATCGTAAAATCGAATACTTTATTTACACGGCGCACAGCTGGCAAAATCTTCACAAGTTCTTCATGTGATACCCGCAAATCGATCAATAATAGATCTTAATAGTTAGTTTTTTTATAAAATCTGCATCTTTTTTCCGATCCGCCGTCTTTACAAATGAACGAAGCAACACATGGAAACGAATAAATCCCTCCCCATCGCAATAATAGGAGCCGGTCCAGTCGGTTTGGCCGCCGCCGCTCACTTAAAAGTGCGAAATCTACCCTTTTTATTATTCGAAGCTGGCGCGACCGTGGCGTCAAACATTCTATCCTGGAGACACATAAGAGTCTTCTCGCCATGGCGATATAATATTGATAAGGCAGCTCGGCAGCTTTTAAGCAACACAGCGTGGCAAAGTCCAGACGACGAAGCATTGCCCACAGGCGAAGAACTTTATAATGAATATTTTAAGCCGCTGGCAGAACTGCCCTCGCTTAAGTCGAATATAATTTTTGGCGCAAAAGTTCTTTCGATCGGCAGGAAGAATGTTGACAAAATGAAGACGTGGGGCAGAGAATCGTTGCCATATGTTGTCCAGGCTCTTCGCGAAAATGAAATAGAGCAATACTATGTTAAAGGCGTGATCGATGCATCGGGAACATGGAACTCGCCCAATCCAATCGGCTCCGGTGGCGTGTATGCCTTGGGTGAAGTTGAAAATCACAATAGGATTTTTTACGGCATTCCCGATATTCTCAATCAACATGAAATAAGATACAGAAATAAAAGTGTGTTGGTTGTGGGCAGCGGTCATTCGGCGATCAATGCAATTCTTGAACTGGATAAGCTAAAAGAAAAATATCCCGGGACCGAAATTCATTGGGCGGTGCGCAAGAATAATATCAGCGATGTCTACGGCGGACAAGAGAACGATGCCTTAGCGGCGCGAGGTGCCTTGGGTATTAAGATTGAAGAATTGATAATCAATGACCGTGTAAGCGTATACACCTCCTTTCATATTCAGCAACTCATTAACCAAGAGAACAAATTAACTATTGTTGGGTTTCAGGGCGATCAGCGGCTAGCATTGCCTGGCATTGATGAAATCATTAGTAACACTGGATCACGTCCTGATTTCTCTTTTCTTAGCGAAGTGCGACTTAACATTGATACTTCACTGGAGAGCGTTGCAGAACTTGCTGACCTGATTGATCCCAATATTCATAGCTGTGGAACGGTAAGACCTCATGGTGAGAAGGAGCTTCGTCAGCCAGATAAAAACTTTTACATCGTAGGATCAAAAAGTTACGGTCGTGCTCCGACTTTTTTAATGGCTACAGGATATGAACAAGTACGTTCTATCGTTGCCGCTTTAGCTGGAGATATGGAGGCCGCGCGCAATGTCGAGCTTGATTTACCGGAAACTGGCGTTTGCAGCGTGGATTTGAATAGCACTGCAGCCTGTTGCGGAAATGAAGTCAAGCCGAAGATACAGGTCATGAAAAGAGCAAACGCAGGCGCTTGTTGCTGATGGAGACGATGAAAAAAATTGTTGCGTCCAGTTACGCTTCACCGGAGATCGGCGTTGCAACTGGAGCGTTGGCAGAGGGTTTTTTCCCGACGCCAGCCCGCCAGCTTGATTATTATTATTCATTACCTTTGGATTAATGCTATTATTTTTACGCACGTCTGTTCGATTCAAAAAATGGGAGACCTGATATTTTTATGGAAGTAGCGGGAATTTACACACAGTTTCACCAGGCGCTTTTATCATTCATCCGAAGCAAGGTCAGATCTAAAGAAGATGCTGAAGATATTTTGCAAAATATTTTCATTAAGATTTCATCTGGTGTGAACAAGCTCTCAGCTGATGAAAAACTTCAAAGTTGGATTTATACAATTACGCGAAATGCAATAACTGATTATTATCGTGTCAATGCATCCAGGAAAAACGTTGAAGTGGATGAGGAAATGGAGGAGAGTATTTTGGACGAAGGCCGGGACGACCCGACCAAAGGGCTGGATCAATGCATGAATACGATGATTAAGTTGCTGCCGGACGAGTATCGTGATATCATCATCGATGCTGAGCTTAACGGAGTAAAACAAAAAGACCTCGCAGAAAAATATAGGATGGCCTATCCTTCAATGCGTTCGAGGGTGCAGCGGGGGCGCGAAAGACTGAAACAACTTTTTTACAACTGTTGCCATATCGAGACCGATGCCCTGGGAAATGTCTTGAGTGCCCAGGGGAAAACGGATTGTGAAGGGCCGTGCAAACCTTGTCCCAATGATTAAGATGCTGGCGATTCCCGGAAGCCTTAGGGCAAATTCCTCAAGTAACAAGATTTTATCCGCAGTTATTTCAATGGCTCCAACCGAGGTCTCTATCGAGCTATTTGATGGGGTGGGCAATCTGCCGCATTTTAATGACTCGGATGAGGTCAATCCACGCGTGGAGGAGTTCAGAACAAAAATCAAAACCGCTGATGCCGTCTTGATTTGTACCCCTGAATATGCATTTGGTGTACCAGGTTCGTTGAAAAATGCCCTTGACTGGACCGTGGCATCTGGTGAATTTATAGATAAGCCTGTGGGATTGATTACGGCGTCTAGCCAGGGCGAAAAGGGACATGCAGCTTTACTGTTAATATTAACCGCCATTTCTTCAACCGTGGTCTCCGACGCAACGCTTTTAATTTCATTCGTCAGATCCAAACTGGACGCTGAAGGGAGGATAAAGGATCCCAAAGTTTCAAATGATCTGAATCGCGTCCTGAATGCGCTTGTTCAAAGCGTTGAGACAAAAAATTCTTTTGAAAAATAAGTGCATCGATTTTCGTGGTCGCCGTCTTTATAAGTGAGAAAACAATTAAAGATATGGACTCGAAAACATCAGAACTCCCGATTATCAAGAAAATCAAAATCCTTCCCAGCAGAAAGAATGTTGCACCTGATTCATCCTGTTGTACGCCTAAGGATGACGCTGTATGCTGCACGCCCAGCAAGTCGCAGGAGGAGAACAATGGATCGTGTTGCCCTCAACCAAAAGATGGCTCCGACTGCTGTAACAAGTAACGTCAAAGCAATTAAGCAACAGACGCAGGCAAGACCTGCGTCTGTGCAACTGTCGATGGTATTGCATGATTCCATCATTGGCAAGTTTTAGCACAGGCAGATGCCGTTGATTTGGAACCACACGTCGGTGCTGGCTTGAGACCTTCGTGATGGGTCAGTTGTGGTTTCTCAAACCTTTCCTTTGCTTTTATTGCCCATTCTTTCTTCACTTGTTCAAAGTCTTTCAGAAATTTCTCGTTTTGAAAGAGCTTGTTTACGAGTTGCCTTGCAAGCATGCGCGATGCTTCGGAGTCAGACGGATAATGCACGCCGATTATTTCTCTTGAATGCGCCATGTCATAGGCATCCTTAATAAATACTTCTAAAAATTCTGGAGCAAGCTCTTGATAAATGTAAGCATTCACGTACGAATTGGCCGCGTGCCCACTGGGATAGGCAGCCCAATTTGTGTCCTCGAGGTTTTGTATATCGGGATCGAGGACGTAAGGCCGGACGCGAAGATACTTGTACTTAAATGCCCAGATGAAATAGCCTGCGTCTTGCCAAACATGAGCAATGAGATCAGCGGTTAGTGGTAGATCTTTCGGGTTGAACCAATTGCCTATGGACCGTCCGATGTGAAACAGATTTTGCCTGTAGTAGTCGTAAGTGGAATCTTCGGGTTTTGTTTTCAAGCTGTAGAATACTCCTGCCATATACATGCTTGACTCGACATCGAGTTTGGTTCGCTGGTGCTGAAGCTGCAACAAATAATTTAGTTCTGCGCGGGTTTGTTCCGAACTATTTGCGGGTGGGTCAGGTATTTGGAAATCTTCAAGCTTTGCATGATCAAGATAGTAGGGTTTTATGCTGAGTCTTTTTTCCGCAGAAACTGGATCATATGGAAATTTTTGCTTGTCTATTTCCTCATTGGCGGCGGCTGGCTTCGGACTAAATGATAGTAGACTCTTATAGTAGCCCTTAACGGGCGTCAGCTCAAACTTGTGCTTCTGACAATATGAACAGACTGAACTGAAAAGGATCATTAAGGTAATAAGGTGTAACTGTCTCATACGTATTTGGATTTACACCTATATGACGTCAATACCTGAAAATTGACGCAGAACGCTTTTAACACTTTCGCGAACAGCAGCAGGGATCTCTGTCTTCACAAACAATGATGTTGCCGTAGCTATCCGTCTTAATATAATACAGCTCGTCAAGTTTTTGCTTCAGCATCTTGCGCGCCCGTTGAACGCGAGAACGCGCTCCTGAGTAACTGATATTCAATGCCTGGGCGACTTGATATTGAGATTGGTTTTCAAGTTCTGTGAGAGCGAGTGGTATCCGATATTCGTCAGGTAGCGTATCCATTAGTGATTTCAAACAATGAGCAACACAATCATTGAACTCATGGCAGCTGCTCTCCCAGTCAATATTAATTGACTCAACATTTCTAGAACTCTTTCTGAAATGGTCGGCTACCGCATTTCGGGTGATTTGATATATCCAACCAGTAATTTTGTCAGCGGCCTTTAGTTGGCTTGATTTGGTGTGTACCTTGATGAACACGTCCTGAACTATGTCCTTGGCGGTCGGCTTGTCCTTAATTCTCCGTTCTACGAAAGTTACGAGCTCATCATAAAGGTGGTCCCAAGTAATTGAAATCATTTCCTGCATAAAAACCGGTTTATACTATATGACGGCTACACCTGAAAAATGATGCAGCAATTTTTGCATTTTTTTTAAACAAATTCCCGGATTCTCTAATCGAGAAAATATAATCAGTGGCAGAGACCTTTATCGTGGCATAGCACTACGTTGCCGTAGCCATCGGTCTTGATAATTAATATTTCATCAAGTTTGTCCTTTAACAATTGCCTCGCTCTTTGTACTCTCGACTTTGCTGCGGGGTAGGAGAGGTCGAGTTTTTCTGCCACTTCCAATTGAGACATGTTTTGCAGTTCGCTCATCTCGAGTGGAATCCGATACTTATCAGGAAGTGTCGGTATCAGTTCGCTAATGGCATTTGAGACACAATCATTAAAGTTTGCTGGACTCGATTCCCAATCAATGTCTTTGAGGGAAATTTGCTTTTTGTTTTTACGATAGTGATCGATAATGGTGTTTCGGGTGATTTGATAAATCCAACCGAATAACTTTTCGGTTTCCCTAACATGCTGAATTTTATTTTGAATTTTCAGAAAGACATCATGTACGATGTCTTCGGTAAGGGTTTTGTCTCTCACTCTTTTGAAAACGAAGCCTTTCAATTCGTCTTGAACCTGGGCCCAGTTTAAGCTTAATTCGGTCATACGTGTCTTTAAAATTTCAATTGACAGATGTTATAAAAAAAAGGACATTTTTTTCACTTTTCATATAGTTAATCGAGAATGTCATAGCCCGGTAGGCTCTTTTTTTAACATCAGGTATTCCGAAATCTCGTCCACAGTTTTCTTTGCGCTTCTGCCAACACCGATCAGTGTCGCCGAGGCGAAGCCTGTCCAGTTGCCATAACCAACGAACCACACACCATCCACCAATTTTGATTTGGTTCCCTCAGTTTCTGGTCTGCCATCGTTATTGATTATGTTCAATCCGGCAAGGTGTTTCAAGGCAGGTTTAAACCCTGTGCAGAAAATCACCGCGTCAAGTTTTTCTTCGTGACCATCCTGCCAGACCAACGACTCTTCTGTAAAATGATCAAAGGGCCTAACACTTTTTAAAACTTTTCGTGTGCGCGCTTCCTTCACAGTGTCGACCATTACAATATCTCCCAACGATGGAGATTTATATTGTTTCCCCGCTTTTTGCGCTTCATACATTTGCGTTGCAGCGTCAAACAAAAATCGGCCATCGATGTGATCCGGGAGGAAGTGAGGTTCCTTTTGAGTGATCCAGATTGTTTCGGTTACCTTTGAAAGTTCAGCCAATATCTGGGCCCCTGAGTTTCCTTCTCCTACGACAGCAACTCGTTTACCAATAAATTGGTCTTGAGATTCATATTCACTGGAATGAATAATAGTCCCTTCAAATTTTTCCCGCCCGCTAAAATCTGGCACGTATGGATTGCTAAAGGAACCGGTTGCGCTTACAACAACTTTTGCATGGTATATCGCTTTTGAGGTTTCCACTTCAAAGCCGTCATCAGTCTTCGTTACGTCTGTGACATGCTCAGGCCTGCGAATGGGAGTATTATATTTGGTCTCATAATATTTCAGGTACTCGATGGTGACATCGCGAGTCGGATAATAGTCAGCGCCACCAGGCATGATCATTCCAGGCAATGAACTCCACTGGGCAGGAGAAAAAAGCCTTAGCGATTTCCAGGTGTGAAGCCACGCACCTCCGCCTTCGTTTTGATCATCAATGATGACGTAAGATAGTCCCGTTCTTCTTAAATAATATCCAACCGCCAAACCACTCTGACCGCCGCCAATAACTATGACATCAAAAATTTCCATAATTTTTATTCGCTCTTGATGATTTTCCAACTCCCTATTGCCAAAACAGCAGGAAGCATTGGAGCGGACAAATATATCCACAAATGCTCGGGGTGTCCTGAGACAACAGCAGGTGAAAGTGATCGGATAGGATTCATAGATGCACCACAGACAGGGCCAAATGTAAATGCAATACCCATGTGCGTGATTGCTCCTCCCGGTGCCTGGTTGATAATAATTGCCCCTGTTCCGTAGAAGACTAACGCGAATGTACCTAATGCCTCAGCATAATATTTTTTCATTGCACCTCTGAAAAAGCATAAAGTATTTCTCTTCCAATTTCATGGACGCGTTCCTTATACTTCTCAGCCTCTTGCGGCGTCCCATCAAAATCTTTTGGATCATTATAAGTGAGCGCGATTCGTTTTGCTGCGCCAATCACCAGCGGGCAATTCTCATCGGCATGCGAGCAAGTCATGATGGCAGCAAAATCGTTTTTTGGATTGAATGCATCATCATATGTCTTAGAGAAAAGGGTGATGCCTGGGGAATCAGAAGTGTAACGGGCCTCATACACGGGATTAGTTCCGTCCTTTTTTACTCCGATATCAAAGCCAGCATCTTTCATTGCCTTTACGGCCCTTGGATTAAAGGCGGTGGCCTCCGTTCCGCCGGAATAAGTTTCTACATTGGCAATTCCAAAGTAATGTGCAGCCGTTTGAGCCCAGACCTGTGCGATATGACTCCTCCTGGAATTATGAGTACAGATAAAATTCAGTTTTATCTTTTGATGAGCCTTTGCTTTTTGACCGACGTATTCCGTCAATTCTTTGATGATAGGTTTACGCTCATTCGGAATTTGAGAAAACTCTCCCCTTAGTTTTTCTATTGTTTCTTGAAGCGCTGGTAAAACTAATTTCGGCATAACAAGCTTTGGTTTCGTGCTATCGTAATATTACGTTGTGATTGAATAAAAAAATTAACAGCAGTTTTTCGGAACGTATTTCGCAAAGAAATTGATGAATACGTCTCTAGCTTCTTCCCAAACTTGTTCGTCGATGCAATAGTTGAGCTTTGGTCCCTCGACTTCACCTTTAATAATTCCTATGAGCTTTAGTTCTTTGAGATGCTGCGATATGGTGGACTGTGATAACGGCAATTCATTTACAAGGTCGTTGGTGATACACGTGCGATTCGTTACCAGGTATTCGAGTATGGCTATGCGCGCGGGATGATCGAATGCTTTTGCTAATGAGGCAATCCGATTCTGCCGTTTCTTAAACAATTCTGATTTTGTAATTCCCACTAGGTCAACTTTATCGTTATAACGCAATATTACGATAAAGGTTAAAGGAACCAAATCGAAAAATTTGATCACAACAAACAGTGCCTCTTTTAAAGATGATTTTTAGGTGTGCCAAATCGAACTTGACCTACTAGGATCCCAAAATTGCAACGCCGCACTATAGTAACCTTAAGAATTCTTTTTTTACGAAATTATATCCTTTATCCCATCTTTCCGTATAAGCCTGTTATTGTCAATCCACAAACCATAACGATGAAACATTTACTCACGCTTATCCGTATCAAACCAACGCTTTTATCAATATTAATAACCTTCGGATCACTGACTGCGAAGGCCCAGAACTATTGGGATAAAATTCCTGCATTAACGTCAGAGTGTTACGCCGATAAAGATGATTTTGGAAAAAAGATCCAGGAGCTGAAATCTGAAATTGAGGATAGAATTGAGAAGAGTAAGAAGGCTACCGAAGAGAAGGTCAGTAAGATGACGCAAGAAGAAAGAATGGCCATCGCTACGAGATATCAGACCATGAAGCCGGATGAGATCGTCAAACACCAAAGCGAAATGATGGCGCTGACTCAGGCACAGACTGAGTTTCAACAAAGTGCCTCTGAATTTGAAACATCCTTCAACGAGCTCGAATCTGATTTCAGATCCGCCTTTGGAAAAAGGCTGGGGGCGATCGAATCTGAGTACAGGAAACTTCCCGATGGCGAAGGCACCCCGCAATGGGCAATTAAAAAAGGGGAGGAGCTGATGGCCTCGTATAACAAAGAGTACGAAGCGATTTGTAATGAGTATTTTACTTCATCAGATGCGAAGTTTAAGAGTTGGCTTAAAGATTTTAAAACGTTTCTGAACGAAAAGGAAATTCCCTTCAACAAGAAGATGATAAAGATGCAATACGCTCAATACGGTATTACCGCAGATGAATCCGTCGCAGAGCTTATGGTAATTGAGAAGTACCTGGAAAAATGCGCAGCAGTATTCGGCCTTCGGAGACCTTATCCGCAAGGTTAGGTTCTTCGCCTTCTAAATTCGCCATCCCCTGCCTGCATCGCCTTCGCGTAGCCGCTTGCGCCACCGCTATAGCTTTAGCGCACGCGGTCGGCAGAGTTCACAAAGAATACCCTCGCCGATATTGACATTGTGTGAGGGCAAGTCGTAGGTTCACCAACAACGTACACGCAACGGCGAGACCACATACCTCTTACCATTTACTACTTACAACTTACAATTATACTTAATAGCCGCTTCTATAATCTGTCTGGTAATCTCAAGTTCTTTCTCTGTCCGTGGTGAGTAGATCATCATATAACCTGGCGCAAGTTCTCTGCCCGGTGCAAATACCTGACCTGCTAATCCGTGCAATTCTCCCCAACCACTTTCAATTACAACTTTTGCGTCAGACGGACTTAAGATCATATGCATAGATCCATCGGTCGGGTGCATATGACCAATCTCTGCGTGTGTTATTGGCATCATGGCGGGATTCCCACTGGCACTGTCTTTAACGAACAATGCATTGTTGTGCATTTCGAAAAAACTACGCTTAAAGGACACTTGCCCTTGTTGATCAACGGCATACTGTTTAATCAATTTGAACTGTTCGTTTCTGACAGTGGTATCATTGTGCTGATTTGTCTGCCTGTGAGGAATTGCGTATGGTGCAATGGTGGGCCTTGGACCCTTTCTTTTTGGAAGTCGTTTCAAAGTTTTGACATCACCAAGCTTTCCAACGTGCTTTTCCAAATTCGTCACGTCGAATGGGTTTCTCATTTTTTGGCCAAGCTTTTTAAGCGTTTGATAGCCATCAAATGTGTGAGGAAGTCCTCCGACCCCAAGCGCCACCCAGGCCTGATAATCCTTGTAAGCGGAGTCCCCAAGGTAATATTGAATTGGCGAAATCAATGTTTGTTTTTGAGTTCCAAGATTTTGAATGCTCAGCTCCACGACGTCACCCGGCTTCAGATACTGCGGTGGCTTCATGCCCAGACCTACCCCCGATGGGGTCCCGGTAGCAATGACATCGCCAGGCAACAGGGTCATAAATTTGCTTACTTCGCTCACTAATCTTTCGACACGAAAGATGAGATCGCTTGTGTTTGCATCTTGCATCTTTTTACCATTCAATGATAACGAAATTGCAAGGTTGTTAGGATTGCCTGCTTGTGCCCACGGCACGAGATACGGACCCACCGGAGCAAAAGTATCAGCACTTTTTCCCTTATCCCACTGGATGCCGGGACGTTCAAGCTGCCACTCTCTTTCACTATAATCGTTGATTATCGTGAAGCCAGCGATATAACTCATCGCACTGTCTTCTAAAATATATGAAGCTTTTTTTCCTACGATGATTGCCAACTCAACTTCATAATCTGTCTTTGTTGAATTCCGTGGAATTATCACATTATCATTTGGTCCGGCAAGTGCTGTCGTTGACTTCATGAAAATTACCGGCTCGCTAGGAATCTTTGCTCCACTTTCTTGAACGTGTTTGTGATAATTAAGGCCGATAGCAACTATTTTTGACGGGCGGGCGACACAAGACGCGATGCGGATTTTATCCGAAACTTTAGGGCATTTAGATTCATTGTCATTGAACCATTTTTCCAAACGCGCTATGCCGTTGGTGCCAAAAAACTTCTCATCATAGTCTTCTCCAAAGGCTGATACATCGTAATGAATTCCTGATGCTGTTAAGATTCCGGGTTTCTCATCACCGATGTCCCCGAACCTGAAAAGTTTAATTCCTGCTGTTTGCTGGGCCGTCGCTTGAAAATATAGCAAGGCTATCAGAAGGGTGAAGAATAAACGCATTCTATTTTTTTGAAGCATAGGAGGTCTTTTTATACAAATGTTAACAAATTTTAAAATAGTTGAGGAGGGTAGTGTGAGAATTTAATGAAGTCCTTCGCCATGTTCGACACCCTTTGTGAACTTTGTGTCTTAGGACTTTGTGGCATTTCTTATTAAACGGCGAAAAATGCTATTACACCAGGAGTAAGTGTGGAGTGAGATTTGAGCCAGTCTTGCCACGAAGACCTTTAGATTTAAATCACTATGATATCTGAGTGATCGTTATCGTAGTGATTTTTCTTTTTTGGTTCTTTTTTCTTTTGT
>Ga0111538_10012969_pt1 | contig 10997 bp, 5 predicted proteins | sample SoiMethybrSBSTD1_FD_79669 | JGI IMG/M metagenome (GOLD analysis project Ga0111538, IMG submission 79669) | Bulk soil microbial communities from a Populus tree surrounding site in Tennessee, USA - Soil MetaG P. TD hybrid SBSTD1 (version 2)... | ecosystem: Environmental > Terrestrial > Soil > Tree... | reverse complement strand
GGCGGTCGTAGGGCCACGGGGTGCCGTGATGGGCCGGGTCATCGCCGACATTGCTGGCGTATTCCGCCGGCACGAGGTCGAGGTCGGCGCTGCGCCCCGCGTAGCGGCTGAGGCGGTACATCTCCGCCAGCGCCGCATCGATGCTGGCATGGGACGGCGTGACCCAGCCGGCGATCCCTTCGACCCCGGACGCCGCCTTCCCGGCGATCTCCGCCGCCTGCTCCCGGCTCATCCCGGCGCCGGCCAGGCTGGCGTCGTCGAACCAGATGCGGGTGGAGGTGCCGCGGAGCCGCGGTGCGATGTGGTCGCCGGTGACGGCCGCAGCGAGGGCCGCCTCGAGCGCCGCGCGCAGGGCCTTGCGGTCGAGGACCGGAGGCGTCAGGCCGGAGGCGATCGCCTGGGCACGCGTCGGCGCGACGCCGTGATCGCCCGACAGCGCGACGATCGTCCGTCCGGCACCGACCCGCCCGTCGACGAACTTCAGAAAGGCGCCGATCTGCGCGTCCAGCCGGACGATGAGATCGGCCAGCCGGTCGTCGAACGGCCCGACCTCGTGGCCCAGGATGTCGGTCCCCGACAGTCCGAGGATCAGGAGATCGGGGACATCGTCCGCGCCGAGCCGCTCGGAGGCGACGAGGGTGCGGGCGCAGTCGAACAGGAGGTCGTGGAACTGCGGCGTCGTCCGGAGCGCATCGAAGTCCTTCACCGGGATGTCGCGCAGCAGGCGCTCGGCGGGGTGCGCGCCGTTGAAGCGGCGCAGCCACTCCGGGGCCGCCTCGCCGTAGTAGCGGCTGGTGACCAGCCGGCCATCGCGCTTGTCGTACCAGACCGCCCCCGAGGGATGCAGCCCGGCCGAGAAGATCGCCGCCCGGTCCTTGCCGGCGACCGCCCAGACCTTCGCCTCTCCCTTCGTGGCGCGGCGCAGCGCATCGCCGATCGTCTCGACCAGGAGCCGCCGCGGCGAGGCCCCCGGGCCGGGGGGGCCGAAGAGGGGGGCGTCGGGATCCTCCACCGCCTCGGTCATCCGTCCGAGCGCCGCGTCGAACCACTCGTTGCTGACGATGCCGTGCCGGTCCGGCGTGGTGCCGGTGGCGAGGGTGGCGTGGCCCGGAGCGGTCTCGGTGAGGGCGTAGGGGTAGGCGCACGCGGTGAACCACGTGCCGCCATCCAGGAGGCGCCGGAACCCGTCCGGGCCGAAGCGCGGCCGCAGCCGATCGAGGTAGTCGGCCCGGAACTGATCGACGACCAGCATCACCACGAGTCGCGGAACGTGCGCCGGGGAGGTGGGCCGGGGCGGATCCACCGGGGCGGCCCCGACGCCGATCGCCCCGGCGAGAATCAGGATCGCCGCGATCACCGAACGGTGATCGCATTCGCCGCGCGCACCCGCGCCGCCTGGTCGCATCGACGGATCCTATGACAGGCGGGCCTTGACCGGGGGGTCGCTTCACCGTACTTGAAAGGACGTCGCTACCCCTGAATGAAATACGCTTCCGTCATGTCCCCCCTCCCGGGATGCTCGCGCCTGGTGCGCGCACGGACGCTCCCTGTCCTGGCGCTCTCGGCGCTGGCCCTGCTCTTCGTTCCGTCCGTCGTGCGGGCGCAGGCGATCTCCTTCGGCAAGAGCGTTCTTCAGGGGACCGGACTGACCAATCCGACCGCGCTGCAGTTCGGCCCGGACGGCCGCCTGTACGTGGCGCAGCAGAACGGGACGATCCTGATCTACAACGTGACGCGCAACGGGCCGAACGCGTACGTCGTCCTGGCGACCCAGACCATCACGTCGATCCGCGACATCCCGAACCGCAACGACAACGGCGCCCTCAACGCCTCGGTCACCGGTCGCGAGGTGACCGGCATCCTGGTCGTCGGCACCGCCGCCAACCCGGTGATCTACGTGGCCTCGAGCGACCCGCGCATCGGCGCCGGAGGGGCCGGCACCGACAGCAACCTCGACACCAACTCCGGCATCCTGTCGCGGCTGACGTGGAACGGCAGCGCCTGGGTGAAGCTCGACCTGGTGCGCGGCCTGCCGCGCTCGGAGGAGAACCACGCGTCGAACGGCCTGGTCCTCATCAACGGCGGCGCGACGCTCCTCATCGCGCAGGGCGGGAACACCAACATGGGGGCGCCGTCCAACAACTTCGCCCTCCTGCCCGAGTACGCCCTGTCGGCCGCCATCCTGTCGGTGAACCTGACGGCGATCGGGTCGACGACCTATGACCTGCCGACGCTCGACGATCCGGCGCCGTCGCGCAACACCGGGACGCCCGGCGTCGATCTGAACGATCCGTTCGGCGGCAACGACGCCGCCAACCAGGCGAAGCTCGTGGCGGGCGGGCCGGTGCAGGTGTACTCCCCCGGCTTCCGCAACCCGTACGACGTCATCCTCACTCGCGCGGGACGCGTCTACGCGATCGACAACGGGCCGAACTCCGGCTGGGGGGACGTGCCGCAGGGGGAAGGGGGGACGAACTGCACCAACGCGACGCGCGAGCCGGGCGTGACGCACAACGACAACCTGCACTACATCACCGGCCCCGGGTACTACGCCGGGCACCCCAACCCGACGCGCGGCAACACCGCCAACACCTTCAACGGCCAGTCGCCGGTCCCGTCGTCCAATTCCGTCGAGTGCGACTACCGCACGCCGGGGACGCAGGACGGCGCGCTCGCCACGTTCGGCTTCTCGACCAACGGGCTGGTGGAATACACCGCCGCCAATTTCAACGGGGCGCTCGACGGGAATCTGCTCGCCGCGTCGTTCGACAACGTCATCTACCGCATCGTCCTGTCGGCCAACGGCGCCTCCGCCGTCTCGGTCACGCCGCTGTTCTCGTCGGTCGGCGAGACCCCCCTCGACGTCTGGGCGCAGGGGAACGCCGGACCGTTCCCCGGATCGGTCTGGGTGGCCGATTACTCGCAGAACTCCATCGTGGTGTACGAGGCGGCCGATTTCGTCTCCTGCACCGGCGCGGACAATCCGGGGCTCGACGAGGACGGCGACGGGTTCAGCAACGCCGACGAAATCGACAACGGGACGAACCCCTGCTCCGCCGGCGACGTCCCCCCCGACCGGGACGGCGACCACGTCTCCAACCTGAACGACCCGGACGACGACAACGACGGGCTGCCGGACACGAGCGATCGCTTCGCCGTCGACCCGCAGAACGGCGCCACGACGAACCTGCCGCTGCTCCTCACCTGGGACAACGACGCCCCGAGCGCCGGCGGGCTGCTCGACCTCGGGTTCACCGGTCTGATGACCAACGGGACGTCGAACTACGAGAGTCTCTTCAATGCGGGCGCGATGACCGCCGGCGGGGCCGCCGGCGTGGTCACCGTGGACGCCGTCCCGGAGGGGGACGCCTCGGGCGCGACCAACACCCAGCAGTACGGCTTCCAGGTCGGCCTGCACGTCACGGCGGCGACGCCGCTGTTCACCGCCCACACGCGCATCCTCGCGCCGTTCGCCGGTCTGTCTCCGGCCGACTCCCAGTCGATGGGACTGTTCCTCGGCACCGGCGACCAGGACCACTACGTGAAGATCGTTGCCGGTGCGGACCACGGCGGCACCGGGGTGCAATTCGGGCAGGAGAACGGGGGCCCGCTCATCACGCGTCCCGCGATCCCTCTGCCCCTGCCCGGCCCCGACTGGATCGACCTCTACCTGACGATCGATCCGGCGGCGAGCACCGTCACGCCACTGTTCATCGCCACGACCGGCAATGTCCCGGGCCCGGTCCAATCGATGGGCGGTCCCGCCAACATCCCGGCGTCGTGGCTGGCGGGACCGCAGGGGCTCGCAATCGGTCTGATCTCGACGTCGCGCGGGTCGGGGGCGCCCTTCCCGGCGACGTGGGACTTCCTCAAGGTGCGCGCCGGCCAGGCGGTGGAGTGCTCATCCGATCCCGACTGCGCCGACGCCAACCCCTGCACCACCGACGTCTGCCAGTCGTACACCTGCCTGCACCTGAACAACTCGGACCCCTGCAACGACGGCATCGCCTGCACGACCGGCGACGTCTGCGCCGCCGGCGTCTGCTCCGGCAGCGACACCTGCCCGGCGGGACAAGGATGCGACCACGCGACGAACGCCTGCATCCCGCTGAACGTCGATCTCGACAACGACGGGCTGGTCGGCACCGCCGACCCGTGCCCGACGGCGGCGCGCAACCTGTGCTTCGGACCGGTGGCCGTCGAGACGGCGCAGGGGCGGACGATCCGGATCAACGCGGGCACGAGCGGCGACGAGTGCACCGGTCCCAAGACCGACTGCACCGGCCGGACCTGGAACGACGACTACGGCTACAACCTCGTCCTCGGCGGCGATGCGTGCAACCTCGGCGGCGGCGGGGAAGGGTGCGTCATCAGCGGCATCACGACGATCTTCGGCTGCGAGGACGAGTCCACCGAGGACCTGTTCCAGTGCGAGCACTACGACGACGAAGGGGGGGCGGAGCTGCAGTACTCCTTCGCCGTCCCGAACGGGCCGTACCTCGTGAACCTCTATTTCGCCAACTCCTACTCGGGGACCGCCACCGTCGGGACGCGCGTCTTCAACATCCTGGTCGAAGGGGCGGTCGCGTACGCCAATTTCGACACGGTGGCGGCGGCGGGCGGGAGCGGCATCGCCGTGGTCCGATCGAAGGTCGTCAACATCACGGACGGGACGCTCAACATCTCCTTCGGGCACGTGACCGAGAATCCCGCGCTCAAGGCGATCGAGGTGCTGCGGCAGGACCGGGACGGCGACGGCTTCTTCCCGCCGGCCGACTGCGACGACCTCAACCCCGCCGCGCACCCCGGCGGGAGCGACGCGAACTGCAACGGGATCGACGAGAATTGCAGCGGCGCCGCCGACGAGGGGTATGCCCCGGTGGCCACCGTGTGTGGAACCGGTCCCTGCGCCCGGGCCGGCACGACCGCGTGCATCGGCGGCGCGGTCCAGAACTCCTGCGTGCCGGGGGAGCCGTCGGCCGAGGTCTGCGACGGACTCGACAACGACTGCAACGCGGTCATCGACGACGCGCCGCCGCTCCAGGCGATCGCGTCGCTCGACGTCGCGACCGGGGCCGCCCCGTCCGACGCGGCCCTGTCGTGGGGGACGATCGCCGGCGCCTCCGGCTACGACCTGGTGCGCGGCGACCTGCGCACCCTGGTCGAGGGGGGCGGCGCCTTCGCGACGGCCATCCAGGCGTGCCTCGCCGACAACACCGCCGCGCTGGGGATGGTCGAGAGCGGCACCCCGGCTTCAGGGGAAGGCTTCTTCTACATCCTGCGCGGGGTCAACTGCACCGGCGGCTCCTGGGACGAAGGGGGAAGCGGTCAGGCGGCGCCGCGCGGTCCGTCCTTGGCCCTCTCGCCCGCCGCCTGCCCCTGAGGCGCGCCGCCGCGCGCTGCCGCGGAGGCGACATCCGGGATGTCGGCGGCGGATCGCGCCGCGCCGACCGCCTCCCAGCCGGGCCGGTACAGGACGTCGATGTACTCCTTCACCATGCGCCGCGCCGAGAAGCGCGGCGTGAGGGTGGCGAGCGCGGCGCGCATGATCGCCAGCCACCGGTGCGGCAGGCCGTCGCCGTTCCGTTCGTAGTAGGCCGGGACCACCTCCGACTCGAGAAGGCGGTACAGATCGGCGGCGTCGGCGGCATCCCGCTCGTCGCCGTCGGGGCCCGGTTCGGGGGAGCCGATGGCCCAGCCGTTGGACCCGTCAAACCCTTCGGCCCACCAGCCGTCGAGCACGCTCAGGCTCGGGACGCCGTTGAGGGCCGCCTTCTGGCCGCTGGTACCGCTCGCCTCGAGCGGCGGGCGCGGTGTGTTGAGCCAGACGTCCACCCCCTGCACCAGGTGCTGCGCCGCGTGCAGGCCGTACTCCTCGACGAAGGCGATGCGGCCGGCGAAGCCGCGGTCCTCCGCCGCCCGGTAGATGTCCTGGAGCACCTGCTTGCCCGGCTCGTCGGCCGGGTGCGCCTTGCCGGCGAAGACGATCTGCACCGGCCGGCGCGGGTCGCACACGATGGCCCGCAGACGCGCCGGGTCGCGGAAGACGAGCGACGCACGCTTGTAGGTGGCGAAGCGGCGGGCGAAGCCGAGGGTGAGCGTCTCCGGGTCGAAGAGCGCCCCGGAGGCCAGGACCTGGGGCGGCGAGGAGCGTCCGTCGAGGAGCCGGCGCCGCGAGCGCGCCAGCAGGAACCGGTGCAGGCGGCGCTTCAGGGCGAGGTGCGTCTCCCACAGCTCGGCGTCCGGGATCGCCTCCACCTTCTTCCACAGCGCCGGGTCGTCGTGGCGCGCCGCCCAGTCGTCCCCGAGGTGGCGCTGGAACAGCGCGTCCATCTCCGGGGCGATCCAGGAGGGGACGTGCACGCCGTTGGTCACCGCGACGATCGGCGCGTCCCCCGGTGCCCGGTCGGGCCACAGCGCTCCCCACATGCGGCGCGACACCTCGGCGTGCCGGCGGCTGACGGCGCTGTGCCGCCCGCACAGCCGGAACGCCAGCACGCTCATGTTGAACGCCTGCCCATACGGCTCCTGGTGCGCCCCGAGCGCCAGGAAGCGATCGCGATCGAGGCCGAGGGTGGGCCAGTAGGCGGCGAGGTACTTCTCCACCAGGCCGAACGGGAAGGCGTCGTGCCCCGCCGGCACCGGCGTGTGGGTGGTGAAGACGCTGGCGGCGCGCACCGCCTCCACCGCCTGCGGGAACGGCATCCCCGCTTCGACCTTCTCGCGCACCCGTTCCACCATCATGAAGGCGGCGTGCCCTTCGTTGGCGTGCCACACGCCCGGGCGGATGCCCAGCGCGCGCACCAGCCGCGCCCCGCCGATGCCGAGGAGGATCTCCTGCAGGAGCCGTGTCTCCTGGTCGCCGCCGTACAGGCGCGCCGTCAGCTCCCTCTCCCACGGCGAGTTCTGCTCGAGATCGGTGTCCATGAGCAGCAGGGTCACGCGCCCGACCTCGACGCGCGACACCTGCACGTGCAGCAGGTGCCCCGGGAGCTGCAGCGTCAGGAGGAGCGGCCGCCCCTGCGCGTCGCGCAGCGTCTCCGCCGGGGCGAAGTCCCGCTCGAGCCTCTGGTACGACTCCTCCTGCCGGCCATCGGGGGCGATGCGCTGCTTGAAATACCCCTGCGGGTACATGAAGCCGACGCCGACGAGCGGCAGGCCGAGGTCGCTCGCCTCCTTGACGATGTCGCCCGCGAGCACCCCGAGGCCGCCCGAGTAGACCGGCAGCGTCTGGTGCACGCCGAACTCGGCGGAGAAGTACGCCACCGGCAGGGCGGCGTGCTTCGGCGCGTGCTGCGTGAACCAGCCCTCCTGCGGCGACATCGCCCGGTCGAATGCCGCGAGCAGCCGCTCGAGGCGCGGCATGAAGTCGGCGTCCGACTCGAGCGCCTTGAGCTTCGCCTCGTCGAGGGCGGCGAGGATGCGCAGGGGATGGAGGGCGCGCGGGCCGTCCTGCATCCCGGCGGCGTCCGCCAGGCGCTCGAACAGGGACCGCCCTTCAGGCTGCCACGACCACCACAGGTTCCGCGCCAGCTCCGGCAGGCGGGTCAGCGGGCGTGCGGGACTCAGAGGCTCACCGGCCCTTCATGAGCCAGGCGTCGATCTCCTCTTCCGCTTCGGCCCAGTCGCGCTTGGCGTCGCCGCCGGTGAAGCCGCGGCGCTGCGCCTTGAAGTAGGCCGCCTCCGCGATCATCCGCCACCGCGCCTCGGCGGTGAGCGGCTGCTTCGGGCCGGCCGCGGCCGCCGCGGATCCCTGCGTGACGCGCTCCTGCGCGAGCTCCCGGGGGCTCGCCGGCGGCAGCGCCGGCGCCTTCTCCCGTGGGGAGGCGGGGAGGGCCCCGATGGGGGCCGCGTGGGTTGCGGGGGCGGGTTTCGCCGCCTTCTTCTTGTTGTTGCTGGCGGGGGTCTTCCTGGACTTTTCCTTCTCGAGCATTCCGAATCTCCTTGAGGAAGGGCAGAGTCTATAACGCCGCGGCCGTTGTCACCCAATCGTCACGGGTGCGTCACGCAGGCCACCCGGGGACCTATAATTCTCGCAGCCGGGGTGTTCCGACGCCCCCCGGAGACCTTCATGTCACAGACCATCCTCGTGATCGACGACGAGAAAGACATCGTCGAGTTGATTCGCTACAACCTGGTGCAGGCCGGCTATCGGGTGGTGAGCGCCCTCGACGGCCAGCAGGCGCTCGACCTGGCGCGCCGTGAGCACCCCGACCTCGTCGTCCTCGACCTGATGCTGCCGACGCTGCCGGGAACCGAGGTCGCGCGCATCCTGCGTCAGGACGAGAAGACCCGCGCCATCCCGATCATCATGCTCACCGCGCGCGGGTCGGAGATCGACCGCATCGTCGGCTTCGAGCTGGGGGCGGACGACTACGTCGTCAAGCCGTTCTCGCCGCGCGAGCTGGTGCTCCGCATCCAGGCGATCCTGCGACGCGAAGGGCGGGAGGAGAGCGAGGAGCGGATCATCTTCGAGCCGCTCGTGATCGACCTCGCCGCGCACGCCGTGCGGCTCAAGGGGCGGGAGATCGAGCTCACCGCCACCGAGTTCAAGCTCCTGCACCGGCTGGCGCGGCGGCCCGGGCGCGCCTTCAGCCGCGATCAGCTGCTGACCGACGTGTGGGGCTACAGCGGCGATCTCGAGACGCGCACGGTGGACACGCACATGAAACGGCTGCGCGCCAAGCTGGGCGCGATCGGCGCCTGGATCGAGACGGTGCGCGGCCACGGGTACCGCTTCCGCCCGGACGGGTTCGCCGCGGCCGACTGAAGGAAGAGAAACCCTGCGACTCCGCCCCCGCCTGACCGTCTCCTTCATCCTCGTGGCGCTGCTGTCGGCGACGACCGCCGGCCTCGCGCTCCACACCGCCATCCGCCGCGACATCATCGAGCAGGAGATCGAGCGGATCACCCTCGCGCTGCGCCTCGCGGCCGACCTTTTGGCGCGCGACGGGCTCGCCTTCGTCGGCCCGCCTGCGGCCGACGCGGCGGCGGACCGGCTCGGCGCGGAGCTGGGGGTGCGGGTGACGATCATCGCGGCCGACGGGGTCGTCCTCGGCGACAGCGACCTCGACGCCGAGGGGCTGGCGCGGGCGGAGAACCACGCGTCGCGCGAGGAGGTGCGCCAGGCGCTCGCCGGCCGCAGCGGCCACGCCGTGCGGCGCTCCGCCACGCTCGGGCGGGAGATGCTCTACGCGGCGCGGCCGATCGATCCGGGGCGCCCGGAGCGGGGCGTCATCCGGCTGGCCCTGCCGCTGACCGCGGTCAGCCGCGCGCAGGCGCGCGTGGGGACCCTGCTCGCCGGGGCCGCCCTGCTGGCGGTGGCCATCGCGGGGCTCGCCGGCTGGATGGCGGCGCGGCGCCCGGCGCGCCGCCTGCAGGAGATGAGCGACGCTGCCGCCGACATCGCCGCGGGGCGGATGGGGGCACGCGCCCATCCCGGCTCGGGGGACGACGAGGTCGCCGATCTCGGCCGGTCGCTCAACCGCATGGCCGGGCAGCTCGAGGATCGCCTCGCACTCCTCGGCCGCGAGCGCAACCAGCTGCACGCGCTCGTCGAGGGGATGGTGGAAGGGGTGCTCCTGCTCGACGCCGAAGGGCGCATCGTCCTCGCCAACGCCGCCTTCGCGCGCATGTTCCGGGTGCAGGGGCCGCTCGCCGGCAGGACGCCGCTCGAGTCGGCGCGGGTCCCGGCGCTGCGGGAGGCGATCGACGCGGCGCTCGTGGCGGACGAGCCGGTGGAGCGCGACCTGACCTTGCCGGCCGATCCGCCGCGCGACATCCGGGCGAGTCTCGCGGCGATCCGCGAGGCGGGGGGCATCGTCGGGGCGGTGGCGGTGTTCCACGACGTCACCGAGCTGCGGCGGCTCGAGCAGGTACGGCGCGAGTTCGTCGCCAACGTGTCGCACGAGCTGCGCACGCCGCTCACCGCCATCAAGGGCTACGCCGAGACGCTGCTCGACGGCGGGCTCGCCGACCCGATCCGGTCGGCGGAGTTCGTCGAGGTGATCGCCCGGCACACCGAGCGGCTCGGAGTCCTGATCGAGGACCTGCTCGACCTCGCCGCGGTGGAGCAGGGGGAGGCGCGGGTCGAGATCGGCTCGGTCCGGCTCGGCGAGGTCGTGTCGCAGGCCGAGTCGGTGGTGCGGGCGGCCGCGGCGGAGAAAGGCCTGGCGGTGCAGGTCGATCTCCCCCCGACGCTCCCACAGGTCCGCGCCGACCGCGACCGGCTGGCGCAGGTGCTCATCAACCTGCTCGACAACGCCGTCAAGTTCACCCCGCCGGGCGGCCGGGTGGGCGTGGCGGCCGGGTCCTCGGACGGGCTGGTGACCATCGCCGTCAGCGACACCGGGGTCGGCATCCCGCCGGCCGACCTGCCGCGCATCTTCGAGCGCTTTTACCGGGTCGACCGCTCCCGCGACCGCCGCGAAGGAGGCACCGGCCTCGGCCTCGCCATCGCCAAGCACCTGACCACGGCGATGGGAGGGCAGATCGAGGTCACGAGCCGCCCCGGCGCCGGCAGCACCTTCCGCGTCACCCTGCGCGCCGCCTGAGCTCGGCGCCGGCGCGCCGGAGGTTCATCGCGTCAGGTTCGAAGGGCATCTTCCCTGAAGGATCCATCCGCGGTTCCGGAGAAAGTCTTCCATGCGCGCACGGACCTCGTCATGGAATCCCGGCACGCAGGGAAGGTGCGTAGACCGGGGCTCCTCCCGTCCGGAGTGCCCGGGGACCTGCCGGCAGACGAAGACGGCCTGCTCCATCAGCGCGGGCAACAGCCCGGGGGGACGGCTGCAGACTTCGTAGCGACGTCCTCTAGTACCGAGTACATCTCCCACCGGTTGCCGTCGCGATCGTAGCGCCAGTGATTGAACCATCCTGCGCGATCTCCGTCGTGACGCCACTCGTACCGATCGTTGTGATGATGCCAAAACCATGGATGAGCGCGTGCAGACGCGACAAGCGTCAAGCTCAAGCCAGCAGCCAGGACCGCCGAAACT
>Ga0111538_10012967_pt1 | contig 10998 bp, 12 predicted proteins | sample SoiMethybrSBSTD1_FD_79669 | JGI IMG/M metagenome (GOLD analysis project Ga0111538, IMG submission 79669) | Bulk soil microbial communities from a Populus tree surrounding site in Tennessee, USA - Soil MetaG P. TD hybrid SBSTD1 (version 2)... | ecosystem: Environmental > Terrestrial > Soil >... | reverse complement strand
CTGACCTTGGTGCTGCGCGGCTCGTTCCGCGACGAGACCGGCCGCTACGCGCGCGGCGACGTCGCCGATCTCGACGAGACCGTCGAGCACCAGCCCGTCGTCCCCCGGGACGGCGGCGACTGCATCTGCCTGATCGCCAGCGAGGCGCCCGAACGCTTCCAAGGGCTCGTTGCCCGCCAGTGGCAGCGCGTGCGCGGGGTGTAGGGCTCGGCTCATGGTCGCGCGTTGGCGCACGGCGTGGATCACCGGGGCCAGCACCGGCATCGGCCGCGCGCTGGCGGTGGCGCTGGCCGAGCGCGGCGTCAAGGTGGCGGCCTCGGCGCGTTCCGCCGACGCGCTTGCCGAGCTCGCCCGTGCGCATCCCGGCATCGCACCACTGCCCCTCGACGTGCTCGATGCCGCGGCGATGGCGGAAGCGGTGCGCAGCATCGCCGGCACGCTCGGGCCCATCGATCTCGCCGTGCTCAACGCCGGCACCTGGGAGCCGATGTCGACGCGCAATTTCTCCGCCGCCAAGGCGGCACGTTCCATGGCCGTCAACTATCAGGGCATCGCCAACGGCCTCGAGGCGCTGCTGCCGGCGATGCTGGAGCGCGGCGCCGGCCACATCGCGCTGATGGCCTCCGTCGCCGGCTATCGCGGCCTGTCGCCGCTGACGGCCGCCTATGCGCCGGCCAAGGCCGCGGTCATCAATCTGGCGGAGTGCCTGCGCAACGACCTCGGCACGCACGGCATCGCGGTCAGCGTCATCAACCCCGGCTATGTCGCCACGCCCATGACCAGCGCCAACAAGTTCCCGATGCCCTTCATCGTCTCGGCCGAGGACGCCGCGCGACGCATCGTGCGCGGCCTCGAGAAGCGCAAGTTCGAGATCGCCTTCCCCTGGCAGCTGGCCGCCATGATGAAGCTCGGCCGTCTGCTGCCCAACCGCGCCTTCTTCTGGTACGCGCGCACCTTCCTCGCGCCGCCGCGGCGGAAGCCATGAACCCGCTAGGCTTGTCGCGCGGCCAGCGCCTGGCGCAGCACGCGCGCGTAGTTCTCCATGGCGAGCTTGCGAACGCGGCTCTCGCTCATGCCACGGCGTTCCCAGTAGTCGACCACCCGGCGCAGGTCCGTGTAGTTGCCGATGGCAGGGCCGACCAGGCCGTTCATGTCGGTGCCGAAGGCGACGTGGTCCTCGCCCAGCCAATCCGCCATCTCCGCCAGCCGGTTGGCGTAGCCCTCGAGACTGGAGCCGACGTCGGTGCGCAGCGCCCACAGGCCGACCACACCGCCCTTGGCGGCGATGGCTTTGGCGCCGTCGAGGCTCAGCTGCCGGGCGCGCCAGGCCGGCATCGACCAGTTCGGCTTGGCATCCCTCGTCACCGAGCTGTGCGACCACACCACCGGCGCCTTGGAGATCGCCAGCGCCTGGGACACCGCGGCGTCGCTGCAGTGGGCGAGATCGATCAGGATGCCCAGCCGGTTGCACTCCTCCACGACCTTCTTGCCGAAATCGGAGAGGCCGTTATGCCGCGGCGCCTCGGTCTGGAAATCGCCGATCGCGTTGTTGATGTAGTGCACGAGCTGGATGTGCCGGATGCCCGCATCGTAGGCGGCCGCGACCTGGCTCAGATCGTCGTCGAGGAAGCTCGCCCCTTCGACCGAGAGCACCACGTGCGGCTCGCCCTTCAGCGCCAGCTCCACGTCGGCGGGCGTGCGCACGATCTTCAGGTTCTGCTCGGCGAGATAGGCCTTGATGCGCGCCAGGTCGCGCTGGAACCAGGCCAGCGTCTCGCCCGCCTTCGGCACGCTCTTCTGCTTGAGGCCGCGCGGGGTGGGCTGCATCCACAAGAGGTCGCCGACCAGCGACCAGGCCACGAGCGTCGCCTTGCCGTCGGCCATCCGGCGCGCCAGCGGCTTGAGGCTGTCGGAGTTGGGCCCGGGTGGGAAGAAGATGTGGAAGTGCATGTCGGCAATGTAGATCGGCTCCTTGGCCTGGGCTCCGCTCGCGAACGCCAAGGGCCAGGCCAGCCCCGCCTTCAAGAATCGCCGACGATCCATATGTCAACCCGCGTTTCGAGAACAACCCGGCGGCCGCTCTACTCGAGCATGCCCCTACTCGATCATGATGGTCGCCACGTAGTCCATCGTCCGGTTGACGTTGTTGCCGGGCAGCAGCGTGTTGATGAGAAAAGACGTCGGCGAATAGTTTTCGGGAATGCCCCGGTTGAAGGCCATGCTGACCATGCGCGCCTCCATGGTCGGGCCCCAGCTCCCGCCGACGCCCAAGTAGTATTTTTCGAGCGGCGCAAACTTCGGCTTCATGGACTCCGCCAGCGTCTTGTGCCCGGCCGACAGCTTGGCCACTCCGCTGGGGGTGTCGACGAACACCGCATGCAGCAGCTTCTTCCTTTGCTCGGTCGGGAGCTTCAGGGAGTCCACCACCAGCAGCGGCCCTTCGGTCAGGCCGGCGTAGGAATAGCGCCCGCGACGGGTGATGTAGTCGCCGGTGGCGCTCATCGGCTTCATCGGCTCGCGCACGCACGAGGGGATGCGGCTGCCCTTGAAGGCGTCTGCGGCCTTGGCCGGATCGCAATCCCTCAGCGACAGCAGCGACCACGCGAACTCCGAGCAGAACATGTCCACCGTGCCCGGCGGATTCTGCCCGAGCGCGATCTGGCCCAGGTGCTTGACGAACTCCAGCGACTTGCCGCGCTTGAACTTGGGCGCGTTGTAGTCCTGATTGAAGCTGATCTGGCTCGGATAGACGCGGCCCGAGCTGGCGGCAAGCCGGCTCGCCCATTCCAGCAGGTTGGCACGCTGCACCGCCGTCAGGTTGCGCGGGCGGATGACGTGGATGAACGACAAGGTGCGGTAGTGCTCGCTGTTGAGCTCGCCGCGGGCGCCCAGGTATTCGGCGTTCAAGGGGTTGTCGATGTTGTGCAGCACCCCGTTCTTGATGTAGGCGACGCCGGTGTGGCTGATGCCCATCTGCACGTTGGGATAGCCGCCTGCGCCTCCCCACTCCGCTCGAAACGTCAACAGCAGATCGCCGGTTTCGACGAGCCCGCTCTTGCCGAGCCGCTGGGCGAGCCCGGCGCGCTTGGCAACGACGAGGCGCAAGCCCACGTCGCGTCCCGTGGCGTCGGGGTGCTTGAAGTCGATCAGGCGATCGGAGGTTTCGATGCTCTTGGGGAGCGCCGCGCGGGCGCTGTTGGGCACGGCGAAATAGACGGGAATCTTCAGCCGGCGCGCCATCTCCTGGTTCGCCTTCTCGTCGAAGGCGAAGTCTTTGCCCAGGGCCGGCCCGGCACTCATCGTGGCCGCCAGCAAGAACGCGGAAACCAATCGTACGGCCTGCATGCGTGCCCTCCCCTCGCGGACGCTTCAGAGCCCGCGCACCAAATTGCCGATCATCAGCACCATGTAGGCCACCATCGCCAGCCAGTACTCCTGGTGCGGGAGATAGCGCGGCACGTTGATGCCGATGGCGCCGAACTTGGAGACGAGCGCCAGCACCGCCAGCACCAGCGAGATCAGGAACACGAAGATCGACGGCGGGTTGAGACGCATGACAGTGGGATCTCTCTAGGGGAGGTAGGGAATAGGGAGTGGGAGTAGGGAAGCATTGCCATAAAGTGCGCCAACTCACTACTCCCCACTCCCTATGCCCCACTCCCTACTTCCTATTCGCCCACCACAAGTTCCGGCTCGCAAGCGACTGGGAAGTTGACCGAATTGGCAATGTAGCATTTCTCGTGCGCGGCGTGATGCAGCTCGCGCGCCTTGGCGGCATCGCTACCCCTGGCGATGGTCACCTTGGGGTGGAGCGTCACCTGCTTGAAGAAGCCGCCCTTGGCGCGGTCCTCGACCATCGCGCCCGTCGCGTCGTCCCGGTAGGCCAGCACGTTGACGCCGCGCTCTGCGCACAAATGCAAGTACCAGAGCATGTGGCAACTCGACAGCGCGGCAACCAGCAGCTCCTCGGGGTTGTACCGTCGCCCATCGCCGCGAAAAGCGGGATCGGAGGAGCCGGGCAGATCGGGTTTGCCGGGCGCCGAGTAGACGTGATCGCGCGAGTAGGACGAATAGCTGGAGGTGCCCTTGCCGGCGTTGCCGGTCCAGGTCATCGAGCAGGTGTAGGTGTGGGTCCTGCCGCTCATGGAGCCAAGCGCGGCCCGCGCGCCCTAGAGGGCCTTGGCCGGCGCCGGAACCGTGGGCGCGACGGGCTCGGCTTCAATGATGAAGCGCACCGGCGCCTCGGCACGGTCGGCTGTCTCGCCGGCGATGCGGCAGGTGACGAGCAACAGGCGCGGATGCACCGCCTGCGAGGTGCGCGCGTGATGGCCGCCGAGCGCCTTGAGGTCGACGACCTCGAGCTGGCGCTCGCGTCCATCCCGACCGGCGATGGTGATGCGGTCGCCGACGGCCAGCGCCTTGGCGAAAGGCGTGGGGCTCTCGACCTCGGCGCGGGTCAGCCAGTAGCCTTCATCGCCCACCTGTGCCGACGGCTTGCCGGCGGCCGACTCGAACGACAGACCGGGCCGCGATGCGTCGAGCGCATTGCCGAAGCCGCGGGTCAGCAGGAGATCGGTGTGCAGTACCGCAGCCGCCGCAGCGGCCGCAGCGGCAACGCCCACCAGGACGACCACGCGGCTCTTCACTGTGCTGCTGGCCATGATTGCCTCCCGAGATCGCGCATGACTCGATCATATAGATCAAATTGGTGGAAGTGTGGAGGAGGGGATTGGGGGAGGGGGAGACCCACCTATCCCGGTCAACCCCTCCTCCACACGCTACGCCGCGGGGAGGCATAGACGCGGCGCAGATGACGCCAAAACGCCAGATTGCAGGCGAGGATGGCAGCAAACGCGAGGCTCAGCAGCAGGAGGGCCTGCTCCCGGCCAGCTTCAGCCTTGGCGGTCCTGTGGACGAAGCGGGGCGATTCGACCGCAAATGCTCCGTTGCGGCTGGGCGTCGCGGCCTCGGGCAGAATCGCTTCGCTGGCGAGGGTCGGCAGGGTTACGGCGTGTGCGCGGATGTCGCTGCCGCTGACGGCGAAGACGGCCAGCCAGAACAACGCCAGCGCCGCCGCGAAGTCGGCAAGCCCTCGAGCAAGCTCGCGCTTGCCGCCGTGGCTTTCGTCGTTCCCGCCTGAACCGCCCTCGAGCATTTCCCTGCTCCCGCCTTCCACCTCGCCGGCGACCCGCACCGCCCGTCCCTACTCGATGCCAATCAAACAAGGCACTTGGGCGGAGGTGAGCCGACAATGTGGCCGGCCGATTGGATTCCTGTGACCGAAAAAAGTAGCGTCGATACCGTGTCTGGAGCGCAACGTTGGCGCCGCCGCATATCCGTCGCGGGCTCGTCCCCGCTGACAGGACGCTGACGGGTCTATGGCGAGATTGCGAAACCGGCGGCCGACGGCCAGATGCTCAGGCCTCAGCGCTCGCGCAGCGCTGGAATGACGGCACGGACCACTGGCCGCCCGGTCGAGGAATCGACCTTCACTTGGCCGCCGACGCGTTCGGCGCGCTGCCGCATGCTGGCGATCTCCACGCTCTGCGAACCGTCGCGGGACCTCATCTTGCTGAAGAGCGAAGCTACGCTGCCATGCCCCGATGCAGCTTTGACCGAACACTCGACGGTGAGAAGCACGTCTTGCCTGGCACCCTCTCCCGCGGGAGCGATCCTGATCAGCGCACTCTCATTGGGAGCGCTCTTTCGCACGGTGGCCAGGCCTTGCTCGACGAGACGAAACAGCGCCAGTTCCACCTGGGGCGCGAGCCGCCCCAAATCCGGGCTCACTTCCAGATCGACCCTCGTGCCGTTGCGCCGCGAATATTCCTCCACATATTGGCCGAGCGCCGTCTCCAAGCCTGCCTCGTCCAGCAGCGGAGGGTGGAGGAAGTACGAGACGGCACGCACCTCCGAGGTGGTGCGTTGCAGCATCTCCTCGAGACGCTGCGCGGCGGCGCGGCCCGATTCCGGCACCGTGCGCAGGACGTCTGTCGCCAGCTCGGCGGCTGCGCGAAGCGTCTCGGCAGTGCTTTCATGCAGGTCCTTGCCGACCCGGCGTCGCTCGTCGTCCCGCGCAGCCAGCAGGCAGCGCGCGAGGTCGCGCGTGATCTGCTCCGATCGGCGGGCGCCGTCGATGGATGCGCCGAGCAGCAGGACCGGGACGGCGAGAGAGGCAAGGAACAGCTGCAGATCCAAGACGTTCTGCTCGGGATTTGCATCGACGAAAATACCGGCCCCGCTCAAGGCCTGCCATATGATGAGCACGGCTGCGAGGAGAACGGCTCCGCTGGCACCCAGCGCCCCGAAGCGAACGGCGGCCCACACGATCGCCGGCAGCGGCAAGTAGAGCAGCGCCGGCAGCAGTCCGTGCACCCGCGACAGCGGCGTGACCTGTCCGAGGACGGAGCACGTCAGGGCGAGGCTGATGGCGACGAGACAGGCCTCGCCATGCCGCCAACTCAAGCGCAACGGCTCGCGCGTCCGGGTCCATTCGAAGAAGGTCAGGGTCGCCGGAGCCAGGGTGAGATTGGCGAGTGCGTTGGCCATGAACCACTGCATCCAGAACAGGCCGTAGTGCTCGAGGGCGGCGCCCTCCGAGATCCGCACGAAAGCCCCGCCGACGGCGGCGATGGCGGGACAGACGACGGCCGCGATCAGGATATAGAGGATCGCCCGCCGAAAGTTGTTGAACCAGGGCGGCTCGCCCAGCAGACGGCGCACGGCGAAAGCGCTCAGGAAGGCCACCATGCAATTGGTTGCGAACGCCACGCCGATTTGCAGCGCGGGCATCCCCACCTGCAGCTCAGCGAGGATGTGCACCGGCAGCGCCGCCGCAGCGTACAGCCACCAGCGCGCATAAGGGGCGAACAGCAAGGCGCAGAAGAGGATGACGTTGGGCGGCCAGAACGGCGCAAATATGCGATCCGACAGAGTGCCGATGAAGAACGCGGCCTCGGCCCCGAGCAAGTAGGCGAGGCTCAGCAGCAGCGGCCCCTTGAGCAGCTCGCCCATGCCCGCTCGGGCCGCCTCGGGCGAAGGCAGCCCGTCGAGCCGCTCGACCAGGCCTTCGAAGAAGTAGGATAGGGGTGTATCGAGTGCGGCGGCCAGTTGCTTCAGCTGCAATGCGCTGACGCGTCGGTGGCCAGCCTCGTAGCTTTCCAACAGCTCGGTTGAGATATCGAGCAGCGCTGCCAGCTCTTGCAGAGAGCGACCGCGGACCGCCCGACATTGGCGGATGCGGGCACCGATATGCGCGTCGAGACTCTGTGCGTGGATCGACCGCGCGGCATCGCCGACCTGCAGGCTCATGGCGATGCACTCGTCGGTCGTGGCCATGCGGGCTGAACAGAGCATGGTCCGAGCAACATGGTCAGCAGGCCCCCCAAATAGTTTTTTCTTGGTGTGTCGTCAGGCTCGTCTAAATCGTGTTCCGCTTCGTGCTCTCCGTGTGGTGCGTTGCTCCGTCAGGCGAGGCCACATCGGGCAACGCACGAGGCGGCTGCAACATTCCACCATCGAGATCGCGCATCTCCGATATGAGCCTCTCGATAGCCTTGGAACGACCGCGACAGAAATAATTGGCCAGCGGCTCGTCGAGAAGAGAGAAGGTCACCCGTTTCTCCGCCATATCCGCCAACAGGTAGATGGCGCCCGCAAGGGCGACCGAGTTGGTGGAAAGGCGCCGATAGGAGACTATCACCCCTCGGGGCCATTCCTGAACATGAACGTATCCGAGCTTCTCGACGGCATGTGTGATAAGCGCGTGCTCCACGGCATGCATGCCCAATGCGTCTCGCAGCGACTGAAATGGCGATCGCAAAGCCCTTCCGTCACAGTCGATCAGGTGATGGATCGCCGGCATCCCCGCCCTCAATCTGTCCGCTAGCTTGGGCGTACGTCGGCCCGATCGGCTAGAAGAGTCTCCCCGCTTGGGGTGCAAAGTCGGAAAAATCTTATCGACATGAAGGCGAGGCAGACAATACGCCGATGTGCGGAGCCACGACATCGCGCTCGCTGCGACACGCGGCAACCGCGACAATTCCGATGCTTGCCAAGCAGTTGGCCGATTGAACGGCGGATAGGAGAAGGCAATCAATTTTGCGTGGGCAGGTGTGTTGGCATTGTCTGTTGCGACCTGGCTTCGCAAGTCTAAGGTGCTGCGGGAATCGAGGGGAGGGATCGCGGCCATGTCCGCCAACACTTTTTCCGGTCGGCCTCTGTATCTCCAGGTCCGTGACGCCCTGGCGGAGCGGATCGCTGCGGGCGCGTGGAAGCCCGGCGCGGCTTTGCCCAACGAGAGCGACCTGGCGCAGGCCTTCGGCGTCGGCGTCGCCACTATGCGACGGGCGCTGCAGACCCTGGAGAAGGAAGGCGTGCTCGGGCGGAGAGGGGCGACTGCGCCGTCTGCGCGCCAGCAGGTCGGCGAAGCGCTGAGCTGTTTGAGCGACATGTGGCGCGCCGATGTTGGTGAAAACTGCACGAAAGTGACGCTGGGCCCCGTGTCATCCGCGATGGCCAGTAGTATGGAGGTGGCGCGACTTGGCTTGCAGGACCAGCGCAAGGTCCATCGCATCCAGCGGGTTCGTCGTTATCGGGATCGGCCGTTCATGATAGAAACGGTGTCCGTGCCTGCTCATCTGTTTCCGGGCGTGGTGAGCAGGATGGAGTTGGCCGCAGACATCTCTCTCATGGCCGAGCACCATGGATTGCGGCTGGGAAAGGCCGAGGAGCGCGCCCACGTCGCCTGTGCGGACTTGACCGTTGCACAGGCTCTCGGCATCGCTTCGGGAACGTCCGTGCTGGTCCTCGATCGTATGACGTTCGCCGGCGATGGGCGCGCCGTCGAATGGCGCGTCGGCCATTGCCACTTTGCGCACATGGCCAATGCCGGCATCTGAAGCATCTACGGGATGGAGAGGCTTCCATGATGAACGATTGCCAATCCGGAGACCGCACCGGCCTCCGCGGAATGTGGTACCAGATCGGAGCGCGTTTACGTGAACGGCGCCTTCAGCTCGGCATCACGCAAGCCGCGACGGCGGTGCACCTCGGCGTCTCGACGCAAGATTACGAGCAGTTCGAGATGGGAAACGTCCGCATTGCGCCGGCGCTGTTGCTGCAGGCGGGGGATCTTTTCAAAGTCCCGCTATTTTATTTTTTTCAGGGCCTGCCGTCCGCAGAGGACGATGTCGAGCCGACCGCGGCTGCCGCCGATTCGCAGCTTGTCGTTGCGACCGACGACGATCGACTGGCAGCGCTCGTCAGCGACTTTCAAAGCTCTACCGCCGAGGGGCAAGGTTATCTGCTGTTGCTGGCGCGCGCATTTGCCGACGACGCCCGCGAGCAATAGTGGGGCAGAAGGGGGTCAGCCCCCTCGCTCATGCGCTCGCGTGCGTTCTAGTCGCCACACCGGTGGCGAGGGGTCTGACCCCCTTCTAGCGCGGCACCAGCTCCGCCGAGCGCCGGCCGTTGAGGCCGTCGGCCACGGCCCGTTCGAGCGCCGCGGGTCCGGCTTCCGCCGCCATACTGTCAGGCAGCACCCACATGACGTAGTCGTCGGCGTGAACGCCGTGCGTGCACGACAGGCGACCGGCCTCTGAGCGGCAGCCGGAGTCGCTGAGCACGGTGTGCACCTCGCGCCGGTCGTGCCTGAAGACGTGCAGATCGACGGGCTGCAGATAGCCCGGCAACGATCCGAGATCGACGCCGCGGAAGACGCAGCCCAGCGAGTTGCTGCATGCGCCGGCGCGGATCCCGAACGTATTGCCGAACTTGAAGGCCCTGCGTCCCGGCATGAACACCGCCGGCTGGTCGGGGCCGGCGCTGATATAGCAGCCGTCCGGCACGCACAGGATGGGATCGGCGACCCTGGGCCCGCGACGGCGAATGCCGTAGTTGCCGGGCTCCAAAGTCAGAAGCACGGTGACCCGCGTCTCGCGCAAGCGGGCCGGCGCTGCGACGGACAATTCCGGGGCTGGCCTGGCCGCAGGGATTTCGAGGGCGGTCTCGGGGTGCATCTCGGCGGCCGCAACCCGCGCGCCCGGCCGCGGTTGGGGGCTCGCCGCCACAGGCGGTGCCGGGGCGGGCTCCGCCGCGACGGGTGGCAACATGACGGCGGCCGGAGGCGAGGCGGGTGCGGGCACGCGTGCCGCAACGCGCGGCTCGACAGTTGCCGCAGGCTGCGTCTCCGGAGCGACGTCGGCGACCCTCGGGGGATCGTCCGACACCGCAGCTGGCTCCGGCGTACCGTTGGCTGGGGCGGTTGCGTCAGATACCGCAGTCGATGGCACCGGCGTCGTTGCGGCAGTCTGCGTCTCGGTCGGGCGCCGCGCCTGGGCGGCCAGCCCCGCCTCGCGGATCTGGCGGACGCGATTGAGCTTCTCCGTCAGGCGCCGGATCTCCTCGGTGCGCCGGCGCGCAAGGCCTTCCTCCTCCGCCGTCTCTGCACGCCGCTCGTCGCCCTGGCCGGCCAGCAGCGCCTCGGCCCTGGCGCGCTCCTTCTCGGCCTCCTCGACCAGGCGCCGCGCCTCCTGCGTCAACCGTGCATACTCATCTGCCGATCGCATCTCCTCGGCCTCGCGCCGGGCGCGGGCCAGCATGTCGGCTTCGTCGGCCTTGCGATCTTCGGCAGCCCGTCTGGCGGCATCGGCGGCCTGGCGCCGGGCTACGGCGGCCTTCCGGGCGGCCCGCGCTTTCAGCGCCGCGGCGCGCCTCTTGGCTGCCGCCGCCTCCTGCTCGGCCTTCTGGGCCGCCCCGGCCTTGTCCTTTTCGACGTCCTTGTCGACTGGCTTGACCTCGACCGACTTGCCTTTGTCGGCACCCTGCGCACTGCCGGCGAACTTCTCGGCCATCTTGTGCGCGGCGTCATTGGCGTGCGCCGGTGCACCCAGCATCAGTCCCACAGCCATCGCCGCGGCGACGCCGCGCGCAACCGCCCGTCCGGACATTTGCCCACTCCCTGAACGCGATCCACGTCGGCGAATGAAGCGCGCCGGT
>Ga0111538_10012961_pt1 | contig 11000 bp, 7 predicted proteins | sample SoiMethybrSBSTD1_FD_79669 | JGI IMG/M metagenome (GOLD analysis project Ga0111538, IMG submission 79669) | Bulk soil microbial communities from a Populus tree surrounding site in Tennessee, USA - Soil MetaG P. TD hybrid SBSTD1 (version 2)... | ecosystem: Environmental > Terrestrial > Soil > Tree... | reverse complement strand
CTCCAGCGAGTGGGCCATGCTCATGGAGTCGGCCGCGCGCAGGAGCTCGTCGGCCAGGTACGTCTTCACGTACACGTACAGCACGCGGTTGAGCGGGTCGCGGGCCGGCGTGCGCGCGAAGTGCTCCTCCAGCACGTGCACCGGCGCCTCCAGGTCCAGGTCCGCGGCCAGGCCAGGATCGAGCAGCTCCCGGCGCAGGGCCGCTTCCGTCTGCTGCAGGAGGCGCCGGCTCACGCGCTGGTCTCCGGCCAGCGCGGCCAGGCGGGCGAAGCCGCGCCCCCGCGGGTGCAGGGGAGCCAGGGCCAGCGCGGCCCGGCGCAGCGGGGCCGGCAGGCGGTCGAAGCGGGCCAGCGTGTCCACCACCCGGTGGGTGGGATAGGACGAGAAGAGCTCATCGCCCCCGATGCCGGCCAGGGCCACCGTCACGTCGCGGCGGGCCAGGCGGGAGACGAAGTGGCCCTGCACCAGCGACTGCAGCGGCTCGTCGTTGGCCTCCAGCAGCCCGGGCAGCGCCGCGGCCGCCTCGTGTGCGCCCACGCCCTCGTCGGTGTGGCGTGCGCCCAGGGCCCGGGCCAGGCGGCGCGCGGCCGGCCGCTCGTCGGCGCCGCCCTCGAACCCCACGGTGAACGTGCGCAGGGCGGCGTCCGTATCGCGCGCGGCCAGGGTGGCCATCAGGCCGGAGTCGATGCCGCCGGAGAGGAACACGCCCAGCGGCACGTCGCTCACCAGCCGGCGCTTCACCGCGTCGGCCAGCAGCGCTCCGATCTCCTCCTCGTAGGCGCGCGCCCCGCGGTCGGCTTCCTCCTCCAGCGCGCAGTCCCAGTAGCGCACCACCCGCGGGCCGGAGGCGTCGGCCAGCAGGTAGTGCCCGGCGGGCAGGCGGCGCACACCGCTGAAGAAGCTGCCCGGCTCGGGCACCGTGAACGAGGCCAGGTAGTGGGGCAGCGCCGCCGGGTCCAGGCGGCGCTCGACCAGGCCCGAGGCCAGCAGGGCCTTGATCTCGGAGGCGAAGACGAGCGTGCCGCCCTCGGCCTCGGCGTAGACGAGCGGCTTCACGCCCAGCCGGTCGCGGGCCAGGAAGAGGCGGCGCGCCGGCCGGTCCCAGACGGCGAAGGCCCACATGCCGTTGAGCCGGGCCAGCACCTCCGGCCCCCACTGCGCGTAGCCGCGCAGCACCACCTCCGTGTCGCAGCGCGTGCGGAAGGTGTGGCCGTGGCCCTCCAGCTCGGCCCGCACCTCGGGGGCGTTGAAGACCTCGCCGTTGTAGACGATGGTGAAGGCCCCGTCTTCGGTGGCCATGGGCTGGGCGCCGCCGGGGATGTCGATGATGGCCAGGCGGCGGCTGGCCAGTCCCACCGCGGGGCGGCCCTCGTCCACGTGGAAGCCGGCCCCGTCGGGGCCGCGGTGCGCGATGCGCGTGGCCATGCGCTCGAGCTGCGCGCGGTCCACCGGCCGCCCGTCACGGTGCAGCAGGCCCGCGATGCCGCACATCAGCCGCGGCTCACGAGGCGCGGCCGAGCAGGCGACGCAGCGCGGCCCTCTCCCCCGGCTCCAGCAGCAGGCGGTAGGCGAGCAGCGCGAAAGCCGAGGTGGCCACGAAGCCGGTGGCCAGGGCCGGCAGCAGCCCGGCGAAGGCGCGCGCGCCCAGCGCGTAGGCCGCGGCCAGCACGGCCACGGCCAGCAGGGGGCCGGCCACGGCGCGGGCCAGCGCGAGCGGGCGGATGGCGAGGAGCGTGCGCGACACCGTGATCAACAGCGGCGGCGTGCCCACCAGCAGGGCCAGGAGGAAGGCGGCGGCGGCGCCCGGCGCGCGCCAGCGGGGAACGAGCGCCAGGCTGCCCAAGAGGCCCACGGCGGCCACCGCCGCAGTGTAGACCAGAACCCACATCGGCCTGCCCTGGGCGCGGGCCACATCGGCCGGGGGGCCGGACAGGGCCAGCACCAGCCCGGCCGCGGCCAGGAGGCGGAGGCAGGGCGCGGCGGCCTGGGCGAAGCCCGGGCTCACCCAGGCGGCCAGCAGCGTGGGCGCGAAGACGGCCAGGTAGGCGGCCACCGGGCCCATGGTGAGCAGGGTGAGGCGCACGTGGGCGCGGAACGCGCCGGCCAGCCCGCCGCCGCCGGGCGCGGCCGCGGCCGCGCTGGCGAAGGGCAGGAAGGCCAGGCTGGCGGCCGCGATCAGCATGGCCAGCTTCTGCAGCACCAGGTGCGGCACCGAGAAGGCGGGGATCTCGGCCGCGCCCACCAGCGCCCCCAGCACCAGCGGCGGGCCGTTGATCATCCACTGGTAGGCGATGCCGGCCAGGAACACCACCGCACCGAAGCGCGCCATCTCCAGCGCCGTGCGCCGGTCGGGGCGGGGCCGGGCCAGCACCCGCGCGCGGTGCGCGCCCGCCACCAGCAGCAGCAGTCCCAGCAGCGTCACCGCGGCCTGCAGGCGGAAGAGGCCGCGCAGCGCGCCGCCCAGCGCCACCACCGCCACCGAGCCCAGGCTGGCCGCGGTGCCGACCACGCCGCGGGTGGCGTTGAGCCAGCCCACGCGGGCCAGGGCCTGCAGCACCGCGGAGAGGAAGCTGGAAACGAACGACACGCCCAGGATGAAGGCGCCCCAGCGGAAGGCGGTGAGCGCCTCGCCCTGCAGGTCCGGCGGGACGTTGAAGAAGGAGCGCGTGAGCCAGCCCGCGCCCGCGCCCAGCACGGCCGCGCCCAGCAGCCCCGCCCCCACGAAGACGAAGGCCGAGGTCTCCAGGATGGCCCGCTCCTCGTCGCGCCGGTCCGCGGCTCGGGCCCGGGCCAGGTAGACGATGGTGGCCTGCCCGAAGCCCAGCTCCAGGTTGGAGAGCTGGCCGGACACCGCGGCCACCATGGCGAACACGCCGTAGGCGGCCGGGCCCAGGTGGCGCAGCAGGAAGGGCGTGGTGAAGAGGCCGATGGCGGCCAGCCACACCTGCACCGCGGCCGCGCCCGCGGCCTGGCCCAGGAGCTGTCCGCCGCGCTCGGCCCGGTCCTTCATCGCGCGCCCGTGCGCGCCCGCAGGCATTCGGCCCAGGGCCCGGCCGCGCCCAGGCAGGCGATCATCTGCGGGGCGGTGAAGCGCTCGGCGACCTCCGCCCCCAGCAGGCGCACGGGCACGGGCGTGGCTCCCAGCGCCGGCAGGTCGAGGCCGTACGTCTCGCGCTCCAGCACGTCGGCCCCTTCGCCATACGCGATGCCCACGCCCTGCGCGCGCAGCCCCCGCAGCTCCGCCGGGGTCAGGCTGTGGGCCAGCACGGTGCCGTCGGGCGCGCGCCAGGCGGCGTTGGAGAGCGGGTCGGCGGGCACGCCGGGCGCGAGCTCGTCCACCCGCGCCGCGCGCGCTTCGCCCCAGCGCCAGGCGTCGAGCCAGTAGGCGAGCACCACCACCCCGGAGCGCGGACGGCGGGCCTCCACCTGCGCGTACACCTGCTGCATGTTCACGCGCGCCACCACGTCCTTGGCCAGCAGGCCGTTGTTGGCGCGCAGCACCGCGTGGACGCCGCCCGCGTCGCGGTCCACCACGTCCGGGTAGACGACACCGTAGGACAGGAACGCGGCCGCCAGCAGCATCCGGCCGCGCCCAGAGGTCCAGCGCGAGAGGGCGATCAGCGCCAGCGGCACGGCAGAGGTCAAGTAGGCCGACTTCCCCGGGTGCAGGAACAGGAAGGCCACGAAGGCGCACACCAGCAGCGCTCCGGCCACGGCCAGGGGATCGCGCTGCCGCAGCGTGTTCAGGGCCGTGGCCCGCGCGCGCACCAGGAGCGCGGCCAGGGCCAGGGCCGGCACCAGTCCGACCGCCGACGCCAGGGCGGCCACCCAGCCCATGAGGCGCCCGGAGGGCAGGAAGCCGGTGTTGAGCGGGGCGGGGTGCCGCAGGTAGTAGAGCGCCACCGGCGCCAGGAACGCGGCGGCCACGCCGGCCGCGGCCAGGCCCGCGCGGATGCGCCCGGCCCGGAGGATGAAGGCCAGCGGCACGGCGAAGAGCAGGCACTCGATGCGCGTGGCGCAGGCCAGCCCGAGACTGGCGCCGGCCAGGAGCGGCCGCCCGAGCTGAGCGCCCAGCAGGGCGGCCAGCGCCAGCGTGGTGGCCAGCATGAAATCGGTGCTGTCCGCGCTGGCGATCCAGAACAGGGGATGGACCGCCACCAGGGCCACGGTGGCCAGCGGCGCCGCCACCGCCCATCCGCGGGCCAGCGTCCAGGTGAGCCAGAGCGCCACCAGGGAGAGTGCGAGGTTGAGGCCGTTGGCGGCCAGCGGGCCTCCGGCCGCCATCGGCCACGCGAACAGGAGCTCGTGCAGGGGATGGCCGGGAAAGCGCGAAGGGACGTAGGCGCCGGCCAGCAGGAGTCGGCTGTTGGCGGCCACCGTCCAGACATCGGCGTCCGCGCCGAAGCCGAGGCCGAGCAGCGGGGCGCGGCTCAGGAGGTAGGCGGCCGCGGACGCGGCGAGCAGCTTCCCTGGCCTCCCGCCCTCGGACACGGGCCAAGAGTACACGAGCGCCCGGACCGCATAGCACGACGCCGACCGCGGCTCAGGGCTGGCGGCGGTCGGGCGCGTCCATCTGGGCCGCGGCCAGGAGGGACTTCAGCCGGGGCGGCAGGGCGGTGAAGGAGATGATGAACGCATCGGGCGGCGCGGCGTCGGGCGTCACCTTGGCGTAGGCGTCGGCGGGGATTTCGCGCCCGTCCGGCTCGAGCAGGCGCAGCCGGATCTCCGAGTGCGGGGGCGGCACCACGCGCGCGTGCAGCTCGCCGCTGGTGGCGGAGGCCTTGACCAGCTCGCCCTCGATGGTCTCGCCCTGCACGCGCGGGCCGTGCAGCACCTGGAAATGGACGGCCTGCGCGGCGCGCAGCGGCACCAGCTGGCGCACCCGCTCCGGCACGTCCAGGCGCCAGCGCCCGCTGAGCCCCTTCACCTCGTACACGTTCACAGGATCGGCGAAGCCCTTGGCCCGGAAGCTGAGCTGCTCGCCCACCTTCACGGAGTCGCCCGCCGCCTGCAGCGTGGCCTCGGAGACGAGCACCTGGCCGCCCAGCGTGAACGACTCGATGCGGGCGGTCAGGTTCACGTGGGTGCCCACCACGCCGTATTTGGTGCGGCGGTGGGAGCCGATGTTGCCCACGATCACGTCGCCCGTGTTCACGGCCACGCCCATCTGCACCTCGGGCAGGCCGTCCTTGCGGTTCTGCGCGTTCACGGAGGACATGGCCGACTGCATGGCCACCGCGCAGGCCACCGCCCGCTGCGCGTCGTCCTCGCGCGACTCGGGCGCGCCGAAGAGGGCCAGGATGGCGTCGCCGATGAACTCGTCGATGGTCCCGTGGAAGCGGGTGATCACGTCGGCCATGGCGCCCAGGTAGTTGTTGAGCAGGCGCACCACCTGTGGCGGCTGCAGGTGTGCGGTCAAGGAGGTGAAGCCGCGCAGGTCGCACATGAGCAGCGTCACCGTCTTCTGCGTGCCGCCCAGCTGCAGGCCCTCCGGGCGGCCCAGCAGGCTGGCCACCACCTCGTGGCTCAGGTAGCGGCCGAAGGCGGTGCGGATGAAGTCGTTCTTGAGCTCCAGCTCGTCGGTCAGCTTCTTCACCGAGAGCTGCGTTTCCACCCGGGCCAGGAGCACGGTCAGGTCCATGGGCTTCACCACGTAGTCGTTGGCGCCCAGGGCCAGCGCGCGCACCACGTCGTCGGGCCCGTCCTTGGCCGTGGCCATGATCACGGGCAGACGGTTGCGCTCGAAGCGCCGCCGCACCCGCTCCAGCACCTGCGTGCCCGACAGGCCCGGCATCATCTCGTCCAGCACCATCAGGTCGATGGGCTGTTCGGCGACGATGCGCAGCGCGGCCTCCCCGTCCGGCGCCTCGAGCACGTGGTAGCCCTTGCCCTGCAGGAAGCAGCCGAGGATCTCGCGGTTCTCGTCCACGTCGTCGACCACCAGCACGGTGGCCTTGGGGGGGGCCTCGGCGGTGGGGGGCGGGGTCAGGGTCGGAGCGACAGCGAGAGACACACCCTACGGAGATGCAAGGGCAATGCCACTAGCCAGCGGGCAGGAAGACCCGCATCTCCACGCCGCCCTGGGTGGGGAAGAAGCGGATGAAGCCGCCCAGCGCGCGCACGCGGCGGGGCGAGCCGCCGAAGAGGATGGGATCCCCGGCGGCGATGCGGGTCTGGTCCTCGGAGCTGGGCCCCCCGCTCTGCTTCACCGACACCAGGACGAAGTCGCGCCGCTGCTCGCCGTCGCGGCCCTTCAGGACCACCGACTTGCGGTCGGCCTGCACCGTGAACGACGAGCGGGCGGTGGCGGTGGCCACGGCGCCGGCCAGGAGGTCGCGCAGCGCGCCCTGCAGCTCGTCGGGCGGCGCCACCGGGCTCTCCAGCCCGGTGGGCACACGCACCTCCACGGCCAGGCCGGGCTGGCTGGAGCTCACGCGCGTGACCAGCGTGCGCAGCAGCGCGTCGAAGGTGGGGCTCAGGGGCGGCGAAGACGGCTCCCACAGGTCGTCCCGCAGGGGCATGGGGTTGAGGAGCTCGCCCAGGTCGGGGGCCGACCCCGGGGGCTCGGCCGGCTCGGGGGCCTTGGAGGCGGCGCCGGCCTGGCCCAGCTCCTCCATGATCGCGCGCAGGCGCGTGGCCTCGCGCTTGATGGCGGCCCCGGCCGCCTCGCGCTTCTCGGGTGGCCCCTCGCGGTGCACCTGCAGCAGCTCCGCCTGCACCAGGATGGTGCTGAGCCCCATGTTGACCTCGCGCACCACGCCGGAGAGGGCCTCGGCCAGCTCCACGTTGGAGCGCAGGGCACGCTGCAGCAGCTCCTCGGGCACCACGCCCGCCGCCTCGGCCGCCTCCGGATCGTGCGGCTGCGAGACCTTGAAGGCGCGGGCGGCCTCCTTCCTGGCCGGCCCGGCCTCCGGGGGCGGCGTGGCCGCGGCCGCGTCGCGCATCAGGTTGGCGAAGGCCTCCGCCACCACGGCCGGCACCGCCGCCGGGTCCAGCCCCTTCTCGCGCAGGTTGTACTTGGCCGCGATGGTGCCCAGCATCTGCTGCACGGCGGCGATGAAGGCGTCCATCACGCCCTGGCCGGTGGCGGCCACGGAGGCGAAGGCCGGGCGGTGCCAGGTGTTGAGGGCCGCGTCCAGCTCCTCCAGCGAGAGCACCTCGCCCAGGTCGCGCTTGTTGTACTGCACGACCAGCGGCACCTTCTCCGGGACCAGGCGGTTGGCCAGGAGGTTCACCTTCATGTTCTCCAGGCTGGCCAGGTTCTCCTTCAGCATCGCGCGGCGGGAGTCGGCCACGAACACCACCCCGTCGGCGCCGGAGAGCACCACCCGCCGGGTGGCGTTGTACTGCACCTGCCCGGGCACGGTGTAGAGCTGGAGCTTGAAGTCGTAGCCGGCCACGTTGCCCAGGCTGAAGGGCAGCAGGTCGAAGAAGAGGGTCCGGTCCTGGCCCGTGTTCAGCGAGACCAGGCGGCTGGTGCCGCGGGGGTCGGTGAGGCGGTGGATCTGCTCGAGGTTGGTGGTCTTCCCGGACTGGGGGGGGCCGTAGTAGACGAGCTTGGCCTTGATGGTCCGCTCGGCGAAGTTGAACTGGACCATGTGAGGCGTGCGGGCGGAGGCGAGCCCGAGAGGCGGCGACTATAACACGCGGCCCCCGTGCTTGACAGGAAACGGGCGGCCGCTAGAATGGGAGTTTCGCGTAGCGGAGGAGCAGCGAGTCATGGCGCAGCGATGTGATCTTTGCGGCAAGGGCCCCCTGAGCGGCAACCGGGTGAGCCACGCCCACAACGTGACCCACCGCCGCTTCAACCCGAACCTGCAGCGCGTGCGGGCCCTGATGGACGGCGTGCAGCGCCGGGTGCGCGTCTGCACCCGCTGCCTGCGCTCGGGCAAGGTCACCAAGCCGACCCCGCAGAAGCCGACCGCGGCTTAATGCTATGCGGTCCGGGCAAAGCCCGGACCGCCGCACTGGGGGCTTACCGCGGCTTCGCCGCTTCGCCCCCAGACCCCCAAGTGCTATGCGTTGCCCCTACGGTTGGGGGACTTTTTCGGCCTTCTCTGCGCCCGCCTTCTTTCCCGCGGCCACCAGGGAGGCAAAGGGTTTCAGCGGCATGCGCTGCGCGAAGCGCATCGTCCCGCCTTCCATGCTGAAGGCGTAGAGGAACGGCTCGGACTGTCCCTCCGCCAGCGCGCCGAAGGGGTTCGGCTGCCCGGCCGGCGCGGGCATCGACTTGAGCAGGGCCAGGATGTCGTAGTCCATGTAGCCCTGGTGCCCGGGGCCGAAGGCCTTCTCCGCGCGCAGCGGGGAGGCGCCCTCCGCCGGGCCGCCGGCGCGGGCCACCAGCCGGTCGAGCGCGGCCGCATCCCGGGCCGCCAGGTAGTACCCGTGGGTGAAGGCGAACTGCATGTCGAAGGCATCGAATGGGAACGGCGTGGCCGGGGGTGTGGCCGGCGCCTTCTTCGTCTTCGACTTCGCGGCCGTGACCTTGGCCGCAGGGCTCCTGGGCGCCACGCGGACGCTGTGCACCGCCACCCCGCCCGTGCGGCGCACGTCCTTCTTCAGCGTGACCTGCACCTGCTCCGCCGGCCCCGCCAGGCCCTCGAGCATCGGGGCCAGGAGGGCGAAGCTCCGCTCGACCAGGGCCAGGGCCCGGGCCTCGTCGGTGACCACGGCCACGGCCTGCATCACCATCTCCGGCACTTCGCCCTTGCCCGGCCGGAAGTCCATGCGCATGGCGCCCTCGCCGGTGTAGACGCTGCCCGACTCGCGCAGGACCTCCAGCACCTCGGGCGTGAGGACGGCGGCCAGGGCCGGATCGTCCGGCACGCTGCCGATCAGGCCCAGCATGAAGGCGGACAGGCGCGCGCCGTCGAAACGGTAGCTGCCGGCCAGGCTGCCGCCGCCCTCGAGGAGGGAAGCCGCCCGGTTGGGCCCGGGCGGCGGGGCCTGGGCCAGCTCGGCCAGGGCCGTGCCCGGCCGCGAGACCAGCACCGTCTCGCTGGCCACCACGTCCGGCAGCAGCGAGAGGTCGACGCGCGCCTCCGCCAGCTGCTCCAGCGCGGCCAGCGCCCCCAGCACCTCCAGGCGCATGAGGGCGAACAGGACGGCCGGCGGCGCCTTGCCGGCGGCGGCCGCCGGCGTCTCCCGCATCTTGTCCACCATGGCCGACGCGCCCAGGCGGAGCAGCGGGCCGTACTTCTCCATCACCTGGGGTGCGAAGAGGCGGAAGCGGAGGTCGGGCGCCGGCCCGGACCCGCGGGCGGCGCCGATGGCCCGGTAGCGGGCCTCGAGGGCGCGGCCGCTGGCCAGGGTGGGCGCGTCGGAGGCCGCGATGACGAGCCCCTTCGCGCTGCTGCTGGCCAGGCCGAGGGCGGCGGTGGCGTCCTGGTAGGCCTGGGCGTTCTTCACCGGGAGGTAGAGGACGACGCCCGGCGCGGAGCTGGCGCTCTCGGGCGCCAGCACCAGCGCCACCACGGGGCCCGCGCCCAGCGCGGCGAGGCCGGGATCCTTCAGCTGCGCGCCCAGCATGGCCTGCAGCGTGCCCGGCGGGAGGGTGCCGGGTGCGACGGAGGCCAGGGTGGCCTCGGCGTGAACGAGGGTGGCCCGCAGGTCGGGCAGGACCACCTCGGCCAGGACGCGTGCGGACGGATCGCCGGGCCGGGCCGGTTCCGCGGCCGGCGACGCGGCCGCGAAGAGGAGGGAGCTCAGGCCGGCCAGGGCCGGAAGGCGGAGACGGCGCACGCGTTCCACGTCAGAAGGCCGCAATGGCGTCGATCTCGACGCGCACGCCGCGGGGCAGGCCGGCCGCCTGGATGGTGGAGCGGGCCGGCGGCTCCTTGCCCAGGTAGCGCTCGTAGACCTCGTTCATGCGCGGGAAATCGGCCAGGTCGGAGAGGAAGACGGTCGTCTTCACCACGTTTTCGGCGCCCATCTTGGCCTCCTTGAGGATGGCCATGATGTTGCGCAGGACCTGCTCGGTCTGGGCCTCGATGGGCCCCTCCACCAGCGCGCCGCTGGCCGCGTCGAGCGGGATCTGCCCGGAGACGAAGAGCAGCCCCCCCGCGGCCACGGCCTGGGAGTAGGGCCCGATGGGCTTGGGTGCGGCGGCCGTCGTGTAGTGCTTCTTCGGCATGGTCACCTCCACGGTGGTTCCTGCAGTGATCGTCAGGGCGCGCCTCAGCGCGCCACGCTTTGCCTCTCCACGTCCAGCACTCCCCCCACGCCCCGGATCGACTTCACCACCTTCTCCAGGTGCTTCAGGTCGTGGACGCGCAGGGTGAGATCGATGGACGCGGTGCGGTCGTCGAAGGTGCGGGCCTGGGCGTCGCGGATGTCCGTGTTCATGCCGGCCAGCACGCCGGTGATGGCGGCCAGCAGGCCCGGCCGGTCCTCCACGTTCACCGAGATGCGCACCTCGTAGGCGCTGTCGCCGGCGCTGTCCCACTCCACCGCGATGCGCCGCTCCGGATCGTAGAGCAGGTTGACCACGTTGGGGCAGGACTGGGCGTGAACTCCCACCCCCTTGCCGCGCGAGATGTAGCCCACGATGGGCTCACCCATGATGGGGTTGCAGCATTTGGCCCGGTAGATGAGCAGGTCGTCGCTGCCCTTCACCTTCAGCCGGTCCTCGCCCACCCGCAGCAGGCGGCGCACGGCCTCGGCCAGGGGCCGCGCCTGGGGCGGCTCCTCGTTCAGCTTCTCCGGGGGCAGCAGGCGGGCCAGCACCTGGCGCAGCGAGACCTTGCCGAAGCCCACGGCCGTGAACAGGTCCTCGGCCTTGCTGCCCACGCCCAGGTCCTCGGCCAGGGCGGAGACCTGGGCCGCGTCCAGCTTCTTCAGGTTCAGGTCGTAGCGGCGCAGCTCGCGCTCCACGTGTTTCTTCCCGATGTCGAGGGCCTGCTGGTTCTCGGCCGTGTGCAGGAAGTGCCGGATCTTGCCCTTGGCCCGGCTGGTCACCACCAGGCCCAGCCAGTCGCGGCTGGGATGGTGCCCGGGCGAGG
>Ga0111538_10012960_pt1 | contig 11000 bp, 8 predicted proteins | sample SoiMethybrSBSTD1_FD_79669 | JGI IMG/M metagenome (GOLD analysis project Ga0111538, IMG submission 79669) | Bulk soil microbial communities from a Populus tree surrounding site in Tennessee, USA - Soil MetaG P. TD hybrid SBSTD1 (version 2)... | ecosystem: Environmental > Terrestrial > Soil > Tree... | reverse complement strand
ACGCTCCGCTCGGCTCCACTTTGGGGGCGGCGGGGGACGGGGAGCCCCTCGTCCTCCGCAGCAAGGCTTGGAACCCGTCGGCCGCAACGATCCAAGCGGCCTCCTCAGCTCCGGCCGAGGGGCTCCCCGTCCCCCGCCGCACTCGCGTTGCACCTCGGCTTCGCTACTGACCGCCTCCGCACCGGAGTCGCACCTCGATTTCACTTCCGATGGCCTTCCATGCGGAGTGAAGCGCCGCTCTGAGGCAAGCGGGAGGGGCGGTTGTTCGGTCGGGCGGAGCTTGGCGGCCGCTTGGATCGTTGCGGCCGCCGAAATGCCAAGCCTTGCTGCGGAGGCCGACCGAACAACCGCCCCTCCCGCCCCCGCCGAAGAGTTGAGCGAGCGGAGACCCGGCGATCGTGGCAATTGAAACCGCCTAGGGCAGCGCGCGGGCCGCGATGGGCAGGCCGGCGGCGCGGATGCCGGCGACGGCCAGCTTCGCGACCTCGACGGCGCCCGGCATGATCAGGTGGGTATTGTCGCCGGACGCGAACATCGCCACCGAGGCCGTCGGGCCGAGCGCCATCAGCCAGTCCTTCGTCCGCTTCTCCATGTCGATGACGGGCGTGCCGGTCTCCTGACCGACGGCGAACATCGCGGTCGTGTAGGCGCCGTGGGTCGCGGTCACCGTGGTGCCGCTGAACTGGCGCCGGCAGATCGACGTCAGCAGCACGGGGAAGCCGCCGCGCGCCCGCGCGCCGTTGATGTACGTCCTCAGGTTGGTGCGGTAGGTGGTCGCGGGATCGGTGTAGCGCGCGGGGTCGTCGGTCTTCTCGTCGTTGTGTGCGAACTCCACGAACAGGTAGTCGCCGGGCTTGATCTTCGCTTCCAGCGTGGCCCAGGCGCCCTCGTCGATGAAGCTCTTCGAGCTGCGGCCCGACAGCGCGGCGTCGTTCACCATCACGGTGCTGTCGAACAGGGGATCGAGCACGGCGGCCCAGCCGACGCGCATCGTCGCGTCGCTCGCCGGAAACACCGCCGCGGTCGAATCGCCCGCGACGTGAATGGTGACCATCGAGGGGAGCGGGGGCGCGTCCCAGCCGCCCGCGTCGACGGAAGCCGAGCCGCCGGCCCCGGTCGTGCCCGCGCTGCCCGTGGTGCCGCCGCGCCCGCCGCTGCCGGTCCCCGCCCCACCGCCGCGCCCGCCGCCGCCCGTGCCCGCCGCGCCGGTCGATCCGCCGTTGCCGACGTTGCCGCCGTTGCCGGCCGCACCCGTCGTCCCGCCACGGCCCGCGGCACCGCCGCCCGCGCCCGTCGTCCCGGCCGCGCCCGCCGTGCCCGCCGCACCGGCAGTCGCCGTCGCTCCAGCGGTTCCCGCCGCGCCGGCGCTTCCTGTCGTGCCGCCGATCCCGATCGCGCCGCCGGCGCCGCCGTCACCGGACCCACCCGCTGCCCCGCCCGCAACGCCCGCGGTGGCGCCGCCCGCACCGCCGCTCGCGCCCGCGGCGCCGGAGGAGTCGCCAGACGTGCCGCAAGACGCGGCAAGCGCCGCGAACGCGATCGCGGTCATCACATATGCAGCGCCGAACGCCCCGGGTCGTCGTCGCATTTGTATCAGCTCCGGCGCGGCGCGCCGTAGGTGAGGACCACGCGGTTGCCGTCGACCGAGACCCGGTAGCCGCGGGGCACGCTCGTGAAGCGCCCGACCACGCCCTTCTCGGCGCGCAGGATCGTCCAGGCGTCGCCCGGCCGCGGCCGGAAACCGTCCCGTGTGTCGACGGTCAGCGCGCCGCCCAGGCGCGCGGCGCCGGCGACGTCGACGGTGTCGCTGGCGCGCCCAGCGATCCCGATCGCCAGCGCGCCCCGGTTGATGACCAGGTTCGCGGCGATCAGCATCCGCCCGACACCGCCGCCCCGGCGGCCCGGCGCGATCACCCCGCCGTCGTCGACGAGGTCGAAGCCGACCACGCCCGCGTGCAACGTACCGCCCGTGAAGGCGAAGCGCGCCGCCCCGTGTCTCTTCTCCATCCGGGTTACGTCGAGGACGCCGCCGGTCAGCTCGACGCGGCCGCTGCCGCCGCGCGCGCTGCCGATATCCAGCTGGCGGGCGACCTCCAGCCAGCCGCCGGCCACCGCCAGCACCGGCGTCGCCGCGCTGCCCGCGGGCGCCGCGACCTGCACCACGCCCGCGTGTTGTCCGACGGCGTCGATGATCGCGGTCCCCGCTGCGATGACGGCGGTGTCGTGGACGCTCGGCTGCCAGATCGCCGTCGCGGGCGCGCCGCGCACGTTCCAGTTCTCGATCTCCGCCCAGCGCAGGCTGCGCGTCCCCCGGAACATCAGCTGCGCGGTCGCGGGCCAGGCGGCGATCTCGTTGATGTACTCCTCGAGGTTCGTGTAGCCGTCGCCGTCGGCGTCGCCGCTGTCGTCGGCGCCGGCCGGGTTCAGCCCGTGCGCCGTCTCCCACGCGTCGGGCATACCGTCGTTGTCGGTGTCGTAGCCGGCCGGCCGCGACATCGCCGGCGTCGCCACCAGCGCGCGCCATTCGGTCCCCTCCGACGCGCTGCCGTTGAATGGATCGTCGGCCCAGGCGACGATCTTTCCGGTGCCGGCGCGCGTCTCGCTGACCACGCGCGCGTCGACGGCGGCGCGGCTCCACCAGCGCGCTCCCGCGTAGTCGAGCACGCGCATGTACGCGTTCGTGGCGGTCTCGGCGGCGCCGTAATACGGCGTCTGCGTGTACGCCGCGCCCTGGAACGCGGACGAGCCGAAGTCGCTGTTCGCCAGCGCGGTCCCGTCGCTGGCGTCGCCGTCCTTGTTGACGTCCTTGAGGTTGCCGGAGTGATAGACCTTCGTGTTCGTCGCGTCGCTGCCCGAAAAGATCGCCGTCCCGCCCGACGCCGCCGTGACCGCGGTGCTGCTGCCGCCTGACGGGTTGTCGCCGCCAGGCCCGGCCAGATAGAAGTTACCGATGAAGTTGTTCTGGCTCGGCTGGCTCCCCGCGCCGGTCCCCGCCGTGCCGAGCCAGTTGTAGAAGACGTTGTAGCGGAAGTCGTTGAACGCCCCGACGCCCGCGCTGGTCAGCACGCTGGCCTCGGTGCCGACACGCGGCAGCCGGCCCTTGAGGTGCGCGTACAGGTTGTGCAGCACGCTGATCTTCGCGTTCGATCCCGCCTGCAGCAGCGAGCCGAGCGCGTGCCCCGTGTACGACACGCCGGACGCCTCGGCGTCCGCCTGGGGATAGTTCTGCCCCAGCGCGATCGTCGAGAACTGCACCGTGACGTTGTTCGCCAGCTCGTTCATCGAGACCGTCTCGTCGGTGGCGTAGATCGTGGTGACGTGATCGATCATCACGTTGGTGCCGCTGATATCGAGCGCGTCGTAGACGTACGAATCGGGGAAGTCGCCGGCCGTCGGCCCGCCGTCCGGGTCGGCGAAGTTCCGGGTGCCGTAGCCCGGCGCGAAGATGACGTTGCGGATGATGATGTTGTTGCCACCGGGCTTCGTGACGCCGCCCATGATGATGATCGGACCGGGCGCGGTCTGGCCGGCGATCGTCGTGTCCGACGGGATGTTCAGCCGCGAGGCGGTGTCCCAGCCGTTGCCGTTCGCGTTCCAGCCGGCGACGGCGGAGCGGCCGAGGTGGATGACGCCGCTGACGTCGAAGACGATCGTGCGCGGCCCGGTCAGCATCGTGAGGCCGTAGCGAAGCGTGCCGACCGCCATGTCGTTGTAATCCGTGTCGAGCTTGGTGACGTGATAGACGGCGCCCCGGCGCCCGCCGGTGATGCGCGCCGCGGCGCCGTCCGCGCCGGGGAACGCCGGCAGCGGGCCGGTCGTCCCCGTTCCGCCCGTTCCGCTCGTTCCTCCAGCGCCGCTGCCGCCACCGCGGCCTGCCGCGCTGCCGCCGGCGCTTCCGGCGCTGCCCCCTGCGCCGCCTGCGCCGCCGCGGGCCGATCCACCTTGGCCCGCGACGCCGCCGCCACCGCCGGTTCCACCCGTGCCCGACGTGCCGCCGCGCCCGGCGCTTCCGCCGCCGGTCCCGGTCGTGCCGCCGCTGCCACCGGACGCGCCGCCGGCGCCGCCCCCCGTACCCGAGCTGCCCGCGCTGCCGGTGGTGCCGGCCGCGCCCGTCGTTCCGGCCGCGCCCGTGGTTCCGCTCGCGCCCGCGGCGCCGCCTGCGCCGGCCGTTCCGCCCGCGCCGCCGGCGCCGCCCGTGCCGGTCGTCCCGCTCGTGCCGCCGGCGCCCGTCGCGCCGCCGGTCCCCGCTGCCCCGGAGCCCCCACCCTCACCGGGGCCGCAAGAGGCGGCAACGAGCGCCAGGGCCAGCGCGGAAGCGCGGAAATGTTTTCCTCGATGCTGGAACGGTCGTTTCACGGGGGATCCTCGTTGGTTGATGTCCGCGACCCGAACATTCGATCGAAAAATCGCGGACATCAGGGCTGCGCCCGACCTACGTGTCCTCAGGCAATGATTACGGTCCGTCTCGATCGGGAACTCCCCCGACCGGGAAAGGACGGCAGACCATGAAGCGACTGACGCTGGCAGTTTCGTTCGCGTTTCTCACGTTGATGGGCCTGACGCCCGCGCCTCAGGCGCAGGCGGCCGGCGAAAAGAAGGCGGTCGCAGGCACCGCACCGACGATGTCGGCGACCGATCTGCGCAACGGCATGCGCAAGCTCTGGCTCGATCACACGGGCTACACGCGCAACTTCATCATCAGCGCCGTCGCGGGACTTCCCGACCTTCCGACGGTCACGCAGCGCTTGCTGCGCAACCAGGACGACATCGGCAACGCGATCAAGCCGATCTACGGCGAGGAGGCCGGCAAGAAGCTGGCGGCGCTGCTACGCGACCACATCCTGATCGCCGCCGACATCACCAAGGCGGCGAAGGCGAGCGACACCAAGGCCGTCGAGGCCGGCCAGAAGAAATGGCGCGCGAACGCCGACGACATCTCGGCGTTCCTGGCCGCCGCCAACCCCAACTGGAAGAAACCGATGCTGACCGACCACATGTACAAGCACCTCGATTACGTGACGGCCCAGGTCGTTGCCCGCATCAAGGCGGACTGGCCCGCCGATATCCAAGCCTACGACAAGGGCAACGACCACATGCTGATGTTCGCGGACGAGCTCAGCGAGGGCATCATCAAGCAGAATCCGAAGAAGGTGATCATCTCCGAGAAGTAGCTGCTCGCGGGCGCGCCGCGCTACTTCCGGGCGACGCGACCGATCCGATCGGCGAGCGGACTGTGCGGGTAGCGCGTGAGGAACTCTCGCGCGAGCGCCCGCGCTTCCGCCGCATGGCCGGCCTCGTCCAGCGCCTCGATGCGCAGGGCGAGCGCCTCCGGACGAAACGCGCCGCCGGGATAGCTGACCTCGTAGCGGCGGAGCAACACCAGCGCGCGCTCCGTCGATCCGGCCTTCACCGCCGTCCGGGCCGCGTCGACGAGCGCGATCTGATCGCGCAGATCGCCCGCAGGCGCAGGCGCAGGCGCGGGCGACGGTGCAGCCACGGGCGCCGCCGACCGCCGCCGGAGCTTCTCGCTGCGGCGTTCACTCGAAGCACCAACCGAGGGCGCCACCGCCGGCATCTCCTCCGCGGGGGCCGCGACCACCGCCGCGACCGGCCTGTTCGAGCCAGCGGGCGCCGGCGCGGACGAGAGCCGAACGCCGACCACACCCGCCGCGGCCGCCGCCGCGAGCACGCCGGCCGAAACCCAGACAGCCACCGTCGTCTTCGCCGCCGCGACGGGCGCCGCCGCCGCGACGCCCGGCGCCGCCGCCGTGACGGTCGCCGCCGCCGTGACCGCCGCCGCCGAGATTCCCAGGCCGGCCGCCATGCGCGCCGTCAGCTCGTGCGAAGGCCGCTCGCGCCGCGCCGCCTGCAACAGACTGCGCTCGAGATCGGTCGCGCCCACCACCGTGAGCCTCTTCGGATCGGACGTCACGCGTTCCCCTCCCGCCGCATCGCAAGCTCGAGGCGGCTGACCACCATCCGGAACTGCTCCCGCGCGCGCCGCAGCCGCGACGCGACCGTACCCAGCGGGATCTCGAGCAACGCCGCGATCTCCGGCGACGTCAGGTCCTCCAGCTCGAACAGCACGAAGATCTCGGCCAGCTCCGGATCGACCTTGGACAGTGCCAGGTCGCACAGCTGGATCGCGGTCTGCTCGTCCAGCACGTCGCGGGCAGCCCCAATGCGCCGATCCATGTCCTCGTCGAGCTGCCAGCGGACGGTCTTTCGCCCCCAGGCGAACGCCACCCGCAGCGCGGTTCCGACCAGGAACGCGCGCTCGCTGTCCTGGTTGATGTCCGGCAAGCGCTCGGCGGCGACCAGGAACGTCTGCTGGGTCGCATCGGCTGCCGCGTCGGCGTCGAGGCCCCGGCGGCGCAGCGTGCGCCAGACCAGGGCGTGGTGCGCCGTGAACATCCGCTCCAGGCGGGACCGATCGGCGGGCGCGCGGGGCGGCGCCGCCCTGGGGGTGCCGGCGATCGGCGCGGTGGACCGCTCGGTCGCGTCGCCCGCCTTCACGAGAGCCAGCCTGGTCATGTCCCGTAGCTTCATGCGCTTGCCGACGTCATCCGATCACGGAAACCGCACGCCGATCCCCACATCCCCGACTAGGGTAACCGAAGCCACCTGGTGAAACACCTCTCGATTGAACCGGAACGCATCGCGCCACAACGTCGCCCCCGCGCCGAACCGGGCGCGGAGCTCGACGCGCGACCCGAAGAGCACGGCCAGCCGCAGGGTGCCCCCGACGGTGGCAAATGGGCTGGCCACAGAAGCCGCGTCGTAGGTTTGCGACCCCTGGGCGGCCAGCCGCCCCAGCGACCCGGCGGCGCAGGCGCGCGCCTCCAGGGCCGGGACCGTGACGCGAAAGGGACAGGCGTCCACAGCGAGCAGATCCAGCGTGAACGCGGCGGTGCCACCGGGTTGCATCTGGTCGCCGCTCCAGACGTGCGTCAGGGTCAACACCAGCGCCGGTGACAGGATCGAGGCGCGATCGAGCGCCGCCTGGGCCTCGAGGGCGATCCCCGGCATCGGGGTCGGCGCGGGACCCACCACCGCCGCGGCGGCGACCCCGGCGGTCAAGAGCCGGGTGGCGGGCAACGGCGGCTCGCCCGCGTCGCCCGTCCCGTTTGCCGCGTCGCGCGGCGCCGGCTCCGACGCCGGCTCGGGTGTCGGCGTCGGCGTCGGGGATGTGGCGCCGGCTGTCGGCGTGCCCTTCCCCGCCGCGTCGGTCTCCGCTCCCGTCGCCGCGGCGGCCGCGGAGGCCTCGCCGGTCGCGGCGCTCGGATCGAGCGTGATCGCCACGACCAGCGCGACCGCATCGGTCGCCGCCGCGCACGAGGGCGCCTCGAGCCGGCGCGCGAACTTGCGGCCGTCCGGCTCCACGACGATCAGCTCGGCGACGACGACGCCGCGCGGTCCGGCCTCGATGCGCGCGGTCAGGGTCGGCACGCCGGTCGCGTCGGTCACGAAGCGAATGCGCGTCGACCGCGCCGCGACCCGCGCGATCAGCTCGTCGCGCGTCGAGCAGCCGGGGGCCGCCTCGACCTCCAGGCGGGCGGTGTTCGCCTGCGCCGACGCGGATGCCACCGCCGACGACAGCAGCACCCCGACGACCACGAAACTGACGCGTGCCGAACGCAACCCTGTCCGATGCTAGCATCGCCCTGATGCTGTCCGTAAGGCTGGCCGGGCCCGCCGCGCGCTGGGCGATCGCCACGCTCGCGACCGCGGCTGCCGCGGCCTGCACGGGTCGGACGCACGACCTGGGAGACAACCCGCCCCGCGCCTATCACTTCGAGACGCCACGGATCGTCTCCGAGCTGGCCTTCCCCCTCGCCCGCACCGACAACCCGACGCTGACCGCCGATCTGCTGGAGATCTACTTCACCTCGGATCGGGCCGGCCAGGGCGACGTCTGGTTCGCCCGCCGCGCCAGCGCCGACCAGGCGTTCGGCGCGCCCGAACCGATCAATGTACTGAACACGAGCACGTTCGAGACCAGCTCGGCGATCTCGGCCGACGGGCTGACGCTCTGGTTCGGGTCGGACCGGGTGGGCGGCCGTGGCACGACCGACATCTGGGTGTCGAGCCGGCCAAACCGATCCGCCGGGTGGTTGGCGCCGATCAACGTCAATCCGCTGAACACCGGCGTGGAGGACATCCCCCGGCCACCCGGCCAGCACGGATTGGTGATGCCGCTGTCCTCGAAGCAGGCGACGTCCGCCGTCTACCAGACGTTCCTGGCCGCGCGCGCGGGGGCCGGCGCCCAGTTCGGCGCGCCGGTGCTCGTGGCCGAGCTCGCCTTCGACAACAAGAGCACCGTCGACGGTTTCCTGACCGACGACGGGCTGACGCTGTTCTACTCGTCGCAGCCGCTGCAGTTTCCGCTCGACGCGGGGCCGCCCAGCGACGCCGGAATCGTCACGCCGTTCTCGGACCTGTCCGTGGCGTGGCGGCAATCGACGAGCGAGCCGTTTGATTACGTCCAGGCGCTCGACGACCTGAACACCGGCGGCGACGAGCGCGATCCCTGGCTGACCCCCGACGGCAAGACGCTCTACTTCACGTCCGATCGGGACGGCGCGCTCAGCATCTACACCGCCGCCGTCAAGCCACGCTGACCGGCATGGGCTTCAGTTTGCCGGGGGCGTCCAGCCGGCGAGGACGACGGTCGGATCGCGCATCATCGCCGCCTCCGAATCGGACAGCTGTCGCGAGCCGGCCAGCCGCTGGCCGACGTTGATCGCGTTGCCGGACGCATCGACGCTCTTGTACTCCCAGAAGCGGAGCGAAGACGTTGCGCTGCCGGTCACGAGCCAGCCCGCCGACGAGATCGCGTTCGACATCTGACAGTTGATGTAAGCGACGTGGCTGGCCGGATAGACGCCGGCGTCGATGCGCGCCAGCACGTTGTTCGTGACACCCGAGTCGGCGGTGATCTTCGAATCGACGAACACGTAGCCGTAGGTCGACGCGGGGTTGCGCGCCTGGACGATGTAGCCCGCGCGGCCGATCGTCTTGATCTCGCTGTTCACGAAGTACGCGGCGCCCCCACCCCAGATGAAGTCGACGTTGCCCTGGATGAGGCAATTGTTCGCGTACACGCGGCCGTCCCAGAGCAGCGTGTCCTGCAGGCTGATGATGGTCGCGTCGCGCACGACGCACCGGTCGCAGCTGCCCAGGCGCAGCGCCTCGGCCTGCGACCCGCCCTGCGGCGTCAGGTTCCTGATGGTCAGGTTGCGGAACACCATGTTGCTGACGTTGTCGACGCCGAACAGCGCGCGGCCGCGCGTGCTCGGGTTGAGGTTGTTGTTGTTGGTCGCCGAGATCACCGTGCCGTTGCGGTCCTGCCCCTGCACCGTGATGGTGCTCTTGCGGCTCAGGTAGACGATCTCGTGGTAGCTGCCGGTGCCGACGGTGACGGTGACGGCGGCCGTGTTGTTCGCCGGGATCAGATCGAACGCGCCCTGCACGGAGCAAAAGCTGCCCGCGCCGTTCAGCGCGACGCTGAGGGTGGACCGGTCGCTGGGCGCCGCCGCCATGGTCGTGAACCGCCAGCTGCTGGTGTCGGTGATCGAAAACGCGCCGCCGGGCGCCGTGATCGCGCCGCTCTCGACGTTCACGTAGTACGTCATGCCGTAGGCGAGCGCGCGCGGGGGCAACGTGACGCTCACGGTGTTGCCGTCGATGTACACCGGCCTCGACACCGTGAAGGCCATGCCGCCAATCGTCCAGCTCACCGTCGTGGCCGCCATGTCGACCGTGGCCACGGCGGTCCCGCCGCTGTTGAACACCCGGATGCGGCCCGACGATCCCAGCGTGGGCGCGCCCGAGAACGTGATCTTCAGGGGCGGATCGGGACAGAGGTTCTGCCCGTTCGGGGCCGGAAAAAGCGACGTGACCCCGGCGGGGAGATTCCCCTGCCCGGCTGTTCCACCTGAACCGGTCGTGCCCGCCACGCCGGCCGATCCACCTTGGCCGCCCCGTCCGGCTGCTCCGGCTTGGCCTGCGCCGGCCGATCCACCCTGGCCGCCCGCGCCCGTCGCTCCGCCGCGACCCGCGCCCCCGGCGCCCGCCACACCGGTCGCGCCCGCGCTGCCACCGGCGCCGCCGCGGCCGGCCGCGGAGCCACCTTGGCCGCTCCCCGCGACGCCGCCGGTGCCGCCGCGTCCGCCGCCACCGCCGCTTCCCGCGACGCCGGCGCTGCCGCTGGCTCCGCCGGCGCCCGCGCTGCCCGTGGTCCCGCTCGCGCCCGCCGTGCCGCCATTGCCCGCGGCGCCCGCGATGCCGGTGCCCGACGTGCCGCTGTTCGCGCCGCCGGTGCCGGCGGTGCCGCCGCCGGCGCCCGCGACGCCGGTTGCGGCCACGCCGCCGGTTCCCGCTGCGTCGGTGGACATGTCGTCGCTGGCCGCGCAGGCCGAGATTGTGAGCGCAGCGACGGCCAGCGCCGCCAACCGCATCGACCTCATGTCACTTCGGTCCCGCGCCCGCCATCACGGCGGCCTGGATGCCCGACGCCGGTTCAGCGGTGTACGTGTACGTCGGCGTGAAGACGCCGGTGCTGGTCGCGGTGGTGGTGCCGGACGTGTTGGTGAAGATGTTGCTGCCGGCGGGCGCGCGCATCATGCCGCCCGTGGCGAGCTGCAGCGGCCCGGCGACGCCGTTGTAGACGTTGCCCTCGACGAGCAACTGGGCGCCCTGGCCGGCGTTCGTGCAGTAGCTGTTCCCCGTCGAGGTGAACAGGTTGTTGAGCATGTGGATCTTCCCCGCGCGGCTGCGCGGCATCCGCTGGTTCACGTTTTCGGCCCACCAGTTGTGGTGCCAGGTGATGTTGAGGTGGCCGACGTCGCCCGGGATGTTGTCGTCGCTGCCGATCAGGTTCGAGAACCGGTGGCCGTTGGCGCCGGTCGAATCGTTGCCGACGTTGTCGGTGCGCGCCGTGTAGTGGAACTTCGTCCACGAGATGGTGACGAAGTCGGAGCCATTCACGACGTCGAGGT
>Ga0111538_10012959_pt1 | contig 11000 bp, 8 predicted proteins | sample SoiMethybrSBSTD1_FD_79669 | JGI IMG/M metagenome (GOLD analysis project Ga0111538, IMG submission 79669) | Bulk soil microbial communities from a Populus tree surrounding site in Tennessee, USA - Soil MetaG P. TD hybrid SBSTD1 (version 2)... | ecosystem: Environmental > Terrestrial > Soil > Tree... | reverse complement strand
TCCAACATCCACTTTCAATGGCTTATTTGGATACGAAGGGAAGCCACACAGTCATTCAAACTTCAGTCCAGAATATTCCTGTCATTTGGTGATTTCTTTAACTTGACAAAGTAGGAACAAGCAACAATCAATACTCAAGTTCAACACCACTTGAGAATTGCGTGTTGATTATTGCGTGTTGATTATTTTTTCGACCTACTGCTTCTAGCCTTCCATGCAAGTCTATCATTAACATTGGCATGGTCATCCGGAAAATGAAAACGGCGAACGATAACTCCCTTACCGTCGCCGTTTCACTACCGCTGACTGCTAATATGTTATAAAGGGTCAGCGGATTTATCCCTCACCTCAGACTTCTTAACTTTTACTTTCTTTCCCTCATTGTCGTAGTAAAAGTACTTGCCCCTCTCCATGAATAACTTCTCGCCGTTTGGACCGATCTTGTCGATTGTTGAACCTTCAAAATTCTTCTCCATTGCATCCGCATCTTGCTGAAGCTGCTGATCGGTAGTCCCCTCTACTCGTTCAGCATCGTTAGTTTTCATGTCGTCGCTTTTTGTGTCTCCTCGTTTCTCCTCTTGCCGGTTATAGTTTGTGGACGTTGTGTCCTGGCTTTGCGCTTGTGTCAGCGAGCAAATTCCTATCATTGCCCCACCGCATAACATCAGAAACTTTTTCATGACAAATATTTTTTGCGTTATACATCAATTTTAATTTTGAAGTATAAACATCATACCAAAACCTGCAAGCTTTATCCAGGGGCGAAATTTCCAAAACTTTAAGGCTATGCTTGGTTTCCTAGGCGGCCAAAAACTCCACACCGCGATATTTTTTCCCAATGCCAGACCGTCAGAACTAGTTTATTGGCAATTTATTCTCCCATAATTTGTCTTAACGCAATTCGTGCAGAGAGATAATCATACACGGCCTCCAGATAGTTGGATTGAGCCGTCGAGAGTTCGAACTCCGCGTCGGTCAACTCGAGTCGTGATGCAATTCCCCTTTTATATCGATACTGTATGATGTTGTAACTTAACTGCGCTGTTTCCTGAACATCTACTGTCGTTTGCAGCCTGGCCAGGGACTCATGACTGGACGATACTACCTGATGGACTGACGCGCGAAGTTGTTCATAGGCATAGTTTGAGCGTAACGCAGTTTGATCTTTCGAAATACGAGCTTGTTTGACCTTTGCCTGCGTACTAAATCCAGTGAACAACGGTACAGATACCTGTAATCCAATATAGGAAGACGAGGGATAATAGGCATTTCCATATTCAAAATTATTGGTTTGCGATTGCAGCTGATATTGTGCTACGAAAGCGACGTCAGGTAATCTGGCAGCACCAGCGATTTTTAGTTGCTGATCGTTTAAGGTCTCTTGAAGTGCGATGACCTGATATTTGGGATTATTACTTTTCGCCGTATTGTACACTACTTCCTCCGTAGGTATTGAGCCTGGATCGGGAAGAAAAAGTGAATCCGTAAGTTGAATATCCTGAACAGAGTCAATTCCGATAAGGGCTTTCAATTTTAGCTTCCCTGTCTCGACCGCAGAGGTAAGTCTCAACAGGTCGGGTTCCAGGTTTTTCACTGCAGTATAAGCGCGAAGTGTATCGACGCGTAGTCCCTTACCTTGGATAAATAAGGATTTAGCATCTTGAAGCGCGCGTCTGTTTCTGCTGATACTTTCGTTCTGTAATTTTATTCTTTCGTTCAACACCAATATCTGGAGGTAGACCTGCTTTACAGAGGCTTGTATATCGACCTTTGCACCATTCAACTCCAATCGACTCTGCTCTTCTTTTAATCTGGAATGTTGAACAGACGGAAATGCCTCCGGATTGAACACAGGTTGAACAGCTGAAACGAAGGCACCGAATTGATCCTCACCGCCAAACCTGCCATAGGGAATTTTCCCATCAGGTGTCGTTTCTCCAAAGCCGAAAAAAGGATTTAACTGAAAATAATGATTCGCCTGCGCGCCTACGTTTATCGATGGCAGAAACAGGCTTCGTGAGATTATTTTTTGCTGCCGCGATTTCTCAAGCTCCAGGCTACTTGCAGCGATCTCAGGATTTCGTTCAACGGCCAAATTCACCGCGTCTTGCAATGATAGCGTTTGTTGCGCCTGTGCTTTTGGCACTTGGAAAATGCCAAAAGCAAAGACAATGACAATATATTTTATAATCGATTTCATATAGATGTTAATAATAATTATGACGCGATGACAACTTCAGTAGATGGCCCTTCCAATGATTTTTCATGCTCTTCCGTTTTGGGTACAAAGGCACGGGAGAAATACGAATAGACGGATGGAATCACATACAGGGTAAGGAGACCGGCAAAAATCAACCCTCCCACCACAGCAATTCCTAAAGACGTCCGACTTCCTGAGGATGTTCCCAGCGATAATGCAATTGGCAGCGTTCCGAAGATCATCGCCAACGTAGTCATTAAGATGGGACGAAAGCGCGACGATGCTGCAGCCAATACTGCATCACGGACGGACAGTCCTTCCTCTTTACGTTGGTTGGCAAATTCAACAATGAGAATACCATTCTTCGTAATAAGCCCAATGAGCATGATGATTCCGATTTGGCTGAAGACGTTGATGGAATGGCCCGTGATCCAAAGACTCAAGAGCGCGCCGGTCAAAGCCATCGGCACAGTTAACAGTATGATAAAAGGGTCGATAAGACTTTCAAACTGCGCAGCCAATACCAGGTAAATCAAAATAATGGCAAAGATGAAAGCGAAAATCAAACTCGAGCTGCTTTCTGCATAATCCCGGCTTTGGCCGGCTAGCGTGGTGCTGAAGCCGGGGGGCAATACTCCCTTAGCGATCCCGTCCATTTCTTTAATCGCCTCACCCAGACTTACGCCTGCAGCTGGTGTTGCTGAAATCGTCGCGCTATACGCCTGATTGTATCGATAAATCGCGGGTGGACTTACGCTTTCATTCATTTTCACCAAATTATCCAGCGACACCATTTCACCATTTTCAGCTTTCAAAAAAAGCGACCGAAGATCGGCTGGTGCAGAACGCTCCTTGCGGTCAAGCTGTCCGATGACTTCGTACTGTCGATCGTTGTATATGAAATATCCATACCTCCTTCCGCTAAGAGCAAGTTGCAACGTCCTGCCTATTTCCTGCGTCGAAATTCCTGATTGCGCAGCTTTCTGACGATCGATGGTAATTCCAATCTCCGGTCTGTTTATTTTGAAATCCGGATCTTGAAAACTTAGCTTAGGGCTCTGATACACGCCGCCCATCAATTTTGGCATAACGTCAATGAGGCTTTTCAAATCCGGAGCTTGTACAACGTATTGCAAAGGTTGTGAGCTGGAGAAGCCTCCGATCGTTGGAATCTGAATGGGTATGATAATTACGTTTCGGAATTTTTGAGAAGCTGCAACCAACTTTTCATAAATCTGTTGCTGCGTCATTCCGCTCTTTCGGTCTTTTGGTTCCTCCAGAAAGATCCACTGAAAGCCTCCGTTAACTGGCTGTACCAATGTTCCAATTGAGGCCGCAATACCTGCATATGTTCTGTTTTCATTGAGGTCTGGAATCGAATCAGAGACGTATTTATTGATTTCCTTCATGGTCTCCTCCATGTTCTCATACGAGGTACCTTCCGGCGCAATGACCGCAAGGCCAACCATCGACCGATCTTCCAGTGGCGCGAGTTCAGATGGTAACGTGGGCGCTAACAGCCACGCAATGGCAAAGGACAGGATCAACAAGACAAATCCCATCCAGCGGAATTTGAAAAAGAAATGTAGGGATTTCTCATATGTATTATTAAGGGCCTCAAACCAAGGTTCGGTCTTCCTGTACAACCATCCGTGTGATGCATTCGCTTTTAGCAAATAGGCGCTCATCATCGGCGAAAGCGTTAGCGCGACAAACGCCGAGATCAACACGGACCCAGAAACCACAATAGCAAATTCTTTAAATAATTGTCCCGTGATACCACCTAGAAACAAAATCGGCAGGAACACGGCCGCCAGCGTGATCGTAGTTGAAATGACCGCGAAATAAATTTCGTCTGATCCTTTCCTTGCGGCCTGCACAGGATTCATTCCCTTTTCGATTTTGCTGTAAATATTTTCCAGCACGACGATCGCGTCATCAACCACAAGGCCGATGGCAAGTACCAATCCCAGCAACGTCAATACATTGATAGAAAAGTTGCCCAGGTACATGATGAAAAAAGCAGAGATGATAGAGACAGGAATGGCGACCAGCGGGATAAGCGTGCTTCGCCAGTCACGCAAGAAAATAAAAATGATCAAAGCCACTAAACCAAAGGCCAGAAACAAAGTTTCTTCAACTTCGGAAAGGGAATTACGAACGGGTACGGTAAAGTCTTTTCCCAAAGAAATGATGAATTCTTTAGGGGCAGTTTTTACAATTTCGTCGAAGCGATCTTTAAATTCTTCAACAATGGCCAATGAATTGGCGCCACGTTGCGGCTGAACGCCTGTGCCTACGCCGTATCGGGCGGTGTTGCCTTCTCCAACGATCATAGCCGTCCTTTCGTTTTGGGAAGACATGATCGCCGTGCCGATATCTTTAAATCTTACGATGGCTCCCGCCTTTTGATAGATAATCATATTATTGAAGTCATCTTCAGTAACCAGCCTTCCCTGCGTCCTCAATGTGACTTCCGTGTTTGCACCTTCGATACGTCCGCTTGGAAGATCGACGTTTTCCCGTTGCAACGCAGCCTGCACATCGGCGGGTGTCAACTTATAAGAAGCGAGCTTGACAGGATCCATGCGCAGTCGCATGGCGCGTTTGCGACCGGCATAAGAATCCACCAGTCGAACACCTGGAATCGACTGAAGTCTTTCCTTGATGTTTATATTTACAAAATCGGTTATATCCTCAAGACTTCGAGTATCACTTTGAACGGTGAGAAATACCAAAAAATCCGGAGGACCCATTTTTTCGACAATGGTCGGCTCGATGTCGGTTGGCAACTGAGAACGTGACTTGGAAACTTTATCCCGCACGTCGTTGGCTGCAGCCTCAAGGTCGGCATTCAGATTAAATTCGACCGTAATAACACTGACTTGCTCGCGGGACACCGACGACAAGGCACGAATTCCGTTGGCTTCAGCAATGGCTTCTTCCAACGGCTTGGTTACCTGTGATGCGATGATATCGGCGCTGGCACCAGGATACACTGTTGTCACCATAACTGTTGGTGATTCTGTGACTGGATATTCCCGCGTACCGAGAAAAGTGTAGCCTACGATTCCAAATAGAATCAGCAGCACTGACATTACCCCAGCCAGTACGGGGCGTGATATACTTACTTGTGATATGGCACTCATGAATATGAAAATTGATGGTTAAAAGTGGATCATTCGATCCAGTTATTTTAAGGTTACAAATTGGACTGGTGCACCTGGAACAAGGCGCAACAGGTTGCTGGTAATAACGGTGTCACCTTTCTGCAGGCCTTCCGTAATTACCACAGAGCGCTCATTTCGTTGACCGATTTGCACAGGCACCGCTTGAACGGCATTCCTGCGTGAGACATAAACACTATACCCATGTGAAGATGGAATTAGTGCATTGGATGTCACTGCCAAAGCGTCGTTCGAAGTACTGAGTGATAGATTAAGTCGCGCACTTTGTCCGGGTAAAAGGCGCCCATCGGGATTTGCTGTCTCGGATCTAACGAGCAGGGTACGTGTATTTTCGCTCAAGCTAGCTGCTCTCGCGATAACCTTCGTTTTATATCGCTTTTCATCAGACGCGATGGTAAAGGTGTGTTCGCTGCCGGGGAAAATTACGTTGGTATATTTCTCGGGAACCGAAAAATCAACTTTGATCAAACTGTTATCTTCAATATCGGTGAGCACGGTGTTTACCGAAACAATGGATCCCGGATGGACATTGATGATGCCTATTTGTCCAGTAAACGGAGCAGTGATTCTTGTTTTCTCGATGGTCACTTGCAACTCCCGGACCTGCGCCTGTAATACTTTCAGGTTCGTAGAAGCTTGATCATAATCTTGTTGCGCTATTGCCTCGTGTGCGATAAGGTCTTTAAGTCGTTCTTCATTTAATAAGGCGAGCTTTTCCTGCTGGCGAAATCGTTCGAGCTGCGCTTGTAAGTCGGCATCATCCAATTGAAAAAGCAGGGTGCCTTCTTTAACTTTGCTACCCTCCTTCACATTTACACGAACAATCTTTCTGGTTAATTCGCTGACAATGGCAACTTGCTGATTGGCAACGAGTGTACCGGTGACTTCAAGTTCTTCACTTATTTCACCTGGCTGCACGACCACACCGTCGACAGGTGTATAGACCACACTGGGTTTATTGGCCACAGTCTTATTACTCAAATCATCTGCTTTTGATATACATGCTTCTATTATAAAAGCAAGGATCCAAAATCCCAACACATAAGGGAGTGCTTTCACTAGCGGGTTTCTAAAAACTGAGTTCATGGGATAGTATTTATTGATTTATTTAAGATTTTCGATAGATTTAAACGTAGCTCATGGAAGTTTATTCCGAGTACATGGGTGTATACTCATTCATTTATCCAAATGTTTCAATAAATGAGAAAAAAGAAATAATTTATTTTTTCAGCGATTCCAGGAAAGCGATATACTCATCCAATACCTGGTTGTTTAACGAATATTTAACATTTCGTCCTTCTTTTTCGGAAAGGATTAGTTCCGTATCCGTGAGCTGTTTTAGGTGATGAGCGATAGAAGGTTGAGCGAGATCAACGATATTATTAAGGTCTACGCAATACATACAATCCCGTTGCTTTTTTATTTCTTTTAAAATCAAAAGCCTGTTGGGGTCCGCGAGGGCTTTTGATATCTTTTCCGCTTTTTTGGAATTCATATGTATAAATCGTTTGCAATTTAACTATTTATTTATTGAAATAATTCAATAAATGAAAAAAATATAAGGGCATATCGTCTGGTTTCATTAATTTACCTCAATCTCAATTTTGAAGCGCCGTGGTCAAGCAACTCCTTATGATCGGTCTAGCATTTACCTTCAGCTATCGGGGGCTATCGCAAACTTCGATTGACTCGACGGGTATTCTTACTGTAGGTGGCATAAAACAATTCGTAAGTATAAAAGGTAAGGATAACAGGAATCCGCTATTGCTTTTCCTGCATGGTGGCCCGGGAAACTCAGTAATTCATTATGCCGAAAAGTTCACCCATAAATTACAGGAGCATTTTATTGTGGTTCAATGGGACCAAAGGAATGTTGGGAAAACCTTGTCGCTCAACAAGTCTCCAGAGCCACTTACTATAGCGCTATTCGAACGGGATACACATCAAATTATCGACAGCTTGCTCAAACGATTTCATCAACCGAAACTTTACCTCGTGGGACATTCGTGGGGAACATTCCTGGGTTTCTACATGGCAAAAAACTATCCGGAGCTTTTGTATGCTTACATACCGATTTGTCCGATGATCAATCAGCAGGAAAGTGAAAGGATTACCCTGGCAGCCATGAAGGAAAAAGCTTCTCAAGCCCAGAACGACGGCGCGCTGCGCGAGCTTTCACTGGTTAAAATACCTTTTGAAGATGGGGAACAGCTGTATTTTCATCGCAAGTGGGCCTTGGATTACATGGGATCAAAAGCAAAGATTACAAAGACACAAGTGCAGGAATGGGCGTTGATGTGGTTGCCGTTATTTAACGAGGCTTCAAAGGACAATCTGTTCGAAAGCGCGCCGGCTCTTCGTTGCCCTGTCTATTTTTTTGTTGGCAGAAAGGATGTCCAGACGAACTCCGGCATTACAGAGAAATATTACAATATTCTCGATGCCCCAAAAAAGCAATTATATTGGTTCGAGCGCTCAGGCCATTCGTTGCCCTCCACTGAACCGGACTTGTTGCAGGAGATCATTATTGGTATAAAGGAGAAGTGATATATTCACCGCGGAGCCGCAAAGTACGCAAGGCTACGCAGAGATCGTCCTTCAATCTACAATCGTCAATCAAAATCCATTTAACCACGGAGACACGGAGAGATTCGCAAAACTGGGATGTGAAACCAATCTAAAATCGTCAATCAAAAATCTCAAATCCTTTGTGAAACTTTGTGCGCCTTGCGTCTCTGTGGCAAAATTCTACCGCTTTGATTTTTTCCCAATCAACAATATCGCATCCACGATCCATTTATCCTGAATCTCATTACCAAATGTAAACGACAATTGCTTGTTGGTCTTGTTTTCGTAATCGATGTCGTTGTGGCCCCAGTTTGTATAGAGCATGTTATACTTTTTGTTTCTCCACGCGATGGGATAATAACCGCTATGCCATGTTTCATCAGCCTTGGTTCCCAAGGGAAAACTGCTCGGGTCTACCGACAAAAGAATTTTAATATCTGGGTTTGTGCGTAAATCTTTTGCCCATCGATACCATTCGCTGGGTGACGTCTTAAATGTCGCCCCTAAATTCTTGGTCAATGGATCTTTTTTATCCTCTACTTTGAGCACTGCAGAAGTCGGCCGCCATGTATTGCTGGCATATTCGCCACAACCTAAAAAAGTGTTATGATACCAATCCCAGTTTTGAGGATAATCAGAATTATTTAGCGCGAATCCTGCGAAGTGAAATCCTATCCATCCCCCACCCCTTTCAATATATCTTTGAAACGCTTCACGCTGCTCGGGCGCCTCGGGACGAGTATCCAGAAATAATACTACTTGATAGCGGGACAAAAACTCGGCGTTTAAGTTAGCCCAGTTGTCAGTCGAATCGTAAGAGAAATTATATTTCGCTGCCATTTTAGGAAACCATTTGTTGGCCTCATGCACGTAGGTAATATGCGCTTCATCGCGCTTCGCCGTATAAAAGGCAATCACTTTAATCGTAGAAGGATTTTGTGCTTTGATGACAAGGACACAAAGACACAGGGCACAGACCCCTAGCGCCTTTGCAATGAATTTTCGTTTTTCTCTAAACATGTTGCTGGTTTGATAAACAGACAATATAAGAAAATTACAATCGCAGTCTACTGGGCCATATCTCTTAACTAGGCTGAGTCGAAGCTCCTTGAATACTAAATTTACGACGGGACTGAACGAACCTCCGCCCAGTGAAAGTTCATAAGTGGCGCTCATTCATTCTTCAATACCTCGGCTGGGTTTGTGCGCGCGACTTTTAGCGTCTGAGTTAAAACCATGACAAAGGCAATTGCCATGATGAGAAGGAACCCTGTTAAAGTTTCGGTCAACGCGATGGGCTCATGATAAGCAAAGTTTGACAATACAACTTTGTCAAAGAAAATATAAGTAACGGGCAAGGCGATCAAGGCAGCAAGGCACAGCAAAAACAAAAATCCCTTACTTAACAAGTACACCAATTTCTTTTCACTGGCACCCAAGACTTTTCTGATACTAATTTCCTTTAGTCGGGTTTCCGTCGTGAACACCACCATTCCAAACAATCCCATCGACGCTATGCTAATCGCGAGGAAAGCAAGAAAGCCAATTACCTTAATCATCACCGAAAACTGGTTGTAAGCCTCTTCAATCTGGTCTTCATAAAATCTCGCTTCCAGCGGATGAACCTTGTCAATTTTGCGCCAGGCTCCTTCAATGCCGCTCATAGCACGTGGCAAATTTTTCGTGACAATCTTTGCGTTAACATAACCATTCGTTCCATAATGAAAATAACGAAAGACCATAGGTTCAATTTTCTCTTCCAGTGTTTCATAATGGAAATCTTCTACTACTCCAACAATCGTCAACGTTTTCCCGTCCATTGAAATAACTTCGCCTAACGCCTTTGAAGGTTCGCCACCGCCGATATCAAACCGCTTTAGAGTTTGCTCATTTACAATTGCTTCGCTCTCTTCCACGTTTTCAGGTTTTGGTGTAAAGTTTTTTCCCGCTAACAACTTATGCTCGTGCAACCCCAGGTAGTGTTCGTTGACAAAGTTCACCATGACCTGCGCTGAATCACTTTTGTTCGTGTATTTCATCTGCGTTCCATAACGACTACCAAGACTCATAACAATAAGAGACCTGGAAATTGCTGTAACCTCTGGACGCTCCGATAATGCCTTAATTAATAACTCGGCTTGATTGCCCTGTAATTTTATATTTAGAATATTTTCGGTTTTAAATCCCAGATCGAACGTGAGAAAACTTTTGTACTGCTTATATCCCATTATCGTTATCGTAATAAAAATCAACGAAAAAATATATTGGACAACAATCAAGGCTTTTCTTGTATTAATATTATGGAACACCCGCAGGGTAGTAATATCCTTTAATACCTGAATGGCATTTACTTTCGAGAAAAATAACGCGGGTAAAAATCCTGCAACAATGCCAACGATCAAGGCAAATAATATAAAATAAAAAATAATCGTGGGTGAAAGTTCCAGTGAAACAAGGTTTTCGACAAAGGGATCAAGTGAAAGAAATTGATTTCTTAAGAATAAGAACAGGACAAACGAGAAGACCAGCGCCAAAAAAGAAATAATAACAGCCTCAGAAATAAACTGCCCTCGTATATGGCTTTTCCTCGCTCCAATTACTTTTCTTATTCCAACCTCCCGTGAGCGTCTTAGGGACCGAGCAATAGAAAGGTTCGTGTAGTTGAAGCAAGCAGATATGATGACAACCACTGCTAATCCGCTTAAGATCCATATGGCCAGGTTTGGCAATTTAGGTCCGAGCTGATTGCCAAGCGTTTTACCGATTGATATTCGTGTTAAGGGTTGAAGCGACAACGAGACTTTATGATTATTTTGATTGGCGTTTTCCCTGGCACACAATTTATCCAAATTCATTTTTAGGTTTGCTTCGCTGCCATCTTCCGGTACCAACATATACACGTAGTTCATGTACACGCTAGCCCAATCCATAAATCCACCATCCGTTTCACGATTCATTAATTCTACGGTTGAAAACGAAGCGAGCGACCCAAAGCGCAAGTGTGAAAGTTTTGGGGCATCCTTCATCACCCCAGTGATCAAGTA
>Ga0111538_10012957_pt1 | contig 11001 bp, 10 predicted proteins | sample SoiMethybrSBSTD1_FD_79669 | JGI IMG/M metagenome (GOLD analysis project Ga0111538, IMG submission 79669) | Bulk soil microbial communities from a Populus tree surrounding site in Tennessee, USA - Soil MetaG P. TD hybrid SBSTD1 (version 2)... | ecosystem: Environmental > Terrestrial > Soil >... | reverse complement strand
GACGAAGCACGGCATGGTGAAGACGGATCATGTGCTCTTCATCGCCGCCGGTGCGTTCCACGTGAGCAAGCCGAGCGACCTGATTCCGGAAATGCAGGGCCGCTTCCCGATCCGCGTCGAGCTCAAGCCGCTCACCGAGGAAGACTTCGTCCGGATCATGACCGAGCCGGAGAACGCGCTCACCAAGCAGTACGCGGCGCTCGTCGAGTCCGAGGCGGCCGCGCTGGAGTTCACGGCCGACGGCGTCGCCGAAGTGGCGCGCATCGCCGCCATCGCCAACCAGCGCATGGAGAACATCGGGGCCCGCCGCCTTCACACGGTCATGACCACGCTGCTCGAGGAAGTGCTGTACCTCCTGCCTGACAAGTCGATCGAGAAGGTGATCGTGAATCGTGGTCTCGTGCAGGAGCGGTTGAAGGCGATCCTTGAGGATGAAGACCTCCGGAAGTACATCCTCTAGTCAGTTCGAGTTCGAGTTCGAGTCCAAGTCCAAGTGGGATCATCTCGAACTTTGGACTTGAACTTGAACTTGGACTTAATCCACTGAATGCGCCACTTCCTCTCCATCCCCGACTTCAGCACGGCAGAACTCGAGCGCCTCCTCGCACTGGCGGAGGCCATGCGCGCGGGCAAGTACACGGCGCGGCCGCTCCGGGGCATGTCGCTGGCGATGATCTTCATGAAGTCATCGACCAGGACGCGGGTGTCGTTCGAAGTGGGCTGCTACCAGCTCGGCGGACACGCGCTGTTCCTCTCGCCGCGCGACGCGCAGTTGGGACGCGGCGAGCCGATCGAGGACACGGCTCGCGTGCTTTCTCGTTATGTGCAGGGGATCATGATCCGCACCTTCGCGCACCGCGATGTGGAGGCGATGGCGACGCATGCGACCGTGCCGGTCATCAACGGGCTCACCGACCTCCACCACCCGTGCCAGGTCCTTGCTGACGTGCTCACCATGCGGCAACACCTCGGCGGGCACGAAGGCAAGTGCGTCGCGTGGATCGGCGACGGCAACAACATGGCGAACTCCTGGATCGACGCCGCGTGGCGATTCGGTTTCCACCTCCGGCTCGCCAGTCCCGAGGGCTACGATCCGGATCCAGCAGTGCTCGAGCGCGCCACACGTGCCGGAAACGTCAGCCTCATGCGTGATCCTCGTGAGGCAGTGGCCGGGGCCGACGTCGCGAACACCGACGTGTGGGCGTCGATGGGCCAGGAAGATGAGCACGAGGAACGCAGCCAGGTGTTCATGAAGTACAAGGTCGATAAGCCGCTCATGCGGCTCGCCAAGCCGGACGCGATCTTCATGCATTGCCTCCCCGCGCATCGCGGTGAGGAAGTCAGTGCAGCGGTGATCGACGGACCACGCAGCCGGGTCTGGGACCAGGCCGAGAATCGTTTGCACATCCAGAAGGCCATCATGGCCGTGCTGATGGGAGGGGAATCGCTCGCATGATCGCTGAAGGCGCCACCGCACCTGACTTCACCGTTGAAACGGACGAGGGGAATCACGTCTCACTCCACGATTATCGCGGCAAGTGGGTCGTCCTCTACTTCTTCCCCAAGGCCGACACCCCTGGTTGAACCATCGAGGCGCGCGCGTTTCGCGACGCCTTCCCTCGGTTCGAGGGACTGAATGCGGTGATCCTCGGTGCAAGCCCTGACACGCCGGCGAAGCAGGCGAAGTTCAAGGAGAAATTCGAGCTGCCGTTCACGCTCCTGGCGGACAAGGATCACGTGATCGCCGAGGCGTATGGCGCGTGGCAGCTGAAGTCGATGATGGGCCGCGAATACATGGGCGTGGCGCGCACCACGGCGATCATCGACCCAGACGGGAAAGTGGCGCGCACGTTCGAGAAGGTGAGCCCCGCCGAGCACCCGGCCGAGGTCGAAGCGGCACTGAAGGAACTTCGCGCGAACAAGTAAGAGGTTACTCCGCCCTATCCGGATCGCAGGGCAGACAGGGGATCGACGCGCGCCGCGTGACGCGCCGGGCGCACGCAACTGAGGACAGCCGTCATGAAGCAGAGCGCCGCGGCGATCCCGATCGTGAGGGGATCCTGCGGCTGCACGCCGGCGAGCAACGCGCCCATCGTGCGCGCGACCGCCCAGGCGACGGACACGCCTAACGTGATCCCGATGCCCGCAAGCAGCAGGCCCTCGCGGAGCACGAGGCCGATGATCCCGGACACGGGCGCTCCAAGCGCGCGACGCACGCCGAGCTCGTGGAACCGCGTCGACACGGTAAATGCCAGTAACCCGTGAATCCCGAGCGCGGCGACCAGCAGCGCGATGGCGCTCAGGACCACCAGGATGCGCAGTTGCGTCACGCGCGGCGCGGTTTCCTCGGCGACGATCGCCTCCAGCAGGCGGACGTTCGACACGGACTGCTCGACATCGACGCGCCGAATGATGCCCTTGATCATCGAAACGAGCGACATAGGCGGCACGGATGTGCGTATGACGAGGTCTTTCGGCATGAAGCCGGACACGGCAGCGGCTCCCGGCTGCGCCGCGGGGAGGTAGAACTGCGGCTCGCTCTCCCGCTCCAGTCCACGGACGTGGATGTCGCCCACGACGCCCACGATGGTTCGCTCCTCCTCACCGGTGAAGAAGCGTTTCCCCAATGGATCTCCGTCAGGCCAGTATCGCTTGACGAATGCCTCGCTCACGATGGCGACCTGGACGCCCTCGGACACGTCCGTTTCGTCGAAGTCTCGACCGCGCACCAGCGGGATGGTGAGCGTCGAGAAGTACTGAGAGGTCACGTAGCGGATACTGGCGGTTTCCCGGTCGTTGCCTGGCTCGGTGATGCCCCGCACGGTGATGCTCCGGATGCCTCCGCGCATAACGAGCGGCAGCCCGGTCACGTATGCCGCGGCCTGCACACCGGGCATGGCGCGTACCTCACGCAGGACGCGCTCGTAGAAAAGCACTCGGCTCACCGTGGAGTCGTACTTAGGCAGCGGGAGTACCGTCTTCAGGGTGAGTACGTTTTCCGCGCGAAAACCCGGGTCGATCGCGTTGACCCTCGACACGGCCCGGATCAGCAGGCCCGAACCGACGAGCAGGACAACTGACGACGCGATCTCGAGGATCACGAGGCCCGAGCGAACCTTGCGCGAGCGGCCGCCGCCGGCGCGCGCAGTTCCACGGAGCGCGTCCAATGGTCCGCTTCGACCCGCCTTGAGCGCCGGTGCGACACCGCACGCGAGCCCCGTGAACAGAACCATGATGATTCCAACGGCAAGCACCCGATGATCCACGGTCGGTTCGCCCGCCACGGGTAGACCGCCCGGAATGAGCCGCGTCAGCAGTGGTACGCCGGCCGATGCGAATGCGAGACCGACGGCCCCGCCGACGATGGCAATCGACAGACTCTCGGTGACGAGCTGGCGCACGAGGCGCTCACGACCGGCACCGAGGGCAGACCGCACGGCGATCTCTCGCGCCCGGTGGGCGCCGCGGGCGAGGAACAGACTGGCGAGGTTCGCGCAGGCCAGGACCAGTATGCATAACGCGGCCCCGACCAGTGCCACGATGAGCGACGTGGAACGCTGTGACATCTCACCCCGAAGCGGAAAGACGGCCGACGCTGTGCGCATGCTGGGCATCGAGTATTGCTGCGAGATGCGGGCGGCGATCGCGTTCAGGTCGAGTCGCGCCTGCTCAGGCGTCACTCCCGGGCGCAGCCGCGCGAGCCCGAACAGGAAGCGGTCGTTACGATCCTCGAAACTCGATGGCCTGAAGACCAGCGGCGTCCATGCGTCGATGTTGCTGCCTGGAAAGCGGAAGTTCGCCGGCATGACCCCGACCACCGCGTACGGGACGCCGTCGAGTCGCACGAACTTCCCCACGATCCCGGGATCACCTCCGAACTGCGATTGCCACAGCCGGTAGCTGAGGATGACGGCCTGGCCGCTCAGCGTGTCGTCGGCGGCAAACAGGCGGCCGGCGATCGGTCGCACGCCAAGCACCGCAAACATGCCGGCAGTGGCGGCGACAGTTTCCACGCGGCGTGGCTCGGCTTCACTCACCAGGTTGGCGGAACCGTAGGCATACGCTCCGAACGCCGTGAACGAATGCTGCTGTTCCTTCCAGTCGCGCCAGTTTGCGGGCGACAGGTCACCGTAGTTCCACATGTCCTCGCCGTCCGCCTGGTAGAGCCTGACGATTCGGTCGGGCTCGTGGTACGGGAACGGCCGGAAGAACGTATAGTCGGCGACGGCCAGCGCGGCCGTGTTCGCGCCGATGCCTAACGCGACAACGAGGATCGCCGTCAGGGCAAAGCCCGGCGTCCGGCTGAATGAGCGCGCCGCGTAGGTGAGGTCCTGCCTCAAGAGCGTCCAGTGCGCGGCGATGGCGTTGGGAACGACATCACCGAGGGCCGCGAGCGCTCGGACAAACGATCCCTGCCCACGATGCCGGGCCTCGAAGGTTCGAGTCAGCTCGTCCCCGTAGTCGACCCGGAACGACCGGGGATACAGTCGCAGCAACGCGCGATACAGCGACATGGCTACGCGGACTCCGGCGTCAGGCCGCGGGCGCGAGCAAGTCGAAGCAGCTGTGCCAGCCGCCGCATCTCCGCGCGCGCAACCGCAGTGCCGAATGGCGTGATCCGGTAGTAGCGACGCCGCTCGTCGTCCGCCGCGGTACGGCGCCGTGCCACCTCGACGATGAGCCCCTGTTCCACCATCCGCGCGACGGAGCGGTAGAGCGTCCCGGCGCTCATCCGCAACTCACCGTCCGTGCGCGCCTCGACGTCCTGGATGATGGCGTATCCGTGGCGTTCTCCCTCCGCGACGGCGAGGAGGATGTGAAACGTGGCCGGAGGGAGCGGCAGCAGGTCGTCTGGTACGAAGTCGTCGGGCATGTCCCCAACTATAGCCACTGTGGCTATATTGTCAATGGCTATAGTGACGAAGCGTCCGGCGTCTCCTTACCGCCGTCGCTGCCTAACGAGAGCGGGCTCAGCTCGTTCGCGGGGTGCTGTTCGTGCGCTTGTCCTCGCTTGACACGAGATGACGGCACCGCAATCGTGGCTCAGGACAACGCAAAGGAGGAGTCATGGCAGCCCCGACCGCCCTCGAAATCCCCACCTGGCGGCTCGACAACGCACACTCGAGCGTCGAGTTCTCCGTGAAGCACATGATGATGACCACCGTGCGCGGCCGCTTCAAAAACGTCCGCGCCACGCTCACCGGTGATCGCGAGCATCCGGAGGTGGCGGGCGTCGAGGTGGTCATCGAGGTGGCGAGCATCGACACCGGCGTCCCCGATCGTGACAACCACCTGCGCGGCGCCGACTTCTTCGACGCCGATCGCCATCCGGAAATCACGTTCCACTTCAAGCGCATCGACGGAGCGGCACCGAAAATGGAGGGCGATCGCTTTCGTGTCGTGGGCGACCTGATGATCCGCGACAGCGAGATGGAGGTCGTGCTCGACTGCGAATACGAGGGGCGCGGCACCGACCCGTGGGGCAAGACTCGCGCGGGATTCAGCTTCCGCACCGACATCGATCGCCGCGAGTGGGGGCTCAAGTGGAACCAGGCGCTCGAAACGGGCGGAGTCCTTGTCGGGAACAAGGTGCGCGTTGACGGCGAGGTGCAGTTCGTCAGGCAGGGGGAGTAGAGCGGGTGTTGGGTAAGGGTCTGGGGGACCGGGGGCTTCGCCCCTCTCAGTCCCCGGCACCGCTCCGTTTCAGGGTTTAATCGCGTCTGCCTTAGTGGCATATTCAGGGTCCCTTTTGACGGGTAACCCTGAGCCGAGCAGACGATGACCACGGAAGCAGCGCTTAAAAGGACCCCTCTCCACGACGTGCACGTTGCCCTCGGCGGGAAGATCGTGCCGTTCGCGGGCTACGAGATGCCCGTCCAGTACACCACCGGGATCACCGCCGAGCACAAGGCGGTGCGCGAGCGCGCCGGACTCTTTGACGTCTCTCACATGGGCGAGTTCATCGTCCGGGGCGCCGGGGCGATCGACTTCGTCAACAGCGTCACCACCAACAACGCCGCCGCGCTTTCGGTGGGCCAGGTCCAGTATTCGGCCCTGCTGAACGATCGCGGGACGTTCGTCGACGATTGCCTCGTCTATCGCTTCGCCGACCACGTGATGATGGTCGTGAACGCGTCGAACGCCGCCAAGGACTGGAACCACATCCTGCCTAACGCGTCGCAGTTCGAGGTGGCGTTGACCGACGCCAGCGACGAGACCGCGCTCCTCGCGCTCCAGGGCCCGATGGCGCAGCAGGTGCTGCAGCCGTTCACCGACGTCGACCTCGAGCCGATCGAGTACTACCACTTCGCGACCGGCTCCGTCGCGGGCGTGCCTGGCGTGACCGTCTCGCGCACCGGCTACACCGGCGAGGACGGCTTCGAGCTGTATTTCCCGAACGCGCACGCCACCACCATCTGGAAGGCGCTCACCAGCGACGGTCGCGTGACGCCGGCCGGATTGGGGGCGCGTGACTCGCTGCGCCTCGAGATGGGCATGGCACTCTACGGCAACGACATCGACGACACGGTAACGCCGCTCGAGGCCAATCTCGCCTGGATCGTCAAGCTCCCCAAGGGCGACTTCACGGGGCGCGACGTACTCGTCAGGCAGAAAGCCGAGGGCGTGAAGAAGAAGCTCGTCGGCTTCACGTCACCGGAGAAGGTGTTCCCCCGGCACGGCTATCCGGTGTGGTGCGGTGGCGTCGAATCCGGCGTCGTATGCAGCGGGACGATGAGCCCCAGCCTGAACATTCCGATCGGCACGTGCTACCTGCCGGTCGCGTCCACCGTCGAGGGCTCGGCGCTCGAGATCGACATTCGCGGCAAGCGCGTGCCGGCGAGAGTGGTGAAGATGCCGTTTTACAAGAATGCGACGCATCGATGAGTCCAAGTTCCAGTTCAACGTTCAAGACCTTGTTTGGACTGAAAACTCGAACTTGAACTCGAACTTGAATCCTGAGATGGAATGCGGATCGCCATCCTGACCGTCTCAGACGCCGGCGCACGCGGCGAGCGCGTGGACAGTTCGGGCGACGCCATCGTTGCCTGGGCCGAGTCGCGTGGTGCGACGGTCGTCGATCGCGCGCTGGTGCCTGACGAGTCGTCGCGCATCGTGCCGGTGTTGCTTGCCTGGTGCGACCAGGATGCCGCCGACGTCGTGCTCACCACGGGAGGCACGGGTCTCAGCCCGCGCGACATCACGCCCGAGGCGACGCGAGCCGTCATCGAGCGCGAGGCGCCCGGTATCGCCGAGCGGCTTCGGGTGACGTCGATGGAGCGCTTCCCGCGCGCGGCGCTCTCGCGTGGCGTCGCCGGCGTGCGAAATCGCTCGCTGGTCGTGAATCTCCCCGGTTCACCCGGCGGCGTTCGCGACGCCCTGGCCGCTCTGGATCCCATCGTGGACCACGCGATCCAGATTGTTCGCGGGACCCCGACCGATCATTGATCGTGAGCGCGGTGGGGACTCTGACCTCTGACCTCTGACCTCTGACCTTGTCTGTCTTAATCACGCTCACTGACGTCGAACCCGCCGTCCGACTCGGCAAACTCCTCGAGGAAGAGGAGCTTGCGACGGAGATGGTGTCGCCGCTCGACGACTTCCGCGCGGCACTGAGGCGCTCGAAGCCGTCGGTCGTGGTGATGACCGGCGGGCTGCTCGATCCGCACAACATCCAGCTCGTGCGCGAGCTGTTGTGGGACGAGGTCGCGGTGATTGGCTTCGCCGATGTCCGCGATCCGGCGATCGACGAGCGGCTCCGCGCGGCGGGTTACGTCGAAGTCTTCTCAAAGCCGGTCGTCCTCGATGAAGTCGTGGGCGCGATCAAACAGTTGCTGAAGCGGCAGGAGCTGTCGCGCGTCACGGGGCTCATTGGAGAATCCGAATCGATCCGCGAAGTGCTCGTTCAGGTCGAGCAGATCGCTCCCGTATCGAGCACGGTGCTCATCGAAGGAGAAAGTGGCACCGGCAAGGAACTGGTGGCGCGCGCCATACACCGGCTGTCGCCGCGTCGCAACAAACCCTTCATCGCCGTGAATGTCGGCGCGTTGCCCGAGACGCTTTTGGAAAGTGAGTTGTTCGGGCACGAGAAGGGCGCGTTCACCGGCGCGGCCGAGCGTCGGATCGGAAGGTTCGAGCTGGCGCACGGCGGCACGTTGTTCCTCGACGAAATCGGCGATGTGCCGTCGTCCACGCAGGTGAAGCTCCTGCGCGTGCTCGAGGACCGCGTCGTGACGCGCGTCGGCGGCACGACGGAAACCTCGGTGGATGTTCGCGTGGTCGCGGCGACCAACACGCCGCTGCGCGATGCGGTGGAGCAGGGGCGTTTCCGCGCGGACCTGTTCTACCGGCTCAACGTGCTCAGGATCTACCTCACGCCGCTGCGCGAGCGTCGCGAGGACATCCCGTTACTCGTCAGGCGGTTCATCAGGGATCTCTCGAAACAGCACGATCGCGCGTTTCACGGGCTGAGTGCGGAGGCGCTCCAGCAACTCGTGGAGTATTCGTGGCCCGGAAACGTTCGCGAGTTGCGGAACCTGATCGAGAGCATGGTCGTGCTGTCGCCAGGTCGTGAGATTGGCGCGGAGGACATTCCGCCCCAGATCCGTGACTCCACTTCGACGCGGTACCTGCCGGTTCACGTGGGACCGCTCATCAGGGATCGGCAGGGGAGCGATGGGCGGGAGCTCGAGTTCATCCTTCGCAGCCTGGTGGAGTTGAAGCTGCAGATGGAGGAGCTGCGCCGTCGGGTCGACGAGTTCGGGTCCGGCGTCGGGGTGAACGTCGCGCCGGCGGTTGGGCCGGCGGGTCAATGGTTAGGCGAGGTACGGGCGCCAGGTGGTGCGGTTGGGCAGTGGACGCCGATCGGGGGGATCGAGGCGCGGGATAGCGCGCCGCCGCCTAATGAGGCCGTGATTCGGCCCGGGATGTCGATGGCGGACGTCGAGCGGGCGGCGATCGAGGTCGCGCTCAGGGACACCGGTGGTAACCGCCGAAAGGCGGCAGAGATGTTGCAGATCGGTGAGCGAACCCTGTATCGCAAACTTCGGGAGTACCAACTCCCGGTCGATGAACTGGTGCTTGACGAACCGGGCAACCGATCCGTACAATAGGGAAGCTCGTAAGCTGTTGTATTACAATCGTCTAAAGCCTCGCACCTGAGAATCGTCTAGAACCGTTTTTGGTAAGGAGACGAGCTGATAATGACTCCTCAGGCGCACCAATCCCCCGCGATCGCTGGGAGTGTTCTCCCTATCAAGCGCGCGGAGGAGCTGCTTCAGACGCTACCCGGCGTGATAGCCGCCAGGATCATTGCGAGTGAGACCGGAGCCGTGGACGAGATCCATGTGCTTACGTCGGCGGAGGTTACTCCGAAGCAGACGGTGAGGAACATCGAGAGCGCGTTGATCGCGCACCTCGGGATGCGAGTGGATCACCGGAAGATTTCGGTGGCGACGACGCTCGAGCAGCGGAAGGCGGTGGAAGCCGAGCCGGCGCCTGCGACCGCGGTGGCTCCGACCGTGACGGCATCGGCTGCGAGCGTGACCCCTGTTGCGGCGCCTACGCCGCAGGGTCTTACCAGCGGCGGTCCCAGGATGCTGTTTTTCGAGGACGTTGAGATAAGGCGGAGCCGTACCAAGGGGATTACGTGTCGCGTGACCCTGCGGAAGGGTGATCAGTCCTACACGGGCGAAGCCGAGGGGATCGAGAACGAGCGTTCGCGCCTTGAGTTAGCGGGTCGCGCGGCGTTGAAAGCGATAGCGGAACTGGATGTAACGGCGAAGGGGTTGGACCTGGGTGGTGCGCGTGTGGTGGAGGCGTTCGAACGAGAGTTTGTGTTCGTGGCGGTGACGGCGCAGATGGTCCGCGAGACGGTGCTGTTGACGGGGACGTGTGAAGTGAAGGAGAGCCCTGAAACGGCGTGCGTGCTGGCGGTGCTGGATGCGACGAACCGGTGGCTGATGCATCCGAGGCGAGGATAGAGTCGCCCGGGTCCGCGGCGCGCCGGCGGTGGGTAGATCCCGTTATACGGAGCGCTCGACAGAACGGAACCTAACGATACAATCGAATTAAAGCCCCCCATTTCCGCTGAGCGAAGTGTGAGCGGGAATGGAAGTGCAGGTGAGCGGAGCCGACCAGAGGTTGCATACTCGAATGCCGAGTATGACTCCAACTGAAGGGAGGTGACGCGAAATGATTAACTGGACTCTCTCTTGGTTGTTCTCGTTAATCAATTGGAACTAGTTAGGTAGGGAGTGGGGGGCAGACATTAGCAGGGCTGGCTTTCGGGCCGGCCTTCCTCCGTGCAGGCGATCCCAATAGGTGCTGTGACGGACTCTCAACGAGCAACTCAACACGTTCCCTTTCGGCTTCAGCCACGACCTTGGGGTCGCCTAAAGGAGCGCGCGCAAACTAAGGCGCTTGGCGCGGAGGGATCCCGCAGAGTCGCGCCTCTCGTTGCGCTGACGTCATCGCTTGCCATCATAGCGTTTTTTGCGATGACCAACTTGGCCGCAATTACGCCCCGCGGCGGCCTGTGGCTGGCGGTAATCCTCGTTGGTCTCGGCCTCGGTGCCGAACTGCTCTCATTTGACCAGTTCAAGGATTCGGCCGCATCTGCCGCTGTGATTCCCTTTGCGGCCGCCGTCTTGATCGCACCTTCGGCGACGACGGTAGCAATGATCATCGCGGCGGAGGTGGTTGCTCAAGGGCTTCACAAGCGTGCGTTTATTAAGGCCGTCTTCAATTTGGCGCAGCACACGATCGGTTTGTCGATCGCTGTTATCGTCCTTCATTGGACCGGCGCGCCACCGTTCATGGCCGTCAAAGGCACCTCATTCACAGAGTGTCTGAAGTTGCTGTTGTTGCCGACAGTTCTCCTGGTCGCGTCGGTACAGTTTGTCAACAACCTGTTCGTGAGCGCGGCGATTTCGATCAGCTCGGGTCGCCGATTCCTGCCTCTTTGGACGTCACACCTTCGGCTCGGCGCGACAAACGTCCTTG
>Ga0111538_10012956_pt1 | contig 11001 bp, 6 predicted proteins | sample SoiMethybrSBSTD1_FD_79669 | JGI IMG/M metagenome (GOLD analysis project Ga0111538, IMG submission 79669) | Bulk soil microbial communities from a Populus tree surrounding site in Tennessee, USA - Soil MetaG P. TD hybrid SBSTD1 (version 2)... | ecosystem: Environmental > Terrestrial > Soil > Tree... | reverse complement strand
GCGGAAGGGATCGCGACCGGGCCGGAGCAGTTTCGCGACGCCGTGCGGTTCCAGATCAAGTACGGCGCCGATGTCATCAAAGTCTGCGCGACGGGAGGCGTGCTCTCGCTTGGCGACGATGTGGGTGCGCCGCAGTTGACGCAGGCCGAGATGGACGCGCTGGTCGACGAGGCGCATCGCCTCGGCCGCCGCGTCGCCGCGCACGCGCATGGGGCGGAGGGCGCGAAGGTCGCCGTCCGCGCCGGCATCGATTCCATTGAACACGGGTCGTTTCTCGACGAGGAGTCCGTGCGGATGATGAAAGAGCGCGGCACCTACCTGGTGCCGACGCTGATGGCCGGCGAGTATGCGGGCGGACGCAAGGCGACGCGCAAGTACCCGCCCGAGATCGCCTCGAAAGCGACGCAGGCGCTCGACGGCCGATCGACCGCGTTCAAACGCGCCGTCGCGGCCGGCGTGAAGATCGCCTTCGGAACCGACAGCGGCGTCAGCCCTCACGGCCGCAACGCCGAGGAATACGCGCTGCTCGTCGAGCATGGACTGTCGGCTGCTGCGGCGTTGAAGACCGGACCCGCTGCCGCGGCGCTGCTTGGCGTCGATCGTCTGACCGGGACGATCGAGCAGGGCAAGGCGGCCGATATCGTGGCCGTGCCGGGAGATGTGCTGCGCAACATCGCGGCGACCGAGCACGTGCGGTTCGTGATGAAGGACGGAAAGATCTACAAGAACGAAGGCAAGTAGGATAGCGGGGCAAGGAGCGCAACTGATGGCGTCTGGCCAGGGCGATGTCACGCGTGCCCTCGCCGATCTGCGCGGGCCGAACCGGCCTGAGGCTCTGGATCGGCTGGTTGCTCTGGTGTACTCCGAGCTTCGAGGACTTGCGCAGGCGCGTCTGCGTCACGAGCGTCCCGAGCACACACTGGAGGCCTCCGCCCTGGTCCACGAAGCCTATCTCCGACTCCTGGGCGGCGACTACCCGGCATGGAACGATCGGCAGCATTTCTTCCGCGCCGCCGCCGAGGCCATGCGCCGCATCCTGATCGAGCACGCTCGCAGTCGTGTCCGTGGGAAGCGCGGTGGCAAGCAGGTGCGGGTCCCTCTGACTGGCCTTGATCTCGCCACCGAACAGGACCCCGCCGAGATTCTGGCCCTCGACGAAGCGATCCGGCGCTTGAGAGAACAGGACCCCAGGGCCGCCGAGATTGTCGAACTACGGTTCTTCGGCGGCCTGTCCGTGGAGGAAACGGCCCAGACGCTCGAAGTATCCGAGCGGACCGTGAAGCGGGAGTGGGCCGTTGCCCGCGCGTGGCTGTACGACGCCTTGCGCAGGCCTGGAGGTTCCGTCGCCGGAGGTTGACAGTGCCGCACACGAGATGGAATCGCGCCAAGGAGGTGTTTCAGGAGGCGCTCGAGAAGACCGGGCCGGACCGAACGCGGTTCGTGGCTGTGGCCTGCGGGGACGACGGCCAGCTGCGAGCGCAGGTCGAAGCATTGCTCGCGGCCCACGACGAGGCCGGCGAGTTCCTGACGATGCCGACGACCGGGGAAAACGCGGCGGCCGCCGGTCGTTCGGAGGGGCCCGGCAGCCGAATCGGACCCTACAAGCTGCTGCAGTTGATCGGCGAGGGCGGGTTCGGCGTCGTCTACATGGCGGAGCAGGAAGAACCCATTCGCCGGCGGGTGGCCCTCAAGATCATCAAGCTGGGGATGGACACCAAGCAGGTGATCGCCCGGTTCGAGAGCGAGCGCCAGGCGCTGGCGATGATGGACCACCCCAATATCGCCAGGGTGCTGGACGCCGGCGCGACCGAATCAGGACGGCCGTATTTCGTGATGGAGCTCGTCAAGGGTGTGACCATCACGGAATACTCTGATGCGAACCGCCTCAGCACACGCGAACGATTGGACCTGTTCGTCCAGGTGTGCCACGCGGTCCACCACGCGCACGAGAAGGGGATCATCCATCGCGACATCAAGCCGTCGAACGTGATGGTCACCCTGCATGACGGCACACCAGTCCCCAAGATCATCGATTTCGGCGTCGCCAAAGCGACGAATCAGCGGCTCACCGAGAAGACCCTGTTCACCGCGTACGGTGCGTGCATCGGCACACCGACCTACATGAGCCCGGAGCAGGCCGAAATGAGCGGCCTGGAAATCGACCGGCGCGCCGACGTCTACTCGCTGGGCGTGCTGCTCTATGAGCTGCTGACCGGGACCACTCCCTTCGACACGGAGGTGTTGCGAGCTGCCGCCTTCGTCGAGATGCAGCGGATCATCCGGGAAGAAGATCCACCGACCCCCTCCGCGCGTCTCAGCACGCTCGGCGACCGGCTTGTCGAGGTCGCGACCAGCCGACATGCCGATCCGCACGTGCTCATGAACCTCGTTCGCGGAGACCTGGACTGGATCGTCATGAAGGCCATCGAAAAGGACCGGAGGCGGCGCTACGACTCGGCGTTCGATCTCGTCGATGACGTGTCCCGCTATTTCAGGGACGAACCGGTGACGGCGAGACGGGCGAGCTCGCTGTACGTGTTTCGCAAGTTCACGAAGAGGCGCCGGGCCCCGCTCCTTGCGGCCGCCAGTATGGGCGGCGCCCTTGTGGTCGGCAGCGGCCTCGCAGGATTCCTGGCGTCAAGTGGCGCGAGCGAAACCGTTCTTCCGACCCGGCGGCTGATCGACGATCGAGCGGGGAGGTATCACAACACGACCATCACGCGGGACGGCAGTCATCTTCTGCGGTACAACGTGGAGCGCCGTGGCTACGATCTGGTGGAAAACAACGCACAACAGGTGCGGCCCCTGACCAGCGCGGGCCCTGACCCGCGGGGCCGGCTGTTTCTCGACCACAGTCTCTCCCCTGATGGCCGGCAGATCGCCGCGGTCATCCTCGTCGATGTCAATCCCGATCGAGGCCAGGAGACGGGAAACAACAGCGGTACGCTGGAACTTCGGCTGTTCCCGGTCGGTGGCGAGGGGGAAGGACGACTGCTCCGACGCTGGGAGGCAGGACACAATGTCAAAACGTTCGGGTGGTCGCCCCGGCAGACTGCGGTCTGGGTATTCGATATTCGCCCCGATCGAGCGGCCGAGATTGCTTCCGTGGACCTCGCCGAAGGTTCCGTCAAGGTCCTGAAGACCCTCGCCTGGCGGACGCTGACGCAGGCGCCGTCGCTGTCCCCGGACGGACGGTTCATCGCCTACCACGACGCAGACAGCCGGGAGGGCCCTCCGGACATTTTTCTGATCGCCACCGACGGCAGCCGCGATGCACGGATCAAGCATCCGGCGAGCGATTCACGACCGATGTTCACGCCGGACGGTTCCGGCATCGTGTTCCACAGCACCCGCAGTGGAGGCGACCTCTGGTTCCTGCCGATTGCCGGCGGGGATCCGGCTGGCGAGGCCCGCCTCGTGTGGCGCGACATCGGACCCTTCGGAGTGTCGGTGTCCTTCGGGGAGAACGGCAGCCTGTTTTATTACTTCGCGATTAACGCCTGGGAGATCTACACGGCCGGCATCGAGCTCACGCGCGGGATCGTCGGTGCGCCCGAACACCTCGAGTCCCGTTCCGGTGAACTGAATGGCGCCACTGCGTTTTCCCCCGATGGACGGTTCCTCGCGTATTTACGGAACTACATGCGGAACCGTAATCAGTTGGTGCTCCGGGAACTTGCCAGCGGAGTCGAGCGCGAGTTTCCAATCGCGGGGGCGGACGGAATCCTGAGCGGCATGTCGATCGATTTTTGTCCCGATGGCCGGTCGGTGATCGTATCGGGCACCGGAATCTTTCGACTGAGCCTCGATCGCGGCGGTGCCGAGCGACTGTCGACAGGGAGCGTCCCCCGCGCCGTCTGTGTCGGAGACGGCGGAGAAATACTGTACCTCCGCGGCGGGAGTGGCCCTGACGCGCGTCAGGTCGTGCACAGATCGCTTGCGAGCGGCGGCGAAACCACCTTGTATGCTGGCACGGACGGTTTCAGCCTTCATCGGTCGCCGGATGGCAGCAAGATCGCGTTCGTCGGCATCAGCGGTAACGAGGGCCGACTTCTCGTCATGCCGTCGCGCGGCGGCCCGGCCGCAACGGTTGCGACGTCTCCGACCTATCCGTCAGGTCCGCGCCGGTGGACCGAGTTTCAGGGAGTCATGTGGCTGCCAAACGGAGAGGCGTTGCTGGTCGCGCGCTATTCGAGCGAGCAAGCCTCAGCGTTGGCGTCGAATCCTGACATCAGAGACCCAGAAGTTATCTTCTGGCGCGTTCCGCTCGATAGCGTTCCAGCGTCCGAAGTCGGACGAATGGGCCTGCCCGCGTACGAACGTGCGTTCGTCGGCGCGGTGAACTACAGCCTCCACCCCGACGGCTCGCGCATCGCCTTTCAGCGGCACGCCGGATTGAAGGCGCAGGTATGGGCTATCGACAATTTGCTTCCATTCATTCGATCGGGAGCGACCGCCGCCCCCGAGCCGCCCCGCTAGCGGCCGTCGCGCGGCCTCGCCGACGCGTGACAGTTTCGTGACAACTGAAATGGCCCCGTCTGTAGAATCGCGCTGGTGGATGCGATGGAGTCCATCGGTCGCCTCCCGTTTCCCCGCCGCCGCGTTGCGCTCGTCCTCTTCGTCTTCCTCGTGCCGTTTGGCGTGCTGACGGCGCTCGCGATCCGGACACTGAATCAGGATCGCGAGCTCGCGGTGCGACGCGAGGAAGACCAGCGGCGCCAGGCGGCGGCCGCGATCCGGCAGGAATTCCTCGGTCGGCTCGAGAACCTCAAGCTGCGCGCGTTGTCCGGCGCGGTGGAGGTGCGTGCAGACGATCGGGCGCGCGATCCCGCCGATGCGATCGTGCTCGTCGCGCGGATCGATGACCGTCGGCTCGTGCTGCCGTGGGAGAGCAAGACGGCCGCGGCCGATGTGCGCCGCATTTTCGCGGAACAGCCATTCGCGGAGCTGATCTCCCGTGGGGAAAGGGAGGAACTCGTCCATCAGCGTCCGGATACTGCCTCGTCCTTCTATCGACGTGCGTTGTCCTCCGCTCGTCATCCGTCTCAGGCGGCCCTTTCGGAGCTGCTGGTCGCACGTGCGCTCGGCAAATCCGGTCGCGCGGAAGAGGCGCGCGCGTACGATCGGAGCACGCTGGCTCGCCCGCTGTCGCTCGTCGACGAGCAGGGAGTGCCGTTCGCGCTCTATGCGTGCCGCCGCGTGGTCGATCTCGAGGGCCTCGCGATCGAAGATGCTCGCGCGGCGTTGGCGGCAGCCCACCAGGCTGGAGCGGCGTCCTTGATGTCTCCGGCGGCAGTTCACATGGCGAACGCGGTTGTCGCGACGCTTCGCTCGAAGGGCCCTCCGGAGATCCAGACGCTCGTGTCCACCGCGCAGCAGGCGATCACCGCCCAGATCGCGCGCGGTGAGCAGGCGTTGGCGCTGCAGCAGACGTTTCCGGCGCTCGCGCGCCAGTTTCCTTCCGAGGCCGCGCGCAGAAGCAAGCCGCTCTGGCTGCCGTTCGGGCAAGGGCCGTGGCTCGTCAGCCTCTCCGCTGATATCAGCAGCCATCAACCAATCCTGATCGCGGTCGACGCATTGAAAGCGTTCGATCGACTGGAGACCGCGGCGCGGTGCGTCGCGGCGGCCGGCTGCCGCCTGGGTTCCGGCACCGGACCCGACTACAACCCACTCGGCCCGGCCCTGCCGGGACTGACGTTGCTCCAGGTGACGAGCGGTGCCGCCGACGGGTCTCAGCGGCGGCTTCCGAAGCAGGGGTTCTACGTCTCCGCGCTGTCGCTGGTCCTGGCGCTGGCCGCGTTCGGCGGATACCTCCTGTGGCGCGACGTACGGCGGGAGCTGCGGGTCGCCGAACTGCGCTCGCAGTTCGTCTCGAGCGTGTCGCACGAGCTGAAGACGCCGCTGACCGCGATTCGGATGTTCGCCGAGACGCTGCGCATGGGCCGGCCGGCCGATCCCGCAACCCGCGACGAGTACCTCGACATCATCATCAACGAGAGCGAGCGCCTGACGCGGCTGCTCAACAACGTCCTCGATTTCTCGCGCATCGAAAGCGGACGCAAGACCTACCAGTTTGCGCCTCACGATCTGGGATCGATCGTCAGGACGGCTGCACGGGCGATGCACTATCCGCTCGCGCGCCAGGGATTCGAGTTGCAGGTCGACATCGCCGAAGCCATCCCGCCGGTCCAGAGCGATCCCGACGCGCTCGAGCAGGCCATCCTCAACCTGCTGGCCAACGCGCTCAAGTACTCCGGCGACGCGCGGAAGATCGACCTGCGGCTCGCGCGTGACGAGGCGCACGCGGTGATCAGCGTCCGCGACTGGGGGATCGGAATCGATCCGGTCGATCAGCGCCGCATCTTCGAGAAGTTCTACCGGGTCGCGAGGCCGGAGAATCGGCTGATTCCCGGCACCGGCCTGGGACTGACGCTGGTCGATCACATCGTACGCTCCCATCACGGACTGGTCGGCGTCGACAGTATGCCGGGTGGCGGCAGCACGTTTCGGATTCATCTTCCGCTTGCGGCAGAAGGCCCGGTTGCCTCTGAAGAAGACGGCCTGGAGCCGTCGCACCGGCGCGCGGTTGAATCGGAGGCCTGATCGTGGATCGCATCGTCATCGTCGAGGACGACCCCGCCATCCTGCGCGGCCTGTCGGACAACCTCCGCCAGGAGGGCTATGGCGTGTCGCCCGCGACGGACGGTGACGCGGGCTACCGTCTGATCTGCGACACGCAACCCGATCTGGTGCTGCTGGACGTGATGCTGCCGGGTCTGAGCGGTTACGAGCTGTGCCGGCGAGTCCGAGCGGCGGGACTGACGACGCCGGTCGTCATGCTGTCGGCCAGAGGCGACGAGTCGGATCGCGTGTTCGGGCTGGACGCCGGTGCCGACGACTATGTGTCGAAGCCGTTTTCGCTCGGCGAGCTGCTCGCACGGATTCGCGCCATCCTGCGCCAGCGGCGCGACTGGCGCGCCGAGCACGCGCTGGTCGATCGCGACCTCCGGGAGGCGGCCGACGTGCAGCGTCAACTGCTGCCGCGCGCGCGGCCGGCCGTCGCGTCAATCGACTACAGCGGCTGCTGCATTCCGGCCCGACATGTCGGCGGCGATTACTTCGATTACGTAGAGCTCGAGCCCGGTGTGCTCGGTCTGCTCGTGGCCGACGTGGCCGGCAAGGGGATCCCTGCGGCGCTGCTGGTCGCGTCGCTGCACGGTGTCTTTCGCACCCATGCGGCGCGCGCGGGCGATCGCGTGTCCGAGCTTGCCGCCACGCTCAATGCACACATGTGTGCGACCGGCGAGGTAGGTCGCTTCGCGACGCTGTTGTACGTGGTCGTCGACTCGGTCGAGCGGCGACTCGTCTACGTCAACGCGGGACATCCGCCGGGCGTTCTCTGGCGGGACGGCGGACCAACGGTCAGGCTCGCTGAGGCTTCGGTTCCGCTCGGGCTCTTCCCCGACAGCGGCTACTCGGCCGCGGCCCTGCCTCTGGAACCAGGCGACTGGGTGGTCCTCTTCACCGACGGGATCAGTGAAGCGGCGAACGAACACGACGAGCAGTTCGGCGAGGAGCGTCTCGTTCGGACGATTGGCGCGCACCAGAAAAGTGCGCCGGATGCCATGTGCGACGCAATCGTTGCCGCCGTTCGGACGCATGCGCTCGGACGCGCTGCGGCGGACGACTTGACGATTGTCGCCGCCCACGTGCGGTGAGGCAGATTACCGAAACAGGTTCCTATGGCGCGCATTCTGGTTATCGAGGACGACCCGGCGATCCTCCGAGGGCTGGCCGACAACCTCGGGTGCGAGTCGCACGACGTGTTGACCGCCGCCGACGGCGAGCACGGGTACTCGCTCGCCCGCACCGGCAAACCGGACCTGATCGTCCTCGACCTGATGCTTCCGCGGATGAGCGGGTACGAGCTGTGTCGCACGCTGCGCGCAGAGGGCGTCATGACGCCCATCGTCATGCTGACGGCGCGAGGCGACGAAGCGGATCGGGTCGTGGGGCTCGATCTCGGCGCCGACGACTACATCACGAAGCCGTTCTCGGTGCGCGAGCTGCTCGCGCGCATCAGGGCCGTCCTCCGGCGCGCGCAGGTTCAGAGCGCGCTGCCCGCGGAGCTCCGTTTTGGAAATGTGATCGTCGATTTCCAGCGGTACGAGGCGCGCAAGGGTGGCCGACCCGTCGAGCTCACGCGCAAGGAGTTCGGGCTGCTGCGGCTGCTGGCGGCGCGCTCGGGAGTGGTCGTCACGCGGGACGATCTTCTCAACGAGGTCTGGGGCTACGACGCCACGCCGACGACCAGGACCGTGGACAACCACGTCGCTTCGCTGCGGGCCAAGCTCGAAGACAACCCGGCGGATCCGCGGCATCTCTTCACGGTGCACGGTGTGGGCTACAAGTGGGTGCAGTGAACGTTCGAGCTGACGAAGATTTTGCACGGACGTGACAGTTCGCGTGCGTGCGCGTGACACATTGCCGCTCGCTGAGCGCGATCATCCTCGGTGAAGGCGCTGGCGCGAGGGAGAGAGCGTATGAGGCACTTCAGACTCGTCTGGACGGTGGCCGCAGTCGTGGCGTTGTCGTCGGTCATCACGTCCCAGACGCCGAGCGGCCATGCCGTGTTCGAGCAGGCGCTGGCGAAGGAGCGCGTCGACGGGAATCTCCCGGAAGCCATCCGCCTGTACGAGCGCGTAGCGACGGAGTTCACGGCGGACCGCGCGCTCGCGGCGCAGGCGCTGGTGCAGGTCGGGCTGTGCTACGAGAAGCTGGGGCGGGATGACGCCGTCCGCGCCTACGAGCGACTCGTGCGCGACTTTGCCGATCAGGAAGACGCCGTCGAACAGGCGCGCGTGCGGCTCGCCGTGCTCAGGCGAACCGGTCCCGGAGCAGCGCCTGCCGCGACGATGCCCGTCGTGCGCGCGTTTCCGAGGGTCGACAACACCAACGACGTGCAGTCACTGTCGCCGGACGGCACGAAGGCCGCGTTCATCAACTACGACAAGGGCCAGAACCTGGCAATCTACGACGCGGCGAGCCAGCAGACGACGCGCCTCACCGACTTCGATTGGACTCCCGCCTCTTCCTGGGCGTATTTCGCCGCCTGGTCGCCCGACGGCCGGCGCATCGCGTACATGCAGGGCGACACTCGGTCTTCGGCCCCGCTGGAGTTGCGCGTGGTCACGCTCGCCGGCAAGTCCAGCGTGATCTCCCGCAACGAGACAGGAGCAATGACGCCAGCCGGATGGCTGCCGGATGGCAGCGCGATCGCCGTCACGCTCGAGCGGCGTGACCGTACGGCCACTATCGGTCTCGTGCCGACTGACGGCGGCCCATTCATACCGCTGCGGTCGATCAGAGGCTGGCCGGGTCGATACGCGCCGCTGCCGAGCGTGTCACCCGATGGGCGATGGATTGCGTTCACCGAGGGTTCTCCTCGCGATATCCATGTGATCAGCCGTGATGGCCGGACAGCTCATCGGATCACCGATCACCCAGCCGACGACGATCACCCGCTGTGGTCGCCCGACGGGCGCCACCTGGCCTTCTTGAGCGATCGCAACCGAAGCGCGGCTCTCTGGACCGTGGCCATCAAGGATGGACAGGCCGCTGACGAGCCAGTGCGCGTCAAGGAGGGGACGTTGCGTCTTCTCGGCTGGACGACGCGCGGCCTCGCCTACTCCGAGAGTGTGCGGACCGATGACATCTATACGGTGCCGATCGATCCCTCGAGTGGCGAGACCGGGGGCAGCCCGCGGCTGATCTCATACCGGCGGACCGGGCAAAACATCGTGCCCGAGTGGTCTCCCGATGGCAAATATCTCGCGTTCCTGTCGACCTCGCCAGCCGAGCGCGATCGCCGCACCGTCGTCCTGCTGCCGAGCGATGGCAGCGAACCGCGCGAGTTCCCGACTCCAGCCCAGCAGCTTTGGGACCTCCGCTGGTTCGGCGACAGCCGCGGGCTCGGCATCACGGGCCACGACGCAAAGGGCGAGCGCACGCTGTTCCGTCTGACGCTGGCCACCGGCGAGTGGAAGACCTTTCCGCTGCCGACGACAGCACCTGGAATGGTTTGGAACGGGATGCACTTTGACTGGAACGCCGACGGACGCCGGTACTTCTACGTGTGGCAGGACGCGCTGACTGACTCCGATTTCACGATCGTCGAGCGCGACCTGCAATCCGATCGTGAACGGATTGTGTTCCGAGGAAGCGTCAAGAGCTCCAATTTGTGTTGTTCCATGTATCGTGGCCTCCGATTCAGCCCCGATCGGCGCTTGCTTGCGTTCACGAGCACCAGGGATCAGCACGGAATCGTCGTCCTGGATCTCGACACCGGCCAGGCGCGCGTGGTTCACGACAAGGCCGTCGGCGAGACCTACACGTACACCGACTCCGACTCTCAGGGCTTTTCGGGGCTTCCGACGTGGTTGCCTAACGGGCGGGCGCTCCTGGTTCTCAGGACTGAAAACACCGGGACTGATAAGCAGGCCATGGATCTGCGACTGATTCCGGTCGATGGCGGCGAGGTTCGGCGGATCCCGCTGCGCGCCGAGCTCACACGACTGCTCTCGCCCGGCCGCGGGCCAAGGCCGACCATGGGCAACGTTGTCTGGTCGCCCGATGGTGGGCGCCTGGCGTTCGTATTGAAATCCTCGCGGGTCGAGACCTGGGTCCTCGAGAGCCCTCTGGCGCTCGCGGGTGTGCCGGGCACAGGTTCACGTAAATAGCTCGGCGTGAGGAGAACGCGTATGAGGCACTGGAGACTCGTCTGGACGATCGCCGCAGTCGCCTCGCTCTCGGCGGGCATCGCGTCCCAGACGCAGAGCGGCCATGCCGTCTTCGAACAGGCGCTGGCGAAGGAGCGCGTCGACGGCAACTTGCCGGAGGCCATCCGGCTGTACGAGCGCGTGGTCACGGAGTTCGCGTCGGACCGCGCGCTCGCGGCGCAGGCGCTGGTGCAGGTCGGGCTGTGCTACGAGAAGCTGGGGC
>Ga0111538_10012955_pt1 | contig 11001 bp, 8 predicted proteins | sample SoiMethybrSBSTD1_FD_79669 | JGI IMG/M metagenome (GOLD analysis project Ga0111538, IMG submission 79669) | Bulk soil microbial communities from a Populus tree surrounding site in Tennessee, USA - Soil MetaG P. TD hybrid SBSTD1 (version 2)... | ecosystem: Environmental > Terrestrial > Soil > Tree... | reverse complement strand
GCCTTACTTCCTGGCGGCTTGAATCGCCGACGATACCGCGCGCAGCAGCGCTTCCGGTGAAAACGGCTTCAGCAGCACCGGCGTGCCGGCCGCCGACTCGTGGAGCGCGTCGCTCTGCTCGACGTATCCGGTCACAAACAGGATCGGCAAGCCGGGGTGCGTCTGCCGCAGCCGCGCCGCGAGCTCGATGCCGCCCATGCGAGGCATGACCACGTCGGTCACCACCATCACGATCTTGGGCGCGTGCACGATGAACAGGTCGAGCGCCTGCTGGCCATCGCTGGCCTCGAGTGTGTGATAGCCGGCCTGGCCAAGCACGGTGGCCGACAACCGGCGCAGCGCGCGCTCGTCTTCCGCAATCAGGATCGTGCCGCTGCCGCGTTCGCCCGGCGGCACCAGGAACTTCGGCGTCGCCGGCCGCGCGGTGGTGTCATCGGTGCGCGGCAATAGCAGCGAGAACGTGCTGCCTTTGCCGATCGCACTGTCGACGGTAATCGCGCCGCCGCTCTGTTTGACGAACCCGTAGACCATCGACAGCCCGAGACCGGTGCCCGCGCCTTTCGGTTTGGTGGTGAAGAACGGCTCGAAGATTCGACCCTGCACGTCGGGCGGAATGCCGACGCCGGTATCGCGGACGCGGAGCTCGACGAATGGCCCGGCGGCGACGTCGAGCGCCTGCGCTTCCTTCGCCTTGATATCCCGGTTCGAGGTTTCGATCGCCAGCCGGCCGCCCTGCGGCATCGCGTCGCGGGCATTGAGCACGAGATTGACCAGCACCTGCTCGAGCTGCGCGGCGTCGGCGCGCACCGACCACAGGTCCGACGCGAGACGCAGGTCGATCGCAATGTGCTCGCCGATCAACCGATCGAGCATGCGGCTCAGGTCGGTGACACGCTGGTTGAGCACCACGATCTCTGGCGTCAGGATCTGCCGCCGGCTGAACGAGAGCAGCTGCCCGGTCAGCGTGGCGGCACGATCGGCGGCGTTGAAGATCTCCTCGACGTCGGCGCGCAGCGGCGAGCCGTGCAGCTCCTTCATCAACAGCTCCGAATAGCCGCGGATCGCGGTGAGCAGGTTGTTGAAGTCGTGCGCGATGCCGCCCGACAGCCGGCCGATCGCCTCCATCTTCTGCGCATGCCGCAGTTGTTCCTCGAGCTGGTTGCGCGCCGATTCGGCGGCCTGGCGTTCGGCCATTTCGCGCCGCAGCTCCTCGTTGGCGCGGCCGAGCGCCGCCGTGCGCTCCTCGACGCGGCGCTCGAGATCGCGATGCGCTTCGTGCAGCGCCAGCTGGCTGGCGCGCAGCTGCCGCTCGGCATAATGCCGCTCGGTCACATCGCGGAGGATCATCAGCACCTGGCTCTCCGCCAGCGGCAGCAGGCGCGCTTCGTAAAAGCGCGGCGCCCCGACGTCGGCGTTGGCCTCGAGCTCGATGTTGATGGCGGCATGTTCGGCCACGACCCGCTGCAGCGCGTCGCCAACCGGCGGCCGCGCCCTGCTCCCGAGCGTATCGAGAAAATTCTGGCCCGGCAGCCAGCGCCGCGATTGCTCCGACGGCGCGCCCTTGATGTCGAGAATCGTGCCGCGCGGATCGAGCCGCACGATGTGATCGGGAAAGGCGCTGACCAGCGCGCGCAGCTCGCTGTTGGCCTGCAGCAGCTCCTGCGAGCTCAAGTCGAGCGAGCGCTCGAGCATCGCGCGATCGTTGTCGAACTGTTTATAGGCCTGATCGATCGCGGTGAGCATCGCCTCGAGCTCGGGCGCCACACGATCGTCGGGAAAGTGACGCTTCAGCTGCCGTCGGAGCAGGCTGTGGAGATCGGCCATCGTTACCGTTCGGAGAACGTCGTCACGGTCATGGTCTGGTTGTGCAGCTCGCACCGTGCCTGCGGCGTGAACGGCGAGATCTCTCCGTAGGAATAAAACCCGGTGATCGCGGCGTCCGGCCCGACGATGTCGCGGACACCTTCGACTTCTTCCTCGACGCGCTGGCGCAGCACCATGCGCCGGCCGACGCAACTGATCAGCAGCGCGAGGTCGACGGGAATGCCGAGCGCTGCCGCGCTGACGCGGCCCGCGCCCACGGCGCCGTCGATCAGCCGATCGAAGTTGGCCTTCATCAATCGCACGTAGCCGCCCACCGGCACGTCGCCCGCGAAGGTCAAACTCTGATCCGCTTCGCTGACGGAGAGGATGGTGCGCACGACCGGGGCGCTGACCTCGTGCGTGCGCAGCGACAATGGAAACAGCAGCCCCGATGCGGGGAGGTCGGCGGCGTGATCGCCGAGATACAGCTTATAGAGGGCGAGCGCCGACTGGCCGTCGAGCTCGTACAGCACGTTGCCCTTCGAGCGGGTGATCTCCCGCTCCGGCCCGAACGGATCCCAGCCGCCGAGCGATCCGCATCCGACCTTGAGCTTCGATCCGTAGAGCCCGATCGCGGCGACGGTATTCTTTTCCGCCACGCGATCGCACAACACCAGCGTTTCCTTGAAGTGCTCGCCGTCCGCGGACAGCCCGCCGGTCACCGACACGTGCGACGGCAGTGTTTCGCCGAGCCCGCGGACCAGCGCTTCACCATTGATGTCGAGTCCTTCTGAAAGGATCAGCACGTGCGCCAGATCGCGGCCGGTGAGCTTCTTCGCGAGTGCGGCGCCCGCCGAGGCGCTTTCTGCCGCGGTCACCGGCGCCGTGGCGACGCGGACCTCGGTGTCATCGAATCGCACGGCCGTCGCCACCGCGCCATCGTCGAACACCTCCGTGCCCTGGATCTGCCCGGCGGTCGAGCAGCCGACGCGCACGGCCGCGGGCCATTGTGCGGCCAGGCTGTCGGCGAACGATGACTGCTCGAAGATCGATCGTTGCCCGAAGGCGAGCACCAGCTGCGCGCCGGCGATGGTGGCAGGGTGGGGCCAGCCGGTTCGTTCAGACCACGTGATCTGTTCGACTTTCATGCGCCCGTCTCGGGAGCCACACTATACCCGTGCCCTGCAGAGCGTGGCGCAAGAAACACTGTGCAAGCGAAACGCAGCCGCGTGAAACCCGGCGAAGTTGCGCTTAGCTCTCGTGTTGCGCCGCGTACCACTCGAGCAGGAAACGCTGCGAGTTGAGGGGCGGCACGCCCTCGGGAGCGGTGGTGCGGGCGTAGGTGGCGTCGTTGCGCAACGTCCAGGCGCGATCGGTGTCGCTGAGCAGCACTTCGAGGACCGCGTCGCGCAGCAGCTGGCGGTGCGACGGATCGTTCACCGGGCACAACACCTCGACGCGGCGATCGAGATTGCGCTCCATGAGGTCGGCGCTGCCGATGTAGACCTCGGGCGAGCCGCCGTTCTCGAAGTAATAGATGCGCGAGTGCTCGAGGAACTGGCCGACGATCGAGCGCACGTTGATGCGATCGCTGATCCCGGGAATGCCGGGCCGCAGGCAGCACACGCCGCGGACGATCATGTCGATCGGCACGCCCGCCTGCGACGCGCGATACAGGATCTTGATGATCCCGTGATCGGCGACGGCGTTGTTCTTCATGATCATGCGCGCCGGCCGGCCGGCCTTGGCATGCTCCATCTCGCGCTCGACCAGCGCGCGGAACCCCTGCCGCAAGCCAACCGGCGCGACGAGCAGCGCGTTGTACGAGCGGCGGTTCGAGTAGCCGGTCAGCGAGTTGAACACCTCGGTGACGTCGTCGAGCACCGCTTCGTCAGCGGTGAACAGGCCGAGGTCGGTGTAGATCTCCGACGTCTTGCGGTTGTAGTTGCCGGTCGAGACGTGCGCGTAGCGGTGGATGCCGTCGGCCTCCTGGCGGACGACCAGGCACAGCTTGCAGTGCACCTTCAGGTTCATCAGGCCGTAGACCACGTGGATGCCGGCTTCTTCCAGCCGCGTCGCCCACGCGATGTTGTTGCGCTCGTCGAAGCGCGCCTTCAACTCCACGAGCACCGCGACCTGCTTGCCGGCTTCGGCCGCGCGGATCAGCAGGTCGACCAGCGGCGAGTTGGCGCCAATGCGGTAGAGGGTGATCTTGATCGTGACGACGTGCGGATCTTCGACCGCGGCGCGGAGGAACGTTTCGACCGACGTGAACGAGTCGAACGGATGGTGGATCAGGAAATCCTGATCGGCGATCTGATCGAACACCTTGTCGGTTTCGTCCGGCGCCCACAACGTGCGCGGCGTGAACGCGGGGTACTTCAACGCCGGCCGATGCAGCCGGTAGAGCGCGTGCCAGTCGCCGTAGCCCAGCCGATCGGTGGTCCGCACCACGACGTCTTCATCGACCTCGAAGTTCTCGATCAGGATGCTCAAGACGCGCTTCGGCATGTCGGCTTCGACCTGGAGCAGCGACAGTGCGCCGTAGCGCAGCTGCTTCAACCCGCGATCCACCGTCTCGAGCAAGTCGTCCGCTTCGTCTTCCTGGATCACCATGTCGGTGTCGCGGATGATGCGGAACAGGTGCGCGCCCTCGACCTGCGTGCCGGGAAACAGCTGCTGGATGTTGCGGCGGATCACGTCCTCGAGGAAGACGTGCGACACGCCGGTCTGCGGCGACAGGTTGTCGGGCAGCGCGATGAAGCGCGGCAGCATGCTCGGCACCTTGACGCGCGCGAACTTGGTGCGGCCGGAGTGGCGGACGCGCACCGCCAGGTTCATGCTGAGGTTCGAGATATACGGGAACGGATGGCCGGGATCGAACGCCAGCGGCGTCAGCACCGGGAAGATGTGATCCTTGAAGTACTGCGCGAGCCACGCGTCGATCGCCGGCGTGTACTCCGCTGGCTCGAGGAAATGAATGCCTTCCGCGGCGAGCAGCGGACGCAACGACTGGCTCCAGCACGCGGTCTGATCGTCGATTTGCGTCAGCGCGCGGCTGCGGATCGTCGCCAGCTGCTGATCCGTGGTCTGGCCGTCGATCGACACTTCCTCGATGCCGGCGCGGAACTTCTTCAGGATCGTCGCCACCCGCACCATGAAGAACTCGTCGAGGTTGGTGCCGGTGATGGCGAGGAACTTGACGCGCTCGAGCAGCGGATGCGACGCGTCCTGCGCCTGCGCGAGCACGCGCTCGTTGAACGCCAGCCAGCTGAGCTCGCGATTGATGAAGAGCGCGGGACTACTGAGATCGTTCGGATCGAGATTCGACCAGTCCTGCTGGACCGGCGCGGGCATCGCGACGGCCTCGGCGGCGCGGCGCTTTCTGGGGCGTCGGCTCACAGCGGCGGTCGGCGGCGTCATCGTCCGATCAGTCTACCTTACGGGTGTAACGGCACAGGTTGCGCATTCTGGCGCGCCACTGCACAGCTGGAATTACGGCACGATCTTGAGGATTCGGCCGCGCGAGTAGCTCACCACATAGAGCTCGGCATCCGCATCGACACCGAAGGAACTAATCAAACCGAGCTCGTTCGTTCCGCCCAGCAGGTCGGTGAGCTCGAGCAGATCCACGGCGCGAGCCTCCTGGCGCTCGTCGAGCGCGAGGCCGATCGTGAAGACGCGGCCGGCCACGTAATCGGCAAAGAAGTATCGTCCGTTGAACATCGGATCGAGCGCCGCACCGCGATACACGAACCCGCCGGTGATCGACATGCCGTCGCTGCGCGGGTAATCGTGAATCGGTTCGCTCAGCGGTTGAAATGCCGCGGCGGTTCGCGCGTCGTACGCGGCGCGTCCTTCGCGCAGCCGCCATCCGTAGTTCCGGCCGCCCGCGCCGCGCGGCTCCCAATTCACTTCCTCGCGCGCATTCTGGCCGACGTCGGCAATCACCAGGGCGGCAGTGCCGCCGTGCGTCAGTCGTCGAACGAGTAGCGCCATGGATTGCGAAGGCCGAACGCCCAGATCTCGCCCAGGGCGGCAATCGGCTGCCGATCGACGAACGGATTGTCTTCGGGAATGCGATAGCCGCGGCTGTCGTGGTCGGGCACGTTGACGTCGATGCGCAGCATCTTGCCGAGCAGCGTGTTCGGGTTCTGCGCGTTGTTCATCGGATCACCGCCGCTGCCGCCGTCGCCGAGCCCGATATAGAGATAGGTGTCGGATCCAAACGCGAGGTGGCCGCCGTTGTGATTCGAGAACGGCTGCTCGATGTCGCGCCGGCCGCCGGGCCACATCAAATCGAAGCGCGAATTGACGTCGACCGATCCGGAGGCGGTTCGCGTATAGCGCGCAACGACGGTATCGCCCTGCGGATTGGTGAAGTTGATATAGAAGCGCCGCGACGTCTCGTGATCGGGTGGAAAGGCGAGGCCCAGCAGGCCGCGCTCGCCGCCGGACGAGATCGCCGATCGAATGTCGAGAAAGAACGCCGGCGACAGCGTGTTGTCGCGCACGACGCGGATGGTGCCGCGCTGTTCGACCACATAGAACGTCGAGTGGTCCAGCGGGTCCATGACGAACGCCACGGGATTGTTCAGGCCGCTGACGATGAGCTGGGTGCGAACCTGGGCCGCTGCCGGCCGCGCCAGAATTCCTAGGAGAAGAGCCCAGCCGGCGAGCCGCGCGAGACGTGCCATGTCCTCAGCTTAGCAAGGATGCAGCAGCGCGAAATCTCTTTCCCATAGAACATCTAGTGGAGTAGACTCGTCGAACCACCTATGCCGCGAAGAAGCCAGTCCGGCCAGGGCGACATGCTGCAGGGCGCGCTCGACATGTTGATCCTGCGGTCGCTCGTGATCGGCCCCGCGCACGGCCACACCATTGCCCACACGATCGAGCATGGTTCCGATCGTGTCCTCCAGGTCGAGCACGGCTCGCTGTATCCGGCGTTGCATCGCCTCGAGGATCGCGGGCTCTTGGCGTCGTTCTGGGGCACCTCCGAAAACAATCGCAAGGCGAAGTACTACCGGCTGACGCCGCCGGGCCGGAAGATGCTCGCCGCAGAAACCTCGCGCTGGGAGCAGCTGGTGCGCGCGATCGGTCAGGTAATGAAGCCCACGACGGATTGACCTATGGCCTGGACAAAATTCTTCCGGCGCAACCGTCGAGACGATGAAGCGGCGCGCGAGATCGCGTCCTACATCGCCATCGAGACCGACGACAACGTCGCCCGCGGCATGTCACCACAGGCCGCGCACGACGCCGCGGTCAGAAAGTTCGGCAACGCGACGCAAGTGCGCGAGGAGATTTACTGGATGAACACCGTGCGGCCCGTCGACACGATCTGGCAGGACCTGAAGTACGCGGTGCGCCTGCTGAGGCGCGACAAGGGCTTTGCCGTGGCCGCCATCCTGTCGCTGGCGCTCGGCATCGGCGCCAACACCGCGATCTTCCAACTGCTTGACACCGTGCGGCTGCGCACGCTGCCCGTCACGGATCCCCACGAGCTGGTCGTGATCCATTTCCAGCGCGGATCGAAATTGAGCGGCCGGTTCTCGAGCCGGATGCCGTACATGACGTCCGCGCAGGTTGAGGAACTTCGCAAGCAGCGCCTCGACGATGTGTTCTCCGGCCTGTTCGCGTGGAGCAGCCTGGCGCTCAATACCGCGACGGGCGGAGAAGTGCGAACCGCCGACACGCTCTGGGTCAGCGGCGAGACGTTCGACATCCTCGGCCTGCGCCCGGTCATTGGACGGCTGATCACCCCGGCTGACGATCGCCCCGGCTGCGGTTCAGCGCCGGCGGTGATCAGTTACGCGTACTGGCAACGCGCGTTCGGCGGCAGCACGGACGTGCTCGGGAAGACCGTTCGGCTCGATGGCACGCAGTTCGACATCGTCGGCGTGACCCCGCCGGATTTTTTTGGCCTCGACGTCGGACGGCGCTTTGACGTCGCGATTCCAATCTGCGCTGATGCGTTGCTGCCGTCGCAGCGAGACCGCATCGCGTCGCGCGGCAACTTCTGGCTGGCGGTGGTCGGGCGTTTGCAGCCAGGACAGACCGTGGCGACCGCGACGGATCGCCTGATCGCCGTGTCGCCCGCGATTACGGCGGCGAGCGTGCCGGACGGCTACACCAGCGAAGGACAGCAGGCGTACAAGAACAACAAGCTTCAGGCGCGGGCCGCATCCTCGGGGCTGTCCGATCTGCGCGAGCAGTTTGCAAAACCGCTGTTCGTCCTGCTGGCGGCGACCGGGCTCGTGTTGCTGATTGCGTGCGCCAACCTGGCCAACCTGTTGCTCGCGCGCGCCACCGCGCGACAGCGTGAAATCGCCATCCGCCTCGCGATCGGCGCGTCGCGGCAACGCATCGTCGGCCAGTTGCTGATCGAGAGCGTGCTGCTCGCGCTCGTGGGCACGGTCCTCGGCATGGTCGTTGCGCGCGCGCTCACCGACGTTCTGGTCGCGCAACTCGCCGCAGGTATGGGATCGCTCTTCCTCGATCTCAGTTGGAACATGACGGTCTTCGCGTTTACTGCCGCCGTCGCCGGTGCGGCGTGCCTCTTGTTCGGACTGGCGCCCGCGATGCAGGCAACCGCGCTCGCGCCGGTCACGGCGCTCAAGACCGGGGGCCGGGGCAATTCCGAAGCGCGCGGCCGTTTCGGCCTTCGCAAGGCGCTGGTCGTCGCGCAAGTCGCGCTGTCGCTGGTGCTGTTGATCGGCGCGCTGCTCTTCGGCCGGACGCTCTACAACGTGCTGACCATCGACGCGGGATTCGATCAGCAGATCATGCAAGTCGAGTTGTCGCACCCGAGTCTGCAGCCCGAGGACGTGGTGCAACTGCAGGTGGTTCGCGAGGACCTGCGCCAGAGGATCGCCGCATTACCCGGGATCGCCGATGCCGTCCTCGTCAACAACGCGCCGCTCACCGGCAATTGGCGCAATGAGTACGTGTATGCCGATGGCAAGCCCGAAAAGGCGCTCGCCAACTTCTCGACCGTGGGCCCGAACTATTTCACGGCCGTGGGCGTGCCGATCGTCAAGGGACGGGCGTTCTCGGATGCCGATACGCTGCACGCGGCGCCCGTCGCCGTGGTCAACGAGACGTTCGCGAAGAAATTCTTTCCCGATCGAGAAGCCGTCGGCAACCGGATCTGGATCGAAGTCGCCGAGGGCACGCCGATCACGAAGATCGAAGTCGTCGGCATTTCACGCGACGCCAAGTACGGCGACATCCGCGACGAGTTCGATCCGGTCGTGCACCTGCCGATGGCGCAGAATTCCGACGGGCGCATGGTGCGGATGCTGGTGAAGCCGCGCGGTCGCCTGGATGGAGTGATGGCCGCGATCACGCGCGAAGTGGGACGCGTCAATCCGGAAATCTCCATTGAAATGCGCGTCATCGGCCAGCAGGTTCGCGATGGACTCGTGCGCGAGCGTTTGATGGCCGCGCTGTCGGCGGCGTTCGGCGCGCTCGCCGGCTTGCTGGCGGCGATCGGCATCTACGGCGTGATGTCGTACACCGTGACGAGGCGCGCGAATGAGATTGGCATCCGGCTGGCGATGGGCGCGAGCCGCAGCGGCGTGTTGCGCCTGGTGATCGTGGAAGCGGTGTGGCTGATCGGCGCCGGCATCGTGATCGGCACCGCGATGGGACTCGGCGCGGCCAGGGCAGCCCGCTCGCTGTTATTTGGACTGCAGCCAGGCGATCCGCTGACGATGGCGAGCGCGATCGCCGTGCTGGCCGCGATCGGTGTGATCGCGAGCTACCTGCCGGCGCGGCGCGCCTCCCGTGTTGATCCCATGAACGTTCTGCGCCAGGAATAACGTAGAATCCCCGCACCTTGCAGCGGGCGATCGGACTCCCAACCGCGACGGCCCTCGTCGTGGGTACTATCATCGGCTCGTCGATCTTCGTCCAGGCGTCGGAGATCACGAGCCTGGTTCCCGATCCCACGCTCGTCATCCTCGCCTGGGCGGTCGCCGGCGTCCTGACGCTGCTCGGCGCGCTGGTGTGCGCCGAGCTCGCCTCGGCATTCCCGAAGACCGGCGGCCTGTATGTCTACCTGAACGAGATCTACTCACCAGGCCTTGGTTTCCTCTGGGGCTGGGCGATGGTGTGGTCGATGCATGGCGGCATTCTCGCGGCGATCGCCACGGTCTTCGCGCGCTATGCCGGCTTCTTCGTACCGCTCGACGACGTCAGCACCCGCGCGGTCGCGATCGCGGCAATCGTGGTGCTTTCGGCGATTAACTATTTCGGTGTGAGGTTTGGCGGCGGCGTGCAGTCGGCGTTCACGCTCGTGAAGGTGATCGCGGTGTTGGCGATCATCGTGCTCGGCTTCTATTTTGATGCGGGACGCATTGCGCCGACCATCGACAGACCCATCGGGGGCATGCAGATGAGTCCCGTCATTCCGCTTGCGAATTTCTTCCTCGCGGTCGGCGCCGGGCTCTTCGCATTCGGCGGCTGGCACATGGTGACCTACACGGCGGGGGAGACCGTCGATCCCACGCGGACGATCCCGCGCTCGTTGATGATCGGCGTGGCGATTGTGACCTTCTGCTACATCGGACTCAACATCGTTTATCTGTCGGTGCTGCCGCTTGAAGCGGTCATGAAATCAACGCGCGTGGCTGCCGACACGTTTGAGGTGTTGATCGGACCCAAAGCGGCCGGTGCGATCTCCGCGCTCGTGCTGTTCAGCTCCTTTGGCGCGCTCAACGGCATCGTGCTGGTGGGGCCGCGCGTCTACTACCAGATGGCGCAGGATGGATTGTTCTTCCGCTGGGCCGCGCATCTGCATCCGGTCTACCAGACGCCCGATCGCGCGACCCTCCTCCAGGCGGTGATTGCCTCGGTGCTGGTCGCCACCGGCAGCTATCGCACGCTGTTCACCCGCGTGATCTATACGGAATGGATCTTTTTCGCGCTGCTCGCGTTCGGCGTCATCCTGATGCGTCGGCGTCCCGGCTATGCGCCGGCGTGGCGCATGCCGCTCGTGCCGATTGCGCCGCTGTTGTTCGTGATCGTCTCCCTGCTGATCGTCGCCAACCAGATTCGCGCGAACTGGCAGAACGCCGCGGTCGGCCTGGCGATTGTCGCGACCGGCATTCCGGCCTACTATTTCTTGCGTAAATGAAAATCGACTCCCACAATCATTACTACCCGCCGGAATACCTGGCGGCCGGAATGCCG
>Ga0111538_10012954_pt1 | contig 11001 bp, 10 predicted proteins | sample SoiMethybrSBSTD1_FD_79669 | JGI IMG/M metagenome (GOLD analysis project Ga0111538, IMG submission 79669) | Bulk soil microbial communities from a Populus tree surrounding site in Tennessee, USA - Soil MetaG P. TD hybrid SBSTD1 (version 2)... | ecosystem: Environmental > Terrestrial > Soil >... | reverse complement strand
TTCTCGCTGGTCGGCATGCTCACGACCACCTTGTTGGAGGCTCGCTTGTACTGGCTATGCAGGTCGACCCATTCCTGCTTGAATTCCAGCGGCAGCTTGTCGCCGCGTTTTGCCATGCGGACTACTTTGAACGTGTTCATGATTGGAGTTTAGGATAAATCCATGTTGAAGCTGCGGCGATCTATGCCCCCCGGGGCTGCCTGCAGGACCGCAGTTCCTCTGGCGGGAATCCGGGCCGGTCGAATTCTACGTAAAGCAGGGCCGTGCGTACGTAAACATGGATGTGCGCGGCGCCGGGATCGGGCGGGAAGAGGTCTGGCACAGTGCAAAATACCCGTCCGCCCTGATTCTTCCTCCCCATGAATAGATACGGCATCGGCCAAGCGGTTCGCCGCGTCGAGGACCAGCGTTTCCTTACTGGACGCGCAAGGTACGTCGACGACATCCAGCTACCCCACATGCTGCACGGCGCCGTCGTGATGTCGCCCCATGCCCACGCCCTGATCAAGAGTATTTCCGTTGAGGAAGCGCTGAAGATTCCTGGCGTTCACCTTGTCCTGACCGGCAAGGACGCAAAGGCGGAAAACCTCGGCGGCATTCCGCCGCTCTTCATGCCCGAGGACATGGGCGGGCCGAAGGGCTACCGCACCTTCCGGCCGCTGCTCGAGCCGGCGAAGGCCCGCTATGTCGGCGACCGCATCGCCTTCGTCGTCGCCGACACGCCGGAGCTCGCGCGGCTCGCCGCCGAGAAGGTCGAGGTCGAGTACGAGCCGCTGCCGGCGGTGGTGAACGTCGCCGACGCGGCCAAGGATGGCGCGCCGAAGGTCTGGGACGACAATGCCGCGGGCAACCTCGCGTTCCCGCTGATGATGGGCAACAAGGACGCGACCGACGCCGCCTTCGCCAAGGCGAAGCACACCGTCTCGGTGCGCCTCTACAACAACCGCATTACCGCGAACACGATGGAGCCGCGCTGCTGCATCGGCGACTACCAGAACGAGGCGTTCACGCTGCACACCAGCACGCAGAACCCGCACGGCCTGCGCACCATCCTCTCGGGCGCGGTGTTCAAGATGCCGGAGAAGAACCTGCGCGTCATCTCGCCCGACGTCGGCGGCGGCTTCGGCATGAAGGGCGACACCTATCCCGAGGACGGCCTCGTGCTGTGGGCCTCCCGCAAGCTCGGCCGGCCGGTGAAGTGGGTCGCGACGCGCACCGAATCGCTGCTCGGCGACAACCACGGGCGCGACCAGCTGATCAGCGCCGAGATGGCCCTGGACGAGAACGGCAAGATCCTCGCGATAAAAGCCCAGGCGCTGCACGCGGTGGGCGCCTACGTGACCAACGCCGGCGTGGTGCCGGTGCTGTGCGGGCTGCGCAATATCCCCAACGTCTACGTCGTGCCGGCGATGCTGGTGATGGCGAAGGCGACCTTCACGCACACCACGCCGCTCGGGCCTTACCGCGGCGCCGGGCGGCCGGAAGCGTCCTACGTGATCGAGCGGCTGATGGACGCGGCGGCCCGCAAGACGGGCATCGATCCGGTCGAGCTGCGCCGGCGCAACTTCATCCCGCCGAGCGCCATGCCCTACGACACTACCGCGAACTGGACCGTCGGCAAGCCCGTGGGATGGACCTACGACTCGGGCGAATTCGCGAAGCTCACCGACCGGGCTCTCGAAATTTCCGATTGGAAGGGTTTCGATTCTCGAAAAAAGGCTTCTCAGGCCCGTGGAATGCTGAGAGGCAGATCATTGATCTACTACCTCGAGGACTCGGGCGTGTTCAACGAGCGCATGGAGTTGCGCTTCGATCCGAGCGGAACCGTGACCATCGTCGCCGGCACGCACAACCACGGCCAGGGGCACGCCACGACTTACGCGCAGCTCGTCTCCGACTGGCTGGGTGTTCCCTTCGAGAGCGTGCGCCTCGTGCAGGGCGATACCGACGCGGTTTCGTTCGGCCGCGGCACCTATGCTTCGCGCAGCGCGATGCTCGGCGGCTCGGCGCTGAAGGGCGCGGCCGACGCGATCGTCGAGAAGGCTAAGCCGATGGCGGGCTTCCTGCTCGAAGCCGCCGCGGCCGACATCGAATTCAAGGAAGGTGCTTTTCGCATTTCAGGTACTGATAAAAAAATCGGTTTGGTGGATGTTGCGAAAGCCTTTTACCGGCCAGTGGGGCCGACCACGAAGTTCGGCACCGGCCTCGACGCGAGCGGCTCCTCCGCAGTGCCGCCGACCTTTCCCAACGGCTGCCACACCTGCGAGCTGGAGATCGATCCCGAGACCGGCGTGGTGGAGATCGACCGCTATGCCGTGGTCGACGACGTCGGCCGGGTCATCAATCCGATGATTTGCCACGGCCAGATCGAGGGCGCGCTGGCGCAGGGCATCGGCCAGGCGCTGATGGAGAACGTCGCCTTCGATGCCGAGTCGGGCCAGATGCTCTCGGCGAGCTTCATGGACTACGCCATGCCGCGCGCCGCCGACCTGCCGTTGCACTACGAGATGGATTTCATCGACGTCCCGGCCAAGACCAATCCGCTCGGCGTCAAAGGTGTCGGTGAAGCGGGTTGCGTGGGCGCTCCACCGGTCGTCATGAATGCGATTCTGGATGCTCTGAAGATCGATCATCTGGACATGCCGGCGACGCCGCACCGTGTGTGGCAGGCGATCCAGAAGGCAAAGGCGTGAAGTTCACGCTCAACGGCAAGCCGGTGGAAGTGAAGGCCGGCGAGAGCACGCCGCTCCTCTATGTGCTGCGGAACGACTTCGGCCTCGTCGGCACGCGCTTCGGCTGCGGCAGCGGCCAGTGCGGCGCGTGCTTCGTCATGGTCGAGGGCAACCCGATCGCTTCCTGCGACCTGCCGGTCTCATTCGTCGCCGGAAAGTCCGTCATGACGGTGGAAGGCCTGCACGGCAAGGTGCAGAAAGCGCTCATCGCCGAGCAGGCCGCGCAGTGCGGCTATTGCATGAGCGGCATCATCATCTCCGCCACCGCGCTACTCGCGCGCAACGCTACACCGAGTGAAAAAGACGTGAAGGAAGCACTGGACAAGAATCTTTGCCGCTGCGGGTCGCACAACCGCGTGGTGCGCGCCGTCATGAGGGCCGCTCGTGAACAAGCCTGAGAAGCTGCCGCAGCGCGTAAGGATCGAGGCCGACGGCACCGTGTCGATTGCTGTCGGCAAAGTGGAACTCGGGCAGGGCATCTCGACCGCGCTCGCGCAGATTGCGGCCGAGGAGCTTGGTGTTCCACTCGAAAAGATCAAAGTCCTGCCGGCGAGCACGGCGTACAGCCCCGACGAAGGCGTGACTTCCGGCAGCCTGTCGATCCAGGACGGCGGCAAGGCGCTGCGGCAGGCGTGCGCGGAGCTGAAGGGGAGGGCGGAGAAGCCGGCGTCCGAGTACCGGATCGTCGGCAGCAACGCGCCGCGCCTTGATCTGCCGGGCAAGTTCGCCGGTAGGGCGAGCTACGTGCACGACATGGTGCTGCCGGGGATGCTGCACGCGCGCGTGCTGCGTCCGCCGCGCCCGTTCGCGAAGCTGGTGTCGATTCCTGATCATCCCGGCCTCGTGCGGGACGGCAGCTTCGCTGCGGTGCTCGCGGAGCGCGAAGAAGATGCGATCGCGGCGGCGGCGAAGCTGCGCGCCAAGGCGGTGTGGAGCGACGGGCCGACGGCGCCGGAAGACATCTACGCCTGGCTGAAGGCGCACGTCGCCGAGAGCAAGGTCCAGAAGGAGAACGCCGACCCCGTTGCCAAGGCGCGCGGCGTGAAGCATTTCAAGGCGGAATACCGCAAGCCGTTCATCTGCCACGCCTCGATCGGGCCGTCGTGCGCGGTCGCACAGATGAAGGGCGACACGCTGCACGTCTGGTCGCACAGCCAGGGCATCTACAACCTGCGCAAGGAGATCGCGCTGGTGCTGCGCATGCCCGAGGAGAAAGTGGTCGTGCAGCACGCGGAAGGCGCGGGCTGCTACGGGCACAACGGAGCCGACGACGTTGCGCTCGACGCGGCGCTCATCGCGCGCCTCTCGAAAGGAGGGCCGGTTCGCCTGCAATGGACGCGCGAGGATGAATTCGCCTGGGAGCCGTACGGACCCGCCATGCTGGTCGCGGTCGAGGCTTCGCTGGACGAGCAGGGGCAGATCGTTTCCTGGCGCCACGATCTCTGGAGCAACGGCCACACGCACCGCCCCGGCCGCGCCAACCAGCCGGTGCTGATCGCCGCTGCCGAGATCGCGCAGCCCTTCGAGCGCGGGCCGGCGGTCGATCCGCCCCTTCCCGCGGGCGGCGCGCAGCGCAACGCCGTGCCGGGTTACGAGTTTCCGGATCACAAGGTAACGATGCACTACGTGCGCGAGGCGCCGGTGCACGGCTCGTCGCTGCGCTCGCTCGGCGCGTTCGGCAACGTCTTCGCCATCGAATCGTTCATGGACGAGCTTGCCGACGGCGATCCGGTGGGTTTTCGCTTGAAACATCTCAAGGATCCGAGAGGGCGCGCCGTGCTCGAGGAGGCAGTTCGCAAGGCAGGCGTCTTCAAAAAAGCCGAAGGACGGGGACGCGGGATCGCCTATGCCCGTTACAAGAATGTGGGTGCGTATTGCGCCGTGGTCGCGGAAGTCGAGGCCACCGGGGCCGAGCTCAAGGTCACGCGCCTCGTCGCGGCGGTCGATGTCGGCCTGCCGGTCAACCCCGATGGAGTCGTGAACCAGATCGACGGCGGCTGTGTGCAGGCGACGAGCTGGGCGCTGAAGGAAGAATGGCGCCCCGGTGCTGTTAGCTGGGAGGACTACCCGATCCTGAGGTTCAGCGATGCGCCGCCCGTCGAAGTTTCGATCGTGAAAAGCACGCAGCCTTCCCTGGGTGCGGGCGAGTGCACCATGGGTCCGGTGGTCGCGGCGATCGCCAATGCGCTGCACGACGCGCTCGGCGTGCGCGTGCGCAAGCTCCCCTTCACGCCGGAGAACATCGCGAGTGCTTGAGCTGTACCACAGCGTCAACTCGGTCTGCGCGCAGAAGGTGCGCGTGGTGCTGGCGGAGAAGGGCCTCGAGTATCAAGAGCACCTGATGACCCTTCGCGGCGACCAGTTCGACGACGCGTACATGAAGCTCAACCCGAACGCCGTCGTGCCGACCCTGGTCCACGACGGCCGCCCGGTAATCGAATCGTCGGTGATCCTGTACTACCTCGACGAGGTCTTCCCCAAGCCGCCGCTGATGCCGCGCGATCCGCACCAGCGCGCCGCGGTGCGCCAGTACAACAAGATGATCGACGAATACGTGCACAACTCCTGCTCGATCCTCACCTTCGCCACGGCGTTCCGCGGCTGGCTGGGCGGGCTGACGGCCGAGCAGATCGACGCCCGGCTCGCCAAGTCGCCGAACAAGAAGCGCGTGGAGCACAAGCGGGATGTCGCGCTGTACGGGCTGGAGTCGAAGTTCGTGCGCGAGGCGCTCGACTATCACCTCAAGCTGCTGAAGACGATGGACGCGGCGCTCGCGCGCGGCCCATGGCTCGCCGGCGAGGCATTCTCCCTTGCCGACGCGGCAGTGATCCCCTATATCCTCCGCCTCGACCTTCTGAAGATGGGCAGGCTTTTCAGCCCGAAGGTCGAAGCCTGGTACGCGCGGATGCGCGAGCATCCGTCGGTGAAGAAGGAAATGCTCGAGCGGATGACGGCGCAAGACCGCGCGCCGTTCGAGAAGCTGGATCCGGATCCGTGGCCGGTGATCCGCAAACTGAAGGAGGAGATCGCATGAGGACGTTGTTGGCACTGGCGCTGTCCGCGGCGTGCGCCGCCGCGCAGGCGCAGAGCTATCCCAACCGCGCGGTACGCGTCATCGTCGCCGCGCAGACCGGCGGACCCGACATCGTCGCGCGCGTCGTCGCGGCCGAGCTGCAGGCGCAGATGGGCCAGCCGTTCGTGGTCGAGAACCAGGGCGGCGCGAACGGCATCGTCGGCGCCACCTCGGTCGCGAAGGCCGCGCCCGACGGCTACACGCTGCTCGTCTACTCGTCCGGGTTCGTCATCAACCCGGCGATGCACAAGAGCCTGCCGTACGACACCGAGAAGGACTTCACGCCGGTGACGAACCTGGTGAGCAACGGCGGGCTGTTCTTCGCCGTGGCGAACAACCTGCCACCGAAGACGCTGCAGGAGTTCGTCGACTACGCCAAGAAGTCGCCGAATCCGCTCGCCTACAGTACGCCGGGCGTCGGCAACACCTGGCACCTGGCGATGGAAGTGTTCAACCACATGAACGGCCTGAAGATGACGCACATCCCGTACAAGGGCGGCGGGCCGGCGACCGCGGCGCTCGCGTCGGGCGAAGTGCAGGTGATGTTCGCATCGCCGGCGCCGCTCATGCCGCATTACAAGGGCGGCAAGGTGCGCGTGCTCGCGTTCACCTCCGGCAAGCGCCACCCCGCGGCGCCCGAGGTGCCGACTACCGCCGAGGCCGGCATGCCGCAGTATCGACACGATGGCGGCTGGTTCGGCATGTTCGCGCCGGCCAACACGCCGATGGACATCGTCAACAAGCTCTGGCGCGAGGTGCAGATCGCCGAGCAGAAGCCGGCGGTGCTGGAACGCTTCAAGGCGCTCGGCGTCGATCCGGTGGCGGACTCGCCGGCGGACTACAAGAAGTTCATCGCGGCCGAGATCAAGGCCTACGCCGAGCAGGCGCGGCTGGCGGGCATCAAGCCGGAGTAGCGCCGGCCTATTTTCCCGCGTTGATTTCCGTCAACCGCTGCTTGGCGAATTCAGTCAGGTCGCCAGGGGCCGAGTCGATGGTCAGGAGTTTTGTCCACTGCTCTGAGGCCAGCTTGGTCTCGCCCTGCGCGTCATAGATCCTGCCGAGCAAGTAGTTGGTGTAGACGTCCTGTTCTTTGAGCTGCAGGGATTGCAGGAGAGCAGCGCGAGCTTCGGGATAGGAATGCAGCCTGAAGTACGCCATTCCAAGCACCAAGTGGGCGGGTTGCAGATCCGGCTTGAATTTGACAGCCAGCTTGGCACTCTCGAGCGCGCTCTTCGGCAGATCTTTTTCGAGATAGAGCGTTGCTAGGTTGGCGTGCGTAACCGCATGCTCGGGCTGCAACGTCAGGATCTTCCTTGACGCCGCGATCGCGTCGTCGAGGCGTTCTGGCTTGTTGTAGACCCGCGTCGTCAGCCAGTTGTAGGCGAGGATGTAGTCCGGGTTGATCGCGATCGCCTTGAGCAGGTATTCCTCGTTACCGTCGCGCGCCTTGGCGATCGCGAAATACGCCTCGTAGTCGTTGGAGTTGATCGTGAGGGCAATTCGCGCCTCCACCTCTGCTTCCTCCCGCCGTGGCTTGGGAAGCCAGTATGCATAGACTAGCGCTAGTGCGCGGTGCGTATCGGATAGGTTGGGGTCAAGCACTACGGCCTTTTGCGCTGCCTGCAATGCTCTTGCGTGGTGTTCCCTGTAACTTTGATTGTTCCAACTGCGCTCGTAACCCCAATACGCGTATGCGGACGCGATCCCAGCCCAGGCCAGGGAATACTTGGGATCGACGCGGATAGCTTCCTCGTACCACTTGATCGCCTGGGAATAGCCTTCCGGGTCGGTCCGAAGGAACGCGTTGCGTCCCTTTACGTAGTGCTCGTAAGCCTTGAGGTTCGTGGTCGCGGCTAGGACGTCGAGCGCTCGCTCGTAGCGGTCACTGCTGATGCTGCTGTCGAGCACCGAAACCATTCGGCCGAAGATCTGCTTCTGCAGGCCGAGCACGCTGTCGCTGGCTTCCTCGAAGAACGGCTTGAGCACTTTCCTGCCCTTCAACTCGACCAGGCGTATCGTCGCCCGGTAGTCCTCCTTCATGTATTTCTGCACCGTGCCCCAGATGACGAAATCGACCCCAAGGGAATCGCCGATGCTCAGCACGTCAGACTCGCCGTAACCGGACGTGTTGTCGAGCTTGCGCTCGGAAACAAGCCGGTTCAACACCGCCCGTTCGGTATATGGGCGAATCTTTTCGGAGTTGAGGAAGCTGTCGGTGAGAGACACGACCATGCCATCGCGCAAGTGCGCCTCGCCGGTCAGGTTCTCGAAAGGGAGTACTGCCACCCGCACCGTGCCCTCGACGACCGGTAGGCCGGGAGGGCGGCGCGGTTTGAGTACTCGCGCCAGCTCCTTGACTTTCCGGTAAGCAAGGTGGTCTCGGTTGTTTTTGGGCTTGACCATCGTCGCGTGATTGCCGTCCACACCTTCGCAGTACTTCTCGAATCCGGCACAGGCGCTGCCGCGCGGGACGAACGTGTCATTAAGGCCGTAGTAGGTGAACACTGGAACCAGCCGCGACTCCTGGCCGCTCGCCGAGCCTTCTCCGAATCTCTGTTGCCACGTCTGGTGCAGCCGCGAGAGGGAGTCGCTGAGAGGCTGCATGCCTTCGACCTGCTGGTTCTTGCACAGGAGCGGGAAGATATTCGCGCCAGGCACGCCTGCGTGCGGCGTTCCGAAGGTGACCACCTTGAAGGTCAGGCGCTCGAACAGTTTCGGCGAGGCATCCCGCAGGCTCAGCACGCTGTTCAGGACGACGAGTCCGCCCATGCTGTGACCGACGAGCAGCACAGAGTCGTAATCCGCCCCGACGGAACTGAGGTAGGAAGACAGCAACTCGCCGTTGCCCTGGATGTCCGGGACTCGGCCGCAGATCTCTGTCGGATAGCCGAACAGCAGGATGTTGAACGAATCGAACTCCTGATCGGCCTTCACCATCGCCGGGAAGTCTCCCCAGGCGCCGTCCATGGAGGAATTGAACCCGTGAACGAAGACCAGGAGCTGCTTCTTCGCTTTACCCGGTGCAGGGCTGTCGGCGCCGCTCTCCGGGCGCACCCACCTTCTCAGGTGTTCGGTCCGTGCAGACTCAGTATTGAGAACGGATTCGACGCGGCTGGCTGTTCCGTCGCATCCCTGAAGTGCAAGTAGGGCTAGCCAGCAGAGCATGACCCAGAGCTTCTTCATGGCGAGGCCCTCCCCAAGAGCCTGCGGGAAGCATACGCCGGGGCACTTCAGCGATATCGCAGAAGCTTATCGCCAGGTCCGATTTTTCGACGTTACGAGTGCCGCTCGTAGAACGGCGGGCAGACGCTGCGCAGCTTGTGTTCCTCTTCCTCCAACAGGAAAAGGAAATCCAGGCTCTGGTCATCGCGGAAGCGAGACTTGAAGATGGCAGCCAGCCGGTCCTCTACCTTGACGTCCTCGCCGATGGTTGAGCGGATGCAAAGCGCGACCGAGGGTTTCGTCGCCTTGCTGCGATAGATCCGCGCCAGATAAGCGCTCTGCACCGTCGGCGTCGCGGCGATGACCGGCAGGAAGGCGGTCTTCAGCTCGTCCTCGACGGGACCGGCCTGCTGGCCGAGGAAGTCGACCGGTTCCGGCATGAAGGTGTACGGTGCTGGCCCAGCCTTTTTTCTTGGCCACATGCACCGCAAGCTATCGGGCGGGGCGTGGCCGGTCCATCAGGGATTCCCCGAGGGCTGTAGATACCTAGCTACACCCGCGCGAATTTGAGGTGTACTACCTTGGGGGTGGCGATGGTGCGCTGCAACTGCAGGCCCTTCAGGTCGTCGACGCCCGCGAACAGCCGTTCGCCGCGGCCGAGCAGCACCGGCGCGAGGTTGATCTCCATCTCGTCCACCAGGCCGGCGACGAGATACTGCTGGCAGATCTTCGCGCCGCCCGCGAGCGCGATGTCCTTGCCGGCGGCCGCCTTGCGCGCCAGCGTCAGCGCGCCGGCGATGCCGTGCGTGACGAAAGTGAAGGTGGTGCCGCCCTGCATCGCCAGCGGCGCGCGCGCGTGGTGTGTGATGACGAACACCGGGTGATGAAAGGGCGGGTTGTCGCCCCACCATCCCATCCAGGGCTGCTTCGCATCCCACGGCCCCGGATGGCCGCCGAACATGTTGCGGCCCATGATGGTCGCGCCGATGTTCTGCATCGACTCCTCGACCACCTGCGAGCTCTCGTTCGTCTCGCCGCCTTCCATGCCGTGCGTCTGCCGCCACGCCTTGAGCGGGAAGACCCACTCGTGCAGCTTCATGCCGCCGATGCCGAGCGGGTTGGCGACGCTCTGCTCGGGGCCGGCGACGAAGCCGTCGAGCGACATCGAGATCCTCAGGCGGAGCTTGCTCATGCGCCGTATCTGTCGGCGGATCTGGCGCGCGCCTTGGCCGCCTCTTCCTCGCGGTTGCGCGGCGGAGCGTTGGTCTCGAGCGTGTCGAGCAGCTTCTTCGAAACGGCGGTGATCTCGTCGACTGCCGCCGCAAAGGCGAGCATGTTGACCTTCGACGGCTTGGCAAAGCCGCTCAGCTTTCTCACGAATTGCAGCGACGCGGCGCGGATCTCCTCGTCGGTGACCGCGGGCTCGAAGTTGAACAGCGTCTTGATGCTTCTGCACATGGCGTCACCTGACCAGCAGGAATGGAGCGATGAAGTAAAGCAATGCGGGCAAGCCTAGCATCAGCTTGAACCGTCGCTGCTTCCCGAACACAAGTGCGAGACAGGCGAGCAAAGTGCCGGCCCCCGCCAACCACCAGCCGATAAAAGCGCCACCGAACATGGCGGTCGCAGCCTCGCTAAAGCCTGGCCCGACGTTCGGCCGCGGGACATCGGGCAGGCCGATGCTGGTCCGATAGCCGCTGGCATAAGAGGCAAATGCGGCTGCGCCCAGCAGCAAGGACCCCCAGGCCAGTCCGAGCGAAAGCTTGTCGAGCGTCACGGCCGCCACGCGGCGAATCCGCAGCCGACGATGACGGCCGGCACGGGCAGATAGTCGACCAGCTCGAAGCCCTTGCCGCGGGCGGCGCCGTGGGCGACGAGCCAGTTTCGCACTTCCTCGGAGCCGTTGCCGCGCTTGGGCAGCTCCTTGTCCAGGTAGCGCACCAGCGAGCGCTCCGCGCCGGAAAAGAGCGAGATCGTCTTGCGGTCGAAGTCCTCGTGGATCGCGCCCATGGTCTTCTCGCCGATCGAGTGCGA
>Ga0111538_10012952_pt1 | contig 11002 bp, 10 predicted proteins | sample SoiMethybrSBSTD1_FD_79669 | JGI IMG/M metagenome (GOLD analysis project Ga0111538, IMG submission 79669) | Bulk soil microbial communities from a Populus tree surrounding site in Tennessee, USA - Soil MetaG P. TD hybrid SBSTD1 (version 2)... | ecosystem: Environmental > Terrestrial > Soil >... | reverse complement strand
GAGCCCGTTGTGCCCCCGCCACAACCGCTTCAAGACCCGCGGCTACCGATGCTGGCGCGACCCCACCGGCGTCTGGCACACGCTGCGACCCGACGGCACCGAGATCCAAGCCGCCTGACGGTTCAGGTTGCCCGGCGTGATGCCTCGCGGGCCTCGCGGTAGCGCTCCCGTCGCTCCCGCTCGACGGCGGCGCGTTCGGGGGGTGTGTCCCCCTCCGGGTAGTCGGCGAGGATCTCGTCGAACACCTCGCGCAGCTCGTCCTTGTGCTCCGGGTGGGTGAAGACGTAGAAGCGGTTTTCGTGGATGGCGTCGAGCACCTTGGCGGCGACCTCGTCGGGCTCCATGCCCGCCTCGTGGACGTGGGCGAGCCGCTCGACGAACGCCGGGTCGGTCGACGTGGCCTCGGCCTTGAGCTCGTCGGGGCGGATCTCGTCGCTGGCGTAGATGTAGCTCTTGACGAGGCCGGGGCAGACCACGGACACGCCGATGCCGTGGGGGACGAGGCTGTAGCGCAGCGACTCGGAGAGCCCGCGCACGGCGAACTTCGAGCAGTTGTAGATCCCCGGCGCGCCGCTGGCGAGGAAGCCCGCCATCGATGCCGTGTTGACGACGTGCCCGCCCTGGCCGCGCTCCTTGATCCGGGGCACGAACGTCGTCACGCCGTTGATCACGCCGTGCAGGTTCACGCCGAGCACCCAGTCCCAGTCGTCGTAGCTCGACTCGTCGATCGGCTGGAACAGGTTGACGCCGGCGTTGTTGAACAGCAGCGACACCGGGCCGAGCGCGGCCTCGGCCTCGTCGGCGGCGCGGGCGAAGCCCTCCCGCGACCGCACGTCGAGGTCGAGCCCGATCACGGCATCGGGACGGTCGAGCGTCTTCAAGGCCTGCTCGATCGACTGCGGCCGGACGTCGGCGATGGCGACCTTGCAGCCCTCGGCGAGCAGCGCCCGGGCCAACCCGAGCCCGATCCCGTTCGCTCCTCCGGTGACGAAGGCGGTTCGACCCGTGAGTTCCTTCATCGGCTACCTCCTGTCACGCGGTCTGGAATCGCCGCCGGCCGTCGCGGCTGTGGTAGCCACCGCGGACGGCGCCCGGCCGGACGTCGCCGAACGACGGGGCGAAGCTCGCCGGCAGCTCCCGGCTGTTGGGCAGGCTCAGCCACGCCCGCAGCAGGTGGCGCTTGCGCTCCGGCTCGTCGTAGTCCTCGAACTCGGTGCGCATGTGGAACGCGGTGTGGTTGTTGATGAACATCATCGAGCCCGGTTCGAGCGCCCGCTCGATCCAGAACTGCGGCTCGTGGGCGACGTCGGCGACGTACTTCACCGCCTCGACCTGCTCGTCGCTGAGCGGCGGCGCCCCGCAGTTCTTCTCCGCCCAGAGGATGTTGGACGCCACGTAGGCGCAGGCGACGTCGTCACCTGCTCGCCCGTACACCGGCATCTCGTACCACGGGCGCTCGCCGGGGAGCTCGTTCGCCTGCCAGCTCGTCGTGAACGGCCGGTAGAGCACCTCGAGCAGGTCGGGTCGGCGGCGGGCGATCTCGTTGTGCACCGCCACCGAACTGGCCCAGCGCGACGCACCCCCGCGCTTGGCCCGCTGGAGGAGGAACAGCGCCGTGACGTCGGACTGGTCGGAGTGGAACCGCAGCTCGACGTTGGACGTGTAGCCGCGCCCGGCCCGGCCCTCGATGCCCGTCCCGAGGTCGCGGACGTCGCCGAGGACGTCGCCCCGCCAGCTCTGCGGGACCGGCGTGCCGAGGTGCTGGCTGAGCCCCCACCAGATCGCCCGCAGCTCGGGCAGGGTGTAGCGGTCCACCGGGAACCCGTCGCAGACCATCAGCCCGCGGCCGTCGACGAGCTGGCGCCGGATGGCGTCCACCAGCCCGTCGACAATCGGGAACGGGAACGCGTCCGCCCCGAGCCGGTCGAGATCGAGGTCGGGCTCGAGCGTCCGGGCGACGGCGAGGGCGGCGGCGAAGTCGTCGAGCTCGGCCGCCGTGAACGTGTGCCACCAGTCGGTGGAGTTCTCCAGGTCGGCGGCCAGCCAGGCGGCCGGCCCCTCGACCGGGGCGATCGGGGTTTTCATGCGACCTCCTTCAGCGGTCCGACCTCGACAGCGCGTCGACCGCGACGGCGAACAGGATGATCACACCCTGGATGATCTGCTGGTAGTAGATGCTGACGCCGAGCAGGTTGAAGCCGTTGGTGATCATGGCGAGGAAGAACACGCCGAACACCGTGCGCCAGATCGCACCCCGCCCGCCGCCGATGCTCGTCCCGCCGACGACGACCGCCGAGAAGGCGCCGAACACCGTCTCGATGCCGTTGCCCGGCTGGCCGACCGACGTGCGCGACGCCAGGATCGCCCCGCCGACGCCGGCGGCGAGCCCGACGACGACGAACGAGAGCAGCTTCACCGCCCGGGTGTTGATGCCCGACAAGCGCGCCGCCTCGGGGTTGCCACCGACGGCGTACACCCATCGGCCGAGCTTGGTCCGCGAGAGCGTGAAGGCGACCATTGCTCCGCACAGGATCATGATCCAGATCGAGTACCTGAGCCCGGCGAACGACCCGCGCCCGATGGTGGCGAACCCGGAGTCGGTGATCGTGAGCAGCCGTCCCTGCGAGATCGCCAGCGTGATGCCGTAGGCGATGATGCTCGTCGCCAACGTGCAGACGAACGAGTTGATCCTCACGTAGGCGACGAGGAACCCGTTCACCGCGCCATAGGCCGTGGCGACCAGGATCCCGACGAGCAGGGCCGGGTAGGTGCCGATGTCGTCGTACAGGTTGGTGGCGACGATGCCGGTGAGCACGAACACGGCGCCGGCGGACAGGTCGAACTCGCCGCAGATGATCAACCACGTGTAGGCGAACGCGACGATCGCCGTCGGCACCACCTGGGCGGTGATGTTGAGCAGGTTGGTCCGGGTCAGGAAGACGTCGCTCGTCAGTGACAGCACCACGAACAGGACGACGACGGCGCCGACGATGGCGTAGTCGCGCAGGAACAGGAGCCGGGCGTGCAGCCGGCCGCGGGTGTCCTGGAGCGCCGCCGTCATGGCGTCGAACCGCCGAACACGGCCCGCATCACGGTGTCCTCGGTGGCCTCCTCGCCGTCCATCTCGGCGACGATCCGCCCGTCCCGTACGACCAGCACGCGGTGAGCGAGGGCGATCACCTCCTCCAGCTCGCTGGAGATGAGCAGGACACCCAGGCCCTCCCCGGCCAGCCCGTGGAGCATCTCGTAGATCGCCCGCTTGGCGCCGACGTCGATGCCCCTCGTCGGCTCGTCGGCGATCAGCAGCCGGGGCGTCCTGGCCAGCCACTTGGCGAGGGCGACCTTCTGCTGGTTGCCGCCCGACAGCGCCCACATCGGCATCGTCCGGCTGGCCGCACGGACGTCGACCCGCTCGATCGCGTCGCCCACCATCCGCCGTTCGGCTCGGGGCGACACGACCGAGGCGACGCAGACCTCGCCGAGGTGGACGATGCTGACGTTCTCGCTCACCGGCCGGATCATCACCAGACCCTGGTCCTTGCGACTCTCCGGCATCATCGCGATCGAGTGGCGGATCCGCCCCTTGGGGGATCTCGATCGCACCGGTCGGCCCGCCATCTCGACCGTGCCCGTGCACGGATCGGCGCCGAAAATGGCTCGGGCGATCTCGCTGCGACCGCTGCCGACGAGCCCGGCGAGGCCGACGATCTCCCCGGCCCGGATCTCGAACGACACGTCACGGAACGCCGGCTCGCGGGTGAGCCCGCGAACGGAGAGGAGCACCGGCGCGTCCGCTGGCGGCGGGGTGCGGGATGGGAAGGTGAGCTCGAGCGAGCGCCCGAGCATCGCCGTGACCAGCGAGTCGGTGGTCTCACCATCGGCCGGAACCGTCTTGACGTGCCGCCCGTCCTTGAGCACGGTGACGGTGTCGCAGAGCGCCAGCACGTCGGGGAGGATGTGCGACACGTAGAGGATGGTCGCCCCCTGGTCCCGGAGCTCCCGCGTGAGGGCGAGCAGCCGATCGGCCTCCGGCCGGGTGAGGGCCGCCGTCGGCTCGTCCATCACGATCAGCCGGGCGTCGCGCACCAGGGCCCGCATGATCTCGACCTTCTGCTGGTCGGCCACGCGGAGCGCGCCGGCCGGTGTGGACGCCGCCTCTGTAAAGCCGATGCGGGTGGCGAGGTCGGTGAACGTGCGTCGCTGGATGCCCCGATCGAGCAGGCCCCGTCGCCCCCGTTCGGCGCCGAGGAAGACGTTGTCGAGTACCGACATCGTCGGCACGAGGGCGAGCTCCTGGTCGATGATCGCCACGCCCCGCCGGATCGCGTCCCGCGGCGACCGGTACGTCACCGGTTCGCCGTCCACGACCAGCTCCGCGTCGTCGGGGACGACGGCGCCGGCGATCACCTTGCCGAGCGTCGACTTCCCGGCCCCGTTCTCGCCGACGAGGGCGTGGATCGAACCGGGGGCGATGTCGACCGACACGTCGTCAAGAGCGACGGCGGCGCCGAACCGCTTGGTGACGTGCCGGGCCGACACGACGAGCCCCGCCGCCGACCCGGCGGGGTCGGCCGGAGCTAGGAGCCGAGCGGCCATTCCGCCGTGAAGTCGCCGGCGTTCTCCTGGGTGATGATGATCGACCCGGTGGGGCTGTAGTCCTTGGCCACGTCGACGGTGACGTCGTCGCCGAGGTCCTCGCCTCGGGCGGCCTTGATCGCGAACTCGGTCGCCAGGCGGGACTCTGTCGCCGGCAGGAGCAGGACCTCGCCGAACTGCTGGCCGTTCTTGACCTGCTCGATGGACGCGGCATCGGCGGCCGACGCGACCAGGAGCACCTCGTCGGCCAGATCCAACTCGGCGAGGACGTCGGCGACCGGGACGGCGCAGAAGCTGCAGTCCATCGCCAGTACGTCGGTGCCCGGGTTCGCCGGCAGGAGCTGCCGGGTGGCGTTGATCGCCTCGTCGGGGTTGAAGTTCTGCGTCTGCTCGGCGACGACCTCGATGTCGTCGCGCTCGTCCAGACGGCTGTAGAGCACGTCCCGCGAGATCGACGAGTAGTCGAAGGCGAGCGGCCCGAAGAGGTAGATCACCTCGCACTCGGGCTCGTCGTTCTCGGCGCACGCCAGGTCGACGAGCTCATAGAGCCCCTCGCCGTTCGTCGTCGCCGAGTGGATGACCGAGGCGCTCAGCCCCTCGACCTGCAGCTCGACGCTCGCCGAGTCCGGGCCGAGGGCGTTACCCATCGCCACCACCTCGATGTCCTGGGCGATCGCCTGCTCGGCGCAGTCCATCATCGTCGGCCCGGCGACCGCTTTGAGGATGAAGGCGTCGAACTTGTTCTGGGCGAGGGCGTCCTGGCACTGGGCGATCTGGGCCTGCGGGTCGTTGTTGGCGTCGAAGACGGTGATGTTCACGTTTCCGTCCGCAGCGGCGACGTCGGCGGCCGTCTTGATGATGACCTCCTCCACGGGGTTCGCCTGGATCGCTACGAACTGGGCGATCTCGAGCGGTTCGCCTCCGCTCGGCGCCGAGCTACCGCTCGGCGCCGAGCTACCGGTCGGTGCCGAGCTACCGGTCGGCGCCGAGCTACCGGTCGGTGCCGAGCTACCGGTCGGTGCCGAGCTACCGGTCGGTGCCGCCGACCCGGAGGTGTCCGCGGCGCCCCCGTCATCGTCGTCGTCACCGCAAGCAACGATGGCGACGAGGCAGCCCGCGAGCAGGCAGGCGAGGCCCCGCGAGCGGAGTGGACGGTGTGTGCTCGCGCGCATGGCGCACTCCTTCTCCCCTCCGACCGGACCCAGTTCCCCAGTCGCCCGACCGCCCCCGAGCAGACGGGCGGCGATGATATACGGTGTCAGGGAAGCTGACAATTCAGCGGGCGATGGGGGTGCCCCGATGGATTACGAGATGATCTCCGTCGACGACCACATCGACTTCCAGTACGTGCCCCGCGACGTCTTCACGACCCGGCTGCCCGCTCACCTCCGCGACCGCGGCCCCAGAGTGGTCGAGCTCGACGACGGGACCTCCGGCTGGGTGTGCGACGGCCGGAGCCTCGGGCGCTGGGCCGGCGGGCGCCGGTCGACAGCCAAGCGCTCGTACCAGACCGCGCTCGAGCGGGCCGGGCTCGACGAGGAAGGCGTGCTCCGGCCGACCGAGCCCGAGCTGCGGCTGACCGACATGAAGCACGACGGCATCTACGCCACCGTGATGTACGGCCCGGCCGTGGCGATCGAGATCGACGACCCCGAGCTGCGCCTCGCCGTGTACCGGGCGTACAACGACTGGCTCCAGGAGTTCTGCAGCTACGACTCCAAGCGCCTGATCGGGGTGGCGATGCTGCCCGCCGAGGACACGGCCGGTGCGACCGCCGAGCTCGAGCGCCTCGCCGAGCGTGGCGGAGCCAAGCAGGTCGCCATGCACATCGGCCGCGTCGAGCACCCGATCTACGACTCCGAGTGGGAGCGGTTCTGGGACGTGATCGACGAGAGCGGGATCATCGCCTCGTTCCACCTCGTGCTCACCGGAGCCCAGATCCTCGCTCTCGACGGCGCCCCGCACGCGATCTTCGAGACGAGCAAGGTCTTCATCAACCAGTTCCTCGACCCGCTCGTCGGGCTCCTCGGTCGGGGCGTGCTCGAGCGCCGGCCCAACGCCAAGCTGGTGCTCGCCGAGAGCGGGCTCGGCTGGCCGCCATGGGTCGTTCAGGAGATGGACTACCGCTACGCCCGTCTTGTCGCGATGCGCGACTACTGGGAGCCACGCGGGGGGATCGGGTTGACGATGAAGCCGAGCGACGTCTTCCGCCGCCAGGTGTGGGTCACCATTCAGGACGACCAGATCGGCCTCGACATCCTCCACCACTTCGGCGAGGACAAGGTGATGTGGGCATGCGACTACCCGCATCCGGACAGCACGTTCCCCGAGTCACGGGCCGTCGTCGAGCGGCTGATGAGCGGCCTGACTCCCGAGGCACGGAAGCGAGTGCTCCATGACAACGCAGCCAGTCTCTACGGCCTCTAGAGCGGCGGCGATCGACCCGCCGGAGCCGGACCTGACGCCGGAGGAGATGATCGCCCGCGCCGCCGCGCTGCGCCCGAAGCTGCTCGACCAGCAGGAGGAGACCGAGGAGCGGACGTACTACTCCGAGGACCTGCACGAGGAGTTCCTGCGGGCCGGTTTCTACCGCACGTACATCCCCCGCCGGTACGGCGGGTACGAGTTCGGCGTCGACACGTACTGCCGCGTGCTCCAGGAGCTCGCCCGGGGCTGCCCGAACTCGGCGTGGTGCATGGGGCTCGCCGGCAACCACGCCCTCCAGATCGGCTCGTGGTTCCCGGAGGACGCGCAGGCGGAGATCTTCGGTGACGGTGACTTCCGGGCCGCGTCGGTCGCCATGCCGATCGGCGCGGCGACGCGGACCGCGGACGGCTGGGAGCTCAACGGCAAGATCGCCTACGCCTCCGGAATCCCGTACTCGACCCACTACATGGGCCAGGCGTTCATGCCTGATACCGATATGGCGAACCCTCAGTTCCTCCTGTTCGTCGCCCCGAAGGGTGAGTGGACGATGCTGGACGACTGGGGTCGCCTGCTCGGACTCAAGGGCAGCGGCTCGCACAGCATCGTGTTCGACCACGGGTGGATCCCCACGAATTGGGGCGTCGAGAACACGTTCATGATCGACGTCGACGTGAGCAACGGCACACCTGGCCTCGAGCTGCACCGGAACCCGATGTACGCCGGGCGGGCGATCGGACCGTTCACCTTGAGCCTGGCGGCGATCACCGTCGGCGCCGCCTACTGCGCGATGGACGAGTACGAGCTGATGATGGAGACCAAGACGGGGCCCCGGCCGCCGATGGTGCCGCGCAAGTTCGACATCGACTACCAGCGCTGGTACGGGGAGGCCCTGACCAAGATCGGCCTCGCCGAGGCGGCCGTGCGCAACGCCGCCGAGCAGCACATGGACATCTGCCAGCGGTTCGTCGACGAGGGGATCCCCTTCGCCTTCGGCGACGACATGCTCATCGGCTCGATCGCCCGGGAGGCCTACCTCCAGGCGTGGGAGACGATGCAGGGGGTGATCTGGCGAACCGCCGGTTCGAGCGCGGCCGCCAAGGGGGAGCGGATGGAGCGCATCTTCCGCGACCTGTCGATGATGAACGGCCACCGGAACACGGTGCTGCGCGACTGGGCGTTCCGTGCGATCGCCCGCGAGCGCTTCGGGTTGCCGCGCGAATGATGAAGGGGATCGCAGACAAGGTTGCCGTCGTGACCGGGGCGGCGAGCGGGATCGGGCGGGCGACGGCGGAGCGGCTCTCAGAGGAGGGCGCCCGCGTCGTCGCCGTCGACTGGAACGGCGAGGGGGTGGAGGTCGTCGCCAAGTCGTTGCCCGGTCCCGCCGTCCCCGTCCATGCCGACGTCTCGCGCGAGGAGGACGTCGAGCGCTACATGCAGGTCGCCCTCGATGCCTTTGGCGCCGTCGAGCTGGTCCACCTGAACGCGGCGATCTCTGGCCCGTTCAAGTTCATCCGCGAGCTCGAAACCGAGGAGTACGACCGCGTGCTCGACGTCAACCTGCGCAGCGTGTTCCTCGGTCTGCGGGCGGCGCTGCGGCAGATGGACGTGCAAGGCGGCGGCGGAGCGATCGTGACGACGTCGTCGCTCGCCGGCACCCAGGGCGGTGGCCGGGCCGCCCCGTACATCGCCGCCAAGCACGGCGTCGTCGGGCTGACCAAGGCGGCCGCCATCGACGGCTCGCGCATCGGCGTCCGGGTGAACTCGATCGCCCCCGGGATCATCGTCACCGGGCTGATGAAGAACTTCGAGGAGGCGGTGGGCGGCAGCGAGGAGGTCCTCGACGCCTTCCGGGCGATGGTCCCGCTGCGCCGGTTCGGCGACCCGGCCGAGGTCGCCGGACTGGTGACCTACCTGCTCAGTGACGACGCCGCATACGTGACCGGGCAGGTGATCCAGGTCGACGGCGGGGTGACGGCGGAGAACCCGGGCTCACCGCGCGGACGCTGATCGTCCATCGTGCGCTGGCGCAATGGCCCCGAGGGCTACGGCGTCGTCACCAAGACGCTGCACTGGCTCGTCGCCACCGCCATCCTCGCCCAGTTCATCGTCGGCTACCTGCTCGACGCCGACGAGAGCGGGCGAGGCCGCGGGCGCGGCCGCGGTCGTGGTGGCGGGTCGGGGCGTGGGCGGGGCCGCGGGGGCGGCGGCTACGAGCCCTTCGGCGACGACACGTTGTTGACCGTGCATGTCGTGCTCGGCGTCACGATCCTGGTGCTGGCGACCATCCGGCTCGTGTGGCGCCTGACGACGCCGCTACCGCCGTGGGCGCCGATGCTGTCCCCCGCCGAGCGGAAGCTGGTGCACTGGACCGAGCGGGCGCTGTACCTGGCGATGTTCGCCATCCCGGCCACCGGCCTGGCGCTCGTGCTCGCCGACGACGATGACGTGCTCCCCGTTCACGTCGCCGCCCACATCGCCTTCTTCGTCGTGATCACCCTCCACGTCGGAATGGCCGTCAAGCACGGGCTGGTCAACCGCGACCGGTACGTCCGCCGCATGCTCTGACCGCGACCGTGAGCTCAGCCGCTGGTCGAGGCCTGGGCCTGCTCACCGAGGTAGCTGGCAATGAGCAGCTGACGGTCGGCGCGGAGCTCCTCGACCGGCCGGTGCAGCACGACCTGGCCGTGGGACAGCACGTAGCCGCGGTCGGCGACCTCGAGGGCGAGGTGGACGTGCTGCTCCACGAGGAGCACGGCGCAGCCGGCTTCCTGGGCGTACTCGCGCACCCGGGGCAGGAGCCGCTCGACGACAACCGGCGCGAGGCCGAGGCTGAGCTCGTCGAGCAGCAGCAGCCGGGGATGGCGGGCGAGGGCCCGGGCGACGGCGAGCATCTGCTGCTCGCCGCCCGACAGGAGCCCGGTTCGCCGCGCCCCGATGTCGCGCAGCGCCGGGAAGTAGCGGTAGGCGACCTCGGCGTCGAGCTGCTCCCCACGGTGGCTGAGCTTGAGGTGCTCGGCCACGGTCAGGCCGAAGAACAGCCCCCGGCCTTCGGGCACGTGGGCGATCCCGAGGCGCGCCCGCCGGCTCGGCGACCGGCCGGCCAGGTCCTCGCCGGACAGGAGGATGCGCCCGCTCATCGGGTGCACGATCCCGGAGACGGCGCGCAGCGTGGTCGTCTTCCCGGCGCCGTTGGCCCCGAGGAGGGCGACGACCTCACCGGGCCCGACGGTCAGGTCGAGGTCACGCACGACGGCCGCCTCGTCGTAGCCGGCGGTGAGGCCGTCGATCTCGAGCACGTACTCGCCCGTCACGTCGTCGCCTCCTCGATGTCGGCGGCGGCGGCCTTCCCGAGGTAGGCGGCGACGACCTGCGGGTCGCGCCGCACGGCCTCGGGGTCGCCGGTGGCGATCACCTTGCCGAACTCGAGGACGACCACGTGGTCGGAGATGCCGAGCACCAACCCCATGTCGTGGTCGACGAGCAGCACGGGGATCCCACCGTCGACGATCTGGCGCAACCGCCGGCCGAGGTCCTGGCTCTCCGTTACGTCGAGCCCGGCCGCCGGCTCGTCGAGGCATAGCACCCGCGGGTCGGCGGCGAGCGCTCGGGCGAGGCCGACGAGCTTGCGCTGCACCTGGGAGACCTCGGACGGCATGGCGTCGGCGAGCGACTCCAGCCCGAACATCGCCAGCGCGTCCTGAGGCGTCCGGGTCGAATCCTGGGCCCGCCGGGGAGCGAGGACCGTGAGGTTCTCCCGCACGGTCAGGTCGTCGAACAGCTCGATGCTCTGCCAGGTCCGGGTCAACCCGCGCCGGGCGCGGGCGTGCGACGGGAGCGACGTGAGGTCCTGACCGTCGAGCTCGACACGGCCGCGGCTGCGGACGATCCCGGTAATCGCGTCGATGAACGTCGTCTTGCCCGCCCCGTTCGGACCGATCAATCCGACCAGCTGTCCCTCCTCGACGTCGAGGTCGACGTC
>Ga0111538_10012951_pt1 | contig 11003 bp, 7 predicted proteins | sample SoiMethybrSBSTD1_FD_79669 | JGI IMG/M metagenome (GOLD analysis project Ga0111538, IMG submission 79669) | Bulk soil microbial communities from a Populus tree surrounding site in Tennessee, USA - Soil MetaG P. TD hybrid SBSTD1 (version 2)... | ecosystem: Environmental > Terrestrial > Soil > Tree... | reverse complement strand
GCCTCGATTCATCCCTCAGCAGTCGCGATCATTCTTCACGAGCTCGGACACAGCTTCGGGTTGCTTGCCGATGAGTATGGCGGGCCGCCGCCGCCCAGCTGCAACCCATCCGCGGCGAATCCCAACGTCACCGGCGAGACGACACGGGCGCTGATCAAATGGAACGTCTGGATCAATCCGTCCACTCCAGTGCCGACCGCTGGGCCGACGACGGGCGTGCCCGGGCTCTACCAGGGAGCGGCGTACTGCGACACCCAGCTGTACCGCCCAACCTACAACTCGAAGATGCGGTCCTTGGGCGTGCCGTTCGAGCCGATCAACGCCGAGCAGCTCGTCAAGCGGATCTACAACTGGGCATCGCCGATCGACGGCTACAGCCCGACCAGCGCGTCGGTCGCGCTCTCGGCCCCGCAGATCTTTTCCGTGACGTCGCCGGTGCCGCGGACCCACGCACTCGACGTTCAGTGGCGCCTGGATGGCAGCCTCGTCGGGTCGGGCAATGAGATCACGCTCGCACCTGGAGCGGTGGCGCCAGGCTCTCACACGCTGTCCGTCCTGGCGCGGGACACCACCGCGTTCGTTCGGAACGATCCGAGTGCACTGCTGCAAGCCACCCGATCGTGGACGGTGACGGTTCAGTGTCTCTACGGTCTCACGCCGACGTCGGGGACCTTTGATGCCGCTGGTGGCTCGGGGTCGTTCAACGTGACGACCACATCGGGCTGCGGCTGGACGGCGGTGAGCGACAACGGGTTCGTCTCGATTACAGCCGGCGCCAGCGGCACCGGCAATGGCGTCGTGTCGTACGCGGTGGCCCCCAACACTGGTCCGGCCAACGTCGAGAACGCCGGGCGGAGCGCGACGATTGCCGTGGCCACGGAGAGTCATGCGGTGTCGCAGAACGGATGCCTGTTCAACGTGCAGCCGCAAGCGACCACGTTCGGTGCCGCCGGAGGTGCGGGAGGCGTCACCGTGCTGGCTCCTGGCGTGTGTGCGTGGACGGTCGGAAACATTCCTGCCTGGGCGACCACGATTGGCGGCGCGGCCGGAATCGGCGTGGGCGCGTGGACGTTCTCGGTCGATCCGAACGGCGGCGGATCGCGGAGTCAGTCGGTCTCGGTCGCCGGCAAGACCTATTCACTCAATCAGCTGGACGTCAACATCAAGCCATTGATCCCTGGCACCCGTGCGCGGTTGACGCTCGCGAACGCGTCAGACACCGCGTGGTTTGCCGTCGATGTGGTGGCGGGGCGCAGCTACTGCATGGAGTTGGCGCCCGACGCCGTCGAGAACGTGGCGGCTACTCCCGTCGTCACCGTATTGCGTGACAACGGCGGGGAGACCGTCGGCAACAGTGCCACACGGGTGTGCACTGTCGCCTCGAGCGCTGAAACTTTGCTGGTCCGAGTCAACCAGTCAGACGGCGGCCTGCGTCGGTACGCACTGGCCGTGCGGGAGTCGACGATCTGGGCCAACTGGTTCTTCACCGCCGGCAGTTATTCGTCGTTCACCCTGTTGCGCAACACGTCGGCCGACGCGGTCACCGCCACCATTACGTGGCGTTCCGAAGCCGGCGTCACCGTCGCATCCGAAACGGTCGCTCTCCCGGCCGGTGCCGTGTACCTGCGTGACGCACGGACCGCGGCTCCCGGCACGATCGCCGGATCCGTCGAGGTGGGACATACCGGCGATCCGCAGGCGTTGGTCGGATCGCAGACCACGTTGACCGCCGCTTCAGGCCTTTCCTTCGATACTGTGTTTCTGCAGCGCCGGGATCGCTGAGCGGCCGTCAAAACGTTACGCCGGCGTGCTTTCAGCCCGACCAAAGCTGTGGCACACTTCGAACTCTCCCTCGGACAGGATCGTGGAATGTTCGCAGATGCTGACATCGAAAGACTCAAGTTGGCGCTGGCCGCCGCGCGCTTGGGCGACTGGACGTGGGACGCCACCAGCGATGTCGTGACCATGTCGCCACGCGCCGCGCAGATCTTCGAGATTCCGCCCGGCCCGCACATGACCTGGACGGCCATGCGCGAGCTGATTCATCCCGACGATCGCGCCCGCGCGCAGACGGCAGTCACTGAAGCCGTCGCCCAGCACACCGACTGCATCATCGAATACCGTCTGATCAATGGATACCGCGAGCGTTGGGTGTCGGTTTCCGGCCGCGCGCGCTATGACGACAGCGACCGCGTCGTCGGGATGGTCGGTGTCGTCCAGGATCGCAGCCGCACGCGGCTCCTCACGCTCATCGACGAATCGCTGCGTCCGCTGCTCGAGCCGCGCGAGATCTCACAGACCGCCGCTCGCCTCGTCGGCGACTACCTCCGGGTGAGTCGGTGCTTATACGCGACGGTCGAGGAAGACCAGGACACCTTCGTCCTCGAAGGCGACTACACCAGCGGCGCCGATAGCATCGCGGGGCGGCAAGCCTTTCGGGAGTTCGGCTCGGGGTGCCTGACCCTGCTGCGGGCCGGCCAGCCGTACGTCGTCACCGACACCGCCAACGATCCACGTATTCGGCCGGCAGACGCTCCGGCCTACGAGAGGGACGCCGTCCGGGCGATGATCTGCGTGCCGATCCTGAAAGGCGGCCGTCTCATCGCCGCGATGACCGTTCACAGCGCGGTGCCGCGCGAGTGGGATTCTGACGACGTCGAGCTCGTTCAGCATGGCGCGAGCCGTTGCTGGGAAGCCATCGAGCGGGCGCGCATCGAACGCGATCGCGCCAGTTTGCTCGAGGCCGCGCAGGCGGCCAACCGCGCCAAGGACGAATTCATGGCGATGCTGGGCCACGAGCTGCGCAATCCGCTGTCGCCGATTTTCACCGCGCTCCAGCTGATGAAAATGCGCGGTGATACGCATCTTGCCCGCGAGCGCCAGGTCATCGAGCGGCAGGTCACACATCTCACGCGCCTGGTTGACGACCTTCTCGACGTCTCACGCATCGCGCGCGGCAAGGTCGACCTGAAAACCGAGATCGTCGAGCTTGCAGACGTCGTCGCCTCGGCGATCGAGATGGCGAGCCCGCTGCTCGAAGAACGCCTGCATAGCCTGGAAACGGACGTGCCCGCCGTCGGCTTACCGGTATCCGCTGACGTGACGCGACTGAGTCAGGTTGTCTCGAACCTGTTGACCAATGCCGCGAAGTACACGCCGTCAGGCGGCCGGATCAAGGTCAGGGCGCGGCTCGACGGAGAGCAGGCTGTTCTGAGCGTCATCGATTCAGGCATTGGGATTGCGCCGACCGCGCTGCGCAACGTGTTCGACCTCTTCGTCCAGGGGCGGCAGGAGAGCGATCGCGCCAGCGGTGGACTTGGCCTCGGGCTCACCATCGTCCGCAGCCTGGTGGAACGCCACGGCGGGTCGGTCGCGGCGCACAGCGATGGCCCTGGCCTGGGCAGCGAGTTCATCGTTCGGCTGCCGCTGGCGGCTGGAGCAGCGGCGCGGATGCTGCCTGGAGAGCGAACGGCCACCGCGGCGGCGGCGCGCAAGCCGGCGCCGGCGTTCAGAGTGCTGATCGTCGACGACAACGAAGACGGTGCCGAGATGTTGAGAAGTGCGTTGCGCGCCTACGGCCATGAGATCGCCGTGGCCCTCGATGGTCCGGCCGCGTTGCGCCTGTGTCAGACGTTCGTGCCGGATGTGGCGCTTCTCGATCTTGGCTTGCCGGTCATGGATGGTTACGAGCTCGCCGGCCGGTTGTGCCAGATGCCCGGCCTCGAACGCATGCAGCTCATGGCGGTCAGTGGATATGGCCAGCCCTCGGATCTCGATCGAACCCGGCAGTCCGGATTTCGCGCGCATCTGGTGAAACCGGTCAACGTGGCGGAAGTCCAGGCATCGATCCTCGCTCTCTGCACCGAGCCCGCCGTGTCTCGAGAATCCTAGGCTACGACCTGCGCGCTCAGCCGGCGGCGAATGCGTCGTGATAGGTGACGACGCCGGCGGGAACCGTGTCGCCGAACGGTAGACAGAGGAAGTATTCGGGTGGGATGCCGGGGAAGGTCAGCCGCGGATCGCTGTGAAATCCGAATCGTCCGTAGTACGCGGGCTCGCCCACGAGCACGACGCCGGCGGCGCCCCACCCGCGAAGGCGGGTGAGGCCGCCGTTGATCAGCGTACCGCCGATGCCGCGTCGCTGGTACGCCGGAAGCACCGCCACCGGCCCCAGTCCATACCAGCCGCAGGATCGTTCGCCGATGTGCACCGTCGAAAAGGCGACGTGTCCGACGATCTGGTCGTTCGACTCGGCCACGAGCGACAGCGACAGCGCCCCGGCCTCACGCAACCGGTCGACGATGCGCGGCTCGACGGGATCGGCAGCGTTCGCCTGATGCGGATGATCGGCGAACGCGGCGCGTTCGATCTCGCGGATGGCGGCCACGTCCTCGGGCCGCTCCTCCCGGATGTGCGGTATCGTGTCGGGCATGCGCGTGGCGATTGTCGGCGGACCGGGCATTGGCAAGAGCACCCTGGTTCGGCAACTGGGAGATCTGTATCACAACGGGGCGTACGGTGAGGGCGAAGAGGGCGTCTGGGACTCCAGAGTCCTCGACGACATCGCCGCCGGTCGCAATCCGGTCGGCGTGACGGCGTACTTCGGCGAGCTCTACGACGCGAATTACTCCGACGTCCTGGCCCACGACGGCCCCGACCGCGTGATCTTTTTCGAGGGCGCGCGGATCACGCTCGAAGCCCACATCGCCGAGTATCCGTCGGAGTATCACGAACGCCTTCGCGAGGTGCTCGCGATTGGCGATGGGTGGAACCCCGATCGGGTCATCGTGCTGACCTCGAGCACAGACACGGTAGAGAAACACATCAGGTTGAGAAATCGCAGCGCCGAGCGGGCCGAGCAGATGGTCGAGCGCTTCCAGTTGATCGACGCGGAGTTCCGGCGGCTGGCGCCGCTCTATCCCAACACCGTCGTCATCAATCGCGATCACAAGGAGTTCCATCACCGATCGGGGTTGATGGACATCATCACGGCAGCGGGTCTGCCGCCGTTTCCGGAGATTCCGTATCGCGTGATGGATCGCTATCTGCCGCGGGTCCGCGCCTGACGAGCAACGAAAATACTCAATCGGCTCGGTTCATTCCAGCCGCGAAGACACGTAGCTGGTGTCGGCTCGCCATCGCCACGAAAACACGAAGACACGGAAAACTCTCTTCAGGGAAGAGTCATTTTCGTGCTTTCGTGGCCGAAACCACCATCATCCGCGACGCGGCGGTGTGTCGCCCTTCGGCGCGAAGAGCGCCTCGCGGCCCACGAGATAGAGCAGTCCGATCAGCGCGGCAAACGGAATCAGCGACAGCAGATCGGCGCGTGGTCCCTCGAAGAATGGATTGTTCGCCGCGGACCACTCCGTCAATCGCTGCGTGAAGTCGCCCATGATGCCGGCCATGAACGCGATGAGAATGCCAGCGATCGCGCCGCCCGCGATGTAGCCCGACGCCAGCAGGACGCCCGGGCTCTTGTCGCCCTCGGCAGTCAGCTGCTCTTCGGTGAGCTGCCGCCCCTGGTACTTCCGGCGCACGTAGCGATCGCCCAGCCAGCGAATCATGCCGCCGATGAAGATCGGGCTCGACGATGACAGCGGCAGGTAGACGCCGACGGCGAACGCCAGCGACGGCACACCCGACATTTCGAGCGTCACCGCGATCATCACGCCGAGCAGCACCAGCCCCCACGGCAACTGCCGGTTGAGGATGCCCTTGATGATGTACGACATCAGCGTCGCTTTCGGCGCGTCGAACTTCGTGATCTGCCGCTCACCGTCGGGCGAAACGCGGTGGGTGCCGTTGATGCCTGGATCGACGAGATACACCGGCGTGCCGTTGCCGTCGACGAGATACTTCGCCTCTGGACCGAGCGCCGGCGACTGGTTGTGCCACACCCGATACTCGGTGCCGTTGTAGGTCTCGCGGTCGGGCAGCGTCGCTGGATCGACGTGCATCGAAGCCGGGAAATTCTCGACATCGCGCAACGTCGTGCCGCCCTGGGCCGATTCAACCGGCTGCTTGCTGACCCGCGGCACGTACACCGTGGCCGAGTCGTTCAGCCGCAAGAGGATCGGGCCGAGGACAAGCGCGGAAACGAGCGCGCCGACAAGAATCGCGATCTGCTGATTTCTGGGAGTGGCACCGACCAGGAAGCCGGTTTTCAGGTCCTGCGAGGTTGTCCCGCCATTGGACGACGCGATGCAGACGATGGCGCCGACCGACAGCGCGGTGACGTAGTAGCTGGGACCGGTCCACCCCACCACGAGAAACGCCAGACACGTGAGGAGCAGCGTGGCGACCGTCATCCCGGAAATCGGGTTGGACGACGAGCCGATCTCGCCAGTCAGTCGCGATGACACCGTGACGAACAGGAACCCGAGTATGACGAGGAGGCTCGCTCCCAGCAGATTCATGTGCAGCGGCCGCGCCAGCATGATCGCCACGACGAGCACGAGGCTGCCGACGAAGACGATCTTCATCGACAGGTCGCGGTCGGTGCGGCTGAGGGAGGCTCGCGCCGTGCTGCCGCCTTTGAAATCCTTGAGGCCTTCGAGCAGGCTGGCCCAGATGGTCGGGAGCGATCGGAGCAGGCTGAAGATGCCGCCGGCGGCAACCGCGCCGGCGCCGATATAGAGCACGTAGGCGTTCCGGATGTCGCCCGGGGTCATCTCGCTGATGGGCACCGTGCCTGGTGGAATCACCCCTGAGCCGAAGAACTTGATCGCCGGAATGAGCACGAGATAAGCGAGGACGCCGCCCGCGCACATGATTGAGGCGATGTACGGTCCGATGATGTAGCCGACGCCGAGCAGCTCCGGCGAAATCTCGGCGGAGATCGACCCGGCCGCGAACGGCGAACCGAACACGCGCTCGGGCACATCCTTCCAACCTTTGAACGCGACGTTCAGGGCCTTGTAGAAGAAGCCGACGCCAAAACCGGTGAAGATCGTGGCAGCGCTCGTCGCCGCTCCGCCGAGGGCGGCCTGTTCGGCTTTTGCCGCCGGCGAGGCCATCGCGCGTGACTCATGCGAGGCTCCGGCCTTCAACACTTCGGCGCAGGCGGTGCCTTCCGGGTACTTGAGCACGCCATGCTGCTGGACGATCAGCGCGCGGCGAAGCGGAATCATCATCAGGATGCCGAGCAGGCCGCCGAGAATCGCCACGAGGATCGTTCGCGTCGCTTCGAGATCGAACCCGAGAATCATGATTGCGGGCATCGTCACGCCCAGTCCGAAGGCAATCGACTCGCCCGCCGAGCCGGCGGTCTGGACGATGTTGTTCTCGAGGATCGTCGCGTCACGCCCGCCGAACTTCGACAGCAGGCGGAACAAAGTGATGGAGATGACGGCGACCGGAATCGACGCGCTGACCGTCAGCCCGACTTTGAGCACCAGATAAAGAGACGACGCACCGAAGATCACCCCCAGCAACGTCCCCAGGATGAGGGGAAGCGGCGTGAGCTCGCGGATGATGGTGTCGCTCGCGATATAGGGCTCGAAGGCTGAGCCATGAACCGGTGTGCGTGGCGGAGCCGGAAGACCTTCGGGCTCCCGCACCTGCAATTTGCTGACGGCCATGCCAACTCCTTGTCACGTCCATGCTACCGCGCAGCAGGGCGGTCTGGTGACCTATTTCCCGTATTTCGCGGCCTTTCCAATATCGACACCCTTCGCTTTCCGGAAGCGTTCCCACAGATCGCCTACCGCGCGGAGTCGATCGGGAACAGTGGTGATCGTGAAGGTTTCGCGGTCGACGCCCGACTCGACCTCTTCCCAGGTCAGCGGGGTCGAGACGCCGGCGTAGTCGCTCGCCCTCGCGCTGTAGGCGCTGGCCAGAGTCTTCCCCTGGATGTTCTGCAGATAGTCGACGTAGACCCGCTTGCCGCGTGCCCCGACGGCGCGCTCGACCGTTGCCAGCTTCGGATGCTTGTGTGCGACGACGGTCGCGACGATCTGCGCGAAAATCTGCCCGGCCTCGTAAGGCGTGCCGGATGGCAACGGGATGTAGACGTGCAGGCCGGAGGCGCCAGACGTCTTTGGAAAGCCCTTGGCGCCCATCGATGCGAGCTCGTCCCGGATCGCCCGCGCCACGTCGAGTACCTGCCGGAACGAGACCCCGTCGGCCGGGTCCAAATCGAGCGCGACGTAGTCCGCGTCGGGCAACGATTGGATCCGTGAGAACCACGGATCCTGCGAAATGGCGGCGAGCTGCGTGGTGTAGAGCAACGTCAGGAGATCGCCGCCGATGATGTGCGGCCGCACGGCACGCTTGCCGTTCTCCAATGTGGGTACGGCTTCGACGCGGATGTTGGCCGGCACGTCGGGAGCGCGATGCTGATAGAAAGGCTTTGCCGCCACGCCATTCGGAAAACGCTTCATCACCAGCGGACGATCGGCGATGACCGGCAGCAGCGCCGCCGAGACCTGGACGTAGTAGCGGAACAGGTCGCCTTTGGTCAGCTTGAGCCGCGGCCAGAAGACCTTGTGGAGGTTCGTCACTGAGAGCGTCTGTCCGTTGCCGAGATCGAGAACACCATCGCGCCTGCCCGCCTCCCACTCACGGAGTGTGCCGACAAGGACGTCGGCGAGACGTGACGGCGGTGTCGGTGTGCCGGACGCGGCGCCGCGGCGCAGGCGCGCTTTCGATGTCTCGCTGGGCTGGCGCGCGATCTCACGACGGACGTCGGCCGGCTTCTTGTCGTCGCGAAGGCCCAGGTATACCGGATGACGAAGGATGCCGTCCGACGTCCACTCCGTGAACTTCACCTGGGCGACGAGCTCCGGTCTCACCCAGTGAGGACGCTCGTTGGTCTTCGGCTGGCGTAGGAACGGCGAGGTCTTGACTTCGAGCGGTTTGAGCCGCGACATGACCTTCGCCAGCTCGCGCTCGTTGAACCCGGTGCCGACATGACCGACATAGGTGAGCCCGTCGGCGTCGTAGACCCCGAGCAGCAACGCGCCGAAGTAGGCTCGCGTGTTCTGCGGAGCCGTCCAACCGCCGATGACGAACTCCTGTTCGTTGACGATCTTCAGCTTCCGCCAGTCCGGCGTGCGCTTGCCCGAGCGGTAACGCGAGTCCACGTGCTTCGCGATGAGGCCCTCCCAGCCGCGCGCCAATGCCTGTTCGTACAGCGCGCGACCGTCGCCAAGGACCTGTTGGCTCAAGCGAATCGTTCCGTCGTTGCTCCGGACGACGGACTTCAGGAGACGCACGAGGGCGGCCCGCCGCTCGTGCAATGGTTGCTCGCGCAGATCGGTCGGACCCAACCGGAGGAGATCGAAGGCCACGAACGCCGTCGCGCCGCCCGGAGCCTGGCCGCGCGACACGTGAATCCGCCCCTGGAGCTGTTGAAAGCCGGTCGGCTGGCCCTTCGGATCCAGCGCGACGATCTCGCCGTCGAGGACCGCCGGATGGGGCAGTCGGCGGGCCCAGCGGGTGAGTGCCGCCGCAACCTCGGGAAACTGCCGGGTTTTTTCGTTGCCGAGGCGCGACCAGAGCCGGGTCGGCCCGTCGGGCCGCACCTCGGCGATCGCGCGAATGCCATCGTATTTGGGTTCGTAAACGAGCTGGGCGTCGACGAGCGGTGCGTCGTCGAGGGACGCCAGCATCGGCTTCAGCATCGCGGCATTGTCGATCGCCTCACGGCGAAAAGCCGACAATTGTCGCTGGTGGCCCTAACGTCTTTGTAGCTCCGCTTCCGCCTGCAGCCAATCGTCGAACTCGGATCCCTGGCCACCGGCCCGTTCGAGATACAGCTGGTACGCCCGCAAGCGGATGTCGTCGACGGTTGGCACGGCTCTGGCCGACCCGGTCACGGCCGCATCCGCGGCCGTGTCGATCGACGCCACGGGCGCTTTACTGCGCCGGGCTCGCGTCGCCTTCGGCTTCCCGGCTGCGTTTGCATCTGATGATTGTTTCGCCATCTGCTTACCCCCACATGTCCCACGCAAAGCCGACGCCAGCGCGGCGGCGGCTTGTTCATTCACTCGTATAACGGTCGTTGAACCACGGCTCCGCCGAATTCGAGTAACCACGGACTTCCCAGAATCCCCGGTGATCTTCAGCCAGAAACTCGATTTTTCGAATCCATTTCGTACCCTTCCAGGCGTAAAGCTTGGGCGTAATCATCCGGCAGGGCCCGCCATGTTCGGGTGGCAGCGGCTGTCCCTCCCACGTGTGCACGAGCAGCACGTCGTCTTCGATGGCCCGCTCGAGCGGAAGGTTCGTCGTGTACGGAATGAAGCTGCCGGGCATGAAGTCGTAGCCGGTGCAGAGCACGAAGTGAGCGTCAGGCCTGGGCACCGCGAGCTCGGCGATCGTCCGGAAGCGGACGCCGCGCCACCGGTTGTCGTACCGGCTCCACGTCGTGACGCAGTGGAAGTCGCTCACATCGTCTGCCTGCGGCAGCGCCAGGAACTGACTCCAGTCGAGCGTGAACGGATTCTCGACCAGACCACCGACCTCGAGTTTCCACCGTGCCTGATCGATCGTCGGCTGCTCGCCGAGGTCGAGCACCGGCCAGTTCCGCACTTGATGCTGGCCGACTGGCAGCTTTGGCATGCCGTCCCGATTCCGCGGGCCGCTGCCCTGCGGTTGACGACCCCGGAATTTGACGTCCACATCGCCTTTGTTCATGGCGATCTGACGCTGGATGTAACGTTGACGGCGTTCGACGAGATCCGGCCGATCAGGCATGCGCGGGGTTGTTCGGGGAGAACGAACCAACCACGACGGACGCTGGCCGGAGCAGCTCGTCGCCCGAGGCGTACCCGTCTTTGAGCACCGCGACGATGCGGCCGTCCTGCTCCGGATCTGCCACCGGCGTGATCGACACCGCCTCGTGGCGCGCCGCGTCGAAGGGCTGACCGAGCGTCTCGATGCGCGTGACGCCGAATTGCTCGAGCCGGGCCAGGAACTGGTCGCGCACAAGCGCGACGCCGCGGGCGAGGCCGGCGAACGCCGTTGCCGAATCTGCGGCGGCGGCGCCGGTTTCTCGG
>Ga0111538_10012950_pt1 | contig 11003 bp, 12 predicted proteins | sample SoiMethybrSBSTD1_FD_79669 | JGI IMG/M metagenome (GOLD analysis project Ga0111538, IMG submission 79669) | Bulk soil microbial communities from a Populus tree surrounding site in Tennessee, USA - Soil MetaG P. TD hybrid SBSTD1 (version 2)... | ecosystem: Environmental > Terrestrial > Soil >... | reverse complement strand
CCAGGCGGCCAGGTAGTTCCAGCGCGCGCCACCCGAGGTCTTGGGATTGGGGGTGATCACCTGCACGCCCGCCCGCACCAGGTCGCCCCAGTCCTTGATGCCCTTGGGGTTGCCCTTGCGCACCAGGAACACGATGGTGGAGGTGTAGGGCGCGGAGTTGTTGGGCAGCCGCTTCTGCCAGTCGGCGGCCAGCAGCCCGGCCTGGGCCACCGCGTCGATGTCGTAGGCCAAGGCCAGCGTGACCACGTCGGCCTCCAGCCCGTCGATCACGGCGCGCGACTGCTTGCCCGAGCCGCCGTGCGACTGCTGGACGGTCACGTCCTGGCCGCTCTTCTGCTTCCAGTAGCGCGCGAAGGCGGCGTTGTACTCCTGGTACAGCTCGCGCGTGGGGTCGTAGGAGACGTTGAGCAGCTCGGCGGCCGGTGCGGCGGCGCCCAGCGCGGCCAGGGCGGCGGTGAGCAATGACGTCTTGAAGATGTTGTTCATCGGATCTCTCCCGGGCCCCTCAGAAGCCGACTTGTGTGCGTAGCTGCAGCGCGTTTTCGCTGGGACGGTCGCCGCCGCCGGCGGCCCCGCCCTCGAAGGTGGTGTGGTGGTAGCTGACCACGTACTTCACGTTGCGGTTGAGGTACCAGTTCAGGCCCACCCCCCAGGAGCGGGCCCTGCGCACCGACTGCGTGGCCTCGGCGAAGCCGGCAAAGACGTCGGGGTCGGTGTCGAGCCCGTCGTAGCGGGCGGCCACCTCCAGGGCGCCCCAGCCGCCGTGGGACGGGTCGAAGGGCCGGGCCGGCGTGACCACGTAGCCCACCGCCGCTTCGCCCGTGAGCACGAAGGCGGCCGCGGCCTGCCAGGCGCGGTGGCGGGCCTCGAGAGTGGCACCCTGCGCGTTGCGCAGGCGCTGCTTCACCTCCGTCCACTCGCCCAGCAGGCGCAGCGGCCCGGCCTGGTAGCTGCCCTGGGGCGCCAGGCGCGTGCGCGTGCCGTCCGCCACCACGCCCGTGGCGTAGCTGAAGATCGTGAGCAGGCCCGCCGAGCGGTACACGGGCACGGCTCCGTCCTCCTTGCCCGTGGTACCGGCGATGCCCAGGCCCAGGCCCTTGAGCGCGGACGAGGCGCCGTTCCTGAACGGCTGCACGAACAGGCGGCCCTCCAGGTCCTTGGCGTCGTTCACGTCGCCGTCGTTGCTGCTGCCGTCCAGGGCGCCGTTGAAGAGGCCGGCCTGGTAGGCCACGGTGCCGCCGCCCAGCTCGCCGTGCACCTGGAGGCCCACCTCGCGGTTGGGCACCAGGTTGGTGGGCAGCGCGCGCTCCACGAAGAGGAGTGCCGTCGCCGAGCCCAGCCGCTCCAGCCCCACCGGCGGCTTGAACTTGCCCACCTTCACTCGGAAGGCGGGATGGAAGCGCGAGTCGAGGAAGGCGTCCTGCACGGTGGCCGTGCCGCCCCCGAAGTCGGCGACGAGCGCGAAGTCGAAGTTCCGGGCCAGGGTGCCGGACAGGCCTGGCCGCACCCGGCGGAGGACGAAGGTGTCGACGGCGTCCTCGCTTTCGTCGCCCAGGTAGAAGCGGGCATCGGCCTGCGCGTAGCCGCCGATCCGCAGCTTGAAGGCCCCGTCTTCGGACTGGATGGTGAACCCGTCCTTGGCCGATGCCGCCGCCACCGCCGGCCCGTCCTGCGGGGCCGGCTCGTCCTTCCGGGCCGGCTCGTCGGCCCGGACCGCCGCCGCGGCCAGGCCCAGCGCGGCCGCCATCGCCCAGGTGCGTCCTGCGAAGAGGTGCATCAGTCCTTCTCTTGAATGTCCACTGGTCGACTAGACATGAAGGCGCTCTCCATCAGCGGGGACCACGCGCCGGGCGGGCCCGGGCCCGCCGGGCCCGCTCGCCCAGCAGGCGGCGGTTGCGCTCCAGCAGGTCGGCCAGGCTGGTGTGGTCGAGGATGGCCGCGGCCGCGTTGCGCACGTCGAGGAAGATGTCGAAGAGGCCGGCGTGGCGCTCCTCCGTGCGCACGCGCTGGGCCAGCTCGGCCGCGTCGCCGAAGGGGGCCAGCGGCCCGTCCACCAGGCGCACGACCTCGCCCAGGCGGATCTCGGCCGGGGGGCGGCGCAGCCGGTAGCCCCCCTCGCGGCCGCGCTGGCTGCTGACCAGGCGCGCGTTCTTCAGCGTGACCAGGATGCCCTCCAGGAACTTCAACGGGATGGACTCGCCCTCCGCGACCTCGTGGATCTTGACCAGGCCCCGCTCGTACGACTCGGCCAGGTAGCCGAGCGCCTTCAGGGCGTACAGTCCGCGGCGGGAGACCCTCATGAGCTGCCTGATCTATTCCTATCGAATCAGTAGACTATAAGTGGCGGAGAAAGCGTGTCAAGCCCATGACACGCTTGAAAGCGCCTTCAGGCCTCCGACCAGAGCCGCCGCGCCTCCTCGGCGATGATGTCCGGCACCTCCTCGGGGAAGAAGAGCTTGCGTCCGGGCAGCAGGCGCACGCCGCGCGAGCGGCCGAAGGTGCGGTCGAGGTAGGCCGGGCCGGCGGCCGAGAAGATGGTGTCGGCCGTGCCCCACACGATGCGGGTGGGAGCGGTGGAGCGGCCCAGCGCGGGCGCGATGCCGGCCAGCGGATTCTTCTCCAGGGCCAGGGCGTAGGCGTGGGCCAGGGCCTTGCGCCGGGGCGCGCTGGCCAGGGGGCCGAAGTACTCGCGCACGGCGTCGTCCGTGGGGTGCTGCGGCTCGCTGTAGCAGGCGCCGCCGATGCCCTTCTCCGAGCGGGCCAGGGCGGTGTCCTCGAGCGACGGCACCAGCCACTCGTCCACCCAGGTGCCGGCGCGCGAGAGCTCGATCACCGGCTTGAGGGCCGGCGGCGGGCTGTCGGGCTCGGTGTCGCAGTTGGTGAGCAGCAGCGTGCGCACGCGGGCCGGGTGGCGCACCAGCAGGAGCTGGGCCACGGCGCCGCCGCTGTCGCTGGCCACGAGGTCCACGTCCTTCACCTTCAGCGCGTCCAGCAGCTCCACCAGCATCGCCACCTGCGAGTCGGGGCCTACGTCCTGGCCGGACGCGACCTCCGTGCGGCCCAGGGCCAGGAAATCGGGCGCGATGCACCGCCGCTGCGCGGCCAGCAGCTCGACCGCCCCGCGCCACTGGTAGCTGCTGAGCGGGAAGCCGTGCAGGAACAGCGCGGCCCTGCCGCGCCCCCGCTCGACGTAGGCGATGCGGCCCGCGCGCGTGGGCGCGACGCGGCGCGCGGCGTCGAAGCCCCGGCCGCTGGTGAAGGCGGGCGCGGCCGCCCAGGCCCGCCGTGAGTCCACCAGGCGCACGGCCCCGGCCGCCGCCGCCAACCGCAAGAAGTTCCTGCGCTCCATCGTGGTCGTCCTCCTGCCCCACGGCGCAGGATGCGGGGCCGCGCGGGCGGCGATCAATGACCTCCGAGGTCATGGCCGCCGCGCGGCCGCCCACCGTATGATCCGGGCGTGCGCGCCCCACGCCCGTCGCCGCCGACGCCCGCCGGCGGGCACGTGGGCGCGCTCCTGCGCGAGTGGCGGGCGGCCCGCCGCCTGAGCCAGCTCGACCTGGCCCTGGAGGCGGGCGTGTCGGCCCGCCACCTGAGCTGCGTGGAAACGGGCAAGGCCCAGCCCAGCCGCGAGATGGTGGAGCTGCTCGCCTCCACGCTGGCCCTCCCGCTGCGCGAGCACAACACGCTGCTGGTGGCGGCCGGCTACGCGCCCCGCTTCCGCGAGAGCCTGCTGGGCACGGCCGAGCTGGCGCCGGTGCGAAAGGCCATCGACCTGATCCTGGAGCACCAGGAGCCGTACCCCGCCTTCGTGCTGGACCGGGGCTGGAACAGCGTGCTCACCAACCGGGCCACCGTGCGCCTCATGGAGCACCTGCGCGGCGGCATGAAACACGCGAACGTGATGCGCCAGGTGTTCGATCCCGAAGACGTGCGCCCGGCCATCGACAACTGGGAGGAGGTGGCCGGCGACCTGATGCGCCACCTGCAGGCGGGGGCGGCGGCCGCCCCCTGGGACGCGGAGGCGCGGGCCCTGCTGGAGGAGGCGCTCTCCTACCCGGGCGTGCCCGCCGGGTGGCGCCGCTCCGACCCCGGCGCGACCCCGCCTCCCCTGCTCACCTGCCAGTTCCGCAAGGGCGAGCAGCGGCTGCGCTTCTTCACCACCCTCACCACCTTCGGCACCCCCCACGACGTGACCCTGCAGGAGCTGCGCATCGAGTGCTGGTACCCGGCCGACGAGGCCACGGCCGCGGCCTGCCGGGCCCTGGCCGAGTGACTATACTGGGCCCCTTTGGGGCGGAGCCCGCCCCGGGGAAAGGAATCGAGACATGGCCGACGTGAAGAGGGGGTTGGCGCTCGCCGGGGTGGCGGGCCTGTTGCTGGCAGCGGCGGCCCCGGCCGACGCGCAGAAGTGGGGGCGCGAGCGGTGGTCTCGCGACGGCGTCTGCTTCTACCAGGACGTCGACTTCCGCGGCGAATACTTCTGCATCCGCAGCGGCGAAGACCTGCGCTCCCTTCCCGAGGGCATGAACGACCGCATCTCGTCCATGCGCCTCTTCGGCCGCACCGAGGTCACGGTCTTCCGTGACGACAACTTCAAGGGAGGTCACGGCACCTTCGACGGCGATGTGCCCGACTTCCGCAAGAACGTCTGGAACGACCGCATCTCGTCCATCCGCGTCCGCACCGGATCGGGAAGCGGGAACACCTCTTCCGGGGACGAGGACCCCGACAAGGTGATCACCCGCGCCTACCGCGACATCCTGAAGCGCGAGCCCGACTCGGCCGGCCTGCGCCTCTACCGCCGCCACATGCTGGACGACGACTGGAGCGAGGCCCAGGTGCGGGAGGCCCTGCGCAGCAGCCCGGAGAACGCCATGACACGGGCCAAGGCGGAGGACATCGTGAATAGCGCCTACCGCTCGGTGCTGCGGCGCGACGCCGACGCCGGCGCCCGCGGCTACGTGGACCGCGTGATGCGCGACCACTGGACCCAGGCCGACGTGGAGCGCGAGCTGCGCAAGAGCCCGGAGTACAGGAACCGGTAGGCAGCGCTTCCGTGATGCGCCGCAACGGCAGCCACGGCCGCCTGCTGCTGGCGGTCGTGCTGACGGCACTGGTGCTGGCTGGCGGGAGCGTCGCGGCGCTCAGCCTCACCCAGCACCTCGCGTACCGCGAAGAACGGGCCTGGCTGGACAAGAAGTCGTACTGGCTGGCACGGGAGTTGGCGGCTCTTGAGGTGACCGAGAGCAAGAGGGACGAGTTCGAGCGCGAGGTCGCGTCGACGGCGGAGAAGGTCCGTCTGGTCCGTCTCATACTGCCGGCGGAGCTGGACGTGCCCTCTTTCCTCGCGCGCTATCGGACGATGGCGGAATCGGAGGGCGTGACGATCGCGGGGGAAGCGGTCGAGGTGCAGGACGCTGATCCCGGCCAGCGGGCCATCGTCCGACTCGAGTTGCGGGGCTCACCGGAAGGCATCGAGTCACTGCGGCAGCGGACGCTGCGGATGGCCCGCCTGGCGCACTGGCGTCGGCTGGAGCCGGGGGCGCCGGGTCCGACCATTCAGCTCACGATCTTCGCCCGCCCGGCAGCGCCGGCCCCGTCCACTCCGGCCTGTGGGCCCGGCCGGACGGATGTCTGGCTCTGGCCGTGGACGTCCGCGCTCGAGGAGCGGCGGAGGGCGGTCGAGGAAGCCTGTGTGCGGATCGCCAGCCACGCCGAAACCAAGCGGCAGATCGACGCCCTCGGAGCCCAGAGGGACGAGGTCAAGGAGCTCATCCGGGTCATCGAGCCGCTCAAGGCGGCCCAGTCCTCGAACTGATGATGCGCCGCCAGTAACGCACATCGACCCCAGGCCTCGGGGCGGCTCACGGAACGGGTCGTCGGTGCCCTACTGCAAACAACTTGGCGGAGAGGGGGGGATTCGAACCCCCGGTACCAGTTTTAACCCAGTACAACAGATTAGCAATCTGCCCTATTCAGCCTCTCTAGCACCTCTCCGCGAACGACTTGCGGGCACCTGGGCTGGCCGTGGAAACGGTTGGGCGACCAAGCGCCACGGCCTGGGCAGCATACCATGCGCGCCCGCGTCGGGCGAAGACGCCTGACGCGCGCGCCGCCCGTCTCCGATTCGCTGTGACAGAATCGTGCGCTGTCACGAGCCCACACTGTAGTCATAAAAGATACATCTGCTCCAGGGAGGGGCGCAGGGTCGCTCCCTCCAGAAGAGAGAGGTGTGCCATGAAAGCAACCCCAGTCGATCGCCGTCGGCTCGTTCTTGGAGCCACCCTGCTCGTGGCCGGGCTCGTGCTCGCGGCCCCGCCTCCCGCCGCGGCGCAGATCGATTTCTGCAGCGTCAAGTCGTGCGCCTTCGTCATCTGCGTCCAGAGTGGTGAGCCGCCGCGGACCTACTGCTTCGCTGCCTGGGCCGGGTGTTATTCCACCGATCGCTGCGCTGGATGCTGCATCTGTCCGGTCCAGGGCGGTACCTGCGTTCCCACGTCGGACGCCCTCACCAACGACCCACACCCGACCGACGAGGCGCTCATCGCCGAGGGCCGGCTGGTGTGCCACGAGCTCATCCGGGAAAGGCTCAAGGTGGAACGCGGCGTCCGACTGTTCGACGACGAGTCGAGCTCGGCGGCGATCACGGCCCCCGGCAGGGTGAGGGTGACCGGCCGTGCCTATCCCGGCGGCGTTCCGGCCTCGAACGACGACAGCTTCGCGCCGGCCGGCGACCCGGCTCCGCCCCGCACCTTCACGTGTGAGGTCGAGCGCGACTTCAAGGGCACCTGGAGCCCGGGCCTCCTGAGCGTCTCCGAAGCCGACAAGTAGCCCCCTCCCGGTCAGCGTAGAATCGCGGGCGGAGAGGTGGCCGAGGGGTTGAAGGCGCCGGTCTTGAAAACCGGAGTACCGCAAGGTATCGCAGGTTCGAATCCTGTCCTCTCCGCCAGCCGCGCAATTTCCTGACCAGCCAGGGAGCCCTCGATGCGCCACCTCGTCGCGTCGTGCTTCGCACTCGCGCTCATCGCCCCCCGCACCCCGGCCGCGCCGCCCCCGGCGGCCGCGCCCCCCGCCGACTACGGCCAGATGGCCGTGGACCTGCTGCGGGCCTACGTCCGCATCGACACCACGGTGCCTCCGGGCAACGAGCTGAAGGGCGCCCTCTTCTTCAAGAGCGTGCTGGAGAAGGAAGGCATCGCGGTCCAGGTGGACGAGTTCGCGCCCGGGCGCGCCAACCTGATGGCCCGCCTGCCCGGCAGCGGGGCCCGGCGCCCGCTGATCCTCCAGAACCACATGGACGTGGTGCCGGCCGATCCGGCCCGCTGGTCGGTGCCGCCCTTCTCGGGCGAGCTGAAGGACGGGATGATCTGGGGCCGCGGAGCGCAGGACATGAAGAGCGAGGGCATCCTGCAGCTGCTGGCCCTCGTCCGCCTGCACCGCGAGAAGGTGCCGCTCGACCGCGACGTGATCTTCGTGGCCACGGCCGACGAAGAGGCCGACTTCGCGGGCGCGCTGCGCGCCATCGGCCCCCAGGGCTGGCACGACACGCTGGCCCAGGCCGAGTTCCTGATCACGGAGGGCGGCGAAAACGTGCTCGAGGCCGACGGGCGCCCGCTCTACTTCGGCGTGGACACGGCGGAGAAGGCTCCCTTCTGGCTCTTCGTGCGCACCACCGGCCTGCCCGGCCACGGCTCTCGGCCCATCGAGGACTCCGCCCTCAACCGCCTGGTGCGCGCGCTGGAGAAGATCCGCCTGCACCGCACGGAGGTGAAGGTGCTGCCCTCGGTGCAGAAGTTCTTCCGCGACCAGGCGGCCAAGGCCGAGGACTCACGCGCGGGCTGGTACCGCGACCTCACGGCCGCCCTGAGCGATCCGGCCGTGGCCCGCACGCTCTACGACGACCGCGACGTGTCCGCCCTGCTGCGCAACACCGTGTCCATCACGGTGGTGCGCGCGGGCTACAAGACCAACGTCATCCCCGGCACGGCCGAGGCCGAGCTCGACGTGCGCCTCCTGCCCGGTGAAGACCCGCAGGCCTTCCTGGCCGAGCTGCGGGGAGTGGTGGACGACCCGCAGGTGGAGATCGTGCCCCAGAAGGGGTTCCGCCTGCCCAACCAGAGCCCGGTCGACACCGACCTCTTCCGCAGCATCGAGCGCGTGCTGGGCCGCCACTACCCGGGCGTGCCGGTCACCACCAAGATGCTGACCGGGGCCACCGAAAGTGTGCTCATGCGCCCGCTGGGCATCGCCGCCTACGGCTTCACGCCCCTGGTGACCAGCAACGAGGAGGTGGCCACCACACACGGCGACGACGAGCGCATCAACGAGGCCACGGTGCGCCGGGCCACCGGCATCTTCTACGAGGTGGTGAAGGACGTCTGCGCGCGGAAGTAGCGGGCCGGGCTACAACCGCTCGAGCAACGCTTCGCTGCGCTCGGCGGCCAGCGAGGTGAGCAGCACGCGCAGGCTCTGCAGCGACTCGTCCGTGAGCGTCTGGAAGTCCTCGCGGATGGCCTGGATCTGGTCCCACTCGCGCTCCTGCTCGGCGGCGGCGGCGGTGCCGGTGCCGATGGTGCGCGTGGACTGGAGCAGGAAGCGCGTGGCCAGGCCGAAGCCGCGGCCCAGCACGTAGAGGCGCAGGCGGTAGCGCTCGGCGGTGGAGACCAGGAAGCGGTGCAGCACCTGGTTGAGGTAGGCCAGGCTGGAGATCTGCGAGAGGCGGAAGCTCTGCGGCTTGAGCGGCTCCACCGGCGCCATGGCCGACACCATGCGCGAGAAGGTGGCCATGGCCGAGAGGAGCTGCAGCATCGAGGGCGCGAACTTCTCGATCACGCGGAAGCCCACGTCGAGCAGGTGCCGCGCCTCCTCCGCCGAGCCCAGCTGGTGCACGGAGAAGGCCTCGTCGTACGTCATGTCGGCCAGCTGCAGCTGGCTGTGGAGGCGGCCGGAGATGGACGAGTAGAGCTTCTCGCCCTTGGGAGTGAGCAGCAGCTCCCAATCACGGCGGACGGCGCGCTCGTTGCGCCGGCCGAGCAGGAAAAGGACCAGCAACCCGCCCAGCGTCGAAAGAATGAGCATCCAATACATCGACGTCGGCAAAGATGGTATCACGCGGTTCCGGAAAGGCCGGTGGAATCGCTGGCGGCGGGGGCCGGCCGGTCCCGCCTCCAGATCACATGGTTCCAGTACACGACCAGCACGACGTAGGCCAACTGATTGAACAGTTGGAGGTTATCGCTGTTCCTGAAGTTGCGCTCGGCCATCGTGCTGGTGAGCGCCGTGCTGGCCAGCAGGTAGGGCACGTAGCTCAGCACGATGCCCTTGTAGAACGGCTTGAGGGGCAGCCGGTACCAGAGGATGAGGCCGGCCAGGCCGCTGAACAGCCACACGGAGCCGTTCAGGATCCGCGGCTGCACATCCTTGACGAAGGTCTGGTAGCCCTGCACGTCGACCAGCAGGATCGCGATCAGCGTGGCCAGGAGGACGAGGAAGACCAGCCGCCTGGCCGTGGCCATGGCGCCCGGGAAGGCACGGAAGATGCGCAGGCCGATCTCCAGCGCCATGGCAAAGCGGAGGACGTTGAAGATGACCTCCTTCACCTGGTAGAAGGCGGGGCTGTACCAGGCGGGTCCCAGGTGGTACACCGGGGACAGGGACGCAACGGCCAGGAGGTACAGCGAGAAGAACCACCAATCGGCGTAGCGCCGCCGGACCACCAGGCCCGCCAGGGCGCTGACCATCAGCAGGATGCCCACGGCGCTGATCACCTGCGAGGCCAGGAGCATGGGTTGGATGACCGAGACGTATTCTGGACCCGATCAACTTCCCCCGGCAGCGCTAAACGAATGAGCAGCGGAGCCGGGTCCAGGAGGGGACCCGACTCCTGCTGTCACGCACGGAGGGGCTACGGAGCCTTGGGGGTCGGAATGGGACCCGGGCCGTCCTTCTCCTGGACCTGGATGCTGTTATCCGTCTGGGCGGTGCGGCCCTCGTGGGAAAGCCAGCCGAGCAGACCGAGGGTCAGGGTCGCCATCATGAACCAAACACGCATATTCCACCTCTATTCACCAGCGAGACGCCTCTCGCTGGGAAGGGGATTATACACTTATTGAAATGAAATCAACACGAAAAGTGTATATGCTGAATGGGCGTGGTTCGAGCGTATGGACGTGATTGACCGCCGGGTCCAGAAACGGCTACCATGGATTCACCTCGAAGGGAGGGCATGTGAAGCGCCGCGTGGACCTTATCGACCAATTCGCCGACCTGGTCGTTGGTGCGGACGATCCCCGACATCTAGCCGAACGGACGCTGGAGGTCGTGATGTCCCTGACCAACGGACGAAGTGGTGCCGTATTCACGCTCGATTCGGAGAAGCTGACGCTCTTCGCGTCGCGTGGGATCGATCAGCACGTTCTCGACGCCATCCAGACGGTCTGGAGCCGTTTCCGGCCCACCCTCGAGAAAGGTGAGACCTTCTACGTGTCCGAGCGCAGCAGCGATCCGCGCCTGCCCCGCCAGGAAGAGCGGCAGGGACCGGCCAGCTTCGCGGTGGTGCCCGTCTTCGACACCGACCAGCTCGTGGCCCTGCTCTACGTGGACAGCCTCGACCCGCACTTCTGCACCGACCACGACGTGGAGCGCATGGCGAAGTTCTCGCGCATCGTGGCCAAGGCCGTCTCCGACACCGAGCCGGCCGTGGGCGCCACCACCGAGCGCGTGGAGGGCTGGGAGGCCTACCTCGAGCGCACACCGGTCGAGGACCTGGAGCGCGAGAAGCTACTGCTGCTGCTGAACCGCAACGAGTGGAACATCGCGCGCGTGTCCCGCCTCATGGGCGTCACGCGGCGCACCATCTACCTGCGGCTGCAGCGCTACAACATTCCGCGCGAGCGCGTGCGCAAGACCCGTCTGCGGACGGCACGAGCGTAACCAGAACCGCAAGCCCGCAAACGAAACAGCCCTGGCGGCCGAAACCGCCAGGGCTGTTCTGCTTTCCGGGT
>Ga0111538_10012949_pt1 | contig 11004 bp, 5 predicted proteins | sample SoiMethybrSBSTD1_FD_79669 | JGI IMG/M metagenome (GOLD analysis project Ga0111538, IMG submission 79669) | Bulk soil microbial communities from a Populus tree surrounding site in Tennessee, USA - Soil MetaG P. TD hybrid SBSTD1 (version 2)... | ecosystem: Environmental > Terrestrial > Soil > Tree... | reverse complement strand
CGAATGACCGACAAAGCGCGCAGTCAGCGATAGCCCCGATCGTTTGCAGCAGCTGAAGCGAAGCGGCATCGGCAGCCAGAGCACGATCGTCCGCGCGCTCATGGCGATTCAACTCCAATACGCCACATCGTCGCAGTGGTCCGAGATTAAGGACAAAGTTTCGAAGAGAGCCATCATCGAGTCCACGCTTCCGGAGCGCGTTCGCCAATCGGAAGGCATTCGACCGTTCCGATGTCGGTATGTCTCCGGCGATCGACTTCACTGGGGACAGCGAGCGATCCGTTGGTCGTTCAGCTTGAACCGTTCTGCGTTCTGGGTCATCCTGCGGTCAGTGCGCGTTCGGATCACCAGTCAACCATCCGGCCTTGTTGATGGCGTCGATCTCCGGCAGTTCGTTATCGGCCACGTGTACGACATGAGCACGTCACTCGCCACGCTGCTCCTGGTGTCCCAGTGGGCTGAGCCAATCGCAGATGAGGAACCCGCCCTCGTGGTGCCTTTGGACTCGCCGTACATCGAACGCGTGCTGTCGTCAGCAGGATCGCCCGATACAGCCCATGACCGGGCACGACGGAAACACCGCCGCTACTAGTGTCCCGACCGCGTGGTTCGCAACATAATTCCCGGGCGGGGCATCCCGGATGGCTGCGTTGCTCCTCGCTTAAATATGCCCAATATTCGCACTCGTCGCGCCTTGCCATCCGGGCGCCGCGCTCCGGGACTTATGCGGCGATCCACGCGGCCGGGACACTAGCCATCCTTCAACGAATTCATACATCCCCAATGCGCTTCATCCCCTCCGTCGCGACTAAAACTCCAAGCTGACCCACTACCACTACCCAACGTCGCGGTCGGTCGGGCGCTTCCTGGTGAACCGTCGCCGCTGCTCGACGAACCGTTCTCGTCCATCGATCCGGCCGAGAGCCTTCGACAGTGACGCCAAGTGTGAGGACGGCGCATCCACTTGGTCGAGCCAGATCATCGGTGAAGTGTGTTACCCCCCTGCAATGGACAGATTACGGTTGGGTAAAGATCACGTGTGCCGAGCCATTCGGGTCGGTATGCATGTGCGAGCTTTCCGTCCGTGGATCGCAGCGTGCTCCTTTATGAGCCTCGACGATCCACGCGGAAGGAGACCGTATGCTCAGTAATACAGATGCGATTGCGACGGTTGCGGTCAAAAATCTCGAAACGGCGAAGAAGTTCTACGAGGGGACGCTCGGTTTGACCAAGGTCATGGAAAACGAAGAAGTGGTTGCCTTCAAGACTGGAGACTCGACACTCTTCGTGTACCGCTCGCAGTACGCCGGGACCAACAAGGCAACGGGCGTGACGTTCGTCTCCGAAGAGGTTGACGAACTGGTGCGGACGCTGAAGGGCCGAGGCGTCTCCTTCGCGCATTACGACCTGCCCAGAATGACCCGCCAGGGCGATGTCCACGTGGCCGGGCAAATGAAGACCGCCTGGTTCAAAGATCCCGACGGCAATATTTTCAGCCTGGTCACGCCTCCGAACACAGCCGAGAGGGAAGCCGTGACTGCCTCGGCCCGGTCGACGACCTAGGCCAAGGTCACAACGCGAACGTCAACGAGTACAGTATCGCTTCACCGCTCGACTGCTCACGGGAGGTTCGAAGTGACGCTGTTCTCGAAAGCCGGTCACCTGCTGGCGACGACCGCCTGCGCGCTCACCGTCGTACTGACGACTGCGCGCGCACCCGTTCGCGCGCAAGCGACGCCGCCGGTCCCGTTGACCATCACGCTGACCGGCCAGTCGATGGTGCGTTCCGACCTGCGTGCGACCGCACCCAAGGCTGTCCCTGCGATCCAGGGGCTCTTGAAGGGCGATGTGGTGTTCACGAACCTCGAGGCCGCGGTCGCATTGCCGGGCCAGGCCGTCAGCGAAGGGCGGGGCTTTCTCACTCCGCCCCAGACGCTCGACGCACTCAAGGCATTCGGCGTCAACCTGCTGTCGCTGTCGAACAACCACGCGTTCGACATGCAGGCGACCGGTATTCTCAACACGCTCCGGGAAGTCGAAAGCCGCGGGATCGTCCATGCCGGCATCGGCAAGAATCTGGAAGCAGCGTCGGCACCGGCCTACCTTCGAACCAGCAAAGGCACCATCGCGCTGGTGTCGATCGCCTCAGGCCTGATCGCCGCTGGCGGCATGGCGGGCGCCGATCGGCCCGGTGTCAACGAGCTTCGGATCAAAGCGGGCGACAAGGACAACGAAGCCACGAACGATCTTCCCGGCGCTCCGCCCAATACCCCCTACGCCGAGGATGCCGAACGCATTCTCCGCAGCATCCGGCAGGCGCGTCAGAACGCGGATCTCGTGATCGTCTACCAGCACAATCATGTGTTCGGGAATCATTCGTTCACGACCATCTTCACCGAAGGTATGGCTGAACGCCTTGCACCGAATGACTGGCTGAAGAAATGGGTACACGCCGAAGTCGACGCCGGCGCGGACATCGTGGTGATGCACGGCGCGCCGCTGCTCCATGGGATCGAGCTGTACCGCGGGCGGCCAATCTTCTACGACCTTGGAAACTTCATCTACAACGTTCCGCCGACGCTGACCTACATCCACGAACCGATCAATTGGGAAAGCGCGGTCGCCTACCTGCAGTACCAGGGCAAGACGCTCACGTCGATCTCGCTGCGGCCGATCGTGATGAACGTCCTCGGTGAAGGGCAGCCCGACGTGCAGGACGCGCGCGCCACGAATCCATTCCTCTTCACGCGCGGATTGCCGGCGCCGGCGTCGGGTGCGCAAGCCGGGTACATCCTCGACCGCGTGGCGGAGCTCTCGCGGCCGTTCGGCACGCGCCTTCAGATCAAGGCCGGCACGGCGGAGATCGCGCTGGCCGCTCCGCGATAGCCCTGGCGCGAATCGCGGAAAAAGCGAAGGGGGGGCTCAAGCATGCCCTTGGCGGGTCGGTTAAGATCTGATGTTTCAGTTCTTACGGCTGAATTGGAGGGTCCCGAGTGATGAGTACGGCGAACATCGTTCGACTCGCCGCCGCGATGTCGGTCATCGCGGTGCTGGCGGGTGGAACGCCGCTGGCGGCACAGGCCGTCCGCGCAACGATCCAGGGAACAGTCACAGATTCGAGCGGCGGCGCACTCCCGGGCGTCACCGTCGAGGCGAAGAACGTCGCCACGGGTGTGGCGCAGACAGTGGTGACCAACTCCGAGGGGCGGTACACCGCTCCCGATCTGGCACTCGGCGATTACGAAGTCACAGCATCCTTGCAGGGATTTCAAACAATCAACCGGCGCGGCATCACTCTCCGCGTCGGCAGTCAGGTCGTCGTCGATTTTCAGTTGCCCATTGGCGCCGTCCAGGAAACGCTGACGGTCACGGCGGCAGCAACGACCGTCGACACGGTCTCCTCCGCTGTCGGTGCGGTCATCGAACAGAAACAGATTGCCGATCTTCCGCTCAACGGTCGCAATTTTTCTCAGCTCATTTCGCTGGCGCCCGGCGCGAACGAAATCCCGTTTGGCGCCGCCGGTGGCAACGCGTTCTTCGGCCGGCAGTCGAACTTCACCGTCTCCGGCGCGCGTCCTGAAGGGCAGGCGTTTCTCCTCGACAACACGAACATCCAGGGCTTCTGGAATCGCGGCCCCGGCTCCGGCGTGTTCGGCACCACACTGGGCGTCGAGGCCATCGCGGAATTCCAGACGCTGACCAACACCTACAGCGCGCAGTTCGGCGGCAATGGCGCGGTGGTGAACGCGGTCACCAAGTCGGGCACGAATCAGTTTCACGGCTCGGCGTTCGAGTTCTATCGCAACAGCAAGATGGACGCGAAGAACTACTTCGACGTGCTCGGTAAGCAGCCGTTCGAGAAGCATCAGTTCGGCGGCAGCCTTGGCGGTCCGCTGAAGGAGAACAAGGCGTTCTTCTTCGGCACGTACGAAGGCATCAACCAGGACCGCAGCGAAACGCGCATCGTCACCGTGCCCGACGCGAACGCGCGGCTCGGGATCGTCAACGGCGTGAACGTCGGCATCGATCCGGCGATCGCGCCGCTGCTCGGACTCTATCCGCAGCCGACGCTGGCGCAGACCGCGCAGCAGCGAGCGGCCGGCATCGGGCAGGCGGCCGTCACCGGCGCATCGCCAGGACACGAGAACTATGCCTTGGGTCGCGTCGACTACACGCTCGACGTGAACACGCAGCTGTTCGGCCGATATGTGACCGACACCGCGAAGGTGTTCGATGCGTTTGCCGGCAGCAGCATCCCGGGCTGGGGCGCCGACCAGTCAACCAACAACCAGTACTTCACCGGTGAAGTCCGCCGCATTGTCTCGCAGAGCCTCATCAATCAGGCGCGCGTCGGTCTGGTGCGTACACACGAGAGCGCGTTCACGCGTGACGCGGTCGGCGCGCTGAATTTCTTCCCAGGCGAAACGCGGCAGAACGGCGTGGTCAACGCCGGCAGCGGGATCACCGGCATCGGCGGTCAGACAACGCTCCCCGTCGATATTCATCAGAATCGCTACACGGCTGCCGACGACGTGTATCTGAACCGGGGGAGCCACAGCATCAAGATGGGCGCCGGCCTCGAGTGGACGAATTCGTCGATGGACCAGCCGTTCCAGGGGGCGGGGGTGTGGACGTTCCCGAACCTGACGGCGTTCCTGAGGAACCAGCCGACACAGTTCATCGGCGCCACGCCCGGCAATGCCAACGCGTTGCGCACGGTCAAGGAGCTGTACCTGATTGCGTATGCGAACGACGACTGGCACGTCGCGAACACGCTCACGTTGAATCTCGGCGTGCGCTACAACCCGGGGATCGATCCGAAGATCGCCGGCGCCGGCGGGCCTCGACAGATCACTGACTATCCGCTCGGACAGTTCGTCGCCGTCGATCGCGCGTTCGAGAACAATCCCTCGCTGAAGAATTGGGACCCACGGGTGGGCTTTGCGTACGATCCGACGGCCAGCCACAAAACGTCGGTGCGCGGCGGATTCGGGATCTTCCACAATCCCGTCGGTCCGCGCATCATCCTGCCGAACTACGTCAACAACCCCCCGTACATCTTCGCAAACGAAGTGGCGACCGCCACGACCGCGCCGCGATTCCCGATTCCGTACTCGAGTGGCGGTGTGCCGGCGATCAACGTCAGCAACGGCATCGACTATCACCTCGACGCCGAGCCGTACATCACGCAGTGGAACGTCAACGTGCAGCGGGAGCTGTTCGAAGCGACGAGCGTCACGGTGGGCTACGTTGGCTCCCGTGGCGAGAACCTGCTGAAACAGGTCGACGTGAATCCAGTCACGCCGTCCCTCGTCAACGGTGTGACCGTGTACGGCGTCCCGCGCGGTGCGACCGTGAACGGCATCGCCTCCAATCTCCGCCAGAATCCGCTCTACGCCGGACTGACCTACAACAAGGCGAACACGTGGTCGACGTATCACTCGCTGCAAACGAGCCTGAACCGTCGCTTCAACAAGGGTCTGCAGGCGCAGATCTCATACACGCTGTCGAAGTGCACGGACCTGAGCTCGGGTTCGTTTGGAGGAGAAGGCAGCACGGCTTCGACGAATCCGTACGATGTGAACTATGACGAGGGGCCGTGCTATTTCGACCGGCGCCACAACTTCCGCGGCAGCGGCATCTGGGCGCTGCCGTTCCAGGGCAACGCGCTCGTGGAAGGCTGGGAAGTGGCGACGATCGTGAGCGCCGTCAGCGGGCGGCCGTTCACGCCGGCGATCGGCTTCGACCAGTCTGGCTTGCAGACGGGCAATCAGCGACCCAACCTCGCGTCCGGGCGTGATATCGAGGACGTCGTCACTGGCAACATCAATCAGTGGTTCGATCCGACGGCGTTCGCACTGCCGGCGCCGGGGACGCTCGGTACGGTCGGTCGTCACTCGCTGCGCGGACCGAAATTCTTCACGACCGATTTGACGATCATGCGGAACGTGCCTGTCGGCCACTCGCAGCTGCAGTTCCGGCTCGAAGGGTTCAACATCTTCAACACGACGAACTTCAACCTGCCGAACGCCAATGTGTTCGTGCAGGGCCCCGGCGGAGGAGGGACGATCAATCCGACGGCCGGTCAGATCACCAGCGCTCTGGCGCCGCGGCAACTCCAGGTGGCGGTGAGGGTGAACTTCTGAACTGATTCTCACGGCGGGTTGGCGCATGCCGACCCGCCGCCTTCGCGCAGCTACCGATCCTTGCGAACCAGCGCCCCGCAGGCGAGCTGTTGCATCTGTTCTGTGAGCTGGGCCATCGACAGCTGATCGCGCAATTCGGGCCATTTCGTCAGCGCGAAGCACATGCCGAACATGGAGATGGAGGCCAGACGGGGGTTGATGTCGCGAAACTCGCCGCGACGAATCGCATCCGTATAGAAGTCTCTGTGGAGTGCCTGGATGCGGCGCTCGAACTTCAAAGCCTCCGCTTCGTGCTCGGGCGTCAGGTGCGCTCGTTCCTTGAACCACACTTGCATGACGGCGCCATGTTCCGTCATCAGCCGTATGTAGAAATCGATCAGCGCGCGGAGCTTCTCGGCGGCCGGAGCCTCGCGCGCCAGGATCTCTTCGTAATGACGGATCGCGAGCTCGTAGGTGTCGACGAAGATGTGGTACAGCAGCTCTTCCTTGCTCTTCACGTGGTAGAAGAAATTTGCCTTGCTGAAGTCCAGCGCATCGGCGATGTCCTGCGCCGAGATTCCTCCGTATCCCTTCTCCTGCATCAATCGCGCTGCACGATCGAGAATGTCGCGCCGTCGGCGCGGCCGTGGAGCGGCTGATGGACGTCGTGCCCGCGATTGGCGAGGAGATGCTGTCGCCTTGATCTGCGGGCCGGTCGTTCGCCTCGTACGTGTCACATCCGCACGATAGCACGTGGTCGGCGCGCGGCCGCGATGGACGCGGCCCTGGGTCGTGCATCGCTTGACCCGTTGCGGGTACTCGGGTAAGGTAGCGCGCGCCTGACCAAATGGTCAGTAACATGCGCGCTCTCGTTGGAGTGATCACCGCGCTGTTGCTGTCGGAGGTCGCCGGACACGTGGCGGCGTCCAACGACCAGATTCTTGGGCATTCGTCACGGATCGCATCGATTCCTCTCTCCGACGTCAGCCACGTCATCACTGCAGTGCGGCCGAACGTGCCGCCGCCATTCGCGGCGTCCGACTCGCTGAACCTGGAGGCCGCGTGGGCGACGTGGGTCGGTCAACACGACGACCGTCTTCGTGAGCGCCTGGATCGCGGCGACGAGGATTCGGTCGTCAATCTCTGGATGTATGGAACGTCGTTCACGCGCATGCGGCCGGCGCGTCCGCGCGACGTCGCGGCCGGCGAGGCAGACACGCTCGAGCGCATCCTCGCCGGACGTCTCGACGATCTGCTTGCCGCGCTCGCGTCACCACGCCCGAGCGAGCGAATCGCCTACGTTCGTACATTCCTCGAGCAGCACGGTATCGACCCAACGACGCGGCGCGGCCAGGACGCGACGCGTCACCTGCTGACGTCCGCGCGTTCGCGCGCCCGCGAAGAGTTTGCGCGCACCGATGCCATCCTGTCGTCGGCGCGGCGACGAGGTGAGTCGGCCGCAGGCCTGGAAGCGGCGTCGACGATATTTCAGGACCGCGGTCTGTCGGCCGACACGTCGCTCCTCGTCGACGTCGCCGTCGACCGCGCGCTGCACGCGCTGGGCGCCGGAGGGCTCCTCGCCGCAGGCAGCGTCCGTCGCGTCGCCATCATCGGTCCCGGTCTCGACTTCATCAACAAGGCGGACGGGCACGATTTCTACCCGCAACAGACCATTCAGCCCTTTGCCATCGTCGATTCGCTGCTGCGACACGGCCTGACGGCGCCGCGCGACGTGCAGGTGACGACGCTCGATGTGAGCGCGAGAGTCAATCAGCATCTGACCGATGCCCGCGACCGTGCCAGGAGCGGCGAGACGTATCTGCTGCATCTGCCCTTGCCTCGCATGGAGGGCTGGACCACCGAGGTGCGCACCTTCTGGCGCGAGTTCGGCGATCGCATCGGTGCCGACGCGGCACCCGTGTCGGTGCCGGATACCGACGACGCGGAGATCCGTGCGATTCGCGTGCGGCCGGACGTCGTCTCGATCATCGATCCCGTTCGGGCCGACATCGTCACGTCGCGACTCGCTGTCTCCGACGACGATCGATTCGACCTGGTCATCGCATCGAACGTCTTCGTGTACTACGCGCCGTTCGAACAGGCACTTGCCGCCGCGAATGTGGCGGCGATGCTGCGACCGGGGGGCATCCTGCTGTCGAACAACGACATCCCGGTGATCGCGCCCATGAAATCGTCGGTGGGGTATCTCACAGTGAAATACAGCGACCGGCAGAACGACCAGATCTTCTCGTATCAGCGGCAGTAGGTTCGGTGTGTGTGTCGCGTGCAGGGCGCCGGCCTGGATCCCGGCAGAGGAGAGCGTGATTCATGCGCAGCATCAGAGCGTTCGTTCTGGTCCTTCCGGCGATCCTCGCCTGTCCGATGTCCGCGTTCGCCCAGGCGGCGATCGCCGGCGTCGTCCGCGACACGTCCGGAGCGATCCTCCCCGGCGTGACAGTAGAGGCCGCGAGCCCCGCACTGATTGAAAAGACGCGAGCCGTGGTGACCGACGGGAGCGGTCAGTACCGCATCGTCGACCTGCGGCCCGGCACGTACACCGTGACGTTCACGTTGACCGGTTTCAACTCCGTGCGCCGCGAAGGGATCGAGCTCACCGGCTCGTTTGTCGCGACGGTGAACGCCGATCTCCGTGTCGGCTCCCTTGCCGAGACGATCACGGTCACCGGCGAGAGTCCGATCGTCGACGTGAAGAACACGCAGTCCGAAGCGCGAATCGACGACGAGGTGCTCGCGTCCATTCCGACAGGACGGCAGTACTTCAGCCTGGCTGCCCTCGTGCCGGGCGTCGCGACGATGGGCACCGATGTCGGTGGGTCCGCGGGTCCGGCGTTCAGTGTGTTCCGAACCCGTGGCGGGAGCTCGGACGAAGGCCAATTACAGGTCAACGGATTCCCTGTGGGATGGCAGGGGTATGGGATTTCCTATTACGTCGCCGACCTGGGTGCAGCCGAGGAGGTGATCTTCGGTCTCGCCGGTGGAATGGGGGAAGCGCGTACCGCTGGACCGACGATGAACGTGGTGCCGCGCAGCGGCGGCAACGTGTTCCACGGATCGTTCTATACGAACGGTGCCGGTGGCGCGATGGAAGGCAGCAACTTCACGCAGGCGCATCGAGACGCAGGCCTGCGCGCGCCGAATCAGTTGGACAAGATCTGGGACGTGAACGCGAACTACGGTGGACCGATCCGCCGGGATCGTCTGTGGTTCTACGCGAGCGCGCGGCATCAAGGAAACCGCAAGACGGTCGCCGGGTTGTGGGCCAACAAGAACGCCGGCGATGCGACGAAGTGGACCTACGATCCGGACTTGTCGAAACAGGCCACTGATACCGGCACGTGGAAAAACGCCGCAACGCGATTCACCTATCAGGCAACACCGAGGGATCGCTTCAGTCTGTTCTGGGACGAGCAAAGCATCTGCCGCCTGTGCCTCGGCGGCGAGGGGATCGGGAACCCGCCGAGCGCTCCGGAGGCGGCACCCACCAATCAGGGCTTCCCGCAGCGTCACGCGCAGGCCACCTGGACGTCGCCCTTCACCAATCGGTGGCTCGGCGAAGCCGGCGTGGCGCTCAACACCGTGCAATGGGGTGGCGTGCCGAAAGAGCCGCAGGATACGAGCGACCTGATTCGCGTGGTCGAGCAAGCGGGCAGTATTCCGGGTCTCACCTATCGATCGACGAACTGGACGCGCCCGTATGGCTATACCTGGACGTGGCGTGGATCGCTGCAGTATGTGACCGGCACCAACAGCGCGAAGGTCGGGTACGAGGGCAACGATTACTGGAACCGGTCGATGAACTACACGAACCGGCAGCTGCTCGCGTATCAGTTCAACAACGGCGTGCCGAACCGACTGACGATGACGCTCGCATCACCGATTGTGAGCGCGGCCTACACGCACGACTATTCGCTGTACGGTCAGGATCAATGGACACGCGGACGCTTGAGCGTCCAAGGCGGCGTCCGGTTCGAGCACATCACCAGCGGGTTCCCCGAGCTCACGGTCGGGCCGTCACGCTTCCTGCCGCAGGCGATCGTGTATCCGGAGCAGAAGAGCGGCGTGCATCTCAATGACATTGCCCCTCGCATGGGCGTGGCCTACGACCTGTTCGGGAACGGCAAGACGGCATTCAAGGCGACGCTCGGTCGCTACACGTCGGAGCCATCGGGCAGCAACTATTACGCAAACAATTACAGCCCGATCAACCGGCTGCAGACGAGCACGAACCGCGCGTGGGGCGACGCGAACGGCAACTTCGTGGCCGACTGCGATCTGTTGAATCCGCTGACCAACGGCGAGTGCGGCCCCTGGTCGAACCGCAACTTCGGCCGGGAAAGCTTCGATACGCGCTACGACCCTGAGGTCTTGAGCGGCTGGAACAAACGCCTGCAGACATGGGACCTGAGCGCCGGTGTTCGCCACGAGATCCTGCCGCGTGTGGGTGTCGAAGTCGACTACGTCCACAGGATCTTCGGCAACTTCCGTGTCAACGACAATCTCGCCGTGGGCCCGCAGGATTTCGACGCGTTCACGATAACCGTGCCGACTGACGTTCGATTACCAACCTCAGGCCAGCAGGTGACGTTCCTGGACGTCAAGCCGGAGAAGTTCGGGCTCGTCGACAACCTCGTGACGTTCTCGGACAACTATGGCCAGCAGATTCGGCACTACAACGGTGTGTCGCTGACGGTCAACACCCGCCTGACCAACGGATTCACGGCGCAAGGTGGATTTGCCAGCGGGCGCACGGTCGAAGACAACTGCGATCTGGCGGGCAAGCTGCCCGAGTTGTTCACACTGGCCAACGGCATCGCCGCCAACGGCGCGATCGCCGGCGGGCAAGTCAGCCGCCAGTTCT
>Ga0111538_10012948_pt1 | contig 11004 bp, 6 predicted proteins | sample SoiMethybrSBSTD1_FD_79669 | JGI IMG/M metagenome (GOLD analysis project Ga0111538, IMG submission 79669) | Bulk soil microbial communities from a Populus tree surrounding site in Tennessee, USA - Soil MetaG P. TD hybrid SBSTD1 (version 2)... | ecosystem: Environmental > Terrestrial > Soil > Tree... | reverse complement strand
GGGGTTCTCGACGGCGCGGCCGTTCACTCTGGATTGAGCGCGACCAACCTCGACATGGACGCGGATGGCGTGTCCAACGCCGCCGAGGTCGCACGAGGGACGGATCCGTTCCTGGCCGACTCGGATGGCGACGGGGCCAACGATCTCGCCGACTGTTTCCCCACGGACCCGAGCCGCTGGCAGTGTCCGGCCTCGGATCCCAATGACCACACGCCGCCCGTGATCAACCTCCAGGAGCCGACGAACGCGGCCCTGATCTCCAGCGTTCCCCCCCAGTGACGGCCCGGCCGAAGCTCGAGTGGGTTCCTGAACGAGGTAAGTGAAAGTGAAGCTCAATTCGCACGCCGCGCGCGTCATCGCTTCCGTGCTCATCGTTCTGCAGGTGGGATTGATGCCGGCCTCCGCCGCGGCCCCGGCTGCCGGCGGGGCCGGTACCTCCACCGCGATTGCTGCGCCGCGCGTCGACGTCAACCGCAGCGCTCCGGCGTTACGCGCGCAGCCGAGCGAGCCGTCCTTCTCCGCGGATCCAAGCGACGCCGAGATTGTTCGGGCGCGCGTATTCGGTGAGCCGTTCGTACCCATCGCCCGTCAGCGGGAAGGGTCGGAGAACGTCGATCTCGCGCGAGTCATCCGCGATCAGGCTCGGTCGAGCATGCCGGAAGACGTCACTCGTTTCGAGGTCTTTCTTCGTGATCATCCGACATCGCGGTGGTCCGCGGCGGTCCTCCTCGGCGTCGGCATCGTGTACCGCCAAACGGGATACCTGACGCGTGCGCTCGATCGGTTCGAGCGAGCGTGGACACTCCTGGAGAAGGAAACGGAGCCTCGTGCAAAGGCCCTGGGCGACCGAGCTATCGCCGAGCTTGCGGACCTCAACGCGCGGCTTGGACGCGCGGAACGCGTGGAGACGTTGTTCGCGGCGGCGCGCAAGCGCGATATGCGCGGCCCGGCGGCCGAAAAGCTCGCGGCAACCGAAAACGTCGTGGCCGCTGCCCGCCTCGAGGTCCGGCGAGCATTCCGCTGCGGTCCCATGGCGCTCGAAAGGGCCCTGTCGAGCGGTACTCTCACCGCCGCCGCGCGTCAAAGGATCTTGAAGGAAGGATCGACAGAGAAGGGCACGTCTCTTTCGCAACTGCTCCGGCTGTCGCAAGCGATCGATGTCCCCATGCAAATGGCTTGGCGGGAGCCGGGAGCGGTAGTCATCACTCCGTCCGTGGTGCATTGGAGGAGCGGCCACTTTGCGGCGATCACCGCCGACGACGGCCGGAGAAGCCGCGTGGACGATCCGGTGTTCGGCGGCCAGATGTCAGTTACTCGGCCCGCTCTCGATGAGGAGGCATCGGGCGCGTTTCTTGTGCCGGCCGGACAGTTGCCTAACGGATGGCGACCGCTGAGTGGGGCCGAAGGGGATCTCTTTTGGGGCCGCGGGGAGACCTCAGGTCCTGACCAGAAGGTCTTCGGGTCCTGTCCCCGGAGTTCGGGAGGCGCCGGCTGCCCGAGTGGCCCCTGCCGAATGGCGGACTACAAGGTCAACCTGTTGCTGGTGAATCTTCACGTCTCGGACTCACCTGTCGGGTATGAGCCGCCGGTTGGGCCCAGCATGCAATTCACTCTGGCCTACAACCAAAGGGAGTACTTCCAGCCGCAGATCCCCTCCTATTCGAACTTCGGGCCGAAGTGGACCTTCGGTTGGTTCTCTTACGTGGAGGACAATCCCGCCGACGCGAATCAGAGCCCGAACGTTTACCTGAAACTCGGTGGTGTCGAGACCTACTACAACTACAATGCAGGTTCGCAGACGTATGGGACACATTACAGCAGCCGCGCCGTGCTCGCGCGCACGTCGTCGACCGCCTATGAACGGCGGTTGCCTGACGGGTCGGTCGAGGTGTTCGCCCAAGCAGACGGGAGCACGGTGTATCCACGACGGGTGTTCCTCACTGCTATCCGGGATCCGCAAGGCAATCAGGTCAACTTTGCCTACACGTACGACATCCCAACGGGAGCGCTTCTCCTGTCTTCTGCGACCGACAAGATCGGGCAGGTCACAACATTCCAATATGGCGGCTCGGACCCGCGGAAGATCACCCGGGTCACCGATCCGTTCGGCCGGTACGCGAGCTTCGAATACGATCCGTCGGGGCGTCTGAGCCGAATCACCGACGTCATCGGGATCACGTCCGAGTTCACATACGGGACCAACGACTTCATTTCGTCGCTCACCACTCCTTACGGAACGACGACCTTCCAGACCGGCATGTCCGGCACGGATCGGTGGCTAGAGGCCACCGATCCGCTCGGGGCGAAGGAACGAATCGAGTATCGGGGAGCAACGACGGCCATTCCGCCTACTGAGTCCGTCGTCCCGTCCGCGCCAGGTCTGGCGACGACGAACGCCTTCATCTACGCTCGCAATACGTTCTACTGGGACAAACGAGCGATGGCGTCCATGCCCTACAGTATTGATTACCGGAAGGCTCGGATTACTCACTGGCTCCACTCTTATTTCAACAACAGCGAGAGCTCAGGCACGATCGAGAGTGAGAAAGCTCCCCTCGAAAACCGCATCTGGTACAACTACCCGGGTAACCAAGGGGCTCCTGCGTACGAAGGAACCTCCACCCAGCCAACGATTGCGGCTCGCGTCCTCGACGACGGAACGACACAGGTCTACCGATACGAGTACAACTCAAAAGGGAATAAGACGAAAGAGATCGATCCCGGAGGCCGGGAATCGGTCTTTGTCTACGGGAACAACAACACTCCCGACCCAGATCCCACGACCGGAACCGGCATCGACCTGCTCCAGGTGAAGCAGAAGAAGGGCGCGGGCTACGACTTGGTGGAGAGTCGCACGTATGACTCCAACCACCGCGTCTCGACCGTCACGGACGCGGCGGGTCAGGTGACGAGCTTCACCTACGACGCTCAGGGGCAATTGGCGTCGATGACGACTCCGGCGAGGAGCGGCATCACCGAGAACCGCACGACCATTTACAGCCACGATACGAATGGAGTTCTCCAGACGACGACCGGGCCGCTGAATGAAGTGCATTCCTTCACGTACGACGGCTATGGTCGTGTCCGGACTCTGACCGATCCTGACGGGTACGTTCGCACCTACGACTACGACGCCCTTGATCGGCCAACGAGGATCACCTACCCGGATGGATCGTTTGAAGAGACAACATACGACCGGCTCGATGTCGGCAGCGTCCGTGATCGCCTCGGGCGTCGGACGCACGTTTTTCATGACGCCCTGCGGCATCAAGTCGCGGTCCGAGATGCTCTCGGTCGAACGCTGACGAAGCAGTGGTGCACGTGCGGTAGCCTCGACAAGATCGTCGACGGCAACCAAAGGGCGACGAGCTGGGAGCGCGATGTCCAGGGTCGGATAACGAAGGAGATCCGTGCGGATAGCTCGTCACGGACGGTGACCTACGAGGCGACGACGAGCCGGGTCAAGACCATCACCGACCAACGGAATCAGACGATCACGTACGGGTACGCGCTCGACGACAATCGAACTCAGGTCACCTTCACCAACGCAGTGATCCCCACAACAAGTCTCTCGCGCGCATTCGATCCCGCCTACGATCGCCTGCTCTCGATGACCGACAGCACGGGCACGACCACATTCACCTACTACGACGCTGGCGTACTCGGGGCTGGCCAGGTCAAGGACATCGATGGGCCGCTGACGAACGACACGATCACCTATGCCTACGACGAGCTTGGCCGCGTGAAGGATCGGACGCTGAAGGGCGAGACGATGTCGTGGACCTACGATGCCGGGGGACGTACCACGGCAGAGACGACACCGGTCGGCGCCTTCGGGTTTGCCTACGACGGGGTCAGTGGCCGCCTCGCGAGCCTGTCCTATCCAAATGGAACGCAGACGGCCTATACCTACTTCGGAAACGCGAAGGACCGGCAGCTACAGACGATCGTGAGTAGCGTAGTGGCCACTGGCGCCACGCTCTCTCGGTACGACTACGACTACGACCTTGCCGGCAACATCGTGCTCCAGCGTCGCCAAGACGGGACAAGTGCGCCGGATCAAGTGGAATTCGGGTACGACCCTGCCAACCAGCTCACGCTTGCCACGATGAAGAGCACCGACCCCACACCGGTGATCCTGAAGCGTTACGGCTATGCCTACGACCTCGCCGGCAATCGAATCGGTGAGCAGATCGACGACAGCGCGACGCTCTTCTCCTACGACAACATGAACCGGCTGATGGGGCAGAGCCCGGGAGGCCTCGTCCGGGTAGCGGGATCGGTGAACGAGCCGGCGACTGTCACCGTGCAGGGCATTGGTGCGCCGGTGACAACAGGGAACACCTTTCAGACCCAAGTGACACCTGACCCGACGACGGGCTACATAACGATCGTCGCGCGCGATCCGTCCGGGAACACTCGGACGTACACCTATCAGATCCCTTCCTCTACGGGGGTGACGAGGAGCTTCACCTACGACGCGAACGGCAACCTGGCGTCGAAGACCGAGGCGGGCACGACGACGACGTACGACTGGGATGCGACCAACCGCCTCGCAGCGATCCGTCAGGGTGCGAGCGTCCTGGCGTCCTACAGCTACGACGGGATCGGCCGGCGTGCCACCAAGACCGCGAGCGGCGTGACGACAGCATACGTGTACGACGCCGGCGAAATCGCGGAAGCGCAACCGAGCACGGGTGGTGCGATCTCCTTCTGGCACGGCTTCGTCGATCAACATCTCGCTCGGCGGGATGAATCCGGCTCGGTCGCGTATCTCTCCTACGATCATCTGGGCAGCGTCACCCAGGTCACGAACACGGCGGCGAGCACGACCTCTTCGCGGCGTTACGATTCGTGGGGGGGCTTCTCGGCCGGAGCTGGTGGTCTCGAATACGGCTTCACGGGTCGAGAGCGCGATTCAGAATCGGGGCTCTACTACTACCGGGCGCGGTACTACGATCCTGCTCAAGGTCGTTTCCTGAGCGAGGACCCACTCGGGATTTCCGCGGGCCCGAATCGCTACGCGTATGCGGGTGACAACCCCGTCAACATGGTCGATCCGAGTGGGCTGATCACCGAGGTCTGGTGTCGTCCGGTCCATCAGCCGCTGGCGAAAGCCGCCGGGGCGCTGCACTGCTTCATTTCGATTAGCTGCCCGGGAATGCCGCCGACGCTGGTCAGCTTCCTAGGGCCGCCCGCCTCGCCCATCCACATCGTGCAAAACTGGCAGACGAACGGAACCAACAACGACGTCCAAGAGGCAAGGAACTGGAAGAACATCCATCGTTTCCCTGTGACGCCGTGCTCCCCAGGCTGTCCACTTGAGCATTGCGTCGTGAACCTGGCGAACAAACTGATCTCGACGGGTTGGACGCTGCCGAACTACAGCGCGGCCTTGGGTCCGAACTCGAATAGTTTTGCCAACCGACTCGTCCTCCAATGTGGCGGCAAGGTGGGCGGGAATCCGGGACAGCAAGGTGCAGCCGGGTGGAGCACGCCTTGGAACATCCAGATCCCGTAGGAGGGCCATGCGAATACTCTACGTCGTAGTGGGCACGGTGGTGATGGCGGTGGCAGGAGTGTTCTTGGCGCCGAGCGCTGAGGTGGCGAAGCTCAGGGAACGCATTGCTGCGCACGTCGACTTCTGCCGGCCGGTCACCGGTGGGTATGCGGTCGTCGGCGCTCGTGGCGACCACAAGCCATTCGTTTCTGTCCCAGGACGCTCGTCGGTCGGTGGCTTCACGCCGGACTATTCCGGCCACTACTGGACCGAGATCGACCACGGCAAGGATGGCGATCGCTTGCGCGTGATGGTAGGGCTGGGAGACCGCCGCCCCTTCGAAGTGTACGGCGCACCGTGGAACGGTACCGCCAGCGCCAAGCCGCCCACCATCGATTGGGCTGCTAAGGACGGCCATTCCTTCTTCGTGAGAGTGGGAGCCGATGCTGCTCAGTGGAGCATCTGTGGCAGCGAGCCACGCCGAGTCTGGAGCGCCTCGCATGTGCAGGCGTTTGCCTTTTCTCCCCGATCCCGGTTTGTCGTATCCAAGGAGGATCCTCGAACGCTCAAGGCGTCTTCCTTCCAGGCGGCTGCCGACGGGGCGCAAGGGACGATCGATCTGCCGTTTGCACCGGACAGGCTCGTCTTGGGCGATGTTGAGACAGAGCTGATCGCAACGCGTCACGACGAGACGTCGAAGGGCATCACGCAGGCGATGGTCATCGACACAACAAGGACGGGCACACGCGCACTCGACTTGCCGAACGGCATCCGCCAGCTGACCAGCCTGACTCCCCTGCGCGGGACCGGCCTCCTCCTGGCAGAAGTATGGCGCGGGGATGAACGGCGGGACGGGACTGAGCTGACCGATTTCGTGGCGTGGGATCCGTCGTCAGGAAGGGTGACGACGCTCTTTCGGAATGAAGAAGCTCTCCTCGTGCACGAGCTTCCTACGAACACCATTCCCGCCCCCGGTCTCTGTAGGTAGGTGCGGACCCGCGCATATGGCGCTGGCGCGCTGGACGGCTCACTCTTTCTGCCGTCACCGCTCGGCCGCGGGCCGGCACTCGTGCTGCAGGCGGAGCAACGAACCTCCGAAGCGCTCGTGCCTGCCCGCCGCCTCGCGCTCGCTTCGAGAGGTGGCTGCCACGGCGCGGCCGCCTTTGGTTAGACGGAAGCGGCCACGCCGTCGCAGCGTCCTTACTTAAGGGTCAGATCGGCGAAGCGGGGTCGCGAATCGCTGATCACTGTGGCGCCCGGGGGCAGGTCGGCCCACGCGCGTCGCGCCCCGTCACGCGTGCTGCAGGTCGGGTCATTCCACGTTTCGCGGTGAGTGCAGCCCGCGGGTAGGCCGGCAATGGGAGTTGATTCGCGGTGTTGGGGGTCCTCGGCTGGCCGAAGCGGCCTCCGGTCGGGCGGTGCATAGGGTGGGATCGCCTTGGACGGCTGAGCCGAGAATTGGAGCGGATAGACCTCTCCCTGCGCTCGGTGGAGCGCGGGTGGAGGCTCCCGCCCTCTTTCGGGCTAAGCGGCGCGCTTCAGGATGGGGAAGCGCCGGTTGGCGGGATCGAGATGCTCAATGTGGAACGGCACGGCAATGGGTCCTTCACCCGGCCGGCCTCGCGGAGGCTCGACGGCGTTGTGGTAGGCCGGCGCGATCCCTAGGAGCGCCTCAGCGGGCGTGGCTCCGCCCAGTCCCTCGTGTGGACGGAAGCAGACGTAGCTGAGGAGAGCCAATGCGAGCCTCTGCTCGAGGTCGTCGAGGGTGAGGGGAAGCTGGAGACGGTAGAGGCCAGCGGACTCCTTGATGGTTCTCCAAAAGCGCTCCAGGCGCGCGGTGGCGTAGAGGTTGTCCTTGGACGCAAAGCGCTGGACGGCTCCCACGCGCTTCACGGCCTGTCGGAACGCGACGGCAGTAAACTCGCCGCCCCGGTCGGTGATGAGGTACTTGGGATGGCCGAAAGCCCGGAGGGCGCTGCGGACCAGGCGGACCATGTCCTTCGCGTCCGGCCTGGCTTGGAAGACCCCGAGGGCGAGGGGCGTGCGGGAGAAAGCGTCGAAGACGGCGGCCATGTACATATCCCGCCCTAGGAACTGCTTTACGTGGCTGATGTCCATCATCCAGACGTGGTGGACGAAGCGAGCGACGACGGGTCTTGAGACGCGAGCGGGCTCACTCGACTCCTGCGGGGGCGGGGCGGGAAGGACTATTTCCTTCCGGTAGCGCCCAACGGAGCGGGCGGAGACCTTCCAACCCGCCCGCGCGAGGATTCGGGCCAGGAGATCCTGACCCCCAAGGCCGAGGCGGGTCATGGCCTGGATGGTGGAGCGGACCACGTCTGCGGCGCGGCGGATGGGCGGCGAGGGCTTCACGGTAGACCCGACGCTGTGCCTGTCCGGGTCGGCGGCCTTCTCCCAGTTCAGGATTGTATTGGGGCAAACGAGGAAGACGCGGGCCGCCTCCTGGGCGCTCCAGGCAAGGAGGCTCTTCAACTCCAGGATACGGAAGCGCTGCGCAGGAGTGAAGTAGGGCCGGTGCCTCTCCGGGAGCTTGGAGAAGCGAACCCCGAGGATCTCGGCGGTCTCCCCGGCCAGGCGGGCGCGCAGCTCGGCCTCTTCCAGGCGCGCCTGCAGCTCCGCCAGCGGATCGTTCTGCGCGCGTAACTTTCGCAGGTGTGTGCCCGTGGCAAGTCCCAGCAGATGGGAGGCGCTGAGGGCGGCGCGCAGCGCGAGCCGCTCGGTGGCCTCGTCGAGGATGCCGCGCAGGCGCAGGGAGACGGGTAGTGCGATCTCTGGCAAGTCCTTCTCCTTCCGGGAAACGGGCAGGACGTCATGACGGAAGCCGACCCTGGCAGGCTGCGGCGGTACAATAGCGGGCGAGGTCAGCCATGACGATCGACGTGGACGGCGTCGTCGAGGACGGCGTAATCAAGCCGGAGCGGCCACTGGGCCTGAAGGAGAAGACGAAGGTCCACGTGACCATTCACGTCCAGGAAGAAGGCGCGCCCGCGAAGGACGACGATCCGACAGGCTGGATGACGGCGATGGAACTCAAAGGGTGTATCAAGAACGCCCCGCCCGACACGGCCGAAAACCATGACAAGTACCTCTACGGCGACCCCGACGAGTGATCTTCGTCGATACCGGCTTCCTCTTCGCGTTCTTCTCCGAAGATGACGTGAACCATGCCCGGGTGGCCGAGGTCTTCGAGGAATTCAAGGGCCGCAACCTCCCTGAGATCCTCGTCACGACCGACCACGTGGTCTCCGAGACGATCACCCTCACGCGCTACCGGATCTCACACGAGCGTGCGGTCTTCGTCGGCGAGCGGCTCTACAGCGAGAAGATGGCTCGCATCCGCCAGGCGAGCTTCGAGAAGCAGCGTGCGGCCTTCGACTACTTCAAGCGGCACGCGGACAAGAAGTACAGCACGGTGGACTGCCTGAGTTTCGTGGTGATGGAGAGCCTCGGCATACGGGAAGCCCTCGCGGTGGACGAGGACTTCACCCACCGCTTCGTCGCTCGGCCGGGCCCCAGGCCGAAGAGGTAGGCATGGCCGCGCAGGGCCGGGAGCCCCTCGTGGTGTGTCTGCTGAGCGCGTGCCACCTAGGCTTGGCTAAAGGAGCCTGGAACTGCATCACCCAATGCAGATGACTTCATTGACGCGCCGGAAGGCGAACGCCCGCAGTTCAGCAGGAACTTGCGGTCTTGGTGTAAGGCACACAGTTCAAGGCGGCATCGAGTTCTCGCGTGTGTGCTAGCGATGCGCGCGAGGACTGAGCGAGGACTCGCCCTGGGTTCAGGAGCTCCGAGCGGACACGAATGAGCAGTGGCGCGATAAGGGTCAAACGCATCACTACATGATCTATCTGGATGGCGTCGGCTCCTTCGAGGTGATTGCCGAACCGTGGGGCGCTCCTCCGGAGCAAGTCATGCCGAGGTGATTGGCGGCCCAAAATAGGGGCCGTCCGCCGCACGGACGGCCCCCTGAAGCTCCAGTCAGTTTCTTGCGTCGATCCTCGGCGCACCTCCCCGGCCCGACGGGGCCTGAAAAAGCAAAAGGCCCTTCGAGAGTCTCGAAGGGCCTTGGTGCGGATCCGGGCTGCTTGTGAGCTAGCTCGGTCCGGCCACACCGCGGGCCCTGGCGCGACAACAACATGCGCAAAGGGCCGAGACGGCGTGGACGATCATCACGACCCAAGGGTAGGGCTCGGCACGCAGGCGTGTCAAGGCCGCGGATTTGGCGATAAGCTAACCGCGTGACCTCCAACGGCACGCGCGTGGCGGTAATCGCCGGCTGCCGCACCCCTTTCGCCAAGGCCTCCACCGTGTACCGCGACCTCTCCGCGGTGGACCTCGCGCGCATCTGCGTGCGCGAGCTGATGGAGCGCTCGGAGGCGGAGCCGGCCTGGGTGGACACCGTCGTCATGGGCCAGGTCATCCCGTCCGTGCGCGCGCCCAACCTGGCCCGCGAAGTCGTGCTGGGCACGGCCATGCCGCCCGGCATCCCCGCCCACACCGTGAACCGCGCTTGCGCGTCCGCGAACGAGGCCATCGCCGAAGTCGCGAGCTCCATCCTGCAGGGTCATGCCGAAGTCGGGATCGGCGGCGGTGCGGAGAGCCTCTCCGACATCCCGATCCTGCACAGCAAGCGCATGACGAAGATCCTCATGCAGGCCTCGCGCGCGCGGAGCCTCGGCGAGAGGCTGGCCGCGTTCGCGAAGGTCCGGCCCGCCGATCTGACGCCGGAGGTGCCCGCGATCGCCGAGCCCTCGACCGGCCTCACCATGGGCCAGTCCGCGGAGAAGATGGCGAAGGAGAACCACATCTCCCGCGAGGAACAAGACCAGATCGCGTACCTCTCCCACAAGAACGCCGCCGCGGCCACGGAGGCGGGCCGGTTCGCCTCCGAGATCTGCCCGGTGCTGGTGCCACCGAAATACGAGCCCGCGGTTACCGAAGACAATCTCATCCGCCGCGACACCTCGCTGGAAGCGCTGGCCGCGCTGCCTCCCGTATTCGATCGCAAATACGGCACGGTCACGGCGGGGAACTCCTCGCCCCTGACGGACGGGGCGGCGGCGGTGCTGCTGATGTCCGAGGCGCGCGCGCGCGCGGAAGGCTACGAGCCGCTGGCCTTCATCAAGTCCTGGGCGGTGGCGGCGGTCGATCCGGGCGGGCAGCTTCTGATGGGGCCGGCCCTGGCCGTGCCCAAGGCCCTCCAGCGCGCGGGCGTGACCCTGGCCGACATCGACATCATCGAGATGCACGAGGCGTTCGCGTCGCAGGTGGCCTCGAACATCCAGGCCCTGGAGTCGGAGACCTGGGCCAAGGAGAGGCTCGGGCAGACGGCGGCGGTGGGGAAGATCGACCGCTCGCGTCTGAACGTGAACGGCGGGTCCATCGCGATCGGCCATCCGTTCGGGGCCACGGGGGCGCGCCTCACCACCAGCCTCGCGAACGAGATGAAGCGGAGGAGCGCGCATCTCGGCCTCATCTCCGTC
>Ga0111538_10012947_pt1 | contig 11005 bp, 9 predicted proteins | sample SoiMethybrSBSTD1_FD_79669 | JGI IMG/M metagenome (GOLD analysis project Ga0111538, IMG submission 79669) | Bulk soil microbial communities from a Populus tree surrounding site in Tennessee, USA - Soil MetaG P. TD hybrid SBSTD1 (version 2)... | ecosystem: Environmental > Terrestrial > Soil > Tree... | reverse complement strand
CCGCACCGCATATGCCAGATATTAGAGATACTGATGTTATTTCATCAGTGGTGATTGATCAGACGGATGCATTTGCAAAAAAAACAGTTGGTCAACTTGATGTGATGCGTGGATGGTTTAAGCCGACATTGTTTGGAACAGATAGTCGCTATTTTGTTAACGCACTCATTAATGATAATGATCATTTTGCACAGCGTGCATATTATAAATTGGAAGATCGAACACGTTTATTTTCAATTCTTGAAGGGCCAACAATAGAGCGCACAACAGCGTGGCGACTTTCATTTTATTGCGGACCAAAAGATTTGAAAGATCTTGTTGCGGTTGATGCACGTTTGGAAAAAACATTGGAATATTCTGGAATACTTTCATCTCTATCAAAACTGATGTTGTATCTTCTTAATTGGTTCTACAAATATTTGCGTAATTATGGCTTGGCAATTATAGCACTAACATTGCTTATTCAGATTTTATTATTGCCTCTTTCATTGCGCAATGATGAAGAAAAGTTTAAAAAGAAGCAAGCAGAGTACGCAAGAGAATTGGCGTATATTGAACAACGATTTAAAGGCAATCCTGAGCAGCTTACTGCAGAGCGTGCTGAATTGATCAAAAGAAATGGATTACCTTTTCCAGGTCTTGGATGTTTGTTGCCTATTTTGTTGCAAATTCCGTTGTTTATTGCGTTAAGGAATGTTCTCGTGAGTGCTTTTGAATTATATCAAGCGCCTATGGCGTGGATACCAGATCTTTCATTGCGCGATCCCTATTATATTCTTCCTTTGTTACTTGTTCTTTTTATGCTTCTGCAAGATGAAAAGGGTGGTGATCCACAACAACGCATGACTAAGATGATGATGGCGTTTGTTTTTGGCGCAATTACGGCAAGTCTTTCAGCAGGGCTTACGCTCTATATCTTATTGGGACAATTATTTGGGTTTATTAAAGCGCGTGTAATTAAACGTTATAAAATGGTGTAATAATCATGCAAGAATTGCCTACGCTTGCTCATTTATTAAAAATTTTGCAACAGGTTCCTTATCTTGCATCGAAAAATATATATCGTGTTGCGGCACATTTTTTAGAAATGGAGCCGCAACAGATGGTACAGTTTTGTGCAACATTGGAATCAGCACAAAAGAAATTAAAAAAATGTGAGAGTTGTTTTTTCTGGCAAGAAGTATCTCAAGATTGTATGTTTTGTGGATCGTCACAACGGAATCAAACAATTGTTTGTGTTGTTGAGACATGGCAAGAGATATTAGCGATAGAACAAACAAAGGGATATAACGGCGTATATCATGTTTTGGGCGGTTCTATTTCCCCGCTTGAGGGCATAGGTATTGAAGATTTAACGATTAATTCATTAATTGCACGTGTTGAAAATGGAACTATTAAAGAAGTTATTTTAGCAACTAATCAAACGCCTGAGGGCGAAGCAACAGCGACGTATATTGCACGTAGACTTAAAGGTAAAAACATTGCCATTTCTTGTTTAGCTCGTGGATTGCCGGTGGGCTCATCACTTGAAGGAATGGACCGTTTAACGGTATTTAAAGCGCTTTCAGAACGCCGTCCATTTTAATAAAAATTTTTAGGGGATATTTACACATGAAATCAGATTTTTTTGGTGGATTAGCGCCACGTGTTGATGAAACTTCTATTCATTTGCTGCGCAGAAAAGAGTTGGTAGAAGCAATTAAAACTCAATTTTCTCATGTATCAACGGGTATTGTTGTATTATTTGCCGCTTTTGAGCAATGTATTGAACGATTTAGACAAGATAAAACTTTTTATTATTACACCGGTATTACTGAGCCAGGAACAGTGCTTGTTATTGATTTGCAGGGCACATCTACATTATATATTCCCAATTGTTTTACAAAGCGTGCACAATGGATGACATTGCCAGAAGCATTGGTTAAGCGTGATGCAAAAGCATTGCATGTTGATGCGGTTGAATTGTTAGGAGATGAATGTGCAGGATATGAACTCAATCCTTATTTTTCTGCGCATGAATATGCTCATATGATAACACTTCTTGCAGATGTTATTAAACGCGGCGGATCAGTGTTCACGACAGCGCCAAATAATGGACATGAATACGTGAATACGCGTTTTATTTTAGATCATTTACAAAAATTTGTTCCAACAATACAAAACAATGTTCTCGATATTTCAGGAATTATTGCAAGCAGCAGACGGCGCAAAGACATGGGTGAAATTGAACATATGCACCGTGCGGTAGAAATTACTGAACTGGCCCATGAATCAGCAGTACAAGCAATTAAACATGGTGCGCTTGAAGCAGAAGTTCAGGCCGCACTTGAATACATAATGATTGCATCACATGCACGACCGTCATTTCCAAGTATTGTTGCGAGTGGTAAAAATGGCACCGTGTTACACTACAATCAAAATAATGGCACGCTGAAAGATGGTGATTTGGTTGTTATTGATATTGGCGCAGAGTTTAATAATTATTGCGCTGATTTAACACGCACCTATCCGGTATCTGGGGCGTTTTCCAAGCGCCAGAAGGAATTATATAACATTGTCTTGCAAGCGCAAACGCATATTGCAGAGCTTGCAAAGCCAGGAATGTGGCTTAAAAATAATGATAAACCTGATCAATCATTGCATCATTTAGCGGTAAAATTTATTACTGATCGTGGATATGGTAAATATTTTCCTCATGGCATTGGACATTTTGTTGGTCTTGAAGTTCATGATGTTGGTGATTATTCTGTACCATTACATGAAGGTGATGTTATAACTATTGAACCAGGGATTTATATTCCTGAAGAGAGCATTGGTATTCGTATTGAAGATAATTATTGGATTACTAAAGATGGCGCAGTGTGTCTCAGTGAACAATTGCCTAAAGAAATTGTTGATATTGAAATGGTAATGCAGCATGCCCTCAGTGGTGTTCATGATGATGTCGATGAAGATGATGAAGAGTATGATGATGAAGATGATGAGATGTATCATTAAAGAGGATTTTTTATGCAGTTAACATGGCTTTCTTTATTACCGCCACTGATAGTAGTGATTGTGGTATGTGTTACGCATCAACTGAATCTTTCGCTTTTAGTGGGTATTATGTGTGCTGCATTAATTGTAACGCAGGGGCAGGTATTACCTGCATTAACACTGTGTGGGCAGAAGTTTGTGAGTCATTTTTCTGACAGTGATAATATTTATTTATATCTTTTACTTATTACTATCAGTTCACTCATTACATTATTGACAGTGACAGGCAGTGCTGCTGGTTGTGCACAAATTATTGGTAAAAAAATTCGTACAAAGCGGAGCACCGAAATAGCGGCAGCTCTGCTTTCTTTTTTGTTGAGCATTGATGATTATTTGAGTATTTTGACGGTTGGGTTTGTAATGCGTTCTACGGCAGATAAATTAGCGGTAGCACGAACAAAGCTTGCATATATTGTACATGCGCTCGCGGGGCCTTTAGTAATTATTGTACCAATATCAACGTGGGCAGCAGTAGTGCTAGTGCAGCTTGATAATGCGGGAATTAGTTTAAATGCGCCTCATAAAATTGTTGCTGATCCATTGTATGTATACCTTAAAACTATTCCATTTATATTTTATTCGTTACTCATTATTTTTTCAGTGTGGTTTGTGGTGTTTACGCGTATGAGTTATGGTTCACTTGGTCATGATGAGCAGAAAGCTGTTGCTATTAATGATGATAATGAATTAATGCAGGATGCACGTAATAAACATTCATTGATAGAATTATTGATGCCTATTTTTATTCTGATTGGTGGTGTATTTATTGGCACACTCTATGCAGGTAACTATTATTTATTTGGTGGAAACAATTCATTTTTTGATGCATTTAGAGAAAATGATCAGACATTTTTGATTTTATTATTATCAGCGTGTGGCGCATTTGCGGCAAGCATAATGCTTTCATTGTATAAAAAGTTAATTGCAATTGCACAAATTCCTTCACTGATTAGAGAAGGTTTTTTGTTGATAATATCTTCTATAATTATGGTTGTGTGTGTTTCTGTGCTTGGAAATTTTTTACGACTTGATTTGCAAACAGGGAGTTATGTGGCGCAATTGCTTTTGGGTACAGCGCCATTATTTTTGATTCCAGTAATGTTATTTGTTGTGTCTTTGGCTATAACATTAATGACCGGTTCTGCGTGGGGTACTTTTTCAATATTGATTCCTATTACAACGCAAATGCTTGCTTCATTTTTGCAACTTGAGGTGCCGGTGATGATAGATCAAATGCCATTATTGTTTCCAGCGTTGGGGGCCGTGCTTTCGGGAGCGGCATGCGGGAACCATATTTCTCCATTTGCTGATACCACAATATTGACGGCAACAAGTACGGGGGTAGAGCCGTTGCATCATGCGCGGACTCAGTTTGGTTATGCGGTACCCGTGATAATTGGGACAATCGTATCATTTGTTGTGGTAGGGTTGGTGTTTGATTATGGCTTGTGGACTAGTTTTTACGTTTCATTTGGTGCTGGTATTGCGGTGAGTGTGCTGCTATTGTATATTGGGAATAAATTTTTTAAATAAATAGGCTTGATTATTAGGGCTAAAAATAGGGTTAAAGAGCGTATTTTTATTGACCGGTTACCAATTATTAGCTACCTTAGAAGAAAGAGCCCCCTCTTTAAAAAAATAAATGACAAAAGATCTGTTCAATAAGGGTGATTGATATGAGTATGAATAAGACGTTTTATATGCGTAAAGAAGATGCTGTAGCAGGATGGTGTCATATTGACGCTGACGGTAAAGTTTTAGGCCGTCTGGCTACATTTATCGCTGATAGACTACGTGGCAAGGATAAGCCACATTACACACCGCACACTGACTGTGGCGATTATGTGGTTGTTACCAACGCAGAAAAGATCTTCCTTTCTGGCGACAAATGGGAAGGTAAAGAGTATGTTACCGTAACGGGCTACCAAGGTGGCAAAAAAGAGACTTCTGCTAAAGATTTACACAAAAAACATCCTACACATCTTATTGAATTGGCAGTCAAACGAATGTTGCCTAAAAATAAGTTGAGCAGACAAATTATTAAAAAGCTTAAAGTCTATGTTGGATCAGAGCATCCACACAGTGCACAAGGCCCAAAAACGGTTGAAGTGGAAATGCAACAACCGCGTGGCTAAGTAATAGTAAATGAGATATAAAAAAGAGCACTTTTTAAAGGTGCTCTTTTTTTTGTGCCATATTGATAGTCAATTTACCGCAGATGGAGGAATTTCAGTAGTGGGTCAATGTAAGGACTCATGAGGCGAGATATATCATTAGCGCTGAGGTAGAGAAATAATATCATAAACATAATCCAAGTTGCTATATGGATATATTCACGTATTTTGTGCGGGATAGGACGACGAATGAGTGCCTCTATTGAACAGAACAGTATTTGGCCGCCATCTAATATTGGCAATGGTATAAGATTAAGCACGGCAAGGTTTATGCTGATGATTGCCAAAAGAAGTAAGAATATCTGGTAGCCGGCAGCAGCACCCTTAACGGTCATGGTGACAATCATGATTGGCCCGCCGATGTTTTTAATACCTTTTCTACTAAATAATTGAGAAAATCCTAAAAAAGTATTTTTAATCCATTTGTTACAGGTGGTAATACCTTCCCTGATTGCATCTTTGAGTGAATGGGGCGGTGTTGGAATAAAATCGAATTCAACGCCTAAAGTTCCAATGGTAGCGGTTTCAATGGTTTTTGAACCGATAAGAACTGTTTTTGTGATTTTTTCTCCGTTACGCTCAATGACAAATTTTGCTTGTTTAAGAGGAAGATTTTGTATGGTGGTTTGGAGCTTTTGAATATTATTTTCAACATCTGTTTCATCAATAGAAATTATGCGGTCGCCGGCAAGGAGTCCATGAGTTTCCGCTGCAGATTCTTTGTGGATAGCGGAAATCATAGTTGCGGGCATTAATGGTGTTTTGGGGATGCCGGTGACAAATAAAAGGATCATCGTGAAATAGGCAAAAATAAGGTTAAAAAGGATGCCTCCAAACATCACGCAGAGTTTTTGATAAAATGGTTTGGAGTTAAAAGAACCGGTGTCAGCGGCAAAAGCTTCTTTTTGGTCCCCTTGGCCTACTTCGGCAAGTCCAGCAACTTCAACATAGCCGCCAAATGGTATGGCTGATAAACAAAAGTCGGTTTCTCCTATTTTTTTGCTCAAGAGTCGGGGGCCAAAGCCAAGAGAAAAAGAAGGCACACGAATTTTGAAAAGCTTAGCAAATAGAAAATGCCCAAGCTCATGAAATCCAATGAGAAACCCCATGCCAAAAAATCCAAGCAGAATAAAAAAAAGCTGCTGAGACAAGAGGGCTAGTTTTGCGAGATATGCTGTAATCATTCAGTATCCTTGTCTGTGCGATTAAGGTAAAAAATCTGTTTTGCCAATTGTGCGAAAATAAGTTATCATTAATAATAATATAAGTCTATTGCTTCTTGTCTATACTAAAGGGTATCTGACGGATAATAAAAACTTCTATTTTTACGAAAAAAGCGAATGAATTATGCTTTTCTGGCGCATGCTATAAATTATTTTCTTGAAAAAATTCACAAAGAGGGTAAAATAGCAATTAGTCAACTTGGGTGCTTGAGATAGCGCGTCAGATCAAAAGTTGCGATTATATAATAAAAAGTCATTTTTTATAACGTGATAATATAAGGGTTTGTGTACATGCCAACGATTAATCAATTATGTCGATTTGGTAGAAATAAAATTAAAGCGAAGCCAAAAAGTCCTGCTCTTAGAAGAGGTTTGTGGCAAAGAGGGCCTTTCGCTAAAGGGGTTTGTACTCGAGTTTTTACTACAACACCTAAAAAACCTAACTCTGCGCTTCGAAAAGTTGCCCGTGTTAAGTTGACTACAGGGATAGAAGTAACAGCGTACATACCTGGAGAAGGGCACAACTTGCAAGAGCACTCTGTTGTTCTTGTTCGTGGTGGGCGCGTTAAAGATTTACCAGGTGTAAAGTATCATATCGTTCGAGGCACACTTGATTGTGCAGGCGTAGACAAGAGAAAACAAGGTCGTTCTATGTATGGCGCGAAGCGTCCAAAGACCAAAGCTGCAAAAGAATAAATAAGGAATTAGAATATGCCAAGGCGTAGGCAAGTTGAATTTATAAGAGAAGTTGGTGTTGATCCAAAATTTGGATCTGCATTAATACAAAAGCTTATTAATGTTGTTATGGAGCGTGGCAAAAAAAATGTTGCGCGAACAATAGTTTATGAAGCCATGGATATGCTTGTAAAAAAAACTAATGGCGATGATAAAAAGGCAGTCGAGCTTTTTAATCGTGCTTTTGAGCAAGTTGCTACGTTTATTGAAGTTCGTTCACGACGTGTTGGAGGTAGTACCTATCAAATTCCTCGTGAAGTTGGTGAAAAACGTAGAAGAGCGCTTGCGCTCCGTTGGCTTGTTTCATCTGCAAGAACTCGTTCTGATAAAACAATGGGATTGCGTCTTGGGCGTGAACTGTTGGATGCGAGTGAGCTTAAAGGTGGTGCTGTAAAGAAAAGAACAGATGTTCAACGGATGGCGGATGCAAATCGCGCATTCTCTCATTATGCATGGTAAGAGAGGATAACTAATATGTCAGTAAAACAGTATCCATTAGAAAAATATAGAAACATTGGTATCGCAGCTCATATTGATGCGGGCAAAACAACAGTGACAGAACGTATTTTGTTTTACACTGGTATTTCTCATAAAATTGGAGAAGTACATGAGGGTGAAGCGACTATGGACTGGATGGAACAAGAGCAGGAGCGTGGTATCACGATTACTGCAGCAGCGACTACAAGTTTCTGGAAAGATCATCAAATTAATATTATCGACACACCGGGACACATCGATTTTACTATTGAAGTAGAACGATCTCTGCGTGTTCTTGATGGTGTTGTTGCTGTTTTTTCTGGCGTAGAAGGTGTGCAACCACAGTCTGAAACTGTTTGGAAACAGGCGAATCGTTATAAAGTTCCGCGTATTGTTTTTGTAAATAAGCTTGATCGTATTGGCGCTGATTATTTGCGAACTGTTCAAAATATTAAAGCAAAACTTGGTGCTAATGTTGTTGCTATGCAAATGCAAGTTGGTATGTCAGAAGATTTTATTTCCATTATTGATCTTCTCACTCGTAAGATGGCCATTTTTAAAGGTGAAAATGGTGAAACTATTGAGTGGGTCGATGTGCCAAATGAATATAAAGAAAAAATGGAAGAACTACGCGCTAAGATAGTTTTAGCAGCGTGTGATTTGGATGATGCTTTAGCTGAAAAGTATCTTATGGAAGAAGAAATTACTATTCCTGAGATTAAAGCAGCACTTCGTAAAGGTGTCACCGCGCTTAAAGTTGTACCAGTGTTTTGTGGTTCTGCTTTTAAGAATAAAGGTGTGCAACTTTTATTAGATGGTGTTGTTGATTATTTACCATCGCCTCTTGATGTTCCAGCAATAGAAGGTACTAATACCGATACAAATGAAAAATTTCCTATTGCTTCGGATCCAAATGGGCCGTTTTATGGACTTGTGTTTAAAATTATGGCAGATCCATTTGTTGGTGTTTTAAACTTTGTCCGTGTTTATTCAGGTGAATTAAAAGCTGGTTCATATGTGTATAGCGTAAGAACTGGAGAAAAAGAACGAGTAAGTCGACTGCTCAAAATGCATGCAAATAAGCGTGAAGAAATAACAAGCATTAGAGCGGGAGATATCGCTGCTGTTGTTGGTATCAGAGATGCACAGACTGGTGATACGTTATGTATAGACAAGACTCCTGTGGTGCTTGAATCTATTACTATTCCTACGCCAGTAATTTCTACATCAGTGGAACCAAAAAGCAAAGCGGATTATGAGAAAATGACTCTTGCGTTACGTAAAATGATGCAAGAAGATCCATCTTTTAGATTTTCTTATAATGAAGAAACTGGCCAGACAGAAATTTCTGGAATGGGTGAGTTGCATCTAGAAATCGTGGTTGATCGTTTACGTAGAGAACATAAAGTCGAAGTTGTTCAAGGTAAGCTTCAAGTTGCGTATAGAGAAACCATTCAAAAATTGGCTGATGCTGAAGGTAAATTCATTCGTCAGTCCGGTGGTCGTGGTCAATTTGGGCATGTATGGATCAAAATGGAGCCACTAGAACGTGGTAAAGGTTTTGAATTTGTGAATGCTGTTGTTGGTGGTGTAATTCCAAGAGAATTTATTCCTGCTGTTGAAAAAGGTGTACGTGAAACATTGAATACTGGGATTTTGGGAGGTTATCCGGTTGTTGATGTTAAGGTAACATTGTATGATGGTTCATATCATGATGTTGATTCTTCTGAAATAGCGTTTAAAGTTGCCGCTTCAATGGCATTTAGAGCTGCTATGACAAAGGGATCGCCTGTATTACTTGAGCCAATAATGACAGTCAACGTATATACACCAGAAGAACACATTGGTGATGTTATTGGTGATCTTAACTCTCGACGCGGTAGAATCTTAGATTCTAGAACGGAATTTAACCAACAAATAATTTCAGCTGAAGTGGCATTGGGAGAAATGTTTGGTTACTCAACAATGCTTCGCTCAATGACTAAGGGACGAGCAAGTTATGACATGGAATTTGCATGTTATAGAGAAGTTCCTAAAAACGTACAAGATGCAATAGTAGCAAAAAATAAAAAAGAATAATTTTGTGTTAATCGTAGGAGTTTAAAACGATGGCAAAAGGTGTATTTGAGCGTAAAAAACCGCACGTGAATGTTGGTACCATCGGCCACGTTGATCATGGTAAAACAACGTTGACCGCTGCAATTACAAGTTATTTAGCTAAAAAGGGTTATGCTGAAGCTCGTGGGTATGATGATATTGATAATGCACCGGAAGAAAAAGCACGTGGTATTACTATTTCTACTACACACGTTGAATATGAATCAGATAAGCGTCACTATGCGCACATTGACTGTCCAGGTCATGCTGACTATGTAAAAAACATGATCACTGGTGCTGCTCAGATGGATGGTGCAATATTAGTTGTTTCGGCTGCTGATGGTGCTATGCCTCAAACTCGTGAACATATCGTGTTAGCGAAAAACGTTAACGTTCCTGCTCTTGTTGTCTACCTTAACAAAGTTGATATGGTTGATGACCCTGAAATGGTTGATATGGTTGAAGAAGAAATTCGTGACTTACTTAAAAAGTATGATTTCCCTGGCGATAAAATACCAGTAATCAGAGGTTCAGCATTGAAGGCGCTTAATGGCGACACAAGTGATCTTGGTGAACCATCAATTCAACGATTAGTTGATGCTCTTGATAATTCCATTCCAGAACCAACGCGTGAACTTGATAAACCATTCTTGATGCCGGTTGAAGGGGTGTTTTCAATTGCAGGTCGTGGTACCGTAGCGACTGGTCGTATTGAAACAGGAAAAATTAAAGTTGGTGAGGAAGTTGAACTTGTTGGTCTTCGTGATACAGCAAAAACAATAGTTACTGGCGTTGAAATGTTTAGAAAGCTATTGAATGAAGGTTTAGCTGGTGATAATGTTGGTTTACTTCTTCGTGGTACTAAAAAAGAAGAAATTGAACGCGGCATGGTTATCGTAAAACCAGGTAGCATTAAAGCGCATAAGAAATTCCGTTGCAAAGCTTATATTTTGACAAAAGAAGAAGGCGGAAGACATAGCGCATTCTTGACTGGGTATCGTCCGCAGTTCTATTTCAGAACAACTGACGTAACTGGTATTGTTTCATTACCAGCAGGTCGTGAGATGGTAATGCCTGGTGATACTGTTGAACTTAATGTTGAATTAATTTCAAAAGTGGCAATGAATAAAGACCTTCGTTTTGCTATTCGTGAAGGTGGAAGAACAGTGGGATCCGGTGTTATAACTGAAATCTTAGATTAATTTAGGTAATCGATGAAAAAACAGTGCATTCGACTTAAATTACAATCACACGATCATCGTT